>OLPX01001586.1_pt1 | contig 15562 bp, 8 predicted proteins | sample 1672491 | NCBI WGS metagenome assembly OLPX01 (sample SAMEA3136692, study PRJEB25190) | human gut metagenome | biome: human gut; feature: human-associated habitat; material: faeces | place: Austria | collected 2013 | reverse complement strand
TTCCCTGTATCTTCCGGGAATGACAGAGAGCAGATGACAGATCGTCGAGGACAGCAGCCGATACCGACACCCGATGGAGGAGCGCAGGATTTGCCTTCCGATGATGGAACGGATGCGGCCCGGTCAGACGGAGAGGAAAATCCGCAGGATAACTTAAGCGGTCTGGATGAGTCAGCCAATACCATCACGATTGCAGATGAGGATTACTATCCGTGGATGTATGAACTGAGCAGCTCCTATGAAAGGTATGAAGGCTATACGGTAATAATAAAAGGCTTTGTCTATCGTGATTCGGAAATCCGGGAAACGTGTGATTTTGCCCTGGTCCGCCTGTCTATGTGGTGCTGCGCTGCGGATTTGAGCCCTGTCGGCTTTTTGGTGGACAATGGAGGAACGCTGGATTTCAAAGACGATGACTGGGTGGTGGTAAAAGGAACCTTAGGGATCAGCGAGGACGGCCAGTCCCTGCTGCTAAAGGCCCAGAGTATTGAGGCGGCCGAGAAGCCGGAGGAGGAATACGTTTATCCGTATTTTTAAATGAACCTCAGGCAGACTGCCAGGGGACTCCTCCTGGACCTGCCCTTTACAGGCCGATTGCATTGTTCTGCGGATTACAGCGGCAGCAGCAGGGATCACAGCCGCAGCAAGGGCAGCAGCATTGCCAGCATGGCGGAACAGGAGTCCCGCAGGAAGGAGTCATTGCACTGACGGGAACGCTTGGCAAGCTGAACTGACTGCCCGTGTAAGCCTGTACGAGGTAGTGATACATGGTATAAGGCGAAAGTCCGGCATCGCTGTAAGATGCTGCGGCTGTTACATGAATGAGCTGGTACGGGCCGTCGGCGGATTCGCTGCCGTACCGTCTGTTGATCCATTTATTGCATGCACAGATCCATTTGCAGGTGCAGCCATAATGGATGCAATGCTGATTATCGGGTTCACTTGCTTCTTCATAGTAGTCCTCCTGATCTAACAGTGATGCAGTCAATGAAGACTGCAGGTCAATCGTGATAAAAATTTTCCTTCTGTCATTGGTGCGTTATATTGTCAGGCAGATGTTAACATGGCTGCAGTTGTCCAAAAACTGCACAGCTTTTGTCTTCCAACGGCTGATAGAGCCGCTCTGCCTGGACCTTTGTACCGATGAGACATAGTCTCAATTACAGTATATGCCTCTAAAATAACAACGGTTTTCTGCATAAAGTACGTTTAAAAAATAACAAAAATATATATTTTTCACGGTTCCGTAACGCTTACGTCTAAAAGCTGTAGCTTGCATTATGGTATGCTGTTTAACAATGGCAACGAGAAATATGTTGAAAAAACCTGTGTAATAGCATAGAATATCGTTAATACAAAGAAACAGATGAGAAGGTGCAGGAGAGGGGTAAGGATGGCAGAACTCAGAAACGGCGGGCATTATGGATAAAAAATTGCTGGAATTTTTTTATGATATGCGGATCGTGCGAAGAAAACTGAAACAGTTGAAGGAACAGTACGGCTTCTGCGGAATAGTATTTCTGGATGTGAAGTCAGAAACCTTTTTATTCACCGAACAGAAGCTTCGGGAAGTGTTTGAAGATCCAAATTCCCGGATTCTTCAAAGCAGCAGTTTTGAGAGCCTGAATGAATTCGTCCGAAATCTCTATCAGACAGAGGAAACAGACAGACATGCCTGTCCATATGATTTTACCAATATAAAAGTGGAAGATGAGCAGGGAAGCTACTGGGTCCAGCTGTATGCATGTAAGTGGACGATCAGCCGCAGACGCAAAATAGCCGGGATTATCTGGATCAAGCTGGAAGAAAAGGAACGGGGGCAGAAGGAACAGGAGAAAAAGGAGCCGGGGCGGGAGAATGGCATTGCCGGTAATTACTGGATACAAAAGAGTTCCATTACCGATAAATACTTAAAGGACACATCAGATAACTACTTATTCGAGTGGAATATTGCCGATGACAGACTGCTTTTGTCAGAAAACTGGAACAGTAAATTCAGCGCCAGGGGTTCCGGGAAAAGACTGAATGGGCAGATGATAGAATGGTATATCGTGAAGGAGGATATTCCCAGATTCCACAAGCTTCAGAATGATATTATGAATGGTGAAAGCCCGGAGGATATTCTTCTGAGATTCTATATAAAAGACGATAAGCACGATTATGCGTGGTGCAATGTCAGCTTCCTGAGTATACTCTGCGATGACCGGACGCCCATGTACGTCGTGGGGCGGGTGCGGGATATTGATAAAAAGCTTCGCGGCCTGCGCCATGGAAATGATTCCTTCTACACATCAAACAGAAGGGAGGCAAGACAAAAGATTGATAAGCTTTTAGCTGTGAAGGAGTCAGAGAAAATCCATGCGCTTCTCGTTATCCGACTGAATATGAATGAGGCGGCCAAAAACGAAGAGACCTTCTGGGGAGAATCAGCGATTTCCTATTCCCTCGTTAAAAACCTGACCTATATGATTTATCCAACCGATATCCTGCTGGTCCATGACAATTATATGGTTGTATTTCTGGGGGACATGGGGAATGAAGAAAATGTGCTGAGAAAAGCGGCCCGAATCCATAAGGTATTTGAAAGCATGATACCGGAGAATGTATTCGCGGAAATTGGCATTGCCCTTTGGCCGCGTGACGGGAAAACGTATGAAGAACTGTTGATGTATGCGGAAAAACCGATGATTATCAAAGCAAAGTGGTTTGAAACAGAGTTTGCCGGAGAAGAAACGGACGGTCCCGGAGAAGCGGCCCATGAAAAAGAGACGTTCAAAAACCAGGAACAGTGGCCGATCAGCGTCGTCTCAGATATCATGGATGACTGGTACCATATGCTGTATATGAATTCACGGTTAAAAAGGCAGATGGAGCTTGCGGAATCGCAGATCATGCTGGGACAGATCAAACCACACTTTATTTTTAATGCGCTTGCCAATATTAAAGCGCTGATTTATACAGACCCTGATCTGGCGGAGAAGCTTATTATCGCGTTTACGAAGTATTTAAGGACGCATTTAAACGCGCTGGGGAAGGAGGAGATGGCCCGGTTTCCGGATATACTGGATTTTGTGGATAATTATATCCAGGTGGAACAGAGCCGCTTTCCCGGAAAGATCAAAGTGGTTTATGACATTCAATACGATGAGTTTCAAATGCCTCATTTTATTATACAGCCGTTGGTTGAAAATGCAATTAAGCATGGACTCTGCAAGAAAAACGGAACCGGAAGACTTCGCATCGCATCGTATCAGGCCGGTGATGAAATCTGTATTGAGATAGAGGACGACGGGATCGGATTTGACCGGATGCCTGAAAGAACAGTGGACAGCGGAATCGGACTTGAAAATGTGAGAAAAAGGCTTTCCTATCTGCTGGATGGAAGTCTGGCGCTCCACAGTGAGCCGGGAAAAGGGACGAGAGCTGTGATTCGGTTTAAGGAGAGACAGACATGAAGATGAAGACGATTATCGTGGAGGATGAGGCTAATATATTGTCAGAGACGAAGCGTAATCTGGAACGGATGGCTGATATAGAAGTGCTGGGAGGATTCCTGTCTCCTCTCGAAGCGCTGAAATTTGCTCATGGCCATGACATCGATTTAGCCATTTTAGATATTGAAATGGCTGGAATCAACGGGATGGACTTAGCCGAGCTGCTGAAGAAAATCTATCCGGCTGTTCAGATCCTGTTTTCTACCGGATACAGCCAGTATGCCATGAAGGCATACCAGCTTCAGGCAATGGCGTATCTGATGAAACCGTACTCTTATTCGGAACTGGAAAATGCGGTCCACCGCTGCAAGGCTTTGATTGAGGGACTTCGTTTTGACAAAAAAGAGCGGAAGATATATGTGAGAACCTTTGGTAATTTTAATGTGTATGTGGACGGAGAAGCGCTGTTCTTTCCGTACGGAAAAGCGAAAGAGCTGTTTGCCTTTCTGGTCAATGCAAGGGGAGGAGCCGTAACCATGGAGCAGATAGTTACTTCGCTCTGGGAAAACCGGCCGTATGATAACCGCGCCAAACAGCTTTACCGAAAGGCAGTTTCTCTTATGCGATCGACATTCCGCAATGCGGGAATTGAAAATATCTGCTTTTATTACAGGAGCTGTCTTGCAGGCAATACGAAGATGTATTCCTGTGACTATGAGGAATTTCTGGATGGATCAATCGAGCAGAGAAGGACGTATAACGGCAACTATATGGCCGAGTACAGCTGGGCCGAAGATACAAACGCAGTGTTGAGCAATATGGTGGACTATTAATGCCCGTGAGCAGCAGGTATCTATGGAGTGGATTACAGCAGGGAGTTTTCCGTTCCATAGTACCTCCGGCGGAAAAATATAAAAAGGAAAACGGTATTTAAATATCCGGATCGAGCGGGTGTTTGAATGCTTTTTTTTATATTTGGATAAAATATGAGAATGATAATTTACTAATCGGAGGGCACCATGAAAAAAACTGAGAATCAAAATAAAAGAATAATTACGGAAGAGACCATAGACAATTACTGTGAATGGCTGACGGGCCGCGAAAAGAGCGAAGGGACGATACGGAAGTACCGGTATTATCTGCAGAAGTTTATGGAACACATGAACGGGCGAAGCGTGGATAAGGGAAGCCTTCTGATCTGGAAACAGTATCTGCGGAACCATCTCGCGCCGATAACGGTGAATGGCGCATTGACGGCGTTGAATGGATTCTTCAGATTTTACCGCTGGGAGGACTGTGAAGTCCGGTTTTTGAAGATCACTACGAGCCCATTCAGCCAGGAAAGCCGGGAATTGTCAAAAGAGGAGTATTTAAGACTGGTAGATGCGGCATTCAGGAAGGGAAATGAGAGACTGTCTCTGCTTCTTCAGACGGTATGTTCCAGCGGAATCCGAATATCCGAGCTGAAATATGTGACAGTGGAGGCGGTGCAGAAAGGGAAAGCAGAGATCGAGTGTAAGGGAAGAATCCGAACCGTTCTTTTGACGAGGCAGCTCTGCAATATGCTGGCGGAATATGCGAAGCGTAAAGGGATTATGCAGGGAATGATCTTTATCACACGAAGAGGAAATGCATTGGACCGCAGTAATATCTGGAGAGAGATGAAAGCCTTAAGCATGGCGGCGGGAGTGGAGAGTGACAAGATATTTCCTCATAATCTGCGGCATTTATTCGCAAGGACATATTATGAGATTGAAAAGGACTTATCAAAACTTGCGGATATTCTGGGACACAGCGACGTGAATACGACAAGAATTTACACAAAAGAAAGTGGGACGAGACACAGACAGCAGCTGGAAAAACTGGGATTACTGGTCACATCCTACAACCGAATATCTCTTTTGTTGTAAGCAGAAATTGAATTAAATACAGATTAATTTTATTATACTACATAAAAGTTTTTAAATCTACATGTTTTTTTCTATTTTTCGACGCGAAAAGCAGACCGAACGGAGGAGTGGTCGGTCTGCTTAATCGCCATGCATTTTTTTCGTGCATATCTGGCAGTTTCTGCCGTCAATTCACTTTTAAATGCATTATTTTTCTTTCAAACGGCTTATTTTCCCCTGCTTTTACAACAAAAGAGATATTCAGTTGTAAACGAATGTGAGGGTAAATCATGAAAGAAATCTATGAATCGTGTCTGACAGTACTTCTTTCCATATGCCTGGCATTTACGTGGAATTTACCGGCCTTTGGCGCGGGGGCTGACACACAGATCAGAGAGCCCTGCATGGATCGGGATGAGATAGGAAAGTATGCGGAGGAAATGACCGGCAGAATTCCTGAATATGAGATCTGTGGCGAAGAACTGATCAGGCTTCTGGCTGACGATGTAAGGCCGGGTGAAATGAGAAATACAGGTATTATCTTTGATACCGCGGATGAAGCGGTATCCTTTGGCCGCTATTTTTACCGCTATGTTTATCTCGGAAAAGAAAGAATCCAGCTGGCAGCGGGAAAGACCGGGGAGAGTTCCTGCGTCTATGTACAATGTGATAATCCCGTTAAAGCCGCTAAGCAGCACAGGCAGGTGGAAGCCAGGCTTTGGGAGACTGCGGCAGCTGCCGCTGAGATGGAAGAGCAGGAGAAGGCCCTGTTCTTTTATGAGTGGGTCTACGACCATGTGGAATATGACACGGAGCTCCGGAAGAAAACGGTTTACGATGCCGTGATGGAAGGCAGTTCCGTATGCTGGGGTTACGTCTCTGCTTATCTGACCTTGTGCAGAATGTCAGGCTTAAACTGTGAACCGGTCTACAGCGGAGATCATGCGTGGAACCGGGTATGGATTGAGGGGAGGTGGAACTATTGCGATATTACATGGGACAAAGGCCAGGGGGAGCGCCGGCGGAAGCTGATGTCAGAGGAAGAGATGGAAGCAGATCCGGCGCACAGAAGAAGCGGATGAAAAGGCGAAAAAAAGGAAGAAAGGAATCTTTGTCCAGCGGCCATCGGATGACGGAATTCCGCAGGGCCGAAAAAAGAAGACTGATTCGGAGAAAGTGGATCCGATTTTTGACGGCTGCCTGCTTTGCAACGGTTGTGGTGACAGGCGTTCATTCCTTTGTCTCGGAGGGTGCCTCCGGCCAGAATTACATACAGACGCCGCCGCTTACAGGGATACTGGAGAGCGCAGAGGCTCCCGGAGAGAGAAGTGAGACGGCGAGAGGACCGGGGGTGTCTGTGAAGGAAGAACCGGAAGAAAGCGCAGCGGGGGGAAACACCGGGTCGGCAGCCGGTCGGGAAGAGAATGGTGAAGGAGAAAGTGATGCAGAAACAGCTGATCTGGAAGAAAGCGAATATCTCGGAGAGTTTGAGGTGACCGGCTATTGCGGATGCGATATTTGCTGTGGAACAAAAGAGGTAAAGCTGACGAAGATGGAGACGGTTCCAAAACCGGATTATACCGTTGCGGCTGATCCGGAAGTGATTCCGCTGGGAAGCAGTATTGTGATTGAGGGTACCGTCTACCACGTGGAGGATGTCGGACAGGCGATCAAAGGAAAGAGTGTAGATATCTTTTTCGCTTCCCACGAGGAAGCAAAGAACTTTGGACGGCAGAAGCTGTCCGTATACCTAAAATAATCCCTGCAAAGGGTTTCTATAGATAATTAAATGAAATTGGAAGGATAACGGGATGAGAAAAAGGAAATTTACGGTTACAGCCGCCATGTTTGCATTATCGGCCATACTCCTGTCGGAAATCCAGATGCAACCCGCTTATGCAGTTGAGGGCTGGACCAATGACAGCGGAGAATGGATGTATCTGGATAAGAGCGATCAGCCGGTGACTGACGGCTGGAAACAATCAAAGGATTCATGGTTCTATCTGGATTCAAATGGAAAGATGGTAAGAGACAGTTTCATTGAGTTGGGAAATGGGCTGTACTATGCAGATAAGGATGGAAAACGTGCAGAGTCCGCCTGGATCTGGTCGGACGGAAGAGAAGAAGACGGTTATGAAGATGGCTGGTATTACTTTGGAGCGAACGGAAAAGCATACCGGAGAACCGGTGGCTTTAAGAAAGTAATTCATGGAAATACATATGTTTTTGACGAAAAAGGGAAAATGCTGACCGGATGGATTGATGAAGAAGGCCGGGCGCTGACGGAAGACGATAATCCGCTGGTGGATGGTCTCTATTATGCCGGTGAGAATGGCGCGCTGTTAAGCGGCGTCTGGATGGATTACGGATCCGTAACGCTGGGCGGAGCGGATGATCTCGAGAGCAGCCTTACGGGAAAAAATTACAGCGAATATAAGGAATTGTGGCTTTATTTCGATGATAACTTTAAAAAACTGAAAAGCAGCGGAGACAAGATTAAGGAGAAGACGATCGGTGACAATACCTACGGGTTTGACGAGTATGGAATTATGCTGCCGTGGTGGAGCACCGTGGCCAGTGTCAGCAACGCGGACCGAAGCAATCCTACGAGCTCAGAGTCTGCAAAATATTTTGCGGGCTACAACGGCGGGAAGCTTCTGAAAAACACATGGTTCTGGATGTGTCCGTCTGAAAATCTGGACGAGCAGGATTACAACGACGGCGAATACAGCTGGTGGTATTCGGATCAGAATGGAGAGGTATACAGGAACCGGATCAGAAAGGTCCATGATAAGTATTATGCATTTGACGGATTGGGAAGAATGCGTACCGGTTTTGTGTTGTTTGACGGGAAGGACACCTTTGTGGCTCAGTACGATATAGACGACTGGTCATCAGAAGACTTTAAGAATGGTGATCTGTACGGCCTGGAAAAAGCGGACTTATATCTGTTTGATCCGGATGAACTCAATGACGGCTCTATGCAGACCGGCGGAGAAATAAAGGTGGAACTGGAAGACGGTGTTCATACCTTTGGTTTCGGAAGTAACGGAATTGCCTACGGCAACCGGAACAAACTCAGGAAGACAAAGAATTCCTTCTATATCAATGGACTTAAACTGGAAGCGGATCAGGAATACGGTTACGGCGTTGTGAAAGAGGATGAGGATACCTACCGTGTGGTTGATACAAGAGGAAAAATCCTGACAGGAGACAGGAAAGTCATAAAGGATAAGGAGGGCGGCTGGCTGATCTTCTTAAACAGCCGGTTTGCGGCAAGAGTAGAGGATGCGGATAAGCCCAGATGGTATAACGGAGAGGAAGGACCAGGATTTTACCACTACGACAGAAGCGGCGGAGAAGACAAATACTCCGGCGGATTGATCGTTAATTACGATTCAGAACCGCTTCTGGATTATCTGCCGGATGAGCAGAGATTAAATTTTGAATAGAGAGAGGTTGGAACATGGATGGATCACGAAATGGCGTTTCTTTCATGGAAAGCATGAGAGCGGGCCGGATAATAAAGAAAGGCATCGCGTGCCTGCTGGCCTTCGTACTGGCCTTTTTGCCGCCGGTGCCGGGGCTGACCATGTCTGCCATGGCTGCAGGAACCGAGCTTCAGCCGGCACAGGGAATGAAGGAGAATGGAGGCGGTCTGACAACTGCCTATAAATGGAATCAAGGCACTGCAGGAAAATTTGACATCGAGGGTATCGAGGACGCTTCGCTCATTGGATCGGAGAGGCCATATACGGGAGATCGTTTAAAAGCAGTTATAACGACATACGCCCATCAGGGATATGAGACGGTAGTGCAGAAGCAGGGCGGTGCCGGAGGAAGAAAAAATGTTGCAATTTCGGTCAACGGCGGTATACAGACATTTGACGATCTTGGAATCGAAGTGCAGATGAAGGTATATCCCAGCCTGGACCAGAAATGGATTCTGGTTGATTATATTGTGTATAACAAAAAAAATGAGAATAACCCGATTCAGATTGCCAGCGGAACTGATGTGCAGGTCGGAGGAAGAAGCGGAGCCGGAGCCGGCGATCCGGCCGATGCGTCGACACTGACGGCAAATGCCCGTGGGTTTCATATGGTGAATGAACAGACGCAGCAAACCTTTGACTGCATCTATAACGATGACAGCCTGGGACTGACGGAACCTACCACAAAATGGGTTGGAAGATATAACGAGAGGCAGAATTACTATTTTACGGATAATCCTCACAGCGTTGCCAATGTGGATTCCGGTCTTACCTATTCCTGGACGATTCCGCTGCGGCCATATGAGACGGCGGTCAGAAGGGTGGCTTTCGGAGCAAAGGGACCCTCCTATTACGTTTCCTCTGCCTATGGAAACGACGGGAATGTCGGCGCCTACGATACGCCTCTCAAGACGCTCGGCGCGGCAATCACAAAAATTGGAAACAATGTCGGCTATATCTATATACAGGATTACAATGAACTGACGTCGACCATTACCGTTCCATCCGGAGCGAATATTACATTTATGAGCTCGGATTACAGCCGGGAGGGAACTCCGATTGACGATATTATTACAATCCGCAGAAACTCAGGACTGGTATCAGGTCCCATGTTCAGCACCAACGGAGGAACCATGCGTTTCAGCAATCTCGTGCTGGATGGAAACCGGACAGGCGCTGCGGGAAATACGTCCCCCATTCTTTCGGCGGACAGGGGAACGGTCGGTATCATGAGCGGAGCCACTCTGCAGAATAATCAGGTGAATGCGGCCGGTATGGGAAGTGCCATCCAGATTTCGGGAAGCGCGGACCTGGAGATGAACTACGGGACAATTACGGGTAATACGGCAGTTGACAGAGGTGCGGTCAATTTCGACAGCACGGGTAAATTTATGATACAAAACCGTATCTCAATAGAAGGAAATACATTAAGCAGCGGTGAAAAGGCAAATGTATATTTGTCCGAAGGAAAGTATATGACGGTGGTGGGGGACTTAGATACCTCGGCGATCGGCGTCACGACTGCCCGGTTACCGGAGGCATCGGCCGGGGGCGCCTCTACACAGGCCGCACAGGAAGTAAACGTAGCGGTACCGCTTGGCAGGAGTGCAGTCGATATATCGCCGAGCCCATTTGTGGATAATTTCTTTGCAGACCGTGCAGGAAGCGAAGGGACCGGATTATATGTCACTTCGGGTACGGCGGGGCTTTCAGGAGCCGGTGAAAACCATGACAGGAATACGGTTTTAAAGAAAAATGGATATCAGATCACATTTTTCATCAAGGATGCAGACACCGGAGGAAGCATTACGGGAGCGCCGTCGATTCAGGCGAAAACCTACGGCTCCGGGGAAGCTGTCAGTCTGGCTGCTCCGCCTGAAGTGACAGGTTATGAGGCGGCAGGCGTAACGATTGAACAGGGAACGTCAAACCTGCTTTATGCACAGCTTAATCCGGGAAATGATTACGGAACAGTGACGGGAATCATGCCGAATCAGGATGTAACCATTGATTATGAATACAGAAAAGTAAATTCAAGCATTCGTTTTGAAGCAAACGGCGGAACTCCGCAGCCTCCTTCCCTGACAGGGACGGCTGGCAGCAATGTAAATGCCATGATGCCCAGAGTAAGCCGCTATGGCTATGTATTCCGGGGCTGGAGTTCAGTGAATGACTGGAACAATCCGAGTATCATTGGCGGTCTTCCCAGTGTATTCCCGGAAACACCGGTTACCTACTATGCAGTTTTTGAACCGGATCCCAATGTGAAATTTAACTATACGGTGGAGTATTCCAACCGGAACGGGGACATCGTATTCCAGTCTGATACAGAGGAAAATGCTTACAGCGTGGAAACGCCAATTACAGCCCAGAAGAAAGAGATTCACGGTTATGCCTGGAGTCTGGAGGATTCAGGAACCACGCCGGCAGAATACAATTACAGCGGTACCGCTGTGCCGGTTGGTCAGTTTAACGGTACCACCGGAGCCTTTGCGGGAACCATGCCTGGTCAGGACGCTACGGTACGCTACCGCTACCAGGTGGATTACGGCAATACTGCGGCACAGTCCCAGCTCACAGTCCGCCATGAAACTGCCGGAGGAACCACCGTATCAGAAGCCCAGACGAGCAGCCACTATCCGGAAGAAGCGGTTACAGCCCGGCCGGTGACGAGATATGGTTATGAGTGCGTGGATGTGCGCATCGATACGGGGGATACGGCGGACGACAGCGACGGCCATCTGGTAAGCGCCCTTACGGGAAGCTTTGACGCAGACAGAATCTTCCGTGGTATGATGCCGAATCAGCCGGTAACCCTGACCTATCTTTATGAACCGACGGAAGAAGGATATCCGTTAACCGTGGAATATGTGGACGGCGTAACGACGGACAGCAGTCTTAAGAATATCAGAGAACCTCTCGTCCATTTTCATCAGGCAGAGGAAGGCGTTGGATTAGCATGCTCACAGAGCGAAGTGGTATACCGGGAGCCTTACGGCTACAGACTGGCTTCAAAATCCATCGCTCCATCCACAACATTAATTACCTGGAGCGGCAATGATTTTACAGGGACGATGCCGAATGACAGCGAGACTGTTACTTACCGCCATGACCGGAACCCGGAACTATGGTCATATATCACCTACCGGGCGGGAGCTCATGGAAGCCTGACGGCGGAAGGGGTATCGTCTGATGTAGAGGACCGCGGGGACGGCAGCTACCGTACCAGTGTCCTGATCGATGACGAAAGTGAACAGGGGGCTGAGTTCGGATATACCCTGGGAACGATGACGGAGAAGCGCCTGGTTCCAGGCACCAGGGCGGATCAATACTATCGCTTCGGCGGCTGGTTCGTCGATGCCAACAGCAATGGAATTATGGATGATGGGGAGACACTTCTGGAAGAGGGAAGCCGGTTTACCGGAGAGACTGTGCTGACGGCATACTTCGAGGAAGACCCGGAGAAATGGGTGGACATCCATTTTGAAGCGGGCGCCCACGGAAGCATCAATGATAACGAGGCGCGGACCCTTCATACAATGTACGACAGAAAATGGAGTGAAATTACAGAAAGTCTGCCGCAGTACACCGCGGAGGTGAATTACTTAACCGACAGATGGTATGCGGGAGACGTTCCTGTGACCGGTGATATGAATCTCGTAAACGGACAGACGTATACGATTCGATTCCGCCCGGATCCGGGAGTGTTCGGAACGGAGGTGACCCAGCCGGAGACTCTGGCCGGTTTAAACAGCCAGGGAAAGGGCAGAATCACCGTATTTAACACAACGCCGGGATATCAGTATCTCCTGACAGATCCGTCCGGAAAAATCCTGGAGATCATCCGGGGAAATGAACTGACGGGACGAGTGGTGTTTGACAATCTGTATCCGGGAGCGGACTACCAGGTGTACGAAGCGACGGGAGATGTCCATGTGGAAATTGGAAGCCAGACGGATTCACTGGCCGGTCAGATCAGCGATCCGGCTCAGGCGCTGACTCCGGTTCTGGAGACGAACTACCAGATCCTTTACGATGAGGAAGAAGCGGGTAAGACGATTCTCGTTATTAAACCGGCGGATTCGGATTCAGAATACGCGGTTCTGGACAGCAGCGGCCATGTAGTGGATATTCCGGCCGCCGGCAACGGAGGATTTAAGAAGCCGTCCGGAAGCCCGGCATCCCTTACCTTTGCGGGACTTGATTATAACCGTGAGTATACGGTGGTGGCCCGGCCGCTGGGTAAGACGGACGTCACAGCGGAAAGCCTGGCTGAAAAGGGAAGTGTGATTACGACTGATCCGGGCGCAGAGCTGGAACTGCCAAACTACATTGTAGAGACACAAAACGGCGAGATCACCATGGTGGGCGAAACGTCCGTAGGGGCGCAGAGATATGAGGAAGCCCATAAGGGAGACCGGGTGAAGATCACGGCAGATGAAGTGAACGGTGCCGGGGAACCATTCTCCCACTGGGAGACGACGATCGGCACGGCCGGAGAACTGGGTGATAAGACGTCGAGAAGAGAAGCCAGCTTTATCATGCCGGATAATAATGTGGTGCTGACGGCTGTCTATGAGAGGCCGAAGGCTTCACCGAGCAATGCGGCGGTCATGGATGAAGTGAGGGGAGGAAGCCGGAAGGAAACCGCTCTGGACCCGAATGAAATTCCGCGTCTGGAAGCAGAACTGACAACAGAAGCAGACCGGGAGCTGTTAGATGTGAACCACGCCGATGTGACGTATAAAGTGGTGTACCGGAAGAATGCAGTGAAAGCGTCAGAGTCCAACGCCATAAAGGCTTCGGGATACTATGAGACGGAACATGAAGCCGCTTATAAGGGAGCCTGGGGACTGGATGTATTGATTGAAAGATATGTAAACGGAAGAAAAGTAGCAGGAGCAGCAGAACCGGAGGCGGCTTTCCGGACCTATATTCAAATGGGAAAAGACGATGTGGACATGCTGGATTATCAGCTGTATGAGATCACGGAAAATCCCGGAACCGGAGAGACGGAGGCTGCACTGGTAACACTGGAATACGATCCGGAGGAAACGGGAGGCTTATATGCATTTACGGCGCAGGCTGGCAGCCGCTATGTGATGATATATAACCGTGCGTACCGTGTATACTTTGTGAACCAGGTTGCGCTGCCGGTCGAGTACCGATACCGTTATTACTTTAAGGTGCGCCGCGATGAAGCGCCGAGTGACGAATATTATGCCGATGAATATGGACAGGTGGAAGAACAGCTCGACTACTTTGTAAACCCGGATGGGGCAGAGTTCAGCTATGAGGGCTGGAGCAGAAGCCAGGACAGCTTTAAGGAGTTTGATCCATCGGAACCGGTCAGAAGAAAGACATACATATACGCCTATTATAAAGACAATGTGCGGGAAGTGGATGATGCCCGGCAGAAGCTGGAGGAAGCGATCCGGGAAGCGATCCGTATCAGTGACGACCATTTCCTGAAGCTGGAGGAAAGCGGAATTCTGAAGGAAGCCGTAGAGGAGGCTCTGGAGGTGCTGGACCGTGAGAATCCGAAAGCAACGGCAGGTCAGCTTACAGCCGCACTGGATAGGCTGAAAGACAAGACGGACCCGTATGAGAAGATCCTTGATGACCGCTATAACCATTACGATGATATCCAGGATAATGGAAATAAGGGCGGAAATAAAGGCGGCGGCGGAAGCGGAAGCGGAACGAGACAAAACCCGTACAACACGAAGCTGCCGGAGAGCTACGTGGTAGGAACGAATGGAAACTGGGTTGAAGTAAGCGCCCCGGAAGGACAGGAACGCCAGATGGCTTTTGTGTTAACCGGAGGAATGAGGCTCAGCGGAATGTGGGCCTGGATCAAGTATCCGGCAGACGGCAGCACCAGTATATCAGACCGTACCGGCTGGTACCATTTTAACGATAAAGGAATCATGGAAACGGGATGGATCCGCGATGAAAGCGGAGACTGGTATTACTGCAGAACGGAGAAAGAAGGAAACTTCGGGAAGATGCAGACCGGCTGGCACCATGACGCCGCAGACGGAAACTGGTATTATCTGATTCCGAGCAGCGGAGTGATGGCGACCGGATGGAGAAAAATCGGAGAAAAGTGGTATTACTTCGAGACGGCCGGAGCAGGCGTATACGTCTATGATTTTGCAAAGGAGAGATGGAACTATGGCGGAGGAACTGGAAAACCGCTGGGCTCCATGTATAAAAATGAAATGACACCGGACGGCTGGCTGGTCGGTGACGACGGTGCATGGATACAGTAGGAGGAACTCGATGAGAAAAAAGTTTAACATAAAGTCAAAGCTGGCAGGAGCGCTGGCGGCAGTCATGGTATTTTCCATGACTGCCCCGGGAATCCCGGTGTATGCGGTGAATCACGGAGATCAGTCCGTCATTGAATTTGATCCGCAGGCCGGGCCTGATTTATCCCATTCCAGCTACAGCACCATGCCGAGACGGGATACAGGGGTGTCTTATGCCACAGGGCAGGCCGGATTTCCTTTGATATCTTCCAACGATTTTTCCGGAATTCCGACAGAGAATTTCGGGTCCGGGGAGAGACCGAAGATTCCGGAATTTCAGGTTGACTGGCCCGGATATACGTTTGACGGATGGTATAACGAGGCAGGCAATAAAATTGAAACGCTGCCCTATGCATTTCCCTATTCAGCGGTGAGTTCGTACAAGGCCGTGTGGAAAGGGAATGCGACGACGCCGTTCCGGTTTACGGTTATGC
>OLPX01001577.1_pt1 | contig 15664 bp, 29 predicted proteins | sample 1672491 | NCBI WGS metagenome assembly OLPX01 (sample SAMEA3136692, study PRJEB25190) | human gut metagenome | biome: human gut; feature: human-associated habitat; material: faeces | place: Austria | collected 2013 | reverse complement strand
GCGGAAGCCGCCACACCTGAGTGTATTCTGGGACATGGTATGGCTTTCCTGTATCATCTACTTGATCGTGGGCCTTGTGTTTGATGGGTATAGGATTGTCTAAGGCCCATAGAAGGCGTTTTACCTGCTCAATGGTAAGATAGTCCACCTTGTACTCTTTCTTGGCTTTACGGCCCTTGCTTTGACGTCCGGCATAGATGATAGGGTTAAGGGATAACAGGCCCTCGCCAACTGCATAAGACAAGATACTGCTTATGACTGCACAATCTCTTGAAATAGTGGATTCTGACATTCCGCCTGGTTTGCCATCCAGTCTTGCGCCGTCCTGCCGGAGAGATTCAGAGTATTCCTTTAATGTCTTGGGAATTATGTCGATGATTTTCAAGTGGCCTATTCGTGGATTGATTCGATGCTCAAGATCGCTTTTATAACTGGACCATGTTGTAATGGCGAGAGTATCACGCTCCTCGTTGCCAGTTGGCTTTGTGTCTTTGAGGAACTGCTTCGTCAATTGTTCAAAGGTCATACGCTTACCTTTTACGTTCTGGCCGGACTTGACATCTCTTTCAAAATCTACTACGAATTCATTCAGGGCCTTCTCGATCTGACGCTTTGTCATGCCTGGCTCCGGAGTGTATGTGTCTGTTTCTATGATTTGTGTTCCATCGGAGCGGCGGCCATTACTGACTGTGACCTGATAGGAATCACCACGTTGACGTATACTTGCCATAATATTAACCTTCCTTTCTCAATTTGTTGCGATATCGCAACTCGAACGCCTGTTTTGGGGTGTACGAAAGAAAGGGAAGTGTGATATACTATTATTGAATAGTGGGTGTATATCATCTTCCCTATGGGTTGATAGTTACATCTATTTAAAGCCGTTCGGTGTTGGTAGCACCGGGCGGTTTTTGTGCTTATAAAAATAGCAATGATATAGTGTTAGAAAAATTTATTACGATGTTGTCTCGTAACTTCTTAACAATTTGTTCATATTATTCTCTATATCGATATAGCAATATTGAATCATAGACATAAAATCTTTTTTGGTAACTGTGCATGCTGTTTTTTGTTTATCAGTAATCTTAACCTGTTCGTCACCTACGTCTATTTTATATCCGTTCAATTCAAATAATAAGATATACTGCTTTGTTAAATTATCTAAGCGTGTAAATTCTTCGTTAATAGCTTCCTCAATTTTATCCCAGCCCATGAGAGAGGAAGGAGTTGTTCCAAGAGCTTTAGCCAATAGAATGAGCTTATCATAAGGAATGTTTGTGACGACACCATTTTCATATTTATAAACGGTTTGTTTTGTTGAGCCAATCTTTTCAGCTAGTTCCGTCTGAGTCATTTCCTGCTTTTCGCGCAGTCCACGTATTCTTTCTCCTATATTCATGATGCACCTCCTGTAACTTGAGTATATCACAAAATGGTTACAAGTCAAGAAAAAAATAACTTGACAAGTTACCTTTGAGAGACTATAATTCGAGGTAACTTATTGAGTTACCGATGGAATGGAGGTGATTATAATGATACGGACAAATGAGTTACGAGGTATTATTGCCAAAAATGGATTTTCTCAGGTCAAGGTCGCTAAAATGCTGGGAATATCCCCGAAAACGTTCTATAACAAAATGAAGCAGGGGCGTTTCGGAAGTGATGAAATTCAGGTGATGATTGATCGACTGAATATCTCGAATCCATGCGAAATTTTTTTTGCGGAAGAAGTAACTTTAAAAGATACAAGAAAGGAGAACAAAGATGCAGAAACAAATAGTAGCAGTAGGAAACAGCGAGGTGGCCGTAAAAGAGTTCAGAGGCCAGAGGGTAGTCACATTCAAGGACATTGACACCGTCCATGAGAGGCCAGAGGGAACAGCGAGGAAACGTTTCAATGATAATAAGAAGCGCTTTATTGATGGAGAAGACTATTTCAAAATAAGCGCGTCCGAATTTCGGACACACTTCAATCCGGCTTATTCTAAACAGGCGACAGAGGATATTACACTTATCACAGAGCAGGGATACCTTATGGTCACGAAGTCGCTCACAGATGATTTGTCCTGGAAGGTTCAGCGGCAGTTGGTTACTTCTTATTTCAAGAAAGAAGCTGCTCCACAGAAACAGAAAGATACGAAACGTCCGCCGCTCTCCTCTGTCAACATGATGGTGAAAAACATCAGAGAGGCATATAAGGACGCAAAAATAGAACCTATTTATATAGCTGCTGAGATGCAGCACATATATAAAGATTCTGGATACTCACTCACTGCGCCTCTTCTCACCGATAAGGAAACGATGCCGAAGCTTTACGACTGCACGGAGATGGCAAAGGAGTTGGGAATATATTCTTCCAAAGATAAGCCTCATAATCAGGCCGTCAGCGTCATTATTAAGAAGCTGCATATTTCTGACAGTGAGATTGTAACGACAGCATTCAGCCGGAACGGCCACGAGGACGTCACAGTTCAGTATAAGCCTTCTGTTATGGAAGATGCGAGATTGTGGTTGGCGGAGAATAACTATCCGAATAAAATTCCTTATACTGACTCCAAAGGCAATCCGAAGACCTGTACGGTTGTGTATAAGGAAGTGCCGTGAGATTTAACTGTACATTGAAATTTAAATCCACCCACGCCGGCCACCAACCGGAAGCGGTAAAAACTGTGAAGCCGCTGTGCAAGAGCGTAGCAGAATTAAAAAGAGAGGAAAAAGAAAAATGAACACAGAAAGAAAAAAGGTACTGATTGAGCATATTAAGAACAGGCGGAATATAACGCCCCCTATGGCAAGCATGGAAAGAATGCTTGAAAATGCAGGAGTGAAATTATTTGCACCCTCCTGTTTTAACCGTATCGTTGACGCTGATCTTATTGATAATGAACATGTAATACTGGACTATTTACCAGAATCTGACGATATCGAAATGGACTCGGAAGGATTGGAGTCTTGTAGCGGTATTTTGGAGGGCTTCATTGAGCCGGAGCGTCTACGGGAAATCATAAACGGATTCAAGGTTGTGGAAGATGGTGCTGTCCTCGATAACAACCTGCTGTATTCCCTTCGAAAATGGGGTAAGAAAGAATTACGCAGGGTTCGCAAGGAGGCATTGGAGAAGTTAGATAAAGACGAAAGCGATATGGCCGAGTTGATTTCATATGAGTTAAAGGCTCGGAATATCATAAGTCATTTTCGGCCAGTTATGGATCGTCTATGTGTAATGAAAATGGTAATAACCGGGCTGGATATTCCATTCTATTCACTTCCGGGGATCCTGAAATACTCATGGAATATATTGAAAGACTCTGATCCATTAAGCATTGCTTTATCGCCTGGCAAGTACCGGAAAGCCTTTAAGAAGTTTTGCGAAGCCCACAGAAGAGCAATCAAACATGACAAACTGTGCGGTGATGAATTAGCGAAGTATGCGTTTTTAGGCGTTAAGGCGATGGGGAAAGAGTATTTCAAAAAGCGTCCTAAATCTCGGGTAAAGTCGTGCGAACGTATAGAAGCGGTCTATCGGGAGTGCAGCCAGATTATGGCAGCATTAGGCAAATTAACGCCGGAGGAGTTAGTGCAAATGTTTCCTATAAAGAAGGAATACGATGGTGAAAGATGGGGAGTAAAGGATTATTTCTATGTAAGGGAAGCAATTGAGCGCCTTGAACCGGATAAACCCATTGGAACTGAGATGGATGCTGCTGATCTGCTGTGGGAATATGTAAATGACGATCTGACATTCTTTTTCTTTAACTGGATGGACGCGATCGATGATTTACATCTTCACTGTTTTGAAAGCAGTCCGCACAATGAATTTTATAAAGAAAGAAAAGACAGGAAACAGTACAAGATTAAGATGGAGGTAAATACGGATGAATGAGATCAGAGTAGCAGGAAGACAGAATTTTATGGGATGGAATATCCCGGTAGTGCTTGGAGGGTTTGGAGAGGGCAAGAAGTGTATTTCAGATAAGACCATTGCAGAGATACACAGAATGGAAGTGCGCAATGTCAGAGCGAGAATTACAGATAATATCAAGCGTTTTACGGAAGGCACAGATTTTATTGATTTAAAAAGTTGCTTACCAGACAAGCAACAATTTTTAGAAACACTTGGATATACACAGATGCAGATTTCCAAAGCCGAGCACATCTACATATTATCAGAACGCGGTTACGCAAAGCTTATTAAGATTATGGATACGGATCTGGCATGGGAGGTTCACGACAAACTGGTAGATGAGTATTTCTTACTTCGAGAGAAAAAAGAAAAGCAGCAGTTGTCATCTACGGAAGCCCAGGAGATCGAGCTAAAGGCGAAGGCCATGAGAGCGGAGGCCATGCGGCTGAATGCCAGGACAAGAGCGTTTAAGGAGATTAAGACATCTATCCCACGGGATCAACTTTCCGAAGTCGCATTGAAGGTGTTTGACTTGAAGGGAGCCGAAACGTTGATGGGCGAGGAACTGGGTAATTATCTTCCACCGGTCGAAAAAACTTATTCGGCTACTGAGGTAGGGAACCGTCTGGGGATCACCAGTAATAAAGTTGGCAAGTTGGCAAACCTGCATGGGCTTAAGACGGAAGAATGCGGCATTACTGTGATGGACAAGTCTCCGTATTCCTCGAAGAATGTGCCTTCGTTTAGGTATTATGAGAACGCTGTCCAGAGATTAAAAGAGATATTAGATAGGGAGGAGACACATGAATAAAGAATTTGATTTGGCCGTAACTGCGATATGGAATAAGTATGGTAAGTACGGAATGCAGAAACAAGAGATTGCCGGATTAATGAAGAGCGGCATGGAAAATAATAGCCTGTCATTACGTGCTGTGTATAACGGTATGAGAATGAGCCTGGCAATGGAGTTTAACGAACAGGAGAACTTTACAGTAGAAGATATCATGGATATTACCGGAGAGAGCCGTGAGGAGGTCGTGAAGCGGATTGAGGAGATGCGCGAGGAGATCACTGCTACCGGCGGGAATCCGGATGACTATGCAAGGAAAGTGGAGGCGCCGAAAGGAAGCGCGTTCTTCTTTCCGGAAGGAGTGTGACAGCCATGGCAGGAATACCACGGATGCGGACAATCCAACAGTGCGCGGCTTACTTTAAAGAGCAGGATCCGGGAACCAGTGTCGGAGAATGGTGTATCAGGCAGATGGTGAACCAGGGAGAAATCCCGGTAGTCCGGTCTGGCCGGAAGATCCTTGTTAATCTGGACACGCTGATCGAATACTTATCTGGGGAGGAAACAGAGGTCGGGAAGCATGATAATGAGTGTACTGCAGAGATGGGAAACAATTAAAAAAGTCCCTAGCTAACCGCAAATTAGCTAAGGACAGTACGGCCCGGAGGCTATACGCAAACGATCAATTGCAGTATAGCACTTCTGGGCTAGAAATGGAAGGTGAATTTATGAGCATTGATAAAAAAATTGACTATTTGACAGCAGAGTTAATTCAGGAATTAGGAACAATGGAAATCGAGGAAATACAGGAATTCAGGATCGAAGTAATGAGAGAATTGGATACCTTTAAACGTCCTGAGCTGGTTAAGGTATACATAAACCGTTTGATTGATTTAGTGATCCAGAAGAAACAGGAGGAAGAGAGGGCAGCCATATGATAAAGAAAAATGCAGTTCAGAAAGCGAAAGAAATCAGAGTCCCCGCCAGATTCTCGATCAGCTACGATCAGGTTGCTGAGGTTGTCAATCATTATGAGAGCGGTTTCGAATGTGGGCTTATGTTCTTCCGCCTTGGGTATATGCAAGGACAGAGAGCGGCGAAAGCAGAGCAGTGTAAGAAGGAGGCAGCAGTATGCAGAAAACAAATATGATTATGATTCCGGAAGAGAGATATAACCGCATGTTAGAAAGCTATGACAGAGCTCAGGAGGAGTTGAGGGAACTCCGGAAACAGCTGGCAGCGGTAGAAGTATCCCGCGACGATGTGGCCCGTGAACTTAAATTATATGACCTGATGGACGATCTGGGCTGTGACCGGGATGAAGCGGAGCTGCTCCTCCAGGATGAAGAAGAATCCATTGCGAGATCGCAACAGGGCAAGGAGGACAGTGTCGATGATGAGTAAGATTTTGAAGCCAGCGGCAGCAGAACCCAAGGGCTATAAAGGATTCTTATACATAAAGTGCAGGAAGTGTGGAGAGGTTCATGCTTTCTGCACCAGAGATAGGATTAACGGCTCCATATGTCCCCACTGTGGGGCGAGAACCTTCTTTACGGAGCCACTTAAGGTAATGCGTATATACTGCGAATGCGGGCTTTATACGCGCTACATGACGAACCTCAAAGAGGAGGTATTTGACGTAAACTGCATTAACTGCGGTTCACCGGTTGCCGTGAAATACAACGGCCGGAAGAACTGTTACGAGACGATCAGAGAATAGGAGAAGTGCTATGTTGAAAGATATCGAAGTTAAAATAATTGCGCCGGCGCAACTGCCTCCGGTCCTGTATTGGCTGCTTAACCACAAATATCATACAGAGCAGTGGGATTTTGTTGTGATGTTCGATGCAAAATGGCAGATTTTGTATGTGAATAGAACGGTACCGGAAAGCGACGTGAAAAAGTTTGTAGATATTGCTTCCTGGCAAACATGGTATATCGGCGATATGGATTGTCCAATAGCTGATGATGTGGAATATGTCTATGTAGCGTATGGACGGAACGTATGGAACATACTGACAGATGCTCATAAAGACCGCATGAGAAAGAGAGAAACAGAGAAGGCGCAGGAGAAGGCAAAGAAAATTCTTCCAGTAATTAAAGCGGAAATGAATACAATCGTAGACGACGAAATACCGGATCCGATGGACGATTACCTTGTATCCTGTATAAACGATGCTGGCCGGGAGGCTGACAGGGACCGCGATATGCATGAATGCCTGGTGAACACTGGCACAAAGTACGTGTTTTATCTCGGGTATCTGATGGGATCAGGGAAGATAAAGGAGGATACAGAAGCATGAATTCAACAGGAATAATCAGGAGAATTGACGATCTGGGGCGCGTAGTAGTGCCGCGTGACATGAGAAAGAGTTTTGGGTTACAGGAAGGTACTCCGCTGGAGGTGTGCGCCACTGAGGAAGGGATCCTTTTTAAGAAATACGATCCGGGAATTACTCTTATGGACATCGTAAATAATCTGGAGAGCGCATTGGACGATAACTATGTCGAACTTGGCGTCGATAAGACACGGGAGATTCGGCTTTGCATCAGTGATCTGAAAGAGATCCTTAAGGAAGCAGACGGGAGGCGGTAAGGTTGAATGGTAACCGTATCAAAGCACGCGGTAAGGCGTTTAAAGGAGCACTGTGGACTAAATAAGCGGTCTGCTCAGCGTATGGCAGATAAAGCGTTTACGGACGGTATAAGGCATTCAGACACCAGAGGGCGGCTGAATAAATAGGTAACGAGCCTGTATTTCTACAACAGGACGGCTGATAATATCCGTCTCTATGGAGACAAGGCTTATATATTCGCAGAAAGCACTCTGGTGACAGTGATTCAGATACCGCCGGATTTACGTAAATATATGCCGTGGAAATAGAATGAAGCTTTCCAGAAGGAGGAAAACCATGAAAAATGCGGATCGCATTAGAACGATGACAGACGAGGAACTTGCGTGCTTTCTGGTCCGGGTAGATGCAAAACTATATCGGGACGATCTGGACGTTGTAACATATCGGACGGATAAGGCAGTAGATACCCTGGAATGGCTCGAAAGAGAAGTATATTAGTGAGAGAAGGAGAAGCAAGATGAATAACGGTCAGAAGATTAAATATATGGAACTGTGTTTGGCAGTGGCGCGGGAAGAGGTTGAATATGCGGAACTGTACAAGGAAAAAGAGCCGGATTATGACGAGGATTTCGATGCATGGTGTGTATATACGCGATCGCATCGAAATCCCAACAAGGCATTGATTACAGATAATCTGAGAAATGTGGCGCGTACGGCGTTTATTTTGGCAAAAGAAATTAATGTTTCAGGCTTTTTTAGAGAATAGAAAACAGCAGCCTTCTGTAACAGTAGGCCGCCTATGGTTTTTGAACTAATCAATTTTGTTTGGAGAAATTTCAATATAAGGAACATCATCAAAGGGATCTGCGAGCAAAACAGTAGCAGTGCTGGTTTCAAAAAAATATGATTTCTCATATGTTTCGGAGGGGGTGCCGAGTAAACCTACCAGAATTTTTTTATAGCCATCTAAATCGGGTTTAGTTAGATAGATAGTACATTGGTCTAATAAGTTAGCTTTATGTTGATACAAATTGAAAGCTAACGAAACAGAAACATCTTCATTGAACAACGATAACGTATAATCACGATTTAATAGTACAGAATCATCGTTGGTTAAAGGATCGCCTTCACCAAGTACAGAAACTACATTAGAGTCAGATTTTCCTATTAATTCCATAAGCGTTTTAAAATCAACTGTGTTTTTATCATTTTTTTCAAATACAGTTTCAGAAACGGACGTTTTTGTGGTTGCTTGTGAGAAAGTTGATGCTTCTGTACCGTTCGAATTGTTTGACTCTGTTGTTGTTTCGGGATCGGAAGATGAATCTAAATTTGTGTTAGACGGAGATTGAGTTCCACAAGCTGATAGCACAATAGTGCATAAAGTTGCGAGTAATAAGAATTTAAAGTTCATATAAGTTACCTCCTTGTAATATAAGCAATATATCATAGTACAAGGTAATATAAAAGTATATTCATAATGATGTAAATAATATTAATATTCTTGTGAAAGAAGGTGAGTTTAATGGAGACAAAAATATTTATCCGGGATGGCGAGACCTGGACGAGGTTTAAGGTAAAAATCCGCGAAGTGGGCGTGTATGCCTACAAGCTTAAAAAGTATGTAGACGTGGACAAGCCCGTCCGACAGAGCAGCCGCTACGCTTATTACGAGGTGAAAGGGGATCTGCTGAACGACCATAAACAGAAGGCCAGGTGATTAAGTGAAGAAATTGATCCTCTTTAACAGGCACCGCCGTGAAAGACGGTACTGGCATGTCGCAATTGCCAGAAACCGCTACAGAGGCCGCTACGCTCTTTTGATGTACCGTACGGAACAATCCATGCATAAGGCGTATAAAACGCACAGAATCATGGAATACAGGCGCTGTAACGGCTTTTTAGAAGCTTATTCAATGGTTCGGATTTACAACCATTAATCATGATGTAACAGGCAAAGACCTTTTACATAGTTACTCATTTATGTTTATGCCAAAGGACTAATGTGTCACGACGTTATATGCCATTGGTATGCTGTAGGGGGCGGTGAGTAGCCGCCTCCGGAAAGGAGATTTATGAACCCTCAAAAGTTAGAGAAAATTTTACAGTTACAAACTTATGGAATGTATTATCTTACCTGCTATCTGTGGGCTAAATTTTTTGAAGATAATAATATGGCGTGGGTATACTGCCCGGAGAGCGGGAGAGACGGTATGGTTGATGGGGCAGCAGATTTTTACCTTCCTGATCAGGACGCCTACATGCTTGCTGATCTGGGACGCCCGGGGAGAAAATATATAAATATACAGAAACTGGCAAATGACTCGGGTAAAACGATTATTCTCGGTGGCGCACAGGGGAAATTTAGCATAATTGAAGAAGGTAAGCGCTTTAGTGGACCGGACGCATGGCTGTGTGAGTGTGCTGCATGCAGAAGATACTATTTTATGAATTCGTCAGGGGGCTTTGCGTGCAGAGTATGTGGAGAACATGACGGGGATCACCACTTACAAAATGTAATGTATGGTGATGACGGATTATTTGGCTTGCAGGAGTGACACTATGGCAGAACAGGAGAAGAAATATTATTGGTTAAAGCTGGATAAGAATTTCTTTAAAAGGCATGATATCAGGATTATAGAGGCCATGCCAAACGGGAAAGATTATATCCTGTTTTACTTAAAATTACTTGTCGAAAGCGTATCCCATGACGGTATGCTGCGGTTTTCTGATGCTATTCCATATGATGAAAATATGCTTTCCACCATCACTAATACCAATATAGATATCGTCAGGGCAGCTATTGGAGTTTTTACAAATCTGCAGATGATAGAGATCATGGATGATAAAACTATATTCATGGTCGAAGTTGAAAATATGACCGGAAGTGAGACAAAATGGGCGGAAAAAAAGAGGAATTACAGGGCTAAAATAGGACAAGGTGCGGACAATGTCCTTCCTGGAGTGGACGTTGTCCGACAAGAGAAAGAGTTAGAGAAAGAGAAAGAGTTAGAGATAGAGAAAGAAGTAGTCGTTGCCCCTGGCGGGTCAACTTCTCCGTTCTCTAATAACTATGATTTTGACAGTTTTGAAATGCAATGCGTAGAATATCTGATTGCATCATGCCTTGAAACTTTTCCGAAAGCAAAGGTCCCTGACACGCTGGAGAAGAAAAGAAAGTGGGCCTCTGAGATTGAGAAAATGAAACGGCTGGATCATTTAAGTGAGAGTGAAATAAAACAGACCCTGTATTTTGCAACGCACGACAGCTTTTGGAAAACGAATATCCGTAGTACAAAGAAATTCCGCGAGAAATTTGAGACGCTTTATACCCAGAACCGCAGAGGACAGGGAAAGACAGGCAATGATTTATATGATACGGCGGACAGGCTGAATAAACTGGAAGAAAAAATTGGAGGAGATCAAAAATGAAATACGAGGAATTTAAAAATATAGCAATAACACTGAAAGCAGCGTTCCCGGCGTTAAAGGCATTTGAAAATGACGAAGGCATCAGGACATGGTATGAAATGCTGAAGGACTTAGATTACGCGGTAGCTTCAGCAGCGGTTTCAGCATACATACGGGAAAGTCCGTACCCGCCTGCGATTGCCGATATCCGAAATATCAGCCGGAAGATAGTAGTACCAGACTGGTCCATTGAATGGCAGAAATTGTTAAAGAATGCATCGTTTGAGGAATTAAATGCGCCTGCGCAATATGCCGTTCAGACACTCACGGAAGAGTATGTCCGCGAAATGCTTGAAAGCAGTGAGAGAGTGGTTTTGTGTATGAAGGAATTTGAGCGACTCTACAACAATTTCTTCCGGCTAAGCAGACAGGACGAGGAAGTTTTAAAGAAACTGGGCGTCTGGAGTAATGGTATTGGTTTTATACAGATGCAGCCGAAACTTTTAATAACAGCGGATGGAAGGGAACTTGAATGAATTTTAACGAAACAGAAGTAAGAAAAGCCATTACAGTTATGAAGCCAGGAAATGCATTGTTCGAGGTTAGGGTGATATCCGGCAGAGGAAATGCAACCGGGTACTTCACAACTGCTGATACTCTCATAAATGAACTGAAACGACTGAACCTTGCAGCAACCTGTAACGTGTACATCACGTTAAACAGCATAAAAGACGAATGTTATTCCAGACAGCAGAGAGACCAGTTTATCCAGAATGGGAAGCCGACTACCTCAGATACCGATATTACTTTATATGACTGGTTAATGGTGGATATTGACCCGGTGAGAGCTGCGGGAACATCGGCAAGCAATGAACAGATTAAAAAGGCGAAGCTGAAGGCAAATGAAGTCTATGCCTATATGAAAAAGACAGGGTTCGAGGAGCCGCTTGTGGGATTCAGCGGGAACGGCGTACATCTTTTATACAGCGTAGCTCTGTCAACAAATGATGAAAATAAAGCACTGATGAAAAACTGTTTGACGGTACTCGATATGTTCTTTTCTGATGATGCCGTAAAGATCGATACGGCGAATTTTAATCCGGCCAGAGTATGCAAGCTGTACGGGACTGTGGCTCAGAAAGGCGCAAACACTCCCGAACGGCCGCACCGGCCCAGCTATATCATCCGGTCTCCAGAGAAGCCGGTCCAGAATAAGAAGATGCTTCTGGTAAAACTGGCTGGATACCTGCCGGAACCGGAGAAACCGCAGCGGTATAACAACTATAACCCGCGCCAGTTCGATCTCGATGAATGGCTCGATCATTACGGGCTGAGATACACGAAGGCCAGCTATGGCAGCGGGACAAAGTATATACTGGAAAAGTGTCCATTTGATGATAACCATACTGGGAAAGATGCCTGTATTTTTAAGGCGGCCAACGGAGCTATAGGATTTCACTGCTTTCATAATTCGTGTTCCGATAAGACATGGCAGGACGTCAGAAGACTTTATGAGCCAGATGCCTATGACCGGCAGTACGTTCCGGATCAGCGCCATCCCAATTATCGAAATCCGAATTATGTGGTTGAGAAAAAGGAAGAGGTTAAGATCGTAGAAGGGCAGCCGGTGTTTTTTACAACAGAACAGATCCGGCTTCTTGAAGAACCGCCAGAGGAATTTATCAAAACCGGGATCGATACGATAGATGAAAAGATGCGCGGTTTGAAAAAAGGATTTGTGAGTTGTCTCAGTGGCCTGCGGGCAGCCGGAAAAAGCAGTGTTATATCTCAGCTTACGATCGAGGCCGCAGAGCAGGGATACCGGACAGCACTATTCAGCGGAGAGTTAAAGCCGAAGAATCTTTTAAAATGGCTGCTCTTGCAGGCGGCCGGAAAGCAGTATGTGAGCCAGACACAGTATGATTACTATTACGTTGTTAGAAGTCCGTATGATGAGATCATATCCAAATGGCTTGATGAAAAGGTTTGGGTTTATAACAACTACTATGGGAATAACTTTGGGTCGATTATGACCCAGATCAGGAAGTGTGTAACGGAGCACAAGGTCGATCTGGTAATATTGGATAATATGATGGCATTAAACCTTATGGAGATGGGATCGGACAAGTACCAACAGCAGAGCCATTTTGTGGAGAGCCTGGAGGACTATGCGAAGCAGGCGAATATACATATTCTCTTTGTAGCCCATCCCAGAAAGTCAACCGGTTTCCTGCGCCTGGACGATGTGTCAGGAAGCAATGATATTGTGAACCGTGTTGATAATGCATTTATTCTTCACCGGGTGAATGAGGACTTTAAAAGGCTATCGAAGGAAATGTTTAAGTGGAAAGCAGATGATCCCCTGTACCAGTGCAGCAATGTCATAGAAATTTGTAAGGATCGTGATGGCGGCGTCCAGGACGAATTTGTCCCGTTGTATTTTGAGCAGAGCACGAAGCGGTTGAGAAACAGTCCGGGAGAGACAAAAACGTATACATGGACTGAGAAGATTGGAGAATATATCAGGAATGATTTTGAGAGCGTGCCGCTTGATGAACAGCTGCCGTTTGACTGAGGTGAATTATGAACAATGAACAGATGAAAGAAATATTCTGGCAAACGTATAACGTCTTCTGGAACAAGTGGAAGAACGTGCTGCTTACCAGACAATCACCGGAATGGGATGAAATTGTAGAAGAAGGCCGGGAGCTGATCAAGAAGTACCATTGTGATATCTGTAGTCACATGATAAGTGATATGATTCAGATCTTGAAGGAGAGGTATGAGAAAGAGGAGAGGAAAGGCGGGACATAGTTGTGACATCACAACTGTTTCGGCGGTCAAAACTTTTGGATAGAAGAAGGGAAGGATAGGGAATGACAGCTAAGGAGTATTTGAAAGAAATCAAAAAAATAGATGTGGCCATCGACCAGAAACAGATCGAGTATGAGACCCTTAAGGGAAGCCGTACATATGTAGGCGGTACGGATTATTCTGCGGAACGGGTTCAGACTTCGCCTGATGGATCGGGTTTTACTCGGATATCAGACCGGATAACTGACATGCAGCGAGAGATTAACGACGAGATAGACCAGTGGCACGATATGAGACATGAACGGATCGGGCAGATACAGCAGCTTTCAAAGGTGGAGTATGTGGATATACTGTTCAGAAAATATGTGCAGTATCAGTCATTAGAGACGATCGCGGGAGATCTTGATAAGTCATATTACTGGACATGTCACCTTCATGGGGAAGCACTGCAAGAATTTGAAGAAAGATTTTTAAAAGTCAGCAACTAACCGCAAGACTTATTTTGTCAAGTGTGCTATAATAGTACTGTAAAAAGTGTATCAATAAAACACAACCCTGACACGCTTTTTCGGCAAGGTCTAAAAGTTCTCCCTTAACAGACCTTTCAAAATCAATAAGGGCAATACCGGAGACGATCCGGTATATGTGGAGCATACCATCAATGGCAGATGGACAGGGTCGCGCCCTGGGTTCCGGTTCGATTCCGTGATGTTCCGCTTCGTTCATCATAAGATTTTCTCCTTTGGAAGAGTCCTTGCAGAGATGCGGGGACTTTTCTTTTGCAAAAAAAATTTATACAGAGTATTAAAAGAGACATTTTTTGCAATACTTTTGGTGTATATTTATTTTCAAAATATATAGAAAAGGTTGACAAAGGGTGTTATAATGAAGATGCAAAACAATGGAAACGAAGTAGAAAAGGAGAATTTAACACAGAAGAAACAAGGAGATGATGCTATGAATAGCAGTGTATTAAGTTATACTAAGCTTGATTTGCACTCCCTTGGAAAGAAAAACGTCAAAATAGTGTCTTCTGAAGAAGCGCTAAAAGATGTAATCCCAATGAAATGGGAAGAAGATACAATACAGGGGAGAACGAAGGTAACAGTAACCAAAAGAAACAGTTAAGGAGTATTAACGTCAAATGTGTAAAGTTGGAGATATCATAGTTGTTAGGAACTATTTAAGCCAGGGACAGACCATTAAAAGACATTCCTTTGTAGTGCTTAGTACAGAGCATGGAGAAATTCAGGGAATGGACTTTGATTTGGTTTGCAATGTTATGTCTTCTTTTCGTTCAGAAGAACAAAGAAAAAGGAAGATGGGATATCCGGGAAATTTTGAGTATCCGGCCGATGCCGAGAATATTAGAAATGGACATGGAAGATCAGGATACATAAAAGCTGAACAACTTTATTACTTTAACAGAGAGAAAACGGATTTTTATGTCCTCGGTAATGTAGAGCCAGAGCTGTTTAATGTTTTAATTGAGTTTATCAACCAACTTAAGGACATTGAGGTTATTACGGATAATTTATGAATTTAGAAAAGGGTCACTCACCAGTGGCTCTTTTTCTATACCCAAAAACGAAACGAATGAGAGGTGGTGGTGATGGCAAGGCCGAGAAGCCCAAACCGGGATAAAGCCTGCGAATTATGGCTGGAGAGCGGAAAGAAACGTCCACTGAAAGATATAGCGGCGGAGCTGAAAGTATCAGAAGAGCAGATCCGCAAGTGGAAGAATCAGGATAAGTGGGATAAAGTAACGTTACCTAATGCAAAAAGTAACGTTACCAATCGTAAAGGCGGACAGCCGGGGAATAAGAACGCTGTCGGCCACGGCGGTACCGGACCGCCAGGAAATAAAAATGCTGTAAAGCACGGCGCATACGAACAGATATATTACGAGGCCCTTCCCGAAGAGGAACGGTCTCTTTTTGATTCTATTCCAGATACGGCAGTGCTGGACGGAGAAATCAAGCTGCTCCGGCTGAAGCTGGCTCGCCTGATCGGACGCAGTGAGATAAAGACATACGATATGTTCGGAGGGGAACATAAGAGAGAGATTACAGAGGCCGAGCGAGAGAAAGGAATTCTGGAAGTCACAGCAGAGCTACGGAAACTGATTAAGACAAAGAAGCAGATCGAGATAGCAGAACTGAAAGCTGG
>OLPX01001574.1_pt1 | contig 15688 bp, 15 predicted proteins | sample 1672491 | NCBI WGS metagenome assembly OLPX01 (sample SAMEA3136692, study PRJEB25190) | human gut metagenome | biome: human gut; feature: human-associated habitat; material: faeces | place: Austria | collected 2013 | reverse complement strand
CGACCTTGCCAAGGTCGAGACCGCGGGTTCGAGTCCCGTCTCGCGCTCTTTTTTATGAATGGCCGGAAGCCTGTGTTTATGCGGGTTCCCGGCCTTTTTCTGCTCTATCCCGTATTGGATTCAGGGGGTAGACCAGGGTAGAGTTTTTGATTTCTGACGAACAGAGTATTCTCTCTCAAAATCCTTTTCCCAACACCTCTGCAATCCATCCTGACAAAAAGAACGTCCCAAAAATCGTCAGAACCGACACCAGAATCCCCTTCCAACCGATATTCAAAAATGCCTTCCAGTCCTTTCCTAAAAGTACGCCGGCAAATGCCAGGATGGGGGTAATGGATGCCATCAGATCAATCTTGCCGGTCCATTCTATAACCGGACCGGAAATGGGGGAAGCCGGCATAGCGGCCAGCATTCCGATGATGCCGATATAGGTGACGGCGGGCAGCTTGCTGGGAATAAACTGTTTGGCCGTAAGGCCCAGGAAGCTGATGAGGCAAAGGATCAGCATCCCCGGTATGGACTCCAAGAACCGACCGCCATACCCCACAATATTGCAGACCATGGTAAGAAAAACCACTGCCAGCAGGGCGATCCCCCACTCCTCACAAAGCGTTTTGAAACTTTCCTTCTGCTTCATCGCCTAATCCCCCGCTTTCTCGTTGCTTTGTATATCAGGTTGCTCAATGGGAGCGTAATAAAGATCCCAAGGTAAACGGTAATTGAAGATGATATAACGTTGCTGATCGTGGCAAACGCGGTCAGCGCATCGGGATTGACCGAGGGAGCCGCTTCAATGACTCCGGCCAGCCCCGCCGCCATCATGGAGGAGCTTCCCGCCCCCACTGCCATGGCCGCGGCCTCCGGGCTGAAGATCCCCAGGGTGACAAAAATAGGCGGGATAATGCTCATAAAAATGCTGCCGAACACAGTCCCCACGATATAGCAGACCATAACGCCCTTAAACTCGTCCGACTCGCTGCCATAGAGATCGGCGATCAGAGCCACATTCGGCTCCCGGCTCAGCGCATAGGTCATTCCCACCGCCTCCCTTCCCATCCCCAGCATCAGGGCGATGGGAAGAGCGAACAGCAGGGTTCCGATATTTCCAAGATTCTGTAAAATCAGAATCGGGCTTGCGCTGATCATCTGTTCAATGGAGGCGCCGCCGGATATCCCCAGCTTCGCCATGGCGAACACCACGCCCATAGACAGCAGCTTGGAGGCCGCCGGCACATAATCCTTTCCCACCCCACGGACAGGCTTTGCCAGATACAGAAAGAGCATGAAAATCATCGCGTACAAGAGCGGAAGAAAGGTGACGGTAAGCGTTCCAAAGGAAAGCCTGATGGGACCAATCAGCTCCGCCGCCGTACAGCACAGCAGAATCCAGATAAAATACGAACGGTATTTCTTTGTCAGTTCAGACAAGCGTCCAAACATATTCATCCCTCCTCAATACAAAACCCCTGAGGCATTTAAGCCTCCTGTACAGCACCCACCTTTTTCGCCTCCTGCTTTTTGAGGTTTTCCAGAATTTCCGCCCGTCTGGCCTTTGTCATGCGCAGCCAGATCACAGTCAGGACAATCCCGAAAATTGTCACGGCAAACATATAGATGAAGAACAGCCGATATCCCGTCACCCCCGGGAATTTATCGAGAATCACGCCGGCCACAAAGGGAGATGTGGCCTCAGGCAGGTAGCCCAGGGCGCAGATAAAGCCGATGGCTGTTCCCACGCATTCCGGCGGAAACTTCACCTCATCCATAATCGCAAAATGCATGGTCACGCACATATACATTGAAAAGAAAATCATCAGGCATGCAATCAGGATCGGGATTACTCCCAGAGCGGCCGGTGTCAGCAGAATGATCACCAGACCTGCCGCCAGGCCGATCTGTCCGATGAGCATCACCTTGGAGTTGTTGATTTTATCGCCCAGAACGCCTGCTCCGAAGGAGGCGATGGGGCGGATGTACTGGGAGGAGGAGGACAATACTGCTCCCAGCAGAGCGCTGACGCCGAACACCTCTGTCACATAGGGCGAGATATAGTAATAGCCGGTGCTCAGGGTCAGGGTTGCGAAGATGATACCGATCATCAGCCAGACTGCGGGCATCTTCATTGGCTTTGTTAGCATTTTCAGGTTCACGGAATCGCTGCTGGGACCGCTCTTCTCCTCCTTGACGCCGCGAAGCAGGAAAATATCCAGAACGCCCAGCACAATGGTCATGGCAGAATAAAAGAGAATAATTCCGCGCACGCCGAAAGTCTCGTTTTTCATGACGGTCAGCTGGCTGAAGATGAAAGCCGCAATGGCCAGATAGATCGCATTGGAGATTCCGCGGCCGCCCTCAAAGATACCGAAGGCTTTTCCCTGCTCGTTGGAGGAGGCCAGGGAGCGGATGGTTTTGGTCAGGGCCGGGAAGAACAGCATCAGGGCCGTGATCGCAAACAGTCCGTGAATGACAATCATCACAACCGGGGACGGGTTTGCCAGCATCACGAATCCCAGCGCTCCGGTTGATATCATTGCAAAGGGAATCAGCGTCTTGATGGACACATGGTCACAGATAATCCCGCCGAACAGGTAGGCTGCGATGCCCGCCACGCCCAGGGCAGTGCCGCACAGGCCCATTTCCGTGTTGGTCATGCCGAATGCCTCCATAAACGGAGCGTAATAATAGGAACGGAACCAGGGCAGGGAACAGATAAAGGAGCCGGACAGCGTCAATACGATCAGAAGAAACAGATTCTTTTTTAAGGATGGAGTTTCCATATGGGTTCACCTCTTCTATGATTATGGTAAAATTTGCTCGGTGGAAAGTGCCTTGACATAAGTACAGTAGCCCTCGGCGCTTGCAAACAGCGGCTTGTGGGCGGCTTTGACCTTATGGGCCAGCTCGCCTCCATTATCCAGCAGCTTGCACGTCATGGCGGCCAGGAACAGAGAAGAAGTCTCGTAGATCTTCCGGTCCGCAATCCGGTAATCGGCCGCATGGTGTACGCCGTGCATATAGTTGACAAAGACCTGGATTCCGGGAATCACCTCGTTTAAGTCCCCAAGGTCCGTTGAACCGCAGTTGTGTCCCCCTCTGCGCCCGTGTCCTTCCCCCAGAATGTCGTCCGCCACCTGGAGTGCGATATCGTCCAGCTCCGGCAGCGGGCGGTAGGGAAGATAACCCAGCTGGGTATTGATCACCGCGGTCCCGCCAAAGGCATAGGCGCCCGCGCCCATGGCCCGGTCAAATTTTTCCGAGACAGCCAGCACGGTTTCCATTCTTCCGGCCCGGCACTGGCATTCCACACACACCTCCTCGGGAATCGCGTTCACAACGGTCCCTCCCTTTGTCATAATGGGGTGGACCCGGACCGTATCTGAATCCTGGAAGGTTTCCCGCATAGCGTTCAGGGCGTTTATCGCCGTGTTGGCCATATACAGGGCGTTCACTCCGTTTTCCGGATCTGCGGCCGCGTGGGCGGAACGCCCCCTGAAGGTAACATTTTTAGAGGTAAACCCATTGTGGGAACCGAGAATGGTGATGGTGCCGTCATTTCCCAGACCGGCGTGCATGGAGATCACAACATCCACCCCCTCGAACGCACCCCGGTACAGCAGCTCCGCCTTGCCGCCGAGGAAGTGCAGACGGCCCTTCTGAATCTCCTGAAGCCGCCACTCCGTTTCCAGGCACTCCTCCGCCGGAACTCCCGCCAGCATGACCTTTCCCCCGAACTCCTCCATCACCCCGCTCTCCGCCAGAGCGATAAAGGCCCCCATGGCTGTGGCCACCTGGATGGAATGGCCGCAGGCATGGGCCGCCCCGGTTTCGGGATTGCAGTCGGGATGCGAGTAGCAGATCAGGGAATCCAACTCCCCCATAATCATTACGCACGGGCCGGGCCTGCCTGTGTCATAGATACAGGTAAAACCGGTGACATCCGTCCAGGTCCGGGCCTCAAAGCCGTGCTTTCTTAAAACCTCCAGACAATACTCCTGAGCTTCATACTCCTTAAAGCCGGTAGCCGGATGCATCCAGAGCCAGTCGCCGTTCGTCTCAATCTCAGGAAGCTGAGTTTTGATTTCATTTCTCAGCGTATCCAGAGCTGCTTTGTACAATTCTCCCATACTAATTCCTCCTGATTTTTCGAAATTATATAAATCTGCAAAAATAATGGATGTGCACGTCCGTTTTTCTGTATTTTATCCATAAATCAGGCAGGAGTAAAGTACCATATTTCTTTTATTATATGTACCAAAATGAAATTTGGTACATATTAAATGAACATTTTACAGTGCTCGATCAGCTCCTGAAGCAACTTAACCCCCTCTTCAATCTGTTCGTCCGAGGCGGAGGAGAAGGAGAGGCGCATGTAGGATTCCCCCTTGCTGCCCTCGGCAAAAAAGGTATTCCCCGGCATCAGAAGCAATCCTCTGCGCTCCGCGGCCGCCGCGACCTGCCGATCGTTCAAGGGTTCGGGCAGACGGACCCATACGACCAGACCGCCCTCCGGCGTCCGAAAGGACAGGCCGGGAATCCGGGAGAGGGCCTCACACATCCGATCCCGCTTGTGCCGGTAAAAATCCCTTAAAAAATCCCTGTGTCTCCCATAATACCCCTTCTCAAAGAAACGCGCCCACATATACTGGCTCATGCTGTTGAGAAACAGCTGGTCCTTGTTGATAATGCGCCGGTAGGTTTTAATCACGTTGTCTGGGGCCACGATATACCCCACCCTTGCGCCCGGAAAGAAGGACAGATTAAAAGAATCCATATAGATGACGGAGTTCGTGCGGTCCATAGAGTACAGGCTGGGGAGACGGCTGCCACTGTAGTTGAAGTCGTACATGGAATCATCCTCCACCACCGGAATGTTGTAGGTGAACGCACAGTTCAGGAACCGTCTGCGCTTTTCCAGGCTCATCAGGCTGGTGGAGGGGTTGTGGAAATTAGGCATGGTGTAGATCAGCTTAGGACGGTAGCGCTCCACCAGATTCTCAAACACCTCAATCTGCACTCCATCCTCCTGCGTCGGAACAAAAAGCACATGCGCCCCAGTGTGCAGAAGGATATTGACAATGGCCGGAAGGGCCGGCTCCTCCACGATAGCAAAATCCCCCTCCTTCAGGTACATGAAGGCGATATTGCTGAGAGCCTCATAGGTCTCGCTGACCACCTGGATGTTCTGGGGCTGCACGAAAATATTCCGCTCAAAGAGCATGTCGGCCAGATCGCTTCTCAGCCGCTCCGTGCCTTGGGGATCACAAAACCAGAACGGCTCCGTGGTTCCCTCTGCAACGATTTCCCCGAGTATTTCGTGGAGATACTCCAGCGGAAGGGCCTCCTGGTTGGCGAGAACCCCGGCGAAGGGGATCGCGTCAGAGAGGTAGGAGGAATTGTACAGCCGCTGAAAGGTATTTTGAAGTCCCAGAAAATGGTAATTAAAGTTCTTGTCCAGGGATGAGAACGGCCTCTTGGCCTCAGAAGCGTTGTCCGGCCTAGCCTCCGCCAGGCTGTTTCTGACAAAGTAACCCCGGGGTGACTTGACGGAGGCGTACACCAGGCCTTCGTGTATCAGCATCTCATATGCCTTTTTTATGGTATTCCGGTGGACCTGAAGTTTCTCCACCAGCTGGCGTTCCGAGGGCAGCTTAAAGCCGTCCGCCAGCTGGCCGGACAGAATCTGGTCCCTGATATTGTTCCTCAGCTGTTTATACAATGGGGTTGTGCTGCCTCGTTTTAACTGAATCTCCATATCCCGATCCTCCTCAGCTTTCTTCCGCCAAAGCCGTGACTCTGGCGATAAATTCATCCATTTCCCGGGTTCTCCACTTGCTTTTGTGAAGAAAAATCTGCTGGTACATGATCGTTTTCAGATCCCGTACCTCCAATACCATCAGTTCGCCCCGGCGGATGCTCTCCTCCGCCGCAAAGCGCGGGAGATAGGAAATCCCGCCGTTCTCCTTTAACAGTTTGATAATAAAGTCGGTATTGCTGACTTCCACAGCGGGAACCAGTTCCAGATCCTGGGTCTCCAGAAACGCATCCAGCTCTCTCCTGTAGTTTTCATTCTTTTCCGTGAGAAAAAAAGGTTCTCCGGCGATATCCCGGACGTGCACGCGCTCAGGTCGGCCGCTCCAGTAGGACGGGGAGGTGACGAATACAATCGGCTCCTCCCGGTCCATGGCCTTGAGCCAGTTTTTATTGAATCTGGCCCTGTCCAGAAGATAAATCAGATCCAGCTGGTTCTGCTCCAGCATCTCATAAAGCTGCCCCGGCGCCGCTGTGGTGATCTTGATGGAAACCAGGGGATGGCGCTCCCGGAAATACCGCAGTACGGCCGGCAGCTTTGTAAAACATAAGGACTCCAGCGTGCCGATGTGCAGGGGTGCTTTCAGCTCCGTCTCCTCCCCTGCGATCTCCTTCGCCTGATTGATATCCCGCAGAATCACCTGACTCTGTTCCAGGAAACGCCGCCCCTGGACGGTCAGGGAAATTTTTCTTCCCAGGCGGTCGAACAGTCTGGTATTTAACTCCTCCTCCAGAAGCCGGATCTGCACGGTCACCGCGGACTGGGAATAACCCAGAAGCTCGGCGGCTTTTGAAAAGCTCTCCTGCCGGGCGGCAGTGACAAAGGTTATTAACTGTCTGATTTCCACCTTTTTCCTCCTTAATTATTAATTAAATTCAATTATATCATAAAATCCATGAATTTGATTTGTTTATTTTCCGTGGTACAATAAGGAAACAGATCACCTAGAAGGAGGAAGGATTCATGTCGTTTATCAGTATCTTTGACGTTTTAGGGCCCAACATGGTAGGCCCCTCCAGCTCCCACACCGCCGGAGCCTGCTCTATCGCTCTGCTGGCCCGCAAAATGCTAGGAGAACCGGCCCGGGAGGTAGAATTTATCCTGTACGGCTCCTTTGCCAAAACCTACAAGGGACACGGAACGGACCGGGCGCTGCTGGGCGGAATCATGGGATTTTCCACAGACGACGTGCGTATACCGGAGGCATATACCCTGGCCGGACAGAATCATATTGCGTGGCGCTTCATCCCCAATGAGACGGAGACAGATATACATCCCAATACAGTGGACATCCATCTGACCGGCGTTTCCGGAAAGAAGGTATCCCTGCGGGGCGAATCCATCGGTGGTGGAAAAATACGGATCGCCCGGATCAACGACATAGAGGTGGATTTTTCAGGCGAGTACGACACTCTGATCGTGGTGCACAGGGACTGCATCGGCATGGCGGCCCACATCACCAGCTGTTTAAGCGAAGGTCTGGTAAATATTGCCTTTATGAAGCTGTTTCGGGAAGCCAGAGGCGATATTGCCTACAGCATCGTGGAATTCGACGGGACGCTGCCGGAGACCACACTGCAAAGGATAAAAGAAAAGAAAGACGTCAACAATGTTATGACGATTCAGATTCAGGAGGGACGGTAATGGATTTTAAGAATGCAGCCGAGCTGCTTTTGCTCTGTGAAACACATCTTTGCCCTGTATCCGAAATTATGAAGCGCAGGGAATGCAGCCTGGCGGAGACAACGCCGGAAATGCTGGACGGACGGATGCTTCAGGTTCTCCGAATTATGAGAAACGCGGCCACGGAGCCGGTTCAGGCGCCCCGCCGCTCCATGGGCGGCCTGATCGGCGGCGAAGCCCGTCTGATCGACCTGCACCGCCGGGAAGGAAAATCCATCTGCGGAAATCCGCTATCCAGGGCCATCGCCTACGCCACGGCGGTACTGGAAGTAAACAGTTCCATGGGACTGATCGTGGCGGCCCCCACAGCCGGTTCCTCAGGGGTTGTGCCCGGAGTGCTGCTGTCTCTCCAGGAGGAATACGGCCTCCCCGACCAGGCCATTCTTCCGGCCCTGTATCATTCCAGCGCCATCGGCTACCTGGCCATGCGCAACGCCACGGTGTCGGGCGCTGTGGGCGGCTGCCAGGCGGAGGTCGGCGTGGCCTCGGCCATGGCCGCCGGCGCGGCGGTGGAGCTGATGGGTGGAACGCCGAAGCAATGTCTGGATGGAGCCTCCACTGCGCTGATGAACCTTTTAGGCCTGGTATGCGACCCCGTGGGAGGCCTGGTGGAATATCCCTGCCAGAACCGGAACGCCGTAGGCGTAGCCAACGCTCTGACCGCAGCCGAGCTGGCCTTAAGCGGCGTCAAGCAGCTGATCCCCTTCGACGAGATGCTTGCCGCCATGTACAACGTAGGACGCCGTCTCTCCCCGGATTTCAAGGAAACCGCCATGGGCGGCTGCGCAGTTACCCCCTCAGGCTGCACAGCCTGCCAGAGCTGCCGTTAATTCCTCCCCTCCCAATTAATTTTCATCGCATTTCCTTCCCCTCCCTCCAACGGAACCCAGCCCTGGTATCAGACATACATCCATACAACAAGGGAGACCGGCTACATCCGCCGCAGTCTCCCTTTCATCCGTTACCTGCCGAACACCTTACGGCACTCCGCCTTTTCCTTTAAACAGCAGACAGCGCCGGACTCCAGATAGATGGAGTAAGCCAGCACCGTAGTAAACAGAAACATGGCCACCGAACTGAACGTAATCCGCCCCGAAAGCAGCTGCCTCGTCTGGGTAGACTGCCGCGAACTTCACAACCCCAGCGGGTGAGAGCCAGGAAACCGGAACCTCCGGCCCCGCTTTCCTGGCTCTCACGAACGGATGCATCCACCCCACCCGATTTCCTTTTTACGCCTCCACCCTCACCGGCCCTCCTTCAATCTCCTCCCAAACCGTAGGCTCATTCACATAAGCCCACGCCTGCCAATAATACCTCGCCGCCCCGCCAATTCCATGGGAAGCCGAATGCCATACTCCCCGGTGAATCACAAACGCAAACCCCGGCCTCAAAATCACCGGCACCACATCCTCCGCCTTAGGCGCTCCGTCGCACGCCTGGGCCAGGCAGAACACAATCGCCTCTCCCGCCGGAATCTGCGCCTCCTGGGTATGCAGATGCCGTTCCATCTCCGCTGCCTCAAAGGGCGTCCCGCTGCCCAGTGTATACCCCAGCGCCCCCGGCGTATCTAAAAGCGGCACATTGGTATCCGTATCCTCCCAACCGTCCCCGGCGGAATGATTCGTATTCCTCGTATCCACCCCTTCCCCGCTCAGATTATAAAGAATCCCATAGCGGCTGTAATCAATCTCCGTAATCTCCACCGCACGCTTCGCGATGCAGTTCTTCTCACAATCACCCATCACTTTATCCTCCCACTACAAAATATTCTCAAACTCCGCCCGGTCGCCCCCATGCTTCTCAACCCAGTCCAGCACAGCCTCCGCGCCCACGGCTCCCGCCCTGGCCCCCAGCTCCGTCACCGCTCTGGATGCCGCATAGTTGGCAAATTCCGCGCATTGCCGCAGCTCCATCCCCCTGGTATACCCATAGAGGAACGAACTGCAAAACGTATCTCCGGCCCCGGTCACATCCACCACCGGCACCTTCAGCCCATCCACGGAAAAAGTCTCCTCGTCCCGGCAATACACCGTACAGCCCTTTTCCGCCTGGGTCACGATCAGCCGCCGCAAGCCCTTTGCGTAAAGCCAGGCGCACACATCTCCCCCGGCCCGTTTCTCCAGGTTCTCATACCCCTTTTCATTGACAAACAGCGTATCCACATACCCGAACAGCGACTCGTCCCCGTCCTGAATATCCGCAACATCCAAATCCACCCACAGCCTGCATCCCCGGGCCTTCACGTCCTCCAACACCTGGCAGGCCGTCATTTCCCCAAACCGCAGGGGCCGCAGCTCGCAGAAGGTGGAATAAATATAATCCGCCTGCCGCAACGCCTCCATGGCCTCCCCCGACAGCTCGATCCGCTGCAGATTCAGGGTGGGAATGAACACCGTGTGCTCCCCCTCCGCCAGAATAATAATGGTCTTGGCGTCCGGCAGAGACTCATCCCACACCATAAACTCCGTGTCAATCCCCGCTTCGTTTAAGCCCCGGCAAAGCTCCTTTGAAACCGCCCCCGGGTTCAGGGCCGTCAGAAATGAAACCGGCGCGCCGTATCCCGCGTACACGCAGGCCGCGTTGGCAATCATGCCGCCCATCTGCGCCGGCAGGGTCTGCACCAGAATCTTCTCCTTAATCTTCGGAAAATAGGGCGCGCTGTAATACTCATCCATCGCCACGTCCCCGATAAAAAATACCTTTTTTGTCTCTCCCATATATCTCGTTCCTTTCAAAACGTACTAATACGTCTTATCGAAATTCCGGAAAAGGGGAAGCCCTACAGCTTCTCCCTGAACCTTCTCACCGCGTCCATCATCTCCGCCACATGGGCCGGGCACACATCGCCGTTGTCCTGATAATTGTCCTTAAAGAAGCTGCCCACAATGGCCCCGTCTCCCAGAGCCAGCTTCTCCGCCACGTTCTGCGGGGTCAGACCCGCGCCGATGATCAGCGGGAAATCGCCGATGCCGTTTCGAAACTGCACGATCTTGTCCGTGGAAGTCTCCTGCCCGGTAGCGTCCTGGGTCACGCAGATGGCGTCGCAGCGGGTCATGGCGATCTTCAGATCCTCCTCCACCGTATGTTCGGAGAGCACCGGCTGGTACTTGAAGCGCACGCCGCCGATCACGTATGCCTTGCACCGCTCCCGGTAGAGCTTGAAAAAGGCGTCCAGGGAATCCTCGTCCCTGGGCTTCACATGGCCCACCACCGAATCCAGCTGTAAATAATCGCAGTCGAACTTCCTCGCCAGCTCGAATCCCATTGCGTCCACATTGAGACAGTTGACGCCGTAGGGCATCCCCAGATCCGCGCCCGCCACATAGTCTAAAACCTTCTCCACCTGATAATAGGTGCCGAAATACGTCTCCACCAGAAAGCTGTCCACTCCATTTTCCTTATAGATGCGGATCTCCTCCTTGGCCCGTCTGAGCATGTCCGCATCGTCCGTCCCCTTCGTGTGGATCACGCCGATCACCGGCTTCATAACCTTAAAACATGATAAAAACTGATTCATATCCTGCCTTCTTTCACATTAAAATTTAACTTCCCATAACGTACTTATAGATATCGCTGCGGATATACTGTTCATTATAATATAACACGCCCCTCATCTCATTGAGCACCACCTGGCTTACCTTCAAAAGAGGGGTGTTGGCCGGGCATTTCAGGCAGCCCGCCTGCTCCCGGTTGGCGAAATGGACCTCGAAGGTATCGATGTACTGCCGTCCGGCCAGCCCGCTGTTCTCCCGGATCACGTCCAGAATGGGCCGCGTCTCCACGTCCGCCTCCATCATAAAATCCATGTCCCCATTAAAATAGTCCACTTCCAGTATCGCCGCCACCCCGTTGATACACCGGAGCCGCTTGATGCAGATCGCCTTTGCGCCCTCCTCCAGCTGCAGCTGCTTTGCCAGAGCCTTCCCCACCTTCACCTGCTTGCGGGAAACCACCTGGGTGCTGGGCGTGGCCCCCATCTGCTCACAGGATTTCGTAAAGCTGCCGTTGGCGTAAGCGCTCTCCGTAAATACCGGCGTCGCCACAAATGTCCCCTTCCCATGCCTCTTCACCAGAATATTGTCGTCCACCAGCCGCCCCAGGGCGTTTCGCACCGTAACACGGCTGAGGTCGTAGGTCTTGCACAGCTCCTCCTCCGAGGGAATCTTGCTTCCCGGCGGGTACACACCGCTCCGGATCTGATCCAGAAGCAGATCGTACAGCTGCTGATAAAGAGGAATTGCAATATCTGAATTTAATAATTTCATAAGCCTGACCGCCCTACACCTTGTATTTAATCGTATTATCACCTAACATCACATCATAAGTTTAGGATATCACGAACCTCCGGTGCTGTCAAACAAAGTTGCTGTTCACAGGGTGAACGGCGAAGGGTAAACAGCGGGGTGCGGGCGGCCGCCTATTTATGCGGACTTCGACTGGTTTTTCCTGGTCCACATGTAGTATGCGGGCATCCCGGTTGCCACCGCGATTCCACCGGCAACCAGACCGGGGATGGGAGCCCAAAGGAAGGTGGAAACCACCAAAATCATACTGGATCCAATGGATATCAGAGTCATAAACATCCAGGCCGGGCATCTCCACAGGGGGTCGTAATCCGGATTCTTGTGGTGTGCGAACATGGTGACAAAGGTCAGGGTGTTCTTTAACAGCAGCACCAGGGTAAAGTATCCCAGCAGATCGGAGATGCTGCCCAGGAACACGAAGATACAGGCGATCAGGCACTGAATCATAATGGAGAAATACGGGGTGTGATACTTGGGATGCACCTTACCGAAGCTCTTGAAGAACAGTCCGTCCACCGCCATCTGGTACTCCAGACGGGGCTGGAACATGATCGTTCCCGAGCAGGCCGCCATGGTCACAATGGTTCCGGCCAATGCCACAAAGATACCGGAAACCTTGCCGATCCCGGGCAGCATGGCGGCCGCGTCGGCCAGGGGAGCCGTGGAACTCTGCAGCGCGTCAAAGGGCATAATCCCGGTGATTACAACAGACAGCAGCGCGTACAGCACGATAATGAACAGCACCGAGCCGATCAGCGCCCTTGGCATGGTCTTTTTAGGATCCTTGATCTCGCCGGTCATGTAGCAGCAGGCGCCCATGCCGTCATAGGACCAGCTGGTGGCGGAGATACCGGCCAGCAGAGCCGCCAGGCCCACCGGAGCGCCGGCTACCGCAGGCGTGCTGATGTAATCGCCCCTCATGTAGAACGCTCCCACCCCGATGAGCAGTACGAAGGGCAGCAGCTTGACGGCGGTCATGATGGTCTGGAACTTTCCGCCTCCCTCCACGGACACCACGTGGATGATCATAAACACCAGGATCGAGGCCACGGCCAAAAGCTTGATGGCGATGGCGCTCATGGGCACCAGGTAGGCAATATACTGGGCTCCCGCCAGGGCCACCACCGCGATAGCCGTGGTGTCATTTCCCCAGAAGGTGGTCCAGCCGCAGAGAAACGCCAGCTTCTTCCATCCCGCATGCTTGATATACACGTAATGGCCTCCGTCCTCCGGGTAAGCCGTAGCCATCTCGGCCATAACCAGGTTCTGGGGAATCATGATCAGACCTCCGATGAGAAACGCCAGAATCGTGATCAACGCGCAGCCCGAGGCCGCAGCCACCTCGCTGATGGAGGTGAAAATGCCTGCGCCAACCGTAGTTCCCACCGACAGCGCGATGGCCGTTCCCAGGCCAATCTTCTTTTGCAACTTAGTATCCATTGAAATCCCACTCCTTTTCATTTTTGTTTTGTGTAATACATCATAATACGTCTTGTCCCGAAAGTCAACCGATTATTTCGCAGCTGTTTTTCTGTTTATTAAGGTAAGAACGGAGTTTTCTCTTCTATTTTCCACAATATGCACATTTTTTGGATCCACTTTTTGTGCATAATATTGTGATTTTGGGTATTGAACCCCATTTTAAGACGTGTTATATTGTATTTAAGCGAATGCGAAAGGAGCATACCGAATATGAAGGATTACACCACATTGAAAGAGGGCTGCCTCACTCCGGCGGCTTTACAGGATGTCCCCGGCTTCTGCCGCCGTTTCGGCCTGGAGGGCATCGAAGTTTTTATGGACGACGTCAAGAACCGCACGGAAGTTCTGTTTGCAGCAGAAACTGAAAAAGAAGCGCTTGTAGACCGTCTCGCGGCAGGCAGCGTGAAGCGGATCCACTGTTCCTACTGGGCCTACCCCACCTCGTTTTTGACCAAACACAGCTTTTCCCAGCTGGAAGAGCGGTTCGGCGGTCTGACCGCGGTGCGCGAATATTACGGCGACCTGACCGGCGCCCACATGTACGCCCGCTGGTGCCAGGAATATGAGCTTGCAACGGCTCTGGGGGCTCAGAGCTACACCTTCCATCTGATCGACTACGCGCCCATCGACGGCATGTGGGATTTCACCATTTCCAAGGCGGACATCCGCCAGGCCATGATCTCCATGCTGCAGCATTTCCTCAACGAACTGCTGGACCGGGGTCTGATCGGCCCGGACTCCCCCCAGATTGAGCTGGAAAATGCGGGATGGGGACTGGAGCACGGCATGCAGACCGCTGAGGATTACGCGATGCTCTACCGCCAGATTTACGATCCATTCCACAAGGTAAAGCTGGGCTGGGACATCAACCACCTGCTCCATGCTCTGGGCGCGGACGCCGGCAGCGGCGCGGCCCGTTTCTACCTTCCGGACAGCGAGATCACGCCGGAGATGAACCGGCTCCAGGCGGAATATGGTCACGATCCCAGCCTCTTTGCGGTTAAATGGCTGGAACACAACATTCTACACCCGGACCTGGCCGGAAAGGTTGGCTCCATTCATTTGTCCGACTGCGGCCTGAAGGATACCCAGTATTTTACAAATGGTATTTTTACCGGGGAATACTACCAGAACATTTCCGCCTTAAAGACTTGGGAAGAACGGGAGGAGTACGGCGTGGGCATCGTGCTCTCCAAGTACGACAACCATCTGGTGCTGGGTACCGGCGTCCTGGAGCCGGTATACGTGAAGGCCATGATCGGCGCCCTGGCCGTCCACTCCCCGGAGTGCGTCATTTTACACGAGTTGAAGAACAGCACGGACCTGGAACAGAATTTGAGGCGGCAGCTGGACTGCATCGCATAGAGAAAGGCAGGGTGAAACGACGATGAAATATCTTGTAGTAGGACCGACCATTATCAACGATATTATTTTTGCGGACCAAAGCCGGAAAGATCAGGTGCTGGGCGGCTCCATTTTCTGTGTGGCGGGCATCAAGCTGTGGTGCGACGACTGCCTGTATCTCTCCAACGTAGGGGAGGATTTCGACCGCTTTTACGGGGACTGGATGCGGGCCAACGGCTGCAGCGCCGCCGGACTGCGCTATATCCTGCCCCACACCTGGTACACCACCCTCACCTACGGGGACCAGGGACTTCACAGCGAAGTCTCCATCTACGGCCCTGAGGAGGAAGCCCTGTTAGAAACCCTGGACACCATCGATCCGGCCCACATTGCGGCCCACTGCGTGGAGGACACCCGGGGGATCTACGTGGAAGCCTCAGAATCCGATCCCCTCTGGGACCGCCTGGACGAGGTGCGCGCAGGCGGAAAGCAGGCCAAATTTATGTGGGAAATCCCCACCTCCGCCACCATGGACCCGGCCAGAGCCCCCAGGGTGTTAGAGACCATCCGCAAGGTGGACATCTACTCCCTCAACCTGCCCGAAGCCATGAGCCTGTTTCAGGCTGACAGCGAGGAGGCGGCCATCCAGGCCATTCTGGAACTGGGCACCCCCTGTTTCTTCCGGGTGGGCAAGCGCGGCTCCTACATGATCCAGGACGGCAAGGCCGCCTTCGAGCCCAGCCTGACCGTCGGCCCAATCGTGGACGCCACCGGCTGCGGCAACGTCTCCACCGCCGCCGCCCTCTTCGGCTGGTGCGAGGGCTTCCCACCCCATGTCACCGCCCGCCTCGCCAACATCTCCGCGGCCTACAACCTGCTGCAGTACGGGCCTTACCCGGCGGCCACGAAGCAGGTGCGGGAAGAGGCGATGGGGCTTTTGAACGCTGGGATTGGGGCTGGCGGCAAGTAATGAGCCGCAGGCTGCGCCATCGGCTCACTACCGTTGCATTTAAATCGAGTAGGAGGGAGTGATTAACTCCCGTCCTCTCACACCACCGTGCGTACC
>OLPX01001564.1_pt1 | contig 15755 bp, 13 predicted proteins | sample 1672491 | NCBI WGS metagenome assembly OLPX01 (sample SAMEA3136692, study PRJEB25190) | human gut metagenome | biome: human gut; feature: human-associated habitat; material: faeces | place: Austria | collected 2013 | reverse complement strand
TTGGATAAGTGCTGAAAGCATCTAAGTACGAAGCCAGCCACAAGATTAGATTTCTTAGGGTCGTTAAAGACGATGACGTTGATAGGATGCAGGTGTAAAGGTGGTAACATCAAAGCCGAGCATTACTAATTGCCCGTTCACTTTCTTTCGGACGGTGCGGATCGCGATATATACGTTTAGCTTTTTTAATTGACAATTGACAAATGACAATTGACAATTAGATTAACAGATACTTGAATTTTACTTTTTATCATGTCATAACTTATCATGACAGCTGCGATAATTGTCATTTGTCAATTGTCCATTGTCAATTGAAGAAATTCAGGTGAAACAGGTTTGGCCGGTTTAGCTTGCTATGTTTCATTACGCCTTATTGGAAAGAATGAGGAAACCGCTTTTGATAAGAGTTTTATTGATGAATTGATGTATGCTTGCTCCAGAATGGAAATAAGCGATCATAATTCTACTGTTGGGGTTGCCATGTTGCTTGATTTGTATAATGGGAAACGGGTTGATTATCCATATATTGATATAATAAAACGGATTGTAAACAAGCAGGTCGATGGCAAACAGGAAGAATTATCATGGAGAAATAAAGAGAGACCGCTATGGGCGGGATATTCCGAAGCATGCGCACGGCACGGAAAATCTGGATGTACAGACGTCTTCTTCGGCGATGCTTGTGGATGCCGTCACCCGTCTGTATGACCGGATCGTCGATGAGGGGATGCTGATCCGGCGCGTGAATCTGTCGGCAAACCGTGTGATAGATGAAAGTCAGGCGGAAAAGAAGACGGAATTTGAGCAGATGGATCTTTTCACGGATTATCGGGCATTGGAGCAGGAAAAAGAAGAAGAAAAAGCAGCCAGAGAGCGGGAACGCAGGATACAGGAAGCGATGCTTGATATTAAGAAAAAATATGGAAAGAACGCGATCTTAAAAGGACTGAGCTATCAGGAGGGGGCAACGGGAAAAGAGAGAAACCGACAGATCGGGGGACATAAAGCATAAATGCGACAGCAGATCGGGAGGGAAAATAAGATGGCGGAAAAGATGCAGATCACAAATCGGTACGATGACATTATCTCACTGCCGCATCATCAGTCGAAAACGAGACCACATATGCCGCTCATAGACCGGGCGGCACAGTTTTCGCCGTTTGCAGCGCTTACCGGATACGATGATGCGGTGAAAGAGACAGCAAGGCAGACGGAGCGAAAGGCAGAACTTTCAGAAGAAATGCAGACATGTCTGCAGGAAAAGCTGCAGATTTTACAGGCGTGGATTCCGACGAAACCGGAAGCGATACTGACTTATTTTGAAGCTGATGAAAAGAAAGCAGGAGGCACATACCGGACGGTACAAGGAGAGATCAAGCGGATCGATGAATACAGACGGGTGATCGTTTTGCTGGAAGAGGAACGCGAGCGGGGAAACGATGTTCCGGAGATAGAAAGGCGAAAAGAGATCCCGCTGGAAGATTTATACGGGATCGAGATTATGCAGAGGATTTCGTTTCGTGGAGATAAGGAGGAAATTTCAAGTCACACTTCAAAAGCAAAAGAAGAAAATTTACCTGACGGTGTTTAATACAACAGAATTTATTGCAAAGGAAAGATTTCTGCGTATACGGAGGATGAAAAATCACTACGGATCACGATTACTGAAATTACGATGGAAAGTTTAATTTATGAAAAGAGGTAGGCAGAGAGGAAGAAAAGAGAAAAATTATAACCGGGCGGAGCATGTGCTTTCGCTCGGTTTGTCTATATCTACTATTTGGATAATAAATGTAAAAAATGTACTAATGTGGTTGACAAATATATTTCAAAAACACATAATGACCATGTATTGTTACCTTAGATGATTGTGAAGAATATAACAATTCTGTATTTACGTGTCTTATGACACCTTACAAACGTCTAAGTATCATTATTTTGAAGGGAGGAGACGGGAAGTGAAGAAGAAATCTTTTCTGAAAAAGCACATGGTTTTCGGACTTGCAGTAGTTTTGACGATGACAGTTAACTTGCCTGTTTATGCACAGGAAACGGAAGAAATGACTGCAAGCGTCGTAGAAGTGCAGGAGGAATGGAGCCAACAGGAAGAAAATGAGAATCAGGGAAATATTGCTTTGTATGAAGCTGATCCGACAGCGGTGAATGTAGCAAGTGTGGATGGCGTCGGGTATGCAACATTGAAGGACGCGGTGAACGCGGCAGATGGAAAAGTCGTGGAACTGCTCAGTAATGTGGCGCTTACAGAGAAAATAGTAGTTAAGGGAAGTAACGTGACCTTGGATTTAAAAGGATATACGATCACCGGAGAGACGACAGATCCGAATACATCTTTTCTTATCGGTGTTGCAAGTGATGGAAACCTTACAATTCAAGATACTTCTGAATCGGGAACCGGAAAAATCAGCGCGAATCTGGCAAAGGCGGTTCTGGTGAACGGCATATTGAATCTGACCGGCGGCACAATTGAAAATAGTGGAGAGATGGGAGTTCTTGTGACGAATAAAGGATCTGTGATGAATATGACAGGCGGTTCAGTAACAGGTGCTAAAACAGGAATCCATGCACAGATTTATGCAGATGTCAAGATCAGCGGCGGTCAGGTTAGCTCAAATGGAAGTGATGTTAATAGCGGAGCCTTGACGTTGATTGCTTCTGATGCAGAAATTTCAGGAACAGCAAAATTGACAGGATATACAGGTATTGGCTTATTCAATCTGGATAGCGCGAATGGCGTTACAAATAATCCGGGAGCAACGCCGTCTACTGTGAATATATCAGGCGGAACGATTGAATGCGCATTGTATGCGATCAGCGGTAACTGCAATCAGTCGGCGACAAGTGTAGCAACGATTACAGGCGGTACTTTAACGGCAAGTGAAGAAACCTGTATTTTTTGGCCGATGGAAGGTGAGTTAAATATTGGTGATGACGCTAAAATCACAGGTGCTACCGGTATTGAAATGAAAATGGGAACACTGAATGTAAGCGGCGGAATAATCGAAGCAACCGGAGATTATAATTCTATTTACAATAACAACGGTACGGACAGCGATGGTTCTTCCATTAAGATTGTCAGTGAACTGTATGGAAATGCGGCGGGGCAGTATATGAATAATCCAAATATTTCTGTGAATATTACCGGCGGTTCACTGATAAGCGCCAAAGGAAATGCGGTTTCTTTATATAATGGAGCCAAACCGGGGCAGACAAGCAATGTGTCCGCAGACATTACTGTTGGTGATAGTGTGACGATGAATGTCGGAGCGGGAAAAGATGGCATTCGGGTGTCGGCATTGACCGAAACATTTGATATAACTGACCAGACGGTAACAACAGGAAATACAAAGATCACAAACACTACATTGGCAAATACAGCGGCGAAAGCGCAGACGAAAACTACGACAGACAATACCGGAAAGGACTCTTACACTTTGTTCGGTTCGGTAAATCAAGCTATTGCCGAAACAAAAGCAGGCGGAAAAGTAACGCTTCTCCGTGATGTGGACGAAGAGATTACCGTTCCGCAAGGCGCGAGCGTCATACTGGACTTTAATAAAAACACAGTGACAGGAACCATTACAAATAATGGTTCTATGGCGATGAGCGGAGAGGGAACCTTGATTGGCGCGGTAACAGGTAATGCGCCAACTGATGGAGGACAGGTAAAAGTTGTGATCGCTCAGGTGGGAGACGAGACCTATACCGATTTGAAAGCAGCAGTAAACGCGGCGATCACGTCGGGGCAGACATTGGTTATGCGGGGGGATGCGTCGTTTGAAAGAATTGATGTGAAAGACAGCAGTCTGACGATTGATTTGAATGGGCATATGATCGCGTCAGAAAGTAAGTTGGCAATGGTTGTAGAAAATGGAACGTTGACGATTCATGATACAAGTGAAGAGAAAACCGGAAAGCTGAAACATACAAAAGGATCTCACGCGATTGTGCTAAATAATAAAGGGACATTTGTTCTGGATGGCGGAACCATCGAAAGTGATGGATATGGTGTATTTGGAAATGGCGGAGCCAGTACAAAGATTAAAATTGCCGGTGGAAAAGTGATGGCTGTCAATGCAGTATGTGCAGTAGGAAACGGAAAGTCGGAGAATACAACAGTTGAAATTACCGATGGCGAGATCATTGGACAGAATGTGGCGGTAGCTACGCAAGGCAATACTGGAAGAGGCGGCGTTGTCGTGAACATTTCAGGAGGTACGATCACTGCGACAAATCCGGAAAGTACAGCGGTATATCTTCCGGGATTTGACGGAAAAACTACGATCACCGGTGGAACGATCACCGGAGCGACCGGAGTAGAAGTCCGCGCCGGTAAATTACATATTTCCGGAGAACCGATCATTAATGGAAACGGAACATTTAAAGCGCAGGCAAACGGAAGCGGAGGCACAACGACAGGTGTTGGAGTTGCTGTCGCACAGCACGGGACAAAATGGCCGGTTGATGTGATCATTGAAGGAAATCCGAATATCAATGGTATTTATGGATTTTATGAGCATAATCCGCAAAAAAATCCTGCAGAAGATATTGAAAAAGTAGAAGTACAGATCAAGGGCGGTACATTTAAGAGTACAGATCCGGCTAACGGCAAAGCTCTTTACAGTGAAGATTGTACAGAGATTATATCAGGAGGCAGCTTTAATACCCCTGTTTCAGAATCGTTGTGTGTAGAAGGATATGTTGTTCCGACACAGCCGGATGAAAACGGAAATTATGTTGTTGCACCGAAGACATTTACTATGACATTTGATTCCGCGGGCGGAAGTGCAGTCAATCCGATCACTGCGCTGTTTGGAAATGTATTTACCGCTCCGGCTGATCCGGAAAGAGCAGGATATACATTTGACGGATGGTATGCAGCCGGTGCAGATGTTCCATTTGATTTTGTAAATACAAAAGCGGCGGAAAATCTGACTCTGACGGCACACTGGAAACTGTTGGCGCCGGAAGTCGGCATTACAGTAGAAAATACAGAGCCGCATATCGGCGATGAAGTTGTGCTGACAGCGAATGCATCTCATAAAGCGGCAGATGTCAAATATACTTATCAGTGGTATAAAGACGGAAAAGAGATCGCAGGTGCAGACCAGCAGAAATATACAGCTGCAAAAGACGGAGAATACAAAGTGCGTGTTACAGCAACTGTAGATGGACAGAGTACAGCAGCAACAACGGCAGTTGTTCTGAAATTCGGTCAGTACGATCAGATCATTTCCTTTGAGAACGCGAAAGTAGAGCGGCATATCAGCGATCTTGGAAGCACGTTTGTAAATAAGGCTAAAATTTCCGTGAAAGCAGCAGGCATACTCAGCTATACAAGTTCCAATCCGGAAGTGGCAGATGTTGATGCTGCCAGCGGAATGGTGACGATCAAGGGCGTCGGCAAGGCAACGATCACAGCGACAGCGGCGGAGACAGAAAGTCATAAAGGCGCTTCTGCTTCTTACGAACTGACCGTGACCGATCACAAGTATGACGCCATCGTTTCTGCGCCGACTTGTACAGAAAAAGGTTATACAAAGCATACTTGTTCTATTTGTAAGGATTCTTATACCGATGAAGTGACGGAAGCTTTGGGGCATAAGTTTGAAAATGGTGTATGTACGGTATGCGGGGCAAAAGATCCGCAAGCTGATCCGGGCAGCGGACAAGGAGAACAGAACAACGGTCAAGGCGGTCAGAATCATGAACAGAAGCCGGATCCGAAACCTGTTGCGCCGGGACAGAACGGAAATGGAAATGACGGACAGAACGGAAATAACGGGCAGAATTCGCCGTCTGCCGTGAAGACAGGCGATGAAACACCGACAGCGATGTGGGCTGGAATCGTAGTGATTTCCGGACTGGCGCTGATCGGAGCGGTCGTATTCTGGTTCAGAAAAAGAAAGACGAGATAAATGAACCGCTGGGAGCATATCTGGACTCAAGAAAGCGGACAAATGAAGCGGTGATTCTGACAAAAGGATGTCATCCGAACCCATATCGGAAAAGAGTGACATCGTTTGATCTGCTCAGCGATTTTTATGATTCGCTGGCAAAGTTAAAGCGTGATCATATCGATATTTATATGCTGCACAGAGACGATCCGGATGTTCCTGTTTCGGAAATTATTCCGACTTTGGATCGATTGAAACGAGAGGGGAAAATCGGAATTTATGGCGCGTCGAACTGGTCTGTTGCGCGTATGCAGGAAGCAAATCGGTTTGCAGCGGAAAATGGGATGACTCCGTTTCAGGCAATCAGTCCGCATTACAGTCTGGCACATCAGATCGCAGATCCGTGGGGCGGCGGCGTATCGATCACGGGACCGGAACATGCGGCAGATCGAGAGTGGATCATAAAAGAAGATATGCCGGTATTCGCCTATTCTTCGATGTCGTGCGGATTTATTTCAGGGGCATTCCGCAGCGATGACAGAGCAGGGGCGGAACGCTTCCTGACACCTCCGGGAAAGAAAGGATATTTTGCGGATGAGAATTTTGAACGTTTAAGACGGGCGGAAGAATTGGCGGAAAAATATGATGTGACGGTGGCGCAGATCGCAATGGCATGGCTGTTTAATCAGGAGATGAAGGTGATACCATTGCAGGGAGGCGAAAATGCCCGGATGTACCGTCAAACATTAAAGGTAGCAGAAATGAAGCTAAGCAGGGAAGAAGTGGATTGGCTGGATCTGCGTGGCGAGTAGAAAACAGAGTTATAAATATGAAATAAAAACACTTTGTACCGGAGAAGTTGACCGCTCCGGATGCAAAGTGTTTTTCTTTGCTTTTTGTTTGGAAACAGGTATAATAAAAACAACATTGATCAAGGCTTGTGAGCCGCAAGCAGAACATTGCGAATGAAAAACAGGACATTTGGGTGGAAAGGAATACGAAATGAAGATTATTTTATCTCCGGCGAAGAAGATGAAAATGGAGCAGGAGGCGGAAACGCTGACAACGCCGGTTTTTATGGAAAATACAAAAGAATTGATGTGTTGGATGCAAAAGCTGACCTATGAAGAAGCAAAAAAATTATGGGCGTGTAACGATAAAATTGCCGAGCTGAATTACGAGCGGTTTCGGGATATGGATCTTACACGTAATCTGACCCCGGCGATCCTGTCCTATGAGGGGATTGCCTATCAGTATATGGCTCCGTCGGTTTTCGAAGACGGGGAATTTGATTATGTGCAGGAAAATCTAAGGATCTTGTCGGCATTTTATGGTGTGGTGAAGCCGCTGGACGGTGTGACGCCGTACCGTCTGGAAATGCAGGCGAAAGCGAAAGTAAACGGAACGAAAGACCTTTATGAATATTGGGGAGATAAGATTTACCGGAAGGTATCGGATGAGGATCGGGTGATCATAAATCTGGCATCAAAAGAATATTCAAAATGCGTAGAGCAATATTTACAGCCGGAAGATACATATATCACTTGTGTGTTCGGAGAAATATCGGGAGAAAAGGTTGTGCAGAAAGGCGTTTATGCGAAGATGGCGCGCGGCGAGATGGTGCGGTTTATGGCGGAACGAAATGTGCAGGATCCGCAGGAGATGAAAGCGTTTGACCGGTTGGGGTATCGTTTCTGTGAGGAAAGATCAGATGAAAAGAATTATATTTTTTTGCGGCAGGAAATGGAAGATTTTCAGACAGTGTGATAGAATAAAGCCAGAGATATCATGGAATGAATTTACAGCGAGAGGAGACTGAAATATGTCAGAGAATACGATGAAAGAAGCGGAGGAGCCGGTTGTTACAACAGTAGAAACGACCGTGAAGACAGTAGAACCGAAAAATGCAGAGGCGGAATCAACCGGTGCAGAACCGGAAGTGAAAAGTACAGAACAGGAAGTAAAGAGCGTAGAACCGGCAGTGAAAAGTACAGATCCGGGAACGAAAAGTGCAGAACGGTCACTCGAAACGGAAGATGAGCCGGAGCCGGTGATCTTCGCAGACGAAGAGCCGTCGAAAAAGAGGTTTTTCCGGTTTAATAAGCAGGAAGAGGAGCATTTTTCGCGGGATAAGTGGATCTTGTCACGGATTCCGAGTGAAGATCTGATGGACTACCTGCGGCTGGAGCAGTCCAGAATGGACAAGCTTCAGATGGCAAAAGAGAGGAAGTGGAAACGGATCAACACAACGATCCGGTTGGTAGCATCGTTGGCAGCAGGTGTGGTGGCAATTTATTTTCTGAAAGATGAACCTACGATCCTTGTCAATATTTTGTATATTTGCGGTATTCTGGGCGGAGCATGGATCTGGAATAGTCGGAAAGATAAGAAGTGAGGCTGATGCAATGCAGATCGAGGGAAATCAAAAAGAGCTGGATGCGATGAAAGCGTTTCATGAGGGAAATCGTGCGGAGGGATTGAAACTTCAGGAGGAGTTCGCAGCAGAGTTCAGGGAAGCATACAAAGAGAAAGATCACTGTCCTTGTCAGAAAGCATGCAGATATCATGGAAACTGCAAAGAATGTGTTGCGATACATAGGGCACATCAGGAGCATGTCCCCAATTGTATGCGTCCGGTTATCAACAAAAAAATCAGGCTTTTGTCAGAACTGACAGAGCATACGATCGCGCGTGAGATAGAACCGCCGAAAGAAATATTGCGGGCAGAATTCCGGGAAAAGTAAAACGATACGGGAGCAGAGCGCGCGGATAAAAGAGAGAATGACAAAGGGGCGTAGCCTTGACAGATCAATGTGTGATGTGAAAGGCTGCGTCCCTTTTGTTTTAGTGAACGTATGTCATCCTAAGTTGTCTTAGATCGTGTCTTCTCTTCTGATATATCCCGGTTTCTCCGACTGTGCGATGATCTCTTTCGCATGGATGATGCGGGCGTGTTTGTCCACGACCTGATTTTCCAGATATACATCTTCCCCAACTTCGGTTTCGGAAAGAAGCACACAGTTTTTGACGACAGCGCCTTTTTTGATGATACATCCGCGACCGATCACGGAATTCTCAACAGTACCCTCAATGAGACAGCCGTTGCAGACGATCGAACGTTTCACATCGGCAGTGTCGAAATATTGGGTTGGGCAGGAGTCGTTCGTTCTTGTGTAGATCGGCCAGTCCTCATTGAAGAGGCTCTGTACATTTTTGAAATCCATCAGAGCGAGGTTGGCATCGAAATAACTCTTCAGATCAGTGATGGTCGCAAAATATCCGCGATGTGAAATTCCCCGTACATCCAGCTCATCGCATTCTACGTTGATGATCTGCGGAAGTGTGTACATGGAGGAAAGTTTCTTAGCTTTATATACAAGTTCGATGAACAATTCACGTTTCATCACATAAGTATCCATGAAAATCGTGCGGTTTTTGGCAGTTCCGCGGTTCTTCTCGATGGAAAGGACTCCTTTTTGCTTGTTCAGGTTCAAAACATCACAGTTCAAAAATGCCTCTTTTGCATTGTCCACGGAATGGTACAAGAGAGAAATGTCTGCGCCGGATTCGATGTGGGTCTTGATCACATCGTGGAAATCCTGCGCGTAGATCATATAACTCGGAGCAATGACCACATAAGGGCAGGTCGAATGTTCGATACATTCCATGTTCTCGATGTATGCCGCGATATCGGTGTCATACAATGAATTTTCCGCTCCGTTTTCGGAGAACAGAAGCTGTAGTTTTCCGCGTTTGGAATTGATGTTGTAATGACGACCGGTTCCGAGATGCTCCGCCAGAGAACGAGGTTTCTGATTGACGTACACCTGGATCTGGTCGATTCCGCTGTTACTCATATTGGAAATTGGAAAGTCAATGGCGCGATATCTTCCGAGGAAAGAAAAAGCTCCGATCGGGCGATAGTCCTGCATTCCCTCCACACGAATGTGATGTCCGGAAAAATTAATAATACCTAATGCTTTCATCTTATTCTTCCCCCTTTACACGTTTTGCTACAAGTTCGATATGTTCACTGTCGGCGCTTCCGACCACTGCATTTGCACCAATCCGGATATTGTCGGCGACAAGTGCGCGTGTGACAACCGCGCCGTCTTCGACGATCGCTCCCGGCATCAGGACACTGTCGATCACTTTTGCGTTCGGACCGACTTTGGCGCCGGTGAACAATACGGAATTACGGATCTCTCCTTCGATGTGGCAGCCTTGTGTGATATATGCGCCTTTGATCTCAGCGTTAGTTCCGACATAGTGCGGAAGCTCCGTTGTGTCTTCGGTATAAATTTTCCAGCTCGGATCGTTGAGGTCAAGCGTGTTGTTTTTGGCGAGCAGATCCATATTGGCTTCCCATAGAGAATCGATCGTTCCGACGTCTTTCCAGTATCCCTGGAACTTATATGCGCAGAGTTTCCGATTGTCGGCAAGCATACTTGGGATGATGTCTTTACCGAAATCATGGCTGGACTCCGGATCTTTCATATCTGCAACGAGCATCTTTCTCAAAATCTTCCAGTCAAAGATATAAATACCCATCGATGCGAGATTGCTTTTTGGCTGCGGCGGTTTCTCCTCGAATTCGACGATCTGTCCGGTCTCGTCTGTATTCATGATACCAAAGCGGCTTGCTTCCTGCATCGGAACTTCAATGACGGCGATCGTGGCGTCGGCATTGTTCGCTTTGTGATAATCGAGCATCTTTGCATAATTCATTTTGTAAATATGGTCTCCGGAGAGTACGAGAAGATATTCTGGAGAATATGTATCGATGAAATCGATATTCTGCGAGATCGCATCGGCGGTTCCGCGGTAGACATTGAGGTCTACATCCGCTTTTTCGCGAGGCGGGAGTACATAGACGCCGCTGTCTTTCGCGTCCAGTCCCCAGCGGCGTCCGGCTGCGACGTAGCTGTTCAGAAGAATGGATTCGTATTGTGTCAGTACGCCGACAACATCGATTCCGCTGTTGGCACAGTTACTGAGTGGAAAGTCGATGATGCGGTATTTTCCCCCATATGAAACAGCCGGTTTTGCGACTTTATTTGTCAGGTCATGAAGACGGGAACCACGTCCGCCGGCAAGGATCATTGCTAACATATTGTTTTGTTTCATGATAAACCCTCTCTTTCGTGTTGATAAGATATATTATACAATTTTTCTCTGTTATTTGCTATCTTTTTGTGTGAAAAATTATAAAAATGCCACGAAAATGTAGGAATATAGGAATTTGCTTCCTAATAGGAGTGATTTCTGATATACTCACTCAATAGTAGATTAAGAAAGGGTGGAAGTATGGATCTGAACAAAGAAAATATACGAAAGATCAAAGAACTGATCGTGTTTACAGCGCTGATTTTGATCGGTTTGTGGAAATATACGCAGGTGCTTGATATTTTGAAATTTATTCTGGGAATTTTGATGCCGTTTCTGATCGGCGGTGCGATCGCATTTGTGCTGAATGTTCCGATGAGTTTTCTGGAACGGCATATTTTTGGCAATGAAAAATGGAAAGAGAACGGGAAGCTCCGTCGTCTTGCAAGACCGGTCAGCCTTGTCATGACGATCATCGGCGTGGCTGGGATCGTGCTCCTCGTCCTGTTTGTTGTGATCCCGCAGCTTGGACAGACTTTGATCGGACTGGGAAGAAATATCCAGAGTTTTATGCCGAAAGCGATCGGATGGCTGGAAGCGTTGTTTGATGACAATCAGGAGATACTGGCTCTGATCGGAAATATGGATATGAACTGGGAGAAGATCGTCAACAGTGTGATCGCATTTTTCAAAAGCGGAGCGGGCAGTGTGCTGAACTCTACGATGTCTGCGGCAAGAAGTATTGTAAGCAGCGTGACGACATTTTTTATCTCATTTGTGTTTGCGTGCTATATTCTGCTTCAAAAAGAGAAACTGCATGGTCAGGTGAAAAAGATCGTTTATGCTTATCTTCCGAAAAGAAGAGGGGAGAATATCCTGCGGATCTGTTCGCTGACTTACCGGACATTTTCCAATTTTCTGACCGGACAGTGTGTGGAGGCGTTGATTCTTGGAACGATGTTCTTTGTGGTGATGGGGATCATCCGTCTGCCGTATGCGCTTCTGGTCGGCGTGTTGATCGCGTTTACCGCGCTGATTCCGATCTTCGGTGCGTTTATCGGATGTGCGGTGGGAATGTTTCTGATTCTGATGGTCAACCCGGTGAAAGCTCTGATCTTCCTTGTACTCTTTTTCGTATTGCAGCAGATCGAGGGAAATCTGATCTATCCGAAAGTTGTCGGTAATTCCGTGGGACTTCCGTCTATCTGGGTACTTGCGGCGGTCAGCATCGGCGGAAGCCTGATGGGGGTTGTCGGAATGCTGATCTTTATTCCGCTTGTGTCGGTGATCTATACGATTTTTCGCGGCGATGTTTACCGGAGGCTGGAAGAGCGGGGGATCAAAGCGGAAGATTTAGAAGAAAAGGAAACGGAAATAAAAGGAATTGCGAATGATGAGGGGAAAGAAAAAAGTAAATGATTTTGGCAGTGATCCGATCCCACTGCTTGTTCTGAAGATTTCGGTGCCGTTTATGTTTGCGCAGTTTGTCAATGTACTTTACAGCATTGTGGATCGTATCTATATAGGTCATATCCCGGTGATCGGTGCGGATTCACTTGCGGGCGCCGGGGTATGTGCGCCGATCATCACATTGCTGTCGTCATTCGGCGCTCTGATCGGAATCGGAGGTTCGGTGTTGTTTTCGATCCGGCTCGGCGCCGGGGATAAGAAAGGCGCGGAACGGATCCTTGGTAATAGTTTTTCGCTGCTTTTGGTTTTCTCGCTGTGTCTGACGTTTTTGTTTCTGGCGGTGAAGTCATGGCTTCTGCGCTGGTTTGGGGCGAGTGAAGTTACATTTGCGTATGCGAATACATATCTTACGATCTATACATTGGGAACATTTTTTGCGCTCGTATCTATGGGAATGAATTATTTTATCACGGCGCAGGGATTTCCGATGCTCGGGATGGCGACGACATTGATCGGCGCTGTGCTGAATATCGTACTGGATCCGGTGTTTATCTTTGGGTTGGATATGAACATTGCGGGTGCGGCTGTGGCGACGGTGATCGCGCAGATGGGATCCTGTCTCTTCGTACTTGCGACGCTTCACGGCAAAAAAATGCTGATTCCGATCCGGATCATGAAACCGGAACGAATGATTGCAAAGCAAGTAGTTAAGATCGGATTTTCACCGTTTTTGATCCTGGCTACGGACAGTGTGATCATCATTGCATTGAATGCGGTGCTTCAGTATTATGGTGGTGAGGAGATGGGAGATACGCTGATCACGGCAGCGACGATCGTTCAGAGTTATATGCTGCTTGTGACGGCGCCGATGCTTGGGGTGACAAGCGGATCGCAGCCTCTGATCAGTTTTAATTATGGCGCGAACAAACCGGAGCGGATCCGGAAGACCGTAGCCTGCGTCCTCGGTCTCTGTATCGGATTTACCGTATTGATGTTCGGGATTGCCAGGATTCTTCCGATGTATTTTGTCCGGATCTTTACATCGAATGCGGAATATCAGCAGCTTGCGGTGTGGGGAATCGGTGTGTTCATGCTGATGATCGTACCGCTTAGTTTTCAGTATGTATTTGTCGATGCGCTGACGGCGCTGGGAATGACGAGACTGTCGCTTTCATTGTCACTTGTGCGGAAAATGATCTATCTGGCGGCAACATGTATTTTACCGTTGTTCTTTACGGCAAAAACGGCATTTTATGCGGAGCCGATCTCGGACTTGACCGCAGCAGTGCTCAGCAGTTCGGTATTTTTCTTCATTTACAGGAAATATCTGCGCGGAGCCGGGCGGCTGAAAGATATTAAGATTTGATGATTTGCAGTGCATTACGGATAGTTTTTGGCGGAGAGTTTCCGGAGGATTTAAGTAAAAGACTTGACTTTCATCCGGTGATTGTGATACAATCGACTGGCGAATGGAAGTAGGTCTTTTTTTTATGCCTAAATTTGGATGGCTTCGCAACCATCGGTAACAATTAAGTTAAGTAAAAAAAAAGCGAGGTGGAAGTTGTGCGCACAAGAATTACATTGGAATGTACAGAATGCAAGAACCGCAATTACAACATGACCAAGGATAAGAAAAATCATCCTGAACGTATGGAAACAAAGAAGTATTGCAAGTTCTGTAAATCACACACACTGCACAAAGAGACAAAATAGTCGTTGAAGGGAAGTGGCGAGATGAGTGAGAAATCAGGAAAAGCTCAGAAAACCAGCTGGTTCAAAGGATTACAGGCAGAGTTTAAGAAAATTGTCTGGCCAGATAAGAAAACACTTGTGAAACAGACGACGGCAGTTGTTTCAGTCTCTGTATTGTTGGGAGCGATCATTACGGTGATCGATACGATCCTGAAATATGGAATTGACTTCCTGGTGAAGTAGCAGGCGGAAGCAGAAAGGTGATTTTATGTCAGAGGCAAAATGGTATGTAGTTCATACCTATTCCGGGTATGAAAACAAGGTAAAAGCAAACATTGACAAGACGATCGAGAACCGTCATCTGGAAGATCAGATCCTTGAGGTGAGAGTGCCTCTGGAGGAAGTGATCGAGATGAAGAACGGCGTTCAGAAAGTAAGCATGAAAAAGCTTTTCCCGGGTTACGTTATGATCCATATGATCATGAACGACGATACATGGTATGTTGTTCGTAATACGAGAGGCGTGACGGGATTCGTCGGACCGGGATCCAAACCGGTTCCGCTGGAGGAAGAAGAGATGAGCCGCTTCGGAATCCATCAGGAGAACATCGTATATGACTTCGAGATCGGCGATACTGTGACCGTGCTCAGCGGCGCATGGGAGGGAACTGTCGGTGTGGTTCAGTCGATGAACGAGCAGAAACAGAGCCTTTCGATCAATGTGGAATTGTTCGGCCGTGAAACTCCGGTTGAACTTGGCTTTTCAGAAGTAAAGAAGATGGATTAGGTGGGAGGGATTTTATCCCGACAATACCACAAGGAGGTAATGAAAAATGGCAAAAAAAGTAGAAGGTTATATTAAGTTACAGATTCCGGCTGGAAAGGCAACTCCGGCACCACCGGTTGGTCCTGCACTTGGACAGCACGGTGTAAACATTGTGGAATTTACAAAGCAGTTCAATGCCAGAACAGCTGACCAGGGAGACCTGATTATCCCGGTTGTTATCACAGTTTACAACGACAGAAGCTTCAGCTTCGTTACAAAGACTCCGCCGGCAGCAGTATTGATCAAGAAAGCCTGCAACCTGAAATCCGGTTCAGGCGTTCCGAACAAGAACAAAGTTGCTACGATCACAAAAGCTCAGGTAGAAGAGATCGCAAAATTGAAAATGCCGGACCTGAACGCTGCAACAGTAGAGGCAGCTATGAGCATGATCGCCGGAACATGCCGTTCTATGGGTGTAACCGTAGAGGAGTAAGTTGATGTATTCGGAAGCTCATTTCGGTGTCTTCGAAAGAGTGAAAGAGTAGAAAGACAGTAACAGAGTTGAAAATAGTGGGAGGGGTTCGTTCCCGCAAACACCACAAGGAGGTTTATTAGAATGAAACGAGGAAAGAAATATATCGAAGCTGCAAAGCAGATCGAAAGAGGAAATCTTTACGAAAAAGCTGACGCGATCGCACTTGTGAAAAAGTCAGCAGTAGCAAAATTTGACGAGACAATCGAGGCTCACATCAGAACAGGTTGTGACGGACGTCATGCAGATCAGCAGATCCGCGGCGCGGTTGTTCTTCCGCACGGAACAGGTAAAAAAGTTCGTATCTTAGTATTCGCTAAAGATGCTAAAGCTG
>OLPX01001559.1_pt1 | contig 15781 bp, 20 predicted proteins | sample 1672491 | NCBI WGS metagenome assembly OLPX01 (sample SAMEA3136692, study PRJEB25190) | human gut metagenome | biome: human gut; feature: human-associated habitat; material: faeces | place: Austria | collected 2013 | reverse complement strand
CCTGCCGGTGGGAAGTATTGGACTGACGGCAGGGGCTGCCAGCAATATGGATCTGGGACCGGAAGAAGCCGAGATAGGATATTGGATTGGAGTACCCTACTGGGGACAGGGACTGATTCCAGAGGCTACGAAAGAAATCATGCGGCACGGATTTGAGGATCTAAGGCTTAAGACGATCTGGTGCGGATATTTTGAAGGCAATGAAAAGTCGAAGCGGGTACAGGAAAAATGCGGATTTCATTCCCATCATATGGAAAAGGACAAACTCTGGCCTCTGATGAATGACATTCGGACAGAGTATATTACTTATATAACCAGAGAAGAATGGGAAGAACAAAAAAGACAAGGAGGAGTGACAGGATGCTAGAACTGCCAAAAAAGTCATCCGCGTACTGCCGCCTACGAAGAACCATAAGTTCTGCTGGTATAACGGCGAACCGGAAGAATACAGGATCTCTTTGTCTGTTGGGACAGTCCTAGGGCGGAATATATGCGCCGCCATGCGGCGGAAACGCCAGGGAATGACGTGCCGGAAAAGTTAAGGGATATCAAGACACCAGCGCTGATTGTAAGCGGAGGGGATGATCTTTGCACGCCATACATTGCCAAGTATATGTATGACAGAATCCCTGAATCCAGATGGGAGTTGTTCCGCACTTGCCGTCATATGTGCTTTGTAGAAGAAAATGAGCAGTACATCAAGCTGCTGAAAGATTGGCTGAATGCCAATGACGAATGAGAAAATAGATAGTAAAAGGTTAGGGAATGAGACTATGGAGAGAAGAAAGGGCTATATTGCCGCATTTATGGCGGGGCTTTTGTGGGGGGCGTCAAGCCCGATCGCCCAGTTTTTATTTGAGAGCAAAGGAGTCGTATCAGGATGGCTGGTGCCTTACCGTCTGGTGATGGCGGGTATCCTGCTGTTTCTGTATGCGGTAGTGTTCAAGAAGCAGAATCCGGTTGAGATATGGAAAGACAGAAATGAGGCGATCCGCCAGATCGCATTTTCTGTTCTGGGAATGATGGGCATGCAGTACACGTTTTTTGCGGCCGTCCAGGAGACAAACGCAGGTACGGCAACCATCTTCCAGTATCTTAATCCGGCAATGTTGATCCTATATTTTGCGGTGATCTACAGAGTCGCGCCGAAGGCAAAGGAGATCATCGCGGTACTATGCTCCGTATCAGGAATCTTCCTGGTGGCGACTCATGGCAATATCCACGCGATGTCCATCTCGCCGAAGGGAATCATCATAGGGCTTCTGGTGGCACTTACCACTTGCTTCTATGGCGTGATTCCCGGCCCGCTTCTTAAGAAGCATCCGGCGGAGATGGTGTGTGCCTGGGCAATGATGATTGGCGGAGCGGTCTTAATGGTCGTAACCAGGCCGTGGAGGATGACGATCCAGATTGACTGGCAGGTAATAGTCGCATTCCTGTCTATCGTGATTCTTGGAACCATCTTCCCATTCTGCTTCTACCTGGCATCCTTAAAGAGCATAGGCTCGGTCTACGCGGGCCTGCTATCCAGCGTAGAGCCGGTGGCTGCAACGGTGCTGGCAGCCCTTTTCCTTGGAACTACCTTCCAGGCCATAGACGTAGAGGGATTCGTGCTGGTACTGTCCACCATGTTTATCTTGAATTACAAGAATACATAAAAAGCTACAATACATTCGGACGCTTAAGTCGTGGAATCTCTGGACTAGCATGGCGTCAATCTTGGCGGTGATAATGCTGATATATTCATAGCCTTTTGCAAGGCTGGCATTTTCAAGAGTACAAATACTTTCATAATGGCTGCTCCTTTTATCATATATTTCTTATGGACGGGTATATCTGTAAGCCGGCCTGCAACGCCATTATAGCACCAAATAAAAAAAGAGCGAAATAAATTGACTTTCAATTCCTACAGTTGTAAGATGTATACAAATATGTATCTGAGTATAAGTGTTCTAAGGAGGTATTCATGAAACGTAAAAAGATTATAGGGACAATGGCCGCAATACTGATCCTGCTGATCGTAGGAGCCGTGGCAGTCGTGCTGGTAAGAAGGCCCTTTGATGCGGGAAAGCCGGATGAACTGCTGGCTGATTATTTTGCATGTATTGAAAAAGGCGCTTATGACAAGATGTATGGCATGCTGGATGAGGAGAGCAAGGCCAATATCTCTAAAAAAGATTTTGTTACCCGGAATCAAAAAATATACGAAGGTATTGAAGCAAAGAATGTGAAGATCAGCGTAAAGGATGCGAAGAAGACGGATGGAGGGGAGAAGGTATCCTACCTTACATCCATGGACAGCGTGGCAGGAAAGATCGAGTTTGAAAATCAGGCGATGTGTACCAGAGACTCCTACTTTGATGAGTTCAAACTCTCCTGGGATGACAGCCTGATCTTCCCGGATATGAAGGATACGGATAAAGTGTCCGTATCCACCAGCCAGGCGGTCAGAGGCCAGATACTGGACCGTAACGGCAACATGCTGGCAGGTCCTGGTACAGCGCCGTCCGTCGGGCTGGTGCCAGGAAAGATGTCCGAGAACAAAGAAGCGGATATCGCCCAGCTGGCCGGCCTCCTGGGAATGACAGAAGAGGAGATTAACAGCCGGTTATCAGCAGCATGGGTTACGCCTGACTCTTTCGTGCCATTAAAAACCCTGAACAGCCAGCAAAGCCAGGAATTGACGGAACAGCTTCTGACGATTGCCGGGGTTCTGATCAATGATACGGAAGTAAGGACCTATCCTCTGGGAGAAAAGGCAGCACATCTGATCGGCTACGTGCAGAGCGTGACGGCAGAGGATCTGGAAGAACATAGAGGAGAAGGCTATACCAGTTCAAGCGTCATCGGCAAGAGCGGGATCGAAGGACTGTATGAGAAGGAACTCAAAGGCGAGAACGGTGTCAAGATCTCTATTATGACGGAGGATGGTGTGGAAAAGAACGTAGTTGCATCCGTGGATAAGCAGGATGGAGAGAATATCCGGCTGACCATTGATTCGGATCTGCAAGGGCTCGTCTATGACCAGTTCAGGGAAGATAAGAGCTGCTCGGTGGCCATGAACCCGTTTACCGGAGAAGTGCTTGCACTGGTCAGCACGCCTGCTTATGATGATAATGAATTTATTCTTGGCATGTCAGGCGAGCGTTGGGATCAGCTGAACAATGATGAGAATAAGCCGCTGTATAACCGGTTCCGCCAGGTATGGTGCCCAGGATCTTCCTTCAAGCCGATCACGGCGGGAATTGGCCTTACCACGGGAACCATCAATCCGGAAGAGGACTATGGAAGCGAGGGGCTTAGCTGGCAGAAGGATGAGAGTTGGGGGGATTACCATGTAACGACGCTTCATGAGTATTCTCCTGTGAATCTGGAAAACGCGCTGATTTATTCAGACAACATCTATTTTGCCAAGGCTGCCTTAAATATCGGTGCGGACAATCTGATGAAGTCGCTGAAACTGCTGGGATTTGGCCAGGAACTGCCATTTGAGATCAAGATGTCCCAATCCCAGTACGCCAATGACGGGGGGACCATCGATTCAGAGATACAGCTGGCGGACAGCGGCTACGGGCAGGGACAGATTCTTATCAATCCACTGCATCTTGCCACCTTATATACTTCCATCCTCAATGACGGCAATGTGATCCGGCCTTATCTCACCTACAGCGAGACGCCAAAGAGCGAAGTATGGATATCCCAGGCGTTTTCATCCGACGCGGCCTCCAGAGTGAAGACTGCGCTTGAAAAGGTGGTCAATACCCCGGAAGGAACCGGGTATGGGGCACACCGGGAAGATATCGCATTGGCGGGCAAGACGGGAACTGCCGAGATCAAGGCAGACCAGAACGATACGACGGGCACGGAGCTTGGATGGTTCGGCGTATTTACAGAAGATGCTGCCGCACAGAAGCCAGTTCTTCTGATGAGCATGGTGGAGGATGTAAAGGACCGGGGCGGAAGCGGCTATGTAGTGGATAAAAGCGCGGCCGTCCTGCAGGGATATCTTCCATAATAAATATTTATTTATGAAGTAGGACGAAACTCCGGAACATATACTGTCAATAAAGGCATATGTTCTGGAGTTTTTCATATGAAGGAAGAGAAAAAAAGAAAATGGAAGAACCGAAGCGTTCTGGCATTGGTGCTGACGGTGGCCCTGGCAGGGTCGTACAAATATATATCCGGATATGTAACGGTCTCCAGCAATGTAAACGGAAGAGAATTGCCCATCTATTCGGTGGAGACAAAGGAGAAGAAGGTAGCCCTTTCATTCGATGCGGCCTGGGGCAATGATGATACGCAGAAGATTCTGGAAATATTGAAAAAGCATGGACTCCACGTGACCTTCTTCATGACCGGAGGCTGGGTGGAAAAGTATCCGGAGGATGTAAAGGCAATCCAGGCAGCAGGCCATGATCTTGGAAACCATAGCGAGAATCATAAGAACATGGCACAGTTATCTGTAGAGGAACAGAAGACAGAAATCATGACGGTCCATGAAAAGGTAAAGCAGCTGACCGGAGTAGATATGCAGCTGTTCCGCCCGCCTTATGGAGAATATAATGACAATCTGATCCTGACGGCAAAGGGCTGTGGATATTTTCCAGTAGAATGGTCGGTTGACAGTTTGGACTGGAAGGATTATGGTGTAGACAGCATCCTTGATATGGTACTTAAGAACAAGGAATTAAGGAACGGGGCTATCATCCTGTGCCATAACGGCGCAAAATACACTCCGGACGCGTTAGAGCAGCTGATTACCGGACTTGAAGACAAGGGATATCAGATCGTTCCGATATCCGAACTGATCTATAAGGATCATTACCATATGGATGTGACGGGACGACAGATCAAAGACTAGTGTACGGTATGCCCGGGCATACGGGAAGGAGAAACGATACATGGAGTATATGACTATCATAGCAATGATCCTGTTTGGTATCGCGTATGGCTGCCTTAGGGAACGGGCAGGGAGACGGGCACTGGCCCTAAAGGCCCTTGCTACTTCCATGGCGGTTACCGCAGGCCTGTACGGCGCAGTGCAAAGTCAGGATACCGCTGGATGGATGATTGTGGCTGGGCTCGCATTATGCATGATTGCCGATGTAGTGCTGGAGATAAGGATGGTGGGAGGGATCGGCATATTCGGGACAGGACACCTGTGCTTTATCGCCGCCTTTTGGCTCAAGTCCCCTCCCACTCCAGGCACGCTGCTGCTTTTCCTGGCCATATATGTGGCTGTCATAGGAATGTTCCGGCATGAAATCGCAGGGCTTGGCGGGCTTAAGGTTCCGGCGTTCCTCTACATGGCGGTTCTAGGATTCATGGTATCGATGGCTGTGACGTCGGGCTGGCCCACAGGTGGCAGGGAGGGTGCGTTTCTGATGGCAGGGGCCTTTCTGTTCCTGGCATCGGATTGTATGATCGCGTGGCGCACGGTGAAGGATATCCGGCAGAACGCTTACGGAGCCATCCTGCTTATCCTTTATTACGCAGCCGTATATCTGATTGGAAGCGCGTCCTGGATCTGATTGTGGATTATATGCAAAAAAATTGATGGTCCACGCCCTAATTTCTCTGATTATTGAAAATGAACTATGTTATAATAGAACTGCGCTGCCTGGATAGAAGGTAGCTGCATGACAGTATATGATAGACAAATATTGGTACAATATTACATGATAGGAGGATTATAGAGACATGCAGAGTACAAGAAAGGTAACTGAAGACATTAGGTGGGTAGGGTGCAACGACAGAAGGCTTGCTCTTTTTGAGAACTTGTTCCCGATACCAAGAGGCGTATCCTATAATTCTTATCTGATTATGGATGAGAAGATTACTCTGATGGACACGGTTGACGCATCCGTAACCCATCAATTTATTGAGAATCTGGATTACACGCTGGAGGGCAGAAGCATAGACTATCTCGTAATCCAGCATATGGAGCCGGACCATTGTGCCAACATCGAGGAACTAATGCGCAGATATCCGAATATGGAGGTGGTTGCAAATCAGAAGACAATGCAGATGATCGGCCAGTTCTTTGATATCAGCACGGAGGGGAGAACGGTTCTGGTGAAAGAAGGGGACGAGCTCAATACCGGAAGCCATACGCTGCGCTTTTTGATGGCGCCTATGGTTCACTGGCCGGAAGTCATGGTGACTTATGATGAAAAGGACAAGGTATTATTCTCAGCAGATGCGTTTGGAACGTTCGGCGCGTTGAACGGCAATATATTTAATGATGAGATAGATTTTGAAAAAGACTGGCTTTTGGATGCCAGAAGATACTATGCGAATATTGTTGGAAAATATGGAATGCAGGTTCAGGCGCTGCTTAAGAAAGCGGCTGCGCTGGATATCCGGATGATCTGCTCCCTTCACGGGCCGATCTGGAGGACCGATCTTTCCTACTTTATTGACAAGTACGACAAGTGGAGCAAGTATGAGCCGGAAGATCAGGAAGTGGCGATCATCTATGGATCAATCTATGGAAATACAGAGCAGGCAGTGAATGCACTGGCACTGCGCCTGGCTGAAAAAGGCGTTAAGAATATCTCAGTCTATGACGTATCCACCGTCCATGTCTCCGACCTGATCGCGGAGATATTCCGCTGCAGCCATCTTGTATTTGCATGCTCTACCTATAATGGCGGAATCTATCCTCCGATGGAGAATCTGCTTGCGGATATGAAGGCCCTGTCTGTAAAGAAACGTACGGTAGCGGTGATGGATAACGGGACTTGGGCGCCTTCGGCAGGAAAGCAGATGATTAAGATGCTGGAAGAAATGAAAGATATGACCATTCTGGACATGCAGCTGTCGATCAAGTCTACGCTGAAGCAGGAACGGGCGGAGGAACTGGCAGCATTCGCGCAGCAGATCGTAGACGCCATGTAGCGGGCAGATGACAGAAGAGAAAGAAGGATGGCTATGGATAACAGAGTATCTGTAATCAGCATTATTATAAAAGAAGAGGAATCCATCGGGGCAGTCAATGAACTGCTCCATGAATTCCGTGAGTATATCGTGGGACGCATGGGAATTCCCTATAGGGACCGTGGCGTCTCCATTATCAGCGTCGTGCTGGACGCGCCAGGCGATGCCACCAGTTCCCTGTCCGGGAAGCTGGGCATGCTGGAAGGCGTAAGCGCAAAGACGCTGACTGCGAAACTATAGCCGATGGATGCCGCTTTGCAGTTCCTCAGCCCATTTCTGAAGGTTATAGGTTCTGCCTCCGAAGAGTTTGAGAATAACGCCGGTGGGATGATTCTCATTGGCAAATGCATTGGCTTCGTCCGTATCCACATGCATGGCAAGCGCAAATTGGGGACTGACGCGGACGATGACATCCGCAAAGATGAGGGATCGCTCATAACTTTCCATGATCACGAACACCTCGTCATTGTCTTTTACATTCATCTGGACAGCCTGTACAGGCGTCATATGGATGTGCCTTTTGGCCACGATGACGCCGTGGTCCAGTTCGATGCTGCCCTTCGGGCCCATCAAGGTACAGCCGGGCGTGTCTTTCGTATCCCCGGACTGGCGTATGATTCCCGGAACCCCAAGCTTGCGGCTGTCCGTCATAGATATCTCCAGCTGGGTCTCCTTGCGGAAAGGCCCCAGTATGGCAACATTCTCAAACGATCCTTTTGGCCCCCGGACGCTCAGCCGCTCCTTGGCAACGAACTGCCCAGGCTGGCTTAAGTCGGCTTTGTAGGTCAGTTCGCTGCCCTCGCCGAACAGTGCTTCAAAGTCATTGCGGCACATATGGATATGCCGCGCGCTGGTTTCAATTGGTATTGCAACGCCCATATATGACAACTCCTTTCATTGCGCGATCCTAGTATTCCTATTTTAGCAAAGTGTGCGGGCTTTTTCAATCGAAAGGCTTTCCTTTCTTCCTCAAAAGTCATATAATGGGAACATGGAAACTATTAGGCGAGTATAGATTGCAAATAAGGAGGATGCGATTATGCGTGATATCTGGGAAAATATTAAGGATTTCTTTACAAGGGACTGGACGATGACGGAGAAGGTGCTGGTAATTCTGTGCTGCATACTGCTTGGCATGGTGAAGGGATTCTTACTGGCCCCCATCAAGAAAGGCATCAGCTGCGGCAACAATAGCGGAAATACTTATAACCAGCTGGACGATCGGTACTGGCTGGATGACGAAGAATAAGGCAAATCCTACAGGAATGTTTGGCATTTTGTCACGTTGACAAAGTGCCTTTTTCTATCTATAATTTAATATTGTAAAACAAAGGCGTTTTCATCATGGCATGAGAACGCCCATTTTTATATGCGAAAGTAACTAATAAAGGAAGGCAGGTTCTGAAAAAATACATATATCAGGAGGTTGAGGCAATGAATTATTATACGAGAGCAGATATTTTAAGAATAGTAGAGGAAGAAGATGTGGGCTTCATACGCCTTCAGTTTACCGATATCTTCGGAGTCATGAAGAACGTCGCGATCACTGCCAGCCAGCTGGAAAAGGCGCTGGATCATCAGATTATGTTTGACGGGGCCTCAATCGAAGGCTTTGCGAGGATTGAAGAGTCTGACATGTATCTATATCCGGATCTTGATACCTTTGAAATATTTCCATGGAGGCCTCAGCAAGGGAAGGTAGCCCGATTGATCTGTGATGTATATAAGCCGGATGGAACCATCTTTCAAAGCGATCCCAGATATGTGCTGAAAAAGGTAATGTTCCAGGCAAAGTCAATGGGATTCGAATTCGATGTGGGGACGGAATGTGAATTCTTCCTGTTCCATACGGATGACGATGGACTGCCAACGACTGTGACCCATGAAAGCGCAGGCTATTTCGATCTCGGGCCTCTGGACTTAGGAGAGAATGCGCGGCGTGATATGGTGCTGACACTGGAGGATATGGGATATGAGATCGAGGCATCTCATCATGAATCCGCGCCTGCGCAGCACGAGATCGATCTCCACTATGACGAGGCATTGGCTTCAGCGGACAGTATTATGACTTTTAAGCTGGTCGTAAAGACCATTGCCAGGCGCCATGGACTGCATGCTACATTTATGCCGAAGCCAAAGTCCGGTATAAATGGCTCAGGAATGCATATTAATATGTCTATGAGAAAAGACGGCATCAACATATTTCATGATTCAAAAGATCCTGCAGGATTAAGCAAGGAAGCCTATTGGTTCATTGGCGGACTTATGAAGCATATGAAGGCCATCTGCTTTATCACCAATCCGGTGGTCAATTCTTATAAACGCCTGGTTCCAGGCTACGAGGCTCCAGTGTACATTGCCTGGTCAGCCAGGAACAGGACGCCGCTGATCCGGATCCCCGATACCAGGGGAGATGCCGTAAGAGTCGAACTCAGAAGCCCTGACCCATCGGCCAATCCATATCTGGCGCTGGCGGTTTGCCTGGCGGCAGGGCTTGAGGGAATCCAAAATGAGATCATGCCGCCCAAGAGCGTTGACTGCAACATCTATGAGATGTCCGAGGAAGAGAGGAAGGCTTCCGGGATAGAGATGCTTCCGGGAAGCCTTCTGGAAGCGGCCAGGGAATTTGAGAAGGATGCATTCATACAAAGCGTGCTGGGAGAAGATCTGTCTAAGAAATATATCGAGGCGAAGACAAGAGAATATGCAGATTACCGCGCCCAGGTCACGGATTGGGAGATAAGCAGATACCTGCACCGCCTGTAGACATTCCTGTTGGAACACGTAGACAAGGAGCAAAACAGGAGGTGTCAGCTTGGTAGGTATTATTGTCGTATTTCCCAATAAGGGCAATGCAGCCAATATTCGGAACCTGCTGGTTCGCGGCGGCATGGATGTGACAGGAGCATGTACCACAGGCGCCCAGGCACTGAACTATGCGGATGCCTTGGATGAAGGAATCGTGGTATGCGGTTATAAGTTAAAAGATATGATGTATACGGAACTGCGGGAATATCTTCCGGAGCAATTCGAGATGCTTCTGATCGCATCTGCGGATAAATGGAGCACAGGCATGATCAATGGCATTGTAGGGCTGTCAATGCCTGTTAAGGCATATGATCTGATGAATACGATGGATATGATGCTTCGCAATATGGGGCAAAGGAGAAGAAAGCGAAGGCTGGATCGAAAAACCAGAGACTCCAGGCAGCAGGAAGTGATCAGTCAGGCGAAAGAACTGCTAATGGCGCGCAACAACATGTCGGAGGAAGAGGCCCACAGATATCTGCAAAAGAGCAGTATGGACAGCGGGACGAATATGGTAGAGACGGCCCAAATGGTGCTAAGCATCATGGCCGAATAAGAAGAGTAGTCATAAAGGAGAGTATTGGTATGAGATTTACAAAAATGCATGGTTTGGGGAACGATTATGTCTATGTGAATTGTTTCAAAGAGAAGGTGGAACATCCATCCGAGGTAGCCAGGTTCGTAAGCGACAGACACTTTGGGATTGGTTCGGATGGGTTGATCATGATCAATCCATCCAAAGTAGCGGATTTTGAGATGGAGATGTATAATGCGGATGGATCCAGGGGGGAGATGTGCGGCAACGGCATCCGCTGCGTGGCGAAGTATGTGTATGATTATGGGCTTACGGATAAGACCAGCATATCTGTGGAGACCCTGGGAGGCATCAAATATCTGGATCTTACCGTCAAGGATGGCAAGGTCGCTCTTGTAAAAGTAGATATGGGAAAACCAGAACTTAAGCCGGAGAGAATTCCTATCGTATCAGATGAAGAGCGCGTGGTGAACGAGCCGATCATCGTGGGAGGCATGGAATACCGGATGACCGGGGTTTCCATGGGCAATCCCCATGTAGTCGTCTATGTGAAGGATCTTGAAGGAGTGAAAATCGAACATGTAGGCCCCAAATTCGAGAATCATGAGAGGTTCCCAAAAAGAGTCAATACGGAGTTCGCCAAGGTTCTGGACCGCAAGACCGTAGAGATGCGCGTGTGGGAGAGAGGCTCCGGCGAGACTCTAGCCTGTGGAACCGGCGCCTGCGCAGTGGCGGTAGCCAGCATATTAAACGGGATGACGGAAGACCAGGTTACCGTGAAACTGCTGGGCGGTGATCTCTTGATCGAGTGGGATCAGGAGGCTGGCAGAGTCTATATGACCGGGCCCGCCACCGTTGTATACGACGGGGAGATTACAATATAAACAGAAAACATTACAAAAAAGGAGACGGGAAGATGTTTAAAGTAAATGATGATTACTTGAAGTTACCAGGAAGTTACCTCTTTTCCACGATTGGCAAAAAAGTGGCGGCTTTTCAGGAAGCCAATCCAAAACAGGATATTATCAGGCTTGGAATCGGCGATGTGACTCAGCCGCTGGCGCCGGCGATCATTGACGCCCTCCACGGCGCGGTAGATGAAATGGCCCATGCAGAGACCTTTCATGGATATGCCCCGGACTTGGGATACGAGTTCCTAAGAAGCGCCATGGCAAAGAATGATTACCAGGACAAGGGATGCGATATAAAGGCAGACGAGATATTCATCTCAGACGGAGCAAAATGCGATTCCGGAAACATCCAGGAAATATTCGCGAAGGATAATAAGATTGCCGTATGCGACCCAGTCTATCCCGTCTATGTAGATACGAACGTAATGGCCGGGCGTACCGGAGTCTATGACCAGAAATCGGAGACATGGAGCGATGTGATCTACATGCCTTGTACGAAAGAGACCGGATTTGCGCCCCAGCTGCCGAAAGAAACGCCGGATATCATCTATCTGTGCTTCCCGAATAACCCTACCGGATCTACCATTACCAAGGCTCAGCTGCAGGAATGGGTGGACTATGCCAATAAGGCGGGCGCGGTCATCATCTATGACGCAGCCTATGAAGCATACATTAGTGAAGCGGACGTGCCGCATACCATCTATGAGTGTGAAGGCGCAAGAACCTGTGCGATTGAGCTTCGAAGCTTCTCCAAGAATGCCGGATTCACAGGCGTAAGGCTTGGGGCTACCGTGATTCCTAAGGATCTGATATGCAAAGACGTGATGCTGCATTCCCTGTGGGCGAGGCGGCACGGGACCAAGTATAACGGAGCCCCCTATATTGTCCAGAAGGCCGGGGAGGCAGTGTATTCCGAAGCTGGAAAGGCACAGTTAAAAGAGCAGGTTGCCTATTATATGAAGAATGCCTCCGTCATCTACGAAGGGCTTAAGGAGGCAGGTTACAACGTGTCAGGAGGCGTGAACGCGCCGTATATCTGGCTGGAGACGCCGAAAGGGATGACTTCCTGGGAATTCTTTGACTATCTGCTGGAAAGGGCCAATGTGGTAGGAACGCCAGGCTCCGGGTTCGGGCCAAGCGGCGAGGGATATTTCCGTCTCACTGCCTTTGGATCTTATGAAAATACAGTCCGTGCGATCGAACGGATTAAGAAGATATAGCCTAATAGCGGCCTTGCCTGGAACTACGAGCTGTACACGCAGGCCAACAAGAGGCGCGAGAAGCGAAAAAAAAGAGGGGGAGATCATGAGATATGCGGAATACCCCGGAATAGTTCCGGGGTATCCATAGACTATTTGCACTCGAAGTCGATAGGACTGTCGATAAGCGTTGCAGCCTGAAATTTATGCTTATGGTTATCTTCCTCTTCGGTAAAGTCTTTGATGAAGTGAACATGCTTGCCGTTTCCTACGTCAATTGCGCCGGAGGTTTTCCCGCAGAATTCATGGAAATGTTCGTCTGAGAAGTCGGTGCGGAATTTCACTTCATGGAAGTGGTCATGCTCATTGTGGTAGATAGCCTCGCCGGTTACGGTACAGAATCTATGATTATGGCAATCGCCGCATTCATTAAAAAATTTTGTGCTTCCGGTCAGTTCATGAACATGTTTCTGGTCTTTGCAATAATTTTGATTATACATTTTGAAATCTCCTTTTTCTTTTAAAATATGACAAAGGGGAATAGGTTGTGAAAGTGAAGGCAGAAGGTGGATTAACTTAGGGTTTAATTAAATAACAGAAAGGAAACGGAGCATCGACTGGCATAGAGATGGCAACGGGATATAGTGTTGACATTGCAATAAATCACGACCCGGAGGCTATACGGATGCATAAGGCAAATCATCCTAATACAAGGGATTATTGTGAGAACGTCTGGGACGTGGATCCAGTAAAGGTCTGCAATGGTAGTCCGGTGGGATTGGCATGGTTTTCACCAGACTGCAAGCATTTTTCAAAGGCTAAGGGCGGCAAGCCAAAGGATAAAAACATCCGCGACAGTAAGACCGCGTTACCAACGGTAACATCATGGGACCATAACAGCCAAGGATAGGTTCGGACTAGTCACTATCGAAGGTGTAGATTACCAGATAGCTGATATTAGTTTGCGGATGCTGGAACCGCGAACTATATGGATGCCAGGGATTTCCGGATGATTATATAATTGACCGTGATTATACAGGCAAGACCTATCCAAGGTCTGAGCAGGTAAAGCGGTGCGGTAATGCGGTATGTCCACCAATTCCAGCCGCACTGGTTAAAGCGAACCTGCCAGAGTTATGTGTAACTAAGCGAAATGGAAACATGAGGATATTCGAGGAAAAAACAGGTCAGATGAGATTTGTGTAATAGGTTTCGGGAAGTTTGATTGGGGGAAAAAAACGGAGCTGCCGAAACAGCCCCGTCAATATCATTACCAAGACCGATAGCGGTCACAGCCACATCTGCCCCAGCGGTCACGGTCATCGCGGTCACATCTGCCCCAGTGGCCACGGTCATCGCGGTCACATCTGTCCCAGCGGTCACGGTCATGGCAAGGATTGCAGTTGCGTCTGCGGTTATTTTCCCAAGATGAATCATTAAAATTATCAGTCATTTCTAAAATCCTTTTTTATTTAAAATATGCGGGGGGTGAAAAAGAGTGAAAATTAGAACTAAGCTTATATTTAGTGGAGGTGGAACATGAAATTGAGTAGAACAGTGGATAATCTAAGATTTATGGAAAATGAATTAAAAAGAGAGCATGGTAAAAAACCAAAGCATGAGACTCTGGTTAGAATCAGAACGTTTGAAAATGCAATAAAGGAACTAATGGAAAGAGATGGATTCCGGTAACGGAGCGGATACCAGAGGTTGGAATATATCTTGTGACTTGTGATATTCAGTAAAGGTAATGAGGTTTAAGGAGTCGGAAGATACGCTTATACTACCAGAACCATGTCATACCTAATCTTTATTTTTACACGCTGCCTGTCTAGCGATAATAACTCCTAGCATATCTCCAAGTGCTGTGAGACTGGTAGCAAGTACAGAAAGTTCATCTTCGGAAAGACATTCGGAAAGTTTACAGGCAATTGTAGAGAGAAAATATAAATCCGCACAGTTATTCATGATGGGAAGTACCTTAAAAGCATTTTGGTATATGATATGTTGAATGAGAGGATAAAGTGATAGGTATTTAGAGAATAAAAGGAGTATTGAAAATGGCAAGTATTTAGTGCCTAAGCGATTATCGTTGCGAAAGAAAAAATGTATGTAAGTAGGGCACAGTAGCCCTACAGTTTAAGATTCACATTCTGGCTTGTGATGTGGCTTATCACAGTTATCAAGAATCGGATTTATCAAATCCAGTTTTGTCTTCAAGACGGTCTCGAGGGTGATAAGTTTATCGACCATATTTTCAACAGATTTGTTGATTTCGATCAATTCTTTTAAATTGCAGCTGAGAGAAATTCCTTTTTGAAGTTTTTCTCCTTCAGCGTTTAGAATGTGGGATATGGCGGTTTCTTCCAGGGCAATAGACTGGAGAAGGGAAGATGCAGCGCAGCATTTGTCAATGTGCTCACATTCAATTTTTGGCATACTCATATAGGTTTCTCCTTTATTTTAAAATCTATATATTGTATGCGAGACAGTTGGAAAGTGCTATTTATAAAATGGGCGTTTAGATAACAAAAAATAGCCAGCCGGCCTGCAGATAAATTGGTGGTATAAATCAGGCCCATGTACTGGCAACACAATTATTATAATACGACAAGCCTGAAAAGGCAAACAGAACAAACGAAGGGAATGGAGATGATAGATTGAAGAGGCAGAAGAGGGACAGGCATACGCTTGAGAGCGATCGGAACAGCGATCCCGGGGAAAAGGCAAGGGAGCGGATACGCCGGCCAGCCTGGCCCCTGGGGAGTTATCCTTCTAGGCAAGGCTAGTGATCAGGAGCCAGGGCAGGAAGATGGAGCATAAGACGGTAGAGGAGTATATCAGGTATAAGGGGATGTTGCGTATTGGACAAGAAGATACTGAATGACTACATTTAGAGCCGAAAGACCGTGATTGATAAGGTGAGGGGAAGCAATCCGGACTTCCCGTATCAGCCGCAGAGTTTCGAGATTGCCGGGACAACCGATACTTACGCCAATGCCGATCTGCTCCGGAGCGAAGAGCACATCCCTATCTTGATGCGGATCAAAAGAGCAAACTGCATGATGAGTTGCCGAAATACCTGATTGAACAGAACGAGTTCCGCCGCAGCATAACCCTTAACAAGAGAGTGATATGAAAAGCAGTACTAAAGGCGATATGAAAAGTGATATGAAAAATGAAATGAATGCCATATCACTTTTGGCAAGGCTACCTACATATTTGCCGCAGATTATGCTGCTTAGGAGGAGGAACAAGGTGAATGTTGAAAAAATCGTAAATAACATCGGCTCTTCGGCAAGAGATGTAGTCAGAGTGTTAAAAACAATTCAACAGAATATATAAGGTCACAGGAGACTGGTCTGAGTCGGGAACACCTGCTACAC
>OLPX01001551.1_pt1 | contig 15849 bp, 14 predicted proteins | sample 1672491 | NCBI WGS metagenome assembly OLPX01 (sample SAMEA3136692, study PRJEB25190) | human gut metagenome | biome: human gut; feature: human-associated habitat; material: faeces | place: Austria | collected 2013 | reverse complement strand
GAAAAAGAGGGTATCCCCTCAAGTCACTTCATGACTTTTGGGACACCCTCTTTTTTTTTGTATGCCTGTCTTTCTATTCTCCGTCAAACTTTCCGGCAATTTCCCCGCAGAGCCGCGACATGGCCGGCGAAAGCCACCGCTCCGCCGACACAAGGATCTGGATGTCCATCTCCATGGCGCAGTCCTCAACCGGAATCTCCGAAACCCGCCCGGCCGCCAGTTCCTCTTTCAGGTCAAATTCCGGAAGGAGGGAAATCCCGGCCCCGCCGGCCGCAAGGCGGATAAGCGCCGCCGTGGAGCCGATTTCCAGCCGGTCGGAAAGCGTAAGCCCCCTCTTAGCCAGCTCGTCCTCAAGAAGCTTCCTGTAATTGCAGCCCCGCTCCGTAAGAAGCCAGTTTTCCCCCGTCAGTTCTGCCAGGCGCACCGGCCCGCGTCCCGAAAACTTTCCGCCGGCGGCCGCGAAAAACACAATCCGGGACGGCCGTTTATAAAGGATCCGGATTTCCGGCTCCGTCACCGGCTTATCCAAAAGCACGGCCGCGTCCACCTCGCCGCGCTTTAACATATCTATGAGCTGGAGCGTCGTCCCCACCGTCACCTTCAGGCGCACCTTCGGGTACTTTTCCAGGAACTCCGAAATCCCCTCCATGTACGGCGAAGCACAGATGGACTCCAAAAATCCCAGGCGCAGCTCCCCGGCCGGCTCGCCGCCCTCCGTAAAATGGCTTTTGATTTTTTCCTCCAGATCCCGCATCTCGCAGGCGTATGCCAGAAGCTCCTTTCCGGCCGCCGAAAGGGTGATCCGCTTCCCTGTCCGGATAAACAGACTGACACTAAGCTCCCGCTCCAGGGACTCGATCTGGGCCGTAACCGTGGACTGGGCATAGTTTAGCCGTTCGGCCGCCGCGGAAAAGCTCCCAAGCTCCGCCGCCCGGATGAATGTCTTAAGATTCCTGAGTTCCATGTATGTCTCCCATTATCATGTTTTTCGATATCCTTTATGCGTATTTTCCATTTGTCCGCCGCCTGCCTGACATGATAAAATGAATCCATCAAAAAACAGGAGCGAACGCATATGAAAGATTTAAAAGATACCTGCAAAATCGCCGTCGTCCAGGCGGAGCCCATTCTATTCGACAAGGCCGCCTGCACGAAGAAAGTCCTTGACCTCATCGGCGCCTGCGCCGAAAAAGGCTCTGAGCTCATCGTATTCCCGGAGCTTTTCATCCCCGGCTACCCCTACGGCATGACCTTTGGCTTCACCGTCGGCAGCCGGAACGAAGACGGGCGCAAAGACTGGAAGCGGTACTATGACAATTCCATCGTTGTCCCCGGCCCGGAAACCGAAGAAATCGGGAAAGCCGCAAAGGCCGCCCATGCCTATGTAAGCATCGGCGTTTCCGAGCGCGACGCCGTTTCTGCCACCCTTTATAACACCAACCTGTTCTTCTCGCCGGAGGGCGAGCTGATCGGCGTCCACAGGAAATTAAAGCCCACCGGCTCTGAGCGCATCGTCTGGGGCGACGCCGACCGCGGCTATTTCCCCGTAGCCGATACCCCCTGGGGCCCCATGGGCAGCATGATCTGCTGGGAGAGCTACATGCCCCTTGCAAGAGCGGCGCTCTACGAAAAAGGCGTCACCCTGTACATCTCCCCCAACACCAACGACAACGAGGAATGGCAGTCCACGATCCGGCACATCGCCATCGAAGGCCACTGCTATTTCATCAACTGCGACATGTTCTTTACAAAGGCGTCGTATCCGGCCGATCTTCACTGCCCGGAGGAAATCGCCAAGCTTCCCGATATCGTCTGCCGCGGCGGCAGCAATATCATCGACCCCTTCGGCCACTGCGTTACCGAAACCATCTGGGACCGGGAGGGCATCCTGTTCGCCGACCTGGACATGAACCTGGTTCCGGCAAGCCGCATGGAATTCGACGGCTGCGGCCATTATTCCAGGCCGGATGTGCTGAAATTTACCTTTGAAGAAAAATAACCTTGTTTTCTCTCCGGCGGGCAGGCGTCCGCCGGAATTTTTTTACGGCGCGCCAGTTACAGCTCTTTTAAAATCTCTCCCATCTCCCCAAGAGAGGAAAAGGCCGCGTCCGGCTTTACCTCCGACTGTTCCAGATCCGAAAGCTTTGTCTCGCCGGTCAGCACGAGAAAGCCCTTCGCCCCGTTTTTCACGCCGGTCGCCACATCCGTATAGAGCCGGTCTCCCACAAAGGCCGTCGTCTCCCGCTTTCCGCCCGTGACCTGAAGCACCATGTCCACGGTCTCGGCAAACGGCTTTCCCACATATCTCGGCTGTTTTCCCGTGGACAGGGAAATGGCCGCGCACATGGCGCCGCAGTCCGGGATGAAGCCGTCCTCGGTGGGGCAGTTGATGTCCAGATGGGTCGCAAGGAATTCGGCCCCGTTCCGGATAAACGTACATGCCCGCTCCAGCTTTTCATAAGTGAGCGTCAGATCGAAGCCAATGACGACGATGTCCGGCGTTTCTTTCACGAGCCGTATTCCACCCTCGAGAAACGTCTCTTCTAGCGCCGGCGTCCCCACAAGATAGACCGACCTTCCCGGCCGCTCACTCTTTAAAAACTCGATCATCACGTCGCCCGACGTCATGATCTGGTTCCGCTCAATCACACAGTCCATCCGCGCCAGCTTTTCCATATAAAGCTTCGGCGATCTCGACGAATTGTTCGTAAAAAACAGGTACCGCTTCCCCTTTTTCTCTGCCTCTTTTAAAAAATCCAGCGCTCCTGGAAGAATCTGTTCCCCCAGATAAAATGTCCCGTCCATATCGAGGACAAACAGCTCTGTCTCCTCCAAAAGCCTGCGCTTTTCTGCCAGACATGTCACTTCCATCTACTGTTCCGCCTTTCCAACATCCTTTGTCGCCACGACCGGCACGCCCGTCCCGGCGCAGTTTTCTATTATTATATCACCGATCTTCACAGGCGCAACCACAGAAACCCGCCGGATTTCCTCCATGCAGGCAAAAATTTTCGCCTTGGGGATGCTTTCCCTTGTTTTCACGGACACCATCGGAACCGCGCCGCCTTTCACCGGCACAGCAGAAGTCACAATCCGCTCCGGCGCCGTCACCTCTTTTTTCGCATAGATCTCCCCGCGGACGCACTGGTTTCCCGTCACGCGGATTTCGCCGCCGTCCAAAACGGCCGAAAGCTGACAGCCCATGGGACAGCCGATACAGGTCAGTTCTCTCGTTTCCATACCTACGCCTCCTCCGTGCAGATGGTGATTTCTTCCGATACGCCTGCGAGCTGGCTTTTTAAAAGGACAGCCTGTTCCATTTCGCCGGGCGTGAGAATCCGCTTCGGGATTTTCCGAAGCAGCCGCTCTCCCGCATACACGCAGACACTGCGGTTTTTGTACACATTATCCACACGGAAACGGATTGTCACCGAATCCCGCATGGCATCCGGGCAGAGCCGCTGGGGAACCGTATAGCGCACACCGGCGCCGGCATGGATGCGAAGCTTCGGTTCGGGCGCAGGAAAGCCGTCTTCCGGCACATGCCCGGCTCCGCCATGATTTTGTCCGGCCGCACGATTCCCGGCTTTCTCCATGTTTCCTGCCTTCACATACTCCGCCGCATACTCCCCGGCCAGTGCCGCCTCTTCCGACACAAAATCCACCAGGTCATGAACATGGAGCACGTTCCCGCAGGCGAACACGCCGGGAAGCCCCGTCTCCAGCCGGTCGTTTACCTCCGGCCCTGACGTGGCCGCGTCCATGGGGACAGAAAGCTTTTTCGTCAGCTCATTTTCCGGCAGAAGCCCCACGGATAAAAGCAGCGTGTCGCAGGAATAAAATTCCTCCGTGCCGGGTATGGGCTTCCTGTCCGGCCCCACCTTTGCAAGCGTCACGCCCGTGACCCGCTCCTTTCCGTGGATATCCACAACCGTATGGCTTAACTTTAACGGAATCCCATAATCATCAAGGCACTGGACAATATTCCGCTTCAGGCCGCCGGAATACGGCATCAGCTCTGCCACGGCCTTCACCTTAGCACCCTCCAACGTAAGCCGCCTCGCCATGATAAGCCCGATGTCGCCGGAGCCTAAAATCACGGCCTCTTTTCCGATAGAAAGCCCCTCAATGTTCATAAGCCGCTGGGCCGTCCCGGCCGAATAGATGCCGGCAGGGCGATAGCCCGGGATATTTAACGCCCCTCTTGGCCTTTCCCGGCAGCCCATGGCGAGAACGACGGCGCCGGCCTTTATGGTACAGAGCCCATCTTCTCGGTTTACATAAGTAATCTCCTTGTCCCGGTTGATGTCAATCACCATGGTATTCAAAAGACACGGGATCCCGGCCTCCCTCACTTCTTTTTCATACCGCGCCGCATACTCCGGCCCTGTGAGCTCCTCGCCGAAGGTATGAAGGCCGAAGCCGTTGTGGATGCACTGGTTTAAAATCCCGCCTAGGGACGAGTCCCGCTCTAAAACCAGCACGTCCTGGCAGCCGGCTTTTTTCGCGGCCGCTGCGGCCGAAAGCCCGGCCGGGCCGCCACCTATGACAACAATCTCATAATATTTCATTCCGGCTTCCTCCTTTCTCCCGGCGCAAGCTCCGATCCCGGCCGGTTTTTACAGATTTCCTCCAGGGGCCTTCCCGTCTCCCGCGCCAAAATTTCCATGACACGCGGCGTGCAGAACCCCGCCTGGCAGCGTCCCATACCGGCCCGCACCCGCCGTTTGATCCCGTCCATGGAGACGGCCCCCAGCGTCCGCGTCACCGCGTCTACAATCTCGCCTTCGCTGATGCCCTCACAGCGGCAGACAATGGAGCCGTATAAGGGATTCTTCTTTATAAGACTGGCCCGTTCGCTGGCGGAAAGCTCCGATGGCCTTATAATGCCGCGGCGGCGGCCGTCAAAGTGCGGATTTCGCCCTGCGCCTGCCTTTTTTGCCACGAGTTCTGCCAGATATATCCCGATGGCCGGCGCTGATGTGAGCCCCGGCGACTCAATTCCGGCCGCATCGAAAAATCCGTCTGCGCCTTCTGCCTCGCCCAGGATGAAATCATCGCTGTCCTCATGGGCACGCAGGCCGGAAAAGCTCGTGATAACCTGGCCGTAGGGGATATTGTTCACGCTCAGGGCCGACTTTTTCATGACCTCCGAAAGCCCCCCGGCCGTCGTGTTTACGGCCTCTTTGTCCTCCAGATCCGACGCCGTCGGCCCCAGAAGAAGATTTCCGTGAACCGTCGGCGTCACAAGGACGCCTTTTCCGAGCTTCCCCGGAAGCTGGAACACCGTGTGGGACACATGGCCGCCGGCCTCCTTATCGAGCAGGCAGTATTCGCCCTTCCGAGGCGTGATGTGAAGCTTCTTTTCGCTCACCATGTTGTGAATGGCATCGGCGTAAACCCCGGCGGCGTTCACCACATACCTGGAATGGAAGGCCCCGCGGTTCGTCTTTATGAGGTAGCCCCCGGCAAAGGTTTCTATGTCCAGAACCTCCGTGAGGAACCGGAAGTCCACGCCGTTGTCACAGGCATTCTCCGCCAACGCTATCGTGAGCCCAAAGGGGCAGACGATGCCCCCGGTCGGCGCATAGAGGGCCGCCGCCGTATGTTCGGAGAGGTTCGGCTCCATGGCCCGCGCTTCCTCGCCGGAAAGAATCCTGAGGCCGGGAACGCCGTTTTCCTGTCCGCGCCCATATAACGCCCAGAGCGCCGGCAATTCCGCCTCCGAAAAGCAGACCACGAGGGAGCCGTTCCGTTTGAACTCAAAGTCCAGTTCCTTTGAGAGCTCCTCCATCCTGCTGTTCCCCTCCACGTTCATCCGCGCCTTCAAACTCCCCGGCTCCGCGTCATAGCCCGCATGAATGATGGCGCTGTTGGCCTTCGACGTCCCGGCGCAGACATCCTCCTCTTTTTCCAAAACGCAGATTTTTAAATCGTACCGTGCCAGCTCTCTCGCTATGGCGCAGCCGATGACGCCGCCGCCGATCACGATCACATCCCAGTCATTATTTCCCATACTGCCGCCTCCTGCTAAAATAAAAAGAGCAAGCGAAAAAAACGGCTGTTTCTCCGTTCTTTCCCTTGCTCCAAATCTCCGGGTCATATTCTTTACTTATGAAGGTATTCTAGCACTGTCCGGGCGGGGTGTCAAGATGGGGCGTGCCCCGCGGTCTCCTCCCCTACTTAGTAAGCGCCTTCAAATCCTCATGCGTCCCCATCACCATCATCGTTTCGCCCTCGCCGAACACATAGTCCGGGTGCGGCATCGGGTACAGCTTCCTGTCGCGCTTGATCGCCAGGATGCTGATGTTGTAGCGCGTCCTGACCCGCTCCTCGAGAATGCTGTGGCCGATCCACCGCGCAGGAATCGCCACCTCATAGATGCCGTACTCCGGCGTCAGCTCGATATAATCGAAGACACTGCTGCTGACACCGTACCGGACTGCCAGCCGCTCCGCCACCTCGCGCTCCGCGTAAACCACATGGTCGGCTCCGTTTCTCAAAAGCAGCTTTTTATAGATATCCCTTGTGGCCCTGGCCACAACATACCTGGCGCCGAGGTCCTTTAAAAGCACGGTAATCTCCAGGGCTGTCTGGAAGCTGTCGGCCATGCCCACCACACAGATATCAAAATTGCTCACTCCAAGGGAACGGAGGAAGTCCTCCTGGGTCGCGTCGCCGATCTCAATATTCCGGATCACCGGCGCCAGCTCATCGGCTCTCTCCTCATCCCTTTCTATGGCGAGAACCTCGTTCCCCTCTTCAATCAGCTTAAGCGCCATATGGCGTCCGAAGCGTCCAAGGCCGATCATCAAAATTGATTTCATGTCCATACTCCTTTTGCGTCATATATTCTGTCAGGAAGGCTCTAGCCGACCTGGATCTTTTCCAGCGGCTTTTTCGAGGCCACCGGTGCCCGGTCGGAAGAGAGTGCAAGCAGCATCGTAAGCGATCCCGCCCGCCCAAAAATCATAAGAAATGCCAGGATCAGTTTCGAGATCATGCCGACCTCCGGCGTAATCCCCAGGGTCAGCCCCACCGTAGCGATGGCTGACACCGTCTCAAACATGGCAGTCAGCACGGGGATTCCCTCCAGGCTCGATACGATCAGGGTGGCTGTCACCGAAAGAATCAGATACATCATGAAAATACAGGAAGCAGTCCTGGTGATGCCGTCCTCAAGCCGCCGCCCCATGACCTCCACATTCCGCTTCCTGCGAAACGTAGAAAAAATGCTGAGAAGCAGGACAGCAAGGGTCGTTGTCTTGATGCCGCCGGCCGTGGAACCCGTGGAGCCGCCTGCAAGCATCAGGCAGATCATGACAAAAATGCTGCCCTCCGAAAGCTTCGTAAGATCCACCGTATTAAATCCGGCCGTCCTGGACGTCACCGACTGGAACAGGGACGCGAGCACCTTATCGCCCGCCGTCATCTCCTCAAAACCGGCCGGAAGCTCCAAAAGGAAAATCGCGGCCGCCCCGCCGAAAATCAGGCAGGCCGTCGTCACGAGCACGATCCGCGAATGGAGCCGCAGCTTTAAAAACCGCCCGCGGCAGTCGATCACGTCTTTCCACACGAAAAAGCCAAGGCCGCCAAGGACAATCAGTGCCATAATCACCAGGTTCACGTACCAGTCGTCGTACATCCCCGTCAGGGAAGAAAACTCCCCCTGAAACCCAAACAAGTCAAAACCGGCATTGCAGAAGGCCGAAACGGAGTGAAAAACCGCATAGTAGAGGCCGCGGCCCAGCCCCAGCTCCGGGCAGAACCGGAACGCCAGAAGGACGGCGCCTCCAAGCTCGACGGCCAGGGTGCCGAGGAGAATAAACCGCGTCATGCGGACGATGCCGCCCACCTGGGGCGCCGAAACCGATTCCTGCATAAGGAACCGCGGCGTAAGCCCGATCTTCTTCCCCGTAAAGCAGGCCAGGAAAATCGTGATCGTCATAAATCCCATGCCGCCTATCTGGATCAGCAAAAGGATCACGATCTGTCCAAACAGCGACCAGTAGCTGAAAGTATCAAATCTCACAAGTCCTGTCACACAGGTGGCCGAAGCCGCCGTAAAGAATGCATCCGTAAAAGAGGTAAACTCCCCGCTTTTGGATGCGGCGGGAAGCGTCAGCAGGACTGCCCCGATCAGGATAATCAGGCAGTAGCCGCCAAGCAGAACGCGTGTCGGCGACAGCTTCATTAAGCGCCGGTTCAGATTCAGGTTCACTTCTTTTTCCTCGATTCTTCCGTTTATTAAAACAGGCCATTCCCGAAGGAACAGCCTGTCTCATTTTCATTCAGACCTCACATCCTACTATAATATCAATGCGTCATTAAGTCAAGAACCAGTTCGGCGCACTTGTTGAGGTCTTCCACCTTTAAGGTTTCGCTTGTCGTATGAACTTTTGTCATGCCTGTGGAGAGGACAATCGGCTTAATTCCATGGAGAGCCATGACGTTGGCATCGCTTCCGCCGCCGCCCTTTGCCGTCTCCGGCTCATATCCAAGGCGCGCGCAGGAATCAAAGACTCTCTGTACCAGCGGATCATCGTTCGCCACATTGAAGCTCACATAGTTGGTTGCAAGCTCGATCTCCAGCTTTGCGCCCATCTCGTCGCAGGCCTCCTGGAGGCAGCTCTTAATGTGCTCTGCCTGGGCATTCAGCTTGTCGAGATTGCGGCTTCTCACCTCAGCTACGAAGGTCGCCTTCTCCGGCACGATGTTGGTGGCATATTCTGCCTTCAGCGTACCGATGTTGCAGGTTGTCTCCTCGTCGATTCTTAAAAGGTTCATCTTTGCGATTCCCTTTGCAGCAACCTGGATGGCGCTGATTCCCTCTTCGGGAGCAAGTCCCGCATGGGAAGAACGGCCGATCACCGTCGCAAAAATCTTAATCTGGCCCGGGCCGCAGGTCAAAACCTTTCCGATATTGCCGCTGGCATCGAAAACCATGGCTTCCTTGCCCTGGATCATGGAGTAATCCATGTTCTTGGCGCCGTGCATTCCGCCTTCCTCTCCGATGGTAAACAGGATTTCCGTATTGCGGCACGGAAGGTTCTGTTCCTTGATGACGCGCACAGCCTCGATGATGGCTGCGATTCCGGATTTGTCGTCGCCGCCTAAAACTGTCGTTCCGTCTGTGCGGATCACGCCGTCCTCAATCGTCGGCTTTACACCGTTTCCGGGAACGACCGTGTCCATATGGGCGCACATGATCGTCGGTTCGCTGGGGATGGTTCCGGGAAGATATGCATATACGTTAAAGCCGTTGGAACCGAAGCCCTCGCCTGCCTTGTCAGTCTTTACCTCAAGGCCAAGCCCCTTTAACTCGGACACCATCTTCTCAGCCATAGCTTTTTCATTTTTTGTCTCACTGTCGATCTGGATATACTCTAAAAAAGTATCCAGAAGTCTCTTTTCATTCACCATTGGTTTTCCCTCCTGATTCCGTAGTGTTTTTGCTTCCTTCCATCTATGTAAAATTCATTACATATTCCATTTTAGGACATGCCCTGGAGTTTCTCTAATATAGAAACAACGCGTTCAAAATCATACTGGACTTCCTTTGTCCCTGACTGCATTTTATACCAGCCCTTTAATTCCTGGTACGTGGTGGAAAAAGAACCGTAGCCGAGATAAAGCTCCGGCGTCTGGTAGTTGTCCGCAAAGACCACAAGCGGCATGATCTTGATGCGGTCGATGCCGTTTTCCCTTAAAACCGCACGGATCCGCTCCGCACCGTCCTTCAGCTCGATTAAGGGGTTCGGGAATTCCTCTTTCCGCCTTGGATCTTCGCGTCTCCAGACTTCCCCCTCAGGCGCACCGTAAATTTTCGTTCCCCATCCGTAGGCCTTCACAATATAGATCCCGCTCCTGTCCGCAACCACGGCGTCGTAGGATTTTTTTCCGTCCGGAAAATGGAACTCGGCATTTTCATATAGTTTAGAGGGGCGCTTGGCCAGCCGCTTTAACTTTTTCACAACCTTTTTAACCGCCGCCTCGTGGTTCCTCTGCTTGTTCATATGGCGGATCGCAAATTTAAGAACCAAAAGCCCCGCCAGGATAAACACGAGAATGTTGACATAATCTGCTAACGAATGCAGCTTCCAGGCCTGAAAATCATTGCCGAAAAAATTCATCTGTAAAAAACCCCTCTCGCTTTCTTAAGTTCACGTTTGCAGACCACGCTGCCGGCGCAGGTACATCCGTATGTTTCATTGTAACATGAATCCAAAAGGAGTGCAAGCACTGCACGCCGCCGAAGTGATTTTTTACAAATTTTCTCCTGGTGTGGCGCCGCTTTGTTGTATATTTTTACAAGTTCCGCAGAATCCCTATAAATTCCGCAAAAAAACTTCTGTTCCCGGTTAATTTCGTGTTCATTTTCCCCGCTGGCTATGGACAACGGCAGATATCAACGCTATACTGGCTTCAGGTTCTTTCTTAAGAAAGGGCAGCCCTCCAGGAAGTCCCTTTCTAAGAGGTTCATTTGTATCACATTCAACTCCTTTAAGACTGGCAAAATACAGGGATCCTTCTGCTCGCCCAGGCAGAATGGAACATCCGAAGGCATCGTCAACCCGCTTTTGGACAGATCCCTCCTGAAACGGAAAAGTCCTGCGCCCCCGCAGGGCTTTTTTCGTTATTTTATCAGCATTTTTTGCCACATTTTTCCCCCATTTATTAACATAAATATAAAACCATAAATATTTTATAAAAAAACTGTGGATTTTTACCAACAAATATTGTATTATGTAGGAGAAGACAGATATGGGGGCATAGTTTCTGTCATTCAAAATCTTACAGGAGGGATCTGCGTATGAAAGATAACGCAACTGCAAAAAAGTCGTGGGTTGACAAATTTCTTGACGGCATTGAGCGTGTCTGCAATAAGCTGCCGCCGCCAGCAATCCTATTCTGCTGGCTGTTTTTAATTACCGCAATTATCGGTATGGTTTTCAGCATAATAGGACTTACTCTTGTGAACCCCGCAACACAGGTTGAGGTTCAGTCCGCAAACCTGTTCTCACGGGATGGCCTTAACTGGTTTCTCGGAAACATGGTGAAAAACTTCACCGGTTTCGCACCTCTGGGCCTCGTTATTACAATGACACTTGGTATCGGTCTCTGCGAGGAGTCCGGGCTGATTCTTTCCATGTTAAAGAGCGGCCTTAAGGATGTTCCCGCTGTTCTCGTTCCCTACATAATCGCTTTCGTAGGTACCGTAGGAAACATCGCTTCCGATACTGCTATGATCGTCGTTCCGCCGATGGCTGCCATCATCTACATGAGTGTCGGCAAACATCCTGTTGTCGGAATGATCTGCGGTTATGCCGGTGCTCAGGCCGGATTCTCCGCAAACCTTATGATTGCCGGAACGGACTCCCTGCTTCAGGGTCTCACGAACGATGCCATCAAGGCATTCCTTCCGGAATCTACCTTCCAGGTTGATGTTACCTGTAACTGGTTCTTCATGATCGCGTCCACGTTCCTTTGCTCTGTTGTCATCGGAACTGTTTGTACAAAGATCGTAGAACCGCGTTTCGGAAAATACCAGGGAGATTCTTCCGAAAAACTTGAGGAAGTTACTCCTGCACAGAGAAAAGGCTTAAGAGCCGCCGGTATCACCGCGATTATTTACGTTCTCATTATCGTAGTTGGTTTCGTTACCGGTATCCTGGCCGCAGAAGACGGCGGCCTGGTTGGATCTCCGCTCCTGAACGGTCTTGTTCCGATCCTGTTCGTGTTCTTCTCCATCTGCGGTATCATGTTCGGTGTTGCCTCCGGTGCGTTTAAGAACTCCTCAGACGTCAGCAAGGCTATGGTAAAACAGATGTCCGGCATGGGTTCCTATGTCTGCTTCTGTTTCTTCTGCGGACAGTTCCAGGGCCTTTTCAACTGGACCAACCTTGGTACTCTGCTTGCAATCGCAGGTGCTGATTTCCTTCAGAATGTTGGCTTTACTGGTCTTCCGATGTGCGTAGCCTTCATCATCATCTGCGCGTTTGTAAATATTTTCGTATCCTCTGGTTCGGCAAAATGGGCGATCTTCGCTCCGATTTTCGTTCCGATGTTCATGCTGCTTGGCTATCATCCGGGCTTCACACAGCTTCTTTACAGAATCGGCGATTCTCCGGGAAACTGCTTCACTCCTATGTCCGCATACATCTGGATGGTTTTGAGTGTGGCACAGACAAAGTACATGAAGGACCTGAAGATCGGTACCCTGATCTCCAACATGATCCCGATTGCCATCATCCTTCAGATCTTCTGGATTCTTTTCATGATCATTTGGGTCATGATCGGTATCCCGATTGGACCTGGCGTCGGTACTGCCCTGCCCGCAGGCGTCCTTTAATCTGCACTTTTCATGCCAGAATAAAGCTATGCCCAACATAAATGAACTTATTTAAAATGGCCGGCCGGCTTCCGCTTTTCATCGGGAGCCGGCCGGTTTGCTGTCTGCGCCGCATAGTTTTTCTGCTTTTCCTGCATACTAGAGGAAAAACAGGAAAGAGAGGTATTGTCATGAAACAGCAGCCTGAAATCTTGACGCCGTCCAAAAACGGCCCCTCCCCGGAAATCGTCCTTCCGGGAAGCGACCGCGCAACGAATGTGATCCCCGATGAGGTGCCGCGGCGCGACGGGCCTGGCGGGGAACCGGGCGGAACGCCGAAATAAGCCAGATAAAGCCCGAAGACTTCCTTCCAACAGAAGCTTCGGGCTTTATTCTTCTTCCGGAATGGCTCTACGCCTTCGAAGACCAGAAAGCGCCGTCCTCCTCCGTCCCGTCCGGCTTCAGGAAAATCTGGAAGTATTGTTCCTCCTCTGCCAGCTTGTAGAGGAGGCCGATGCGGTAGTCAAGCCCTACCAACACCGTGTCCAGGCTCGCCTCTCTGCCGTCCGGATGATTCCGTTCCAGCCAGCGGCCGTCCTTGATCCACTCCTTTAGCCGTACCAGCCAGTCCGCATGCAGCTTGGACATGCCGGCCTCATTCATCAGGAACGCCAGCTCAAAGGTACGCCCGTTCACGGTACAAGGGAACTGGGTAAAGGGCGCATTGGCAATATAGTTTTCCGGCTTTGAGCCGAAGATGTCCCAGAACGTCTTAAGGCCTTCTGCGTTTATGGAGATGCAGGAGATGGCTCTCTGTTTGTCGTCGGAGTCCTCATCTAACCCCTGCTGGAGCGTCCGGTCGGCATCGGGATTGATCCAGTGATACTCCATCCGTTCCAGGGGCTCTCCGGCTTCGATTTCCTTTTTTAAGGTCAGGAATTCATAATCCCCCGGTACCAGCGCAAGGCCGCGGGCCGCCGCCTCCAGGGCGCCTTCTTTGTCTCCAAAATGGCTCCGCAGCTTGCCTGCCTGGAGCCAGATCCACGGATAGTCCGGCTCTTCCAGGATTCCCTGCTCAGCATAATCCCTGGCTTCCTCCAGGCGGCCGCAGTACATCAGGGCCGCCGAGTAACGGTAGTACCATGTGGCGCAGCCTTTTGCGTTTTGTTCCGAATCCTTCATCCACTGAACCGCTTTGTAATAATAGCGGTACGCATCCAGATTATTGCATGCATAGGCATACCACAGGGCGATTTCAAGATCCCGTCTTGCCTGCCGTTCGGTAAACCGCCTCTCCTTTATGCCCTGATCTATGAAATTTTCCAGCCATGTAAGCATTTTCCCGAAATAGCCGGATACGCCGTCCTCAAAGGATGCCAGCGTTTCCATATCCTTTTTCGAGAGCAGAGAGCCTGTCTCCGGATCCACCTGCGGTTCGCTCTCCTGTTCCCATAAACGGACTACGCCCACGTTCCGGCGGAACACGCGGAAGCCGCCCCAGGATATATCGGTGCCGGCAAAAAAGTCCCTGGCCGCATCCAGCACGGCCGGCAGATCCCAGGCGATGAAGTCCAGATACCCATAATAGAGGCCGGTGGCTCCGCCAAGGAAGACGGCGGCATCATCCCCGGCATGTTCCCGGATCGCCTCCCGGAGATCGTCCCGGAACTTAAGAATCCCGGCTGCCTGTTCTTCTCCCTCAAAACCATCCAGCGGATAGCACAGGAAGCCAGCCGCAATGCCGTCCTTATGGTAATCATCCATAGTTCCTCTCTCGCCGCACATGTACTCGTTGATGAGGACGGGAAGCCGTGCAGAACCGGTGAAAACATCCATCCGCCAGTCGGCCTCCGGATCTTCTTCCGGCTCCAGCTCATAGTTCATATAGCTGTTGTCCAGATAGCTCCCGGCATCGTCCCACAGCTCATACCCCATCTCCCGCAGTGCTTTCGGAAGATCCGACAGCATGAGCGGTGCTCCCTCTTTCGGCTGCTCTGCAAGCTCCAGCCTGCTTACATATGCGATGACGGGCACCTCCCCCAGTACCTGAACGGTGAGCGTGTAAAACAGCCACCAGAGTTTGTCTTCCTCGTCTTTCAGCAGAGGCAGAAGCTTTCCGCAGAACATAGTCAGCGAAATCCCTTCCTCCGTTCGTTCTGCCCAGACCTGCACATCGTCTGCCTGCACCTGGATTTCCCCTGCCCTGAGAGAAAAACCCTCTGAGATCTGGCGCCCTGCCAGGATGTTCCAGTGAGCCAGCACAGACTCCGGCGCATGGCGCTGGAAATACACCAGAGGGAACAGCTTCGCCCGGTTCCCCTCGGCGCTGAGGATCAGCTCGTATTGACCGCCATGAACTCCCAGCTCGAAGGCAGGAGAATGAAAGGCCAGTTCCAGGGCGCTGCTGCATTTTTCGATCAGCTCCCCGCCCCGCTCCCGCAGTCTGTCCGTATCCATAATCTGACGCAGCTCTTCCTCAATCTCAGCAAAGGCCGTCCAGGCTTCTTCCGTCCGTTTTCGGAAGTTCTTCTCAAACAGCGGCAGGGCCAGGCCGTTGTATGCCCTGGCCAGCTCGCTGTCCATTTCAGGCGTGCGCTCCCCGGCCGGAAGCGCCTCCAATGCGTCGATGGTCTTCTGAAATTCGTCGGTTTCATTCCATTTCTGACACTGTTCCAGTAAATTCATACAGCAGCTCCTTTCTGTTTGCCTGCCATGTCCTCCCGGCGTCTTTTATAATAAATACAAAATTACTGTTTTGTATTTATATAGTAAAACAGAATAGGGAAGAATTCAACTGCTTTTATAGAGCTTTTGCGCCGGCGTCGTTTTTGGTGTCCGTTTTGGTGCCCATTTCTCCGGGAAATTACTGCTGCTTATTACTGCCGCGGCAGAAATAAAAAATGGCCAAAACCCTTTAAAATAAAGGATTTCAGCCACTTTCTCCGACTGGGCCAGTTGGATTCGAACCAACGGATGCAGGAGTCAAAGTCCTGTGCCTTACCGCTTGGCGATGGCCCAACAGTCTTTTTCTAGTCTATCACAGGACGCCGAAAAATTCAAGAAAAAAATCCCGGGAGCTCCCGCATTTCGTGCGGGTTCCCGGGATTTTTCGGGTGCCAGTCGCCTGTCAGGCCGCCTTGGCGTCCGGCTGAAACAACAGGGATATGCACCAGAGCGCCGCCAGCGCCACAATCGTGTACACGATCCGGCTGAACAGGGCGCCCTGTCCGCCAAGGAGCCATGCGACCAGGTCGAATTTGAACAGGCCGATCAGCCCCCAGTTCAGGCCTCCTACGATCAGAAGGACAAGCGCAATTTTATTCAGCATTGGAAATCCCTCCTTTTCTTTTTCAGTATTCCCAGAAAAAAAGGGCTTATACGAAAAAATGTACGCTTGGCGCTTCATGGACTGGAATTCTCACTGCGCAAAAAATCCGCAGACAAAACTGCCTGCGGACAAATCGGGTGGATACAGGGATTCGAACCCTGGGCCTCCAGAGCCACAATCTGGCGCGCTA
>OLPX01001549.1_pt1 | contig 15870 bp, 14 predicted proteins | sample 1672491 | NCBI WGS metagenome assembly OLPX01 (sample SAMEA3136692, study PRJEB25190) | human gut metagenome | biome: human gut; feature: human-associated habitat; material: faeces | place: Austria | collected 2013 | reverse complement strand
CCGCTGGCTCAAAATTCTGTTCGTCGTGCAAATCCTCTGTTATCTTGCGGTGGCATTGTGGGTGTTGATGAAAAGATGACGCACACTATTCACCGAAATCATATTTGTGCAGGAAGTTAAATTGAACAAGAACCATAACATCAATGTATGACAACAACAGTAAAAGTAAAATTTCGCCCGTCAACGGTCAAAGACCATCCGGGCAACATAGTCTATCTTGTCACCCACCGCCGCACCGTAAGGCAGGTAACAACCGGGTATAAGATATTCCCGGAAGAATGGGACGACAGGCAGTCAAAGCTAATTCCCTTTTATAAGGAACGTGCGGAGATCATCCGGCAGGTTGCAAAAAGGCTGGCACGGGACATGAAACAGTGGAATGCCATAATAGTGGAATTGGAAAGCAATGGAAACAGATTCACGGCAGACGATGTGGTGAGTAAATTCCAAGAAACTGTAAACGGGCACATGTTCTTCGGATTTATGGATGATGTGATAAGCCAACTGAAACGGCTGGGCAAGGTGCGGACAGCAGAGACATACATAAGCACACTCCACAGTTTTATGCGTTTCAGAAACGGTGATGACATCATGTTGGAAGAAATCAGTTCAGACCTGATGATGGAATACGAAGCTTTTTTAAAATTCCACGGTGTCACGATGAACACAATATCATTTTATAACCGGATACTCCGTGCGGTCTATAACCGTGCCGTGGAAAAGGGGCTGACGGCACAATGTTACCCTTTCAAGCATGTGTACACCGGAATAGACAAGACCGTGAAACGTGCCGTTACGTTGAAAACCATCAGGCGTATCAAGGAACTGGACTTGTCTTTGAAGCCCAATCTGGATTTTGCAAGGGACATGTTCCTGTTCTCGTTCTACACACGGGGCATGTCATTCATAGACATGGCTTACCTTAAGAAGAATGACCTGCATAACAGTGTCCTTTCTTACCGCCGCCGGAAAACCGGGCAGCAGATGTTCATCCGGTGGGAAAGCTGTATGCAGGAAATTCTCGACAAGTACCCGGTGAACGAAACGGGTTACTTGCTGCCGATTATCAAGACACCGGACAAGGAACGGTTGCAGTACCGGAACATGCAGCGTCTTGTCAACAACAAGCTGAAGGAAATCTCGACAATGGCAGGCTTGCAGATGAACCTTACCATGTATGTGAGCCGCCACTCATGGGCGAGCATAGCCAGGAGCCAGAACATTCCCCTGTCCGTCATCAGTGAGGGCATGGGGCATGATTCGGAAAACACCACGCAGATTTATCTCGCCTCTTTGGATAATTCAATGATTGACAAGGCGAATGAAATGATACTGAAAAAGCTGTAACGGGAATGTTAAGCAAAATGCGTTATCTCTTGCTAAGAGAGAGATTTGCGAATGCAAAGGTACGTAAAAGAATACAAAATAAAGAATTTTCCAGCAATGAAAATGCTTTGAAGTGTCCAAAAACATAAAAATGTTAAGCAAAAATGCTTCTCAGGTAAGAAAAATCATTGATTTATAATCTGTTTCAATTCCTATCCCTCTCTTAGCAAGAGAGGGATAACGAAATAGTAAAATAGTATTATTTTATCTGTTCTAAACATATATTTATGGAAGCTATGACAGGCTTTTTCAATAAGCCGGATTCAATGATTGGACGGAAATCACCGTTCAACGAAGCAGGACATAAATTAGCTTGAGCGACGATGCCACTGTATAGTACAGAAACTCAAACTAATGCCGTGATAGGCAAACAGGATAACGGACAGGAACTTGTTTCCGGCCCGGAGGTGGCGGTATGCGCGGAAGCAACGGATGCACTTCCTTGGTGTTATCTTTTCATACACCATGCAAGGGTGGATGCCGTATGCAAGGTTCTGGAGAAACAATATCCTGTGTTTATCCACAAAAGCATTATATACCGACGGGAGAACAAGCGGATCAGGCAGGAAGAAAAGCCTACCGTTTCCGGTCTGGTCTTCATACAAGGCAATGGAACGGACATTCAGAATCTTCTGGAAAGCAAATATCCCGGCTTGTCACTGGCCAAAGATTGCAGCACCTATCAGATAGCTGTTATCCCCGACAGTGTCATGCAACCTTTCATGCAGGTGTCGGAAGTTGCCCCCACACGAATACGTTTCATGCCCCACACGCTCGGCTATTATTCCGAGGGGAATCCCTTGATACGGATTACTTCAGGACTGCTGGCTGGACTCGAAGGATACCGCATACGCATCGCCCGCGACAAATGCTTGGTCACTTCCTTCGGCGGTATGACGGTGGCCATCGGCGGCATTCATCGGGAAAGTTTCGAGAACTTGGACGAATATGTGCGGCTGCGGAGGGAACAACAGAGAAGCGGCATGGATTCCTCCTATGTCGCCCTCACACCGCTCCAGCAGGAGATTGACTCCTGTTTCTTCACTCCCCAAAGTCAATTGGATGTGATAGCCATGTCGGAAGCCCTTATCCCATGGGTAATGAAAGTGAAGTTACGCCTTAGATATAAAGACTTTGACGGGGCAACGGAGATAGCCCTGTTTATGCTTGAAGAAATAGGAATCCGTTTCCGCACCCTCCATGATAATCCGAGAACCGGCGATATGAAAAACATATTGGATATCTGCCGGGAGGCGGACAAGGCACTGCTTTACGTCATGGGCAGCGAGGACGTTTCCACGGACTTGAAGGAGATTGTGGAAGCGGGACGCGAGTCACTGGTTGTCCGCTTCCCCTTTTTACCGATAGAACTGTAACTTCCTTGCAATGATGAAACGTCTTTTCGACATCATGGTTTCACTCGTCTTCCTCTGCACCTTGTTCCCTTTCCTTTATATAATAATAGGTATAGCGATCAAGACAACTTCGCGGGGACCTGTATTGTTCAAACAGCAAAGACACGGGAAGGAAGGGCGTGTATTCATCTGCCTCAAATTTCGGACGATGAAGTTAAACAACGAAGCAGACATCTTGCAAGCTACCGGGAACGACAAACGCCTGACAAGCATCGGTGGTTTCCTGCGGAAGGCATCTTTGGATGAACTACCCCAATTCATCAATGTGCTGAAAGGCGATATGTCCATTGTAGGTCCAAGGCCGCACATGCTCCACCATACGGAAATGTATTCCCGCCTTATCCCCGGCTACATGCAACGGCTTGCGGTCAAGCCGGGCATTACCGGACTTTCGCAAATCCTTGGCTACCGGGGCGAAACACCGGCCGTCGAGGACATGGAACGGCGCGTAAAGCTTGACCTGTGGTACATCCGTCACTGCTCTTTCCGACTGGATATGTGGGTATTCCTACGTACTTCCTCTGCTTTCTTATCCTTGAAAACAAACCATAAATAGATAAACAGAAATGAAAAAAAAATTAGTAATCCTTACGGTTCTGTGCCTGTCGTTATGTGGCGGCATCCGTGCACAGATTAGAAATCTCAACGAGATGGAGTGGCAGCGGGTGGAACGCGATTCCCTGCCTGCCAAGGTGGATTCGCTGCTGGCTGCGGACTATATGCCGCAGACGCAGCCCACCGATGACCAGTACCGCGTGGTGACAAACCGTTTCCGGCACAACTGGTGGGTGTCGGCCGACATCGGCGGACATACTTTCCGTGGCGACTGGAGTGGCGATGGTAAGTTTAGGGAAACACTGTCGCCGGACTTTACCGTAGGTGTGGGAAAATGGTTCACGCCGGGCTTTGGTATCAAGATGCAGTTCGGTCTGGGCAGTTCGCGTGGGTTTACCGAGAATTGGATCCCATACGCAGTCGGCAGCGAGGACGCGCCCATGTACAAGTCTGACGGAACCCCTTATTGGAAGTTGAAGACCAAATGGTGGGACTTCAGTGCCAACGTGGTGTTCAACATTTCGCGTATCTTGTATGCGTGGGAAGGTTATGACTCTGATGAACGTTTTAACCAGTTTTTCCTGACACTCGGTATCGGCGGCGTGCATCATTATGACAATCCGCAGGGCAACTGGCGGACAGACCCACCCTATACCGGGACGCAGCGGGGAAAAGCCTACGGCGACCCCCACAACGAATGGTACGGCAACGTGGAGTTGCAGTACAGCCGTTTTTTCCATAAGAACAAGGCGTGGTCTTTGGACGTGAAGCTGCGCGGCCGCTTCTACGAGACCCATTTCGACCTGTCGCCCCTTGACGACCGCCGTTGGGACTACAACCTCGGCCTGAGCATCGGTGCCACCTATTATATAAAGCAGCGTGGATGGGAACGCTGCACGCCGGGCGAGGAAATCAACTATTTTATCAATGTACCAGTCGTTACTCCTCCTGTGGAGTGCCCAGAATACCGCACATTCACTTTCTATATCTTCTATCCGAACAACTATTCCGGGCGTAACGATGCGCCTGTCGTGGCCGATGCCGATGTACATTCGATGGACTATTTGGCCGGTGGTATCTTCACACAGAAGAAATTCAAGAGCAACTCCGCCGTAGCCTCGCGCTTGAAATCGGGAGGCTCGTTGCGCTCGCTCAAGATAGAGGACATCCCTACGGAAAAAGCCACCTTCACGGAGAACCCCACCGGGGTGGTACGTGGCTATGAAATGTCGAAGCAACCCTTGTCGCTTGGTATGGATGCTGATGCCATGCAACGGTTCGAGGATGTGGCGGGCTACTATTATTCGCCCATCTACGAATCCGACAAGACCTGGTGCTACCGAATTGACGATGAGACGCGCACGCAGAAACTGTTGAGCCGTGACAACTATCAGGAGACTACTTCCTACAGCCTGAACGCCCATGCCGGACTTTCCACGGTGCGAGAAAATATGCCTTTGGAAGAAGGAACCACGCTTGTCAGCTTTGCCGACGTATATGCCGCACTGGTAGGCGATGAAGGCTATGTCAGCCGGTTCAGCGACAGGCAGACCGTGGATGCCATCCGGGATGTTCTGGAGAACGGACAGATATTGCACGTACAGGCCGAGGGACTTGCCACCAGCCAGGACAACTATACGGGCGAAAATGCGGAAGCCGTCGGGCTGGATCGCAACCGCACGCTGTCACACTACCGTGCCTTCTCTGCCATCAAATGGCTGAGGGAGAGCGGCAAGTTCGGCGACTTGAAACAAGGTGATTTCTCCATCAACGTGCTTTCCGAACCTATCGGCCGCGTGGATGACACGAGTACTCGCGGATTGAAAGCCAAGTTGAACCGTTGCGCACGAATCACTATCAAGTATATTAAATAAAAAATAAAGAGCGAAGAATGAAGAATTTACGATATAGCCTCATTTTTATCCTGTGCCTGCTGGTGGCAGGCATGGGAAGCCTGTCGGCAGGAGATTCCCGAAAGGTGAAGCCGGACAAATACGGGGTGAGGGAAAGTGCTTCCGCACAGCTCCTTGCCAAGACGAAGCTGCGTGAAAAAGGAAAGGTGGTGTTCAAGTGCCGCGTCTCCCGATATGGTGACAAGTATATGCTTTTGGCAAAGGTGTTGAGAAACGATTCCGCTGTGCATATCATTAGTCCGGGCGTGAAATTCATGCTGGCGGACGGTGATTCGGTGGTAGTGAAGGCGGAAAGGCCGCGTGCCTGTTGCAGCAGTTGGGCGGACGGACGCTGGTATAACGCCTCCTTCAAGCTGTCGCCTTCCGCTGTGGAAAGCCTGAAAGCCGGGAAAGTCGTTTCCATCCATATCCCGTCCGATAAAGGGGAGATTATCCGGCAGACAGAATCCGGCAGGCAGGACGCATTGGCGGAACTGCTACAATCAGTCGAGGGGGATTAAGGCATGGAAACAACCGTGAAGAATATCAGGCAACTGTTCCTTGCGTGTGCGGCACTGCTCCTGTTGGGGGCCTGTGCCACACCTCACAAGGTGAGCTACCTGCAGGATGTCGGTTCGAGTGTACGCAGGGAAGGCATTGCCCGGATTCCGGTGACGGTGCAGCCGGAAGACAAGATTTCCATCATCGTGAACAGTCAGAACCCCGAACTGGCCGATATGTTCAACCTGCCCGTGATGACACACCGCATCGGACAGCCCATGAACAGCAACTACAATTACAACCAGCAGGTGTCCAGCTACACGGTCGATTCCAACGGGAACATAGACTTCCCCGTGTTGGGCGAGATCCATGTGGCAGGTCTGGAGCGGGAAAAGATTGCTTCCTATATCAAGAACGAGTTAGTCCGGAAGAACCTTGTGCGTGATGCCGTGGTCATCGTGGAGTTCATGAACATGGGCGTGTCGGTCATGGGCGAGGTGAACCGCCCGGGACGTTTCAATATTGAGCGTGACCACCTGACGCTACTCGACGCGCTCAGCATGGCAGGCGACCTGACCATCTACGGCAAACGTGAGAACGTGCTGGTGATACGCCGTGAGAACGGGAGCGAGACCTTCTACAGGGTGGACTTGTGTGACAGCCGGTCGCTCTACTCCTCGCCCGCCTACTACCTGCGCCAGAACGACATGGTGTATGTGGAACCCAACAACGTGCGGGCACGGCAATCCACGCTCAATGGCAACAACGTGCGCACGGCTTCCTTCTGGATGTCACTGGCTTCACTGCTGACCACATTAGGGGTACTCATCTTCAAATAAGCGGATATGGCAGACAATACGAACAAGAACAAGATGGAGCTGCTCTTGCAGGAACTGCAAGACGGCAGGACGGGCGATTCCCTGCATCTCAAGGACATTTTATACTTATGCCTTGCCAAATGGAAATGGTTTGCCGTTTCCGTTTCTCTGACGGTCGGCCTTGCCCTGCTCTATATCCTCTGTACGCCTCCCGTCTATACCCGTTCGGCTTTCCTGATGATTAAGGAGGACAGCAAGGGCAAGGCAATAGGCAGCGACGTGGCTTCCATGTTCGCCGACCTCGGGCTGACACAGGGGAATGCCAATGTGAACAACGAACTGCTTGCCATGCAGATGCCTGCGGTGATACGGGAAACGGTCAAGCGTCTGGGACTGGACTGGGACTATCACCGAAGCGGCTTATTCCACAAGGAACTTCTTTACGGCAAGGAACTCCCGGTAAAGGTGGGAGTAGAAGGACTTGCTGACAACGAGAACCTCTCGTTTACCCTTAGCCTGTTGCCCGGAGGAAAAGTGGAACTGGATGATTTTGAAAGCTCGACAAGGGAAGTTGAAAACAAGACCGTGACGGGCATGCTGAATGACACGATTGACACCCCTGTAGGCAGAATGTCAGTAAGTCCGGAAGCGGCTTATTCAAAGGAAGAGGAATATCCGAAGTTCTACGTGTCCCGAACCAACCTCTATGATTGTACGGATGCCTGCAAGGAGCGGCTGACAGTCGAACTCAGTTCGGAGGATGCCACGGTGATTGAACTTTCCTACGAGGATGTGTCCATCCCGCGTGCCGAAGATGTGCTGAACACGGTCATTGCCGTCTATAACGAGGAATGGATAAGGGACAAGAACCAGATAACCGTCAGCACCTCGCAGTTCATAACCGACCGCCTCGGTGTGCTGGAACATGAATTGGGCGATGTGGATGAGGACATATCCACCTATAAGAGTGCGAACCTGCTGCCCGATGCTGACAAGGCTTCGGAACTGTATATGGAGCAGGCGCAGGAGACCAACAGGCAGATACTGGATCTGAACACCCGTATCTCCATGGCACGCTACATCCGGGGCTATCTGACGGGCAACAACAACCGCAACCAATTGCTCCCGGTCAATTCAGGGTTGGAAAGTCCGGGCATAGAGAAGCAGATTGCCGAATACAACGACGAGCAACTGAGGCGTAACAACCTTATCCTAAACACCAATGATGAGAATCCACTGATTATCACCATCGACCGCTCATTGGCGGAGATGCGTGGTTCCATCATCTCGTCCATCGACAACCTGTTAATGTCACTTGACACGCAACGGAAGGAACTCATGCGCAACGAACGGCACACCACAGCGAGGATTGCCGCCAATCCCGACCAGACAAAATACTTGCAATCGGTGGGCAGACAGCAGAAAGTGAAGGAAGCCCTCTACCTGTTCCTGTTGCAAAAACGGGAAGAGAACGAACTCTCGCAGGCGTTCACTCCCTACAATATGCGCATACTGACCCCGCCTTCCGGCAATTTGGAACCGGTTGCGCCGGAGAAGAAACGGATACTTGTCCTGGCTTTCTTGGCCGGACTGGTTATCCCCCTTGCGGTCATCATCATCCGTGAGAACATGGACACCACGGTACGCGGGCGTAAGGACATGAAGAAGCTGACCATGCCGTTTGTGGGAGAAATCCCGTTATGCCCGGACAGGCAGGGACGTGGAAAATTCCTTTTCCGGGGGAAAAGCCCGTTCAAGAAAAAGCATACGGAGGACAGGCGCATCGTCGTCATGGAAGGCAAGCGCGACGTTGTGAACGAGGCTTTCCGCGTGCTACGCACCAACATGGAGTTCATGACAGGAGGCGGAACGGAAATATCACTGTTGACTTCATACAACCCGGGCAGCGGAAAGACATTCCTGACAATGAACATCGCCATGAGTTTAACCATCAAGGGGAAGAAAGTGCTGGTCATCGACGGTGACTTGCGCCACGGCTCCCTGTCCACTTTCGTGGATTCTCCAAATGCCGGACTTAGCGATTGGTTGGCCGGACGGATTGACACATGGAGAAGCGTCATCCGAAAAACGAATGGTATGCAGGACGGACCGGATGTCATCCCCGTGGGCACCATACCGCCCAACCCGACGGAACTGATTTCGTCTTCCCGTTTGGAAGAACTGCTTGCCGGGGTACGATCCGAATACGATTATGTGTTCATAGACTGCCCGCCCGTGGACATCGTGGCCGATGTGCAGATATTCGCCAAACTGGCCGACCGCACTTTCTTCGTGGTGCGTGCCGGGCTGCTCGAACGCTCCATGCTCCCTGAGTTGGAAGAGATTTACCGTCAGCAGAAATTCCGCAACATGGCGGCCATCCTTAACGGCACGGTGAACGAGTCCGGACGTTACGGCTACCGCTACGGTTATAGATATGGCTATCGTTACGGTTATCACTATGGTTATTACCATAACGACAAGAGCCAGGAAGAAAAATGAACATTCCGGGGAATTGGCTGATGTGGATGTTTAAAAGGAAACGAGCACTTTGCGACAGTACCATTCTTCAAGGGCTTACCGACTGGCACTCCCATCTGCTTCCCGGAGTAGACGATGGAGTACAGACGTTGGAAGAGTCCCTGCAAATCCTCTACGCCTATGAGCAAGTAGGTATCAGCGAAGTTTGGCTGACACCACACATCATGGAAGACGTGCCGAACAGCACCTCGTTCCTGCGAGAGCGTTATTTCGGATTGAAAGCCGCATATAAAGGTAACGTAAGACTCAAACTCGCAGCGGAATATATGTTAGACAACCTGTTCAGGGAGAGATTGCGCACCAACGACTTGCTGCCATTGGGAGAGAAAGCGGACAGCCTGTTGGTTGAAACATCCTGCTTCAATCCCCCGATCGGACTTCATGGTATGTTGAATAGCATCAGTAGTGCCGGATTCTTCCCCGTGCTTGCACACCCGGAACGGTATGCCTACATGACAGGCTGCGAATATGAAGCGTTAAAAGATAAAGGCGTAAGATTCCAACTGAACTTTTTCTCTTTGGTTGGAGCGTATGGAAAAGATGCACGTGAGAAAGCGGAAAAGATGCTGAAGAAAGGTTATTACGACTTTATAGGGACTGATTTACATACTGATGTCATGCGACAGCGGTTTACGTGTCGGGAGATAGGGAGAATGGAAACGGCTATATCACGTCAATACTTTGTTATGTAAGGTGATGAAAGCGGGCAACAGAATCATATCCAATACATTGATACTCTATGTAAGTATTATTGTGTCAATTCTGATTTCACTTTATTCCGTCCGTCTGGTTCTGTCGGCATTGGGAGCGGTCGATTACGGGATATTCAACGTCGTGATGGGTGTCGTGTCGATGCTGTCTTTCCTGAATGCGTCTTTGACAGTGTCCACACAGCGTTTCCTGTCTTTTTATCAAGGTGCTAATGACAGGAAGAAGATTGTTGATACGTTCAATCATAGTTTGCTATTGCATATCATTATAGGTCTTCTGCTTATGTCTTTTCTTTGTGGAACAGGAGGATTCATAATTGATAATTACCTGCAGATTCCTGCGGATAGAATGGAGACGGCTAAAATCATTTTTCTTTGCTCGTCGGTTGCCGTTTTCTTTACTTTCATATCTGTGCCATACGTGGCAGTGATCAATGCCAATGAGAAAATGGTTATCATTGCATCCGTATCTGTTTTTGAGGCCCTGTCAAAATTAGTGTTGGCAGTTCACCTTACCTTGGCAGAAGGAGACCTGTTGCTGGTTTACGGCATCAGCATGGGGCTGATTACTGTTTTTTCATTTGTAATCTATTATGTTACTTGTTTTAGGTTTGACGAATGCCGTCATGTGTCTTTCAGAAACATAAACGGCAGGCTTATGCGCGAATTAGGCAGTTTCGCAGGATGGAATATCATCGGCTCTGTTACGGGCCTAAGCAAGAATCAAGGCATGGCCGTCCTTTTCAATATGTTCCAAGGGCCGGCGGTCAATGCCGCATACGCCGTTGCCTATCAGGCTTCTGCAAATTTGAACATATTCTCTGCCACCATGTTGCGTGCTGTCAACCCTCAAATCATGAAGTCGGAAGGCGCAGGTAATCACGCAAGAATGCTTTACCTGTCAAATAAGGCATGCAAGTATGGCTTTCTGTTGCTTGCCGTTTTTGCCTTGCCTTGCATCTTTGAAATGCACAATATCATCGGGCTGTGGCTCAAGGAAGTACCCGAATATACGGTGTTGTTCAGCAGGCTGATATTGCTTGCCATGATGGCAGACCAACTGACCGTCGGGTTAGACAGTGCTTTCAAGTCTTGTAACTTTGTGAGGCATTCCGCTATATATGTAGGCGTTGTAAAGTTGACGATACTGCCCTTGGGCTACGTCTTGCTGAAATTGCAAATGTCGGTATATTGGGTTGTGATCCTCTATGCCCTTGTAGAACTCCTTGCCGGAGCTGTAAGGATAATACTTTCCAAACGGCTTATGGGATTGCATATAAGTGCGTATTTTAGGGAAGTTCCGTTACGGCTTGTCCTGCCAATGGTTATTACAGGATGTGTTTGTGCTTTGGGTATCAAGAATATGAGTTCTGAGTTTAGGTTGTTTATCACATTGCCGTTGGCGGCTATTGTCTTTTGTATCACAGCCTATCGCTGTTCTTTGCAAGATACGGAACGCATGTTTGTAAAGACATATATGAAAGAAGGTATCAATAAATTGCGACATGGAAAAAATTCTCTCAATTATTAAGCACTTGATCGGCATACGATGGAAGTATCTGCTTTACGGCTCTTACGTATATGCGGAACCGGGGGCAATCCTTGACATTGGACGGCATGTCAAGATTTGTCGTGCGAAAATATGGTTGTCACAGAACTCTTCATTAAAGATAGCAGACGGGGCGACAATCACTCACGCATTGATAGTCACCAAGGAAAGTCGTATGGAGATAGGAACGAACAGTCTTATTGGGAAAGGCATGATGGGTATGCCTGTGAAAATAATAGTAGATAATCACGGTAAAGTAGTTTTAGGCTCATACAATCGTATTCGTCCGCAAAGGATTTGGGTTCGGTTCGGTGGGCAACTGGTCTTGGGAAACTATATTAACCTGAATGAATATTCGGAAATACGTTGTGACGAATCTATCCGTATTGGAAGCTATACGGAAATAAGTTATTCCGTCAAAATCTGGGATACAAATACCCATGAATTGGAACCATTAGAGCAGCGGCGCGAACGTTGGCGCAAATTGTATTTACAAAGAGATGTTGCGGAGAAGCCCAAGACATCCCCGGTTGTTATAGGGGAAGACTCATGGATAGGTGAGCGTTCTGCCATATTGAAAGGTACAGTCATCGGAAACGGTTGCATTTGCGGATTCGGGACATTACTGTCAAACAAAACCATCCCGGACAAGACGACTGTATTCAGCAAAAACGATGTAGTGTTACGACCCAATCACTTGTGATATAATGAAGATTACAGATAGTGGAGATTTCATTGTTATCCTGAACATGCTGTTATACATGGCATTGTCAGGGGTATGTCTCTATAAATACAAGTGGCACAATCTGGGCACATTCCTGTCACTGCTGTATGCCGTGTCATCTGTTGCCGCCTGGTTGCTTTATAATTCCCCGTTATATCACGTCACATACAGAAACACGAGTGAGCCGACCATCGACGGTTGCCTGTGCCTTTTTATTATCAATACGGCACTGATTCTCACCTTTACTCGTTTCGATTTGTCCAAATATATATGTGTACATCATTATAATCCCGATGCTTTAAGACGAATACAGAAAGCCGTAGTATTGCTGTTGTCGGTGTATCTGTTGCTCCATTTACCCGCCGCTACTTTGGATTATTTTACGTCTGCGAACCTTGCCCGGATGAGGAATGCCGTATATGGGACACACGTCGAGCAACGTTTTTTCATCCTATCCCTTATTCCGCGTGTCATTGGTTCCATGCCGCTTGTCCTGATAGCTATAACGGGCATACGCTATTTTCTTTTTAAGCAGCTGGACAAATGGGATTGGTTTTCGATACTGATTTATTTCCTGATGAATTTCTATCTCGTATTCTCTGCCGTGTCAAGGGGAACTGTCGTGTTCGTCATCTTGGAACTCATGGTTGTGTTTATCGTTTTCTACCCTTTCCTGTCAAAGAGGATAAAGAAAAAGATTCTTGCTTATTCTGCGGTTTTGCTTCCGGCTCTTCTGTCCCTATTCGTGACTATTTCGGTTGCCCGATTCGGCAGTTTCGACAAAAAGCCTGAATTTGTCGGATTTACCACGCTCCGATATGTAGGAGAAGTGCAGCTTAATTTCATGACATGGCTTTATCCCGACCTGAAGGAGCCTTTCCACGGGTACAGGCAATTAACACTGTTCAGGAGAATTGTCGGATTGGAGTATGATGACGGACAGGGACGCAAGGGAACGAGCGTGTATGCCCCTTATTTCAAGAAGACATATAAATATACGCATCCCACTTATATGTTTTATGGTTTGGCTGGTGATTTAGTTATGAACTGGGGACGCATCGCAGGCATGATACTCGCTGCCTCCATCTGCTTGCTATTGCGGAGACTTTACAAAGAAGAAAAAGTCGGAATGTCGTCGTTCTTCATCATCCTTGCGGTGGTTCTCGGTAGTTATTACGCAAAGGGAATCTTCTATGCTGATTATCAATATGAGTCAGGCAATGTTTTGATACTGTTTCTTTTATTCCTCTATCTTTATTTGAAAAGTACAGGGAGAACCGTCTTAATGAAGAAATTCCTACAATAATAAAGAGCAATGACGGAAAAAGTTTCAATAATAATACCTACTTACAACCGGAAGCAGAGATTGCGCCTTTGTTTGGACTCTATATTATCTCAAAGTTACAGATATATCGAGATTATAGTTGTTGATGACGGTTCGACAGACGGCACGGAAGAAATGGTAGGCCGCTACCAAACCGAACTTTCACAAGACAGGTCTTTGTTATATCTGAAACAAGCCAATCGAGGTGCACCAGTAGCCCGAAATAAAGGTTTGAAACAAGCAACTGGAGAATATGTCGTTTTTTTTGATTCTGATGATCTGATGCACCCTGACCGTATTAGACTGCAAATAGAGGCCATAAAAGAAACAGAAAGCAATTGCTGTGTTTGCGGCTACACTGTCCATCCCGATAGAAATGTCTGGCTTCCGGCTCGTAAAAAATACAATGATGCATTGAAGGCTTATGCTACCGAAGTGCCGGGAAGTACGCAAATTTGGATGTTTCAGACTGAATGCGCTACTCGCGCCAGGGGGTATGATCCAGATTTAATATGTCATCAAGACGGGGATTTCGCTTTTCGGGTTCTATGGAGCAATGATGTACGGCTATGTGGCGTCAAACAGGCATTGACAATTTTCGTTAATCATGACGGGACTGAACGGGTAATGAATAAATGGTATACTCCGGAAGGGTTTTCTGCCCAAAGAATGTTTTTGCGGAAGACTATGAAATCCATTGCAGACAAAAAATCTTTGTACATCTATCCATACACTTATTGGTATGTTTCCCAATGCTACAACACATACCTGTGTCATGGGCAGAAAGAACGGTCAGCAGAAGCTTATCAGGATTATAAAGAACTCATTTCTCGTTTCCCCGTATTAATAAGAATCAGTCTCAAAATTGTATCGAAAATCTATCGGACATATTATTACGCAAAGAGAAAATGTTTACAATGAATAGAAAAGTCGTATTGGTGTCTTTTGCTGATTCCTCTCATACGAAATCATTGGAGCGGATAAAGGTTGAAACGAAGGATTTTCCTTTCACCAAAAGATACTTTTATACAGAAAAAGATTTTCCTAAAGAACTGAAAAAGGAAGTTCATTATAAGAAGCATCGCAGAGGGTACGGATATTGGAGATGGAAATCGTATTGGGTAAAAAAAATATTCGATACTTTGGATGAGAATGACATTATTGTATGGTCTGATGTAGGCAATTTTTGGAATGTGAAAGGGATAAAACGTTTCTTGGAATATTTAAATCTTGCTGATTCCACGAGCTCGGGAATCGTTGCGTTTCAACAGCCTTTTCTGGAGAAAGATTACACAAAGGGAGATTTATTGAAATTCTTGAATGTGTATGACAATATAGATATAGTCATGTCATTACAGTTATGGAGCGGATGCTTCATTATTAGGAAAACGCCTGTTTCCATAGTGCTTATAAATGAATGGGAACGTCTTTATTTAAAGTGCTATGACTTGATGACAGATAAAAAATCCGCAGCAGGTAATTTTGATGGCTTTGTGGAACATCGGCATGATCAAAGCTCATTTTCCATATTAGCTAAAAAATATGGTCATGTGGCTATTCCGTATAATGAAATTTATGATATATATTGGAAATGGGATGATATGGAATCCTTTCCTGTTCAAGGAAAAAGATTAAGATACACCGAGCGAACCTACTGGCAAAAATTTAAAGAGTTTTTATTATTGCCATATAGGTATATGCTTGGCTTGTACTTGATTTGGTTTGAAAAAATGTATTTCCGACGCAAGTTCTGGTTTTGAAAAGAATAATTATATAAAGGCATGGCTCCACAAGTATCTATTCTAATAGCCACATTGAACGCTGAATTGACATTGGATAATGCGTTGAACAGCGTTATCAAACAATCATATCAAGATTGGGAATGTATCGTCATTGATGGATTTTCTCAAGATAGGACAGTCGATATAATAAGGAGATACGCACAATCAGAACCACGCATTCGCTATATTTCAGAACCAGACAAAGGTCTTTTCGATGCTCTCAATAAAGGATTGAAAATGGCAAAAGGAACGTGGATCCATTGCTTGGGCAGTGATGACAAGTTGACCAAAGACGGAATTTCAGACTTGATGAAGCATACAGACGGTTATGATTTCGTCAGTGGAAGTACCTATATTATATTCCCCAACGAAAAAATCAGTATTTTAAAAAGTACAGGAATTAAAGGTTGCCATCAATCAATGATTATTAAAAAATCAGTGATGTATGCAGTTAATGGATTTGATTTGTCTTATAAGATATTGGCTGATTACAAAATGCTTAGACAGATAGAACATTATCAATATCGTATTTGCAATATAGATTCTTGTATCTCTTATTTTTCAATGGGTGGAATTTCACAGAGTTTAAAATATCAACTTACAATATGCAGGGAGAATTATCTTATCGGAAAAGAGTTCGGAGATAAACATCCGTTATTATACGCAACCATGCT
>OLPX01001543.1_pt1 | contig 15947 bp, 14 predicted proteins | sample 1672491 | NCBI WGS metagenome assembly OLPX01 (sample SAMEA3136692, study PRJEB25190) | human gut metagenome | biome: human gut; feature: human-associated habitat; material: faeces | place: Austria | collected 2013 | reverse complement strand
TTTTTTACATCGAGGTTTTGCCAATACTTCCCAATAAGGATACTGCTCCTGTAAAATATTATCCATAATACGTGCAACACTTTGAATACGTTCCAATTCTTCATTCGTGATATTTACAGAATATGTATCAGCCATTGCATCACATCGTTGTATTTTTCCAGAACGAACATTTTGAACAAATTTTACAGAATCATCCTTTTTGATAAATAATCTGTTCAATCCAATATAGCCAACATATTCCGATGTCATTAAAAATACACGACATTTTTCATTGTCTATCATGTAAATGTCACCCTGCTGGACTCGTACATTATCCATCCAATAACGCTCCTTTCATCGAAATTGCTTTCTCATATACAGCGTCAATATCAAATGTAGCTGCAGCGACCAACGCTTTCGGATTGATAAACTCCGAATCCATGTCTACATGATAATAATGATGTGCTATCAGATACAAAAGCTTTTGCTCTGTATTCGTAATGAACAGCTCATCATAGAACCGCATAATGAAAGCATTATTCTTAATTCTGATTCGATATTTCATCAAATCATCTCTTGTTACAATCGAAAATCCGACATTCTGTGATTCCCAATACGCACGTTCTGTGTTCTGGCGTTCAATCAATTTTGCATACGCATTTTGATTACCCTTGTACTCGACATTATCAGGGTCAAACAAAGAACTTTTATACTTTACACTGTACGCATGTAAATCACCATTTTTATAATCCACCAGAAAGTCTGTCGTATAACAAACGGATGAGGACACCCTATGATATCCAAGCTGTTCTCTCACATCATTAATAATGTCGGTATCTAAAAGATACTGCTCTCTGATATGAGCCACATTCTCATCGCATCGCAGAAAGTAATACATCATGCTTTCTGTATCAGATAATAGATGAATCATTCGATGTTCGATTGGGTCTGGCACCAAAGATACCGTGCCACGACTACCGCCACCATTTGATTTTAAGAATGGTCGGTAATTTTCAATACTGCCGCCATGCTTTGCATAATCCTTAAGCAAAGACTTCGTGGATTTTCGTCTCCCCATATCGTTTTTATCCCTTTCTATTGGTTTACAGCCTAATAATACACCATGAATTTCAATATTTCAATACTTTTCTTGAATTTAAAAGCAATTATAATTGAATTGAATTTTATATAATATTATATATCTTTCAATTTTTATTGATTTGAATTTGATTTTATGCTATAATTACATTAGGAAATATTATTTAAAACTTGAAAATAAAGATTGGAGATAGATACTATGAAACCAAAATCACAATTAGCCGGAATTGTTAAAGTTAATATAGAAACTCTCTGCAAAAACGAAAAATTTGCCAAAAAGAAAATTTCAGAAATCTGCAATATAAATCCTTCAACAGTAAGTAAGTGGATTTGTGACGACCCAAGTTTACCGTCCACAGAATACTTGTACACAATTGCAAATTATTATCATGTAACGGTTGATTGGATATTAACAGACCATGCAGGTGAACAGTCTGATGAACAGATGATAACGCGACTTGCAAAATATAATCAGGCATTTCTTGCACTCACTGCGCTCACTGACCGCAATATGCTTGACGCTGACAATATCAAAGAGCCTATTTTACGCTACCTCGTAAAGCGTTATCAGGAAATCAAAGGAAACGAAAATGAAGACTTAAAGCCATGGATTGACAAAATCGTGGATTGGTTTGATATGGCGCTACCGAGCAGCTCCGATGAAGTCTTTACAAACGTCATGAAAAATAAATTTCAGAACATCAGTAAAGACCTTGCTGATGCTGTATACTTATCCATTGCAAAGTCCATAAGTCCTGATTATATGGATGATGATGCAGGAATAGAAGACGATGGAACAGACGATTACCTGTACGATAAATGTGACGACTAAATCAAAAATCACATTTTACACGACAATACAAACGCTATCGCTGAAACGGGTATAATTCTGAAATACCCGTCTCAGAAAGGATGTGTTTGTACATGGATGACTTTCCCGACAGATGTATCATGTGTAAACATTTGATATTTACACAGGCTCTTATATATCTGCCGCAAGAACTATCATTTGTTCCTATCAACCAATATCATTTACGATGTGACTTTAGAAACAGCAATCTGTGTTATCCCACAGAAAATGATGAATCATGCTTTACAAATCAGTATTTTGAACCCGGTGAACCACAATTTGCAGATGTTGGTGACAAGCTTTGGTTCACCCTTGATAACGATATGTAAAGCACACATAGCATATAGAGAAACTGGATGTTATATCCGGCTTCTCTATTTTTTTACCCCAAAATATTGAACAATACGGCTCCACCACATATCTTTTACACACAATACAGATGTTGTTGTATTTCATCCAACACTTGACCTGTAAAAATACACATTTACAGAACATCTGCTCCCGTCACGCTAGAACTGACGGGAGTATTTTTGCTTCGTTGAAAAACACGAAAAAATAAATATTAAAACTAAGGAGTGATGCAAAAATGATGAAGAAAAACAATTTCGGTCAATGGTCTGATTGGAACAAAGCCAAGGAATGGTTGACTGCCAGAATTATTCCCTTAACTAAGACTTCTGCTCAGTATTTGTCCGACAGACCCTATCAAATGATTACAAATATTGATGCCGCCGTGGTATGGGACTTAATCACCATGCAACCAAATTACGGTATCAAACGTACAGCAGTTACGTGGGATTTAATCAAGCATTGGGAAGTTACAATGGATGACATCTGGGAAGTCTCATCCGACATGACACCAAAACGATTTCCTGCAGTCATTCGTCCACTTGAAAAGGTGGTTCCGGCTGAGTTTAAGCTACTGCCAGATACCGTACCAATGATTCTTGTGTCAAATCCAAGCATAAACTACGGTGTCATTTCGCTTTGCTATGAAGGCACAGCAGATATTGTTCGGACACTTTTAGATGACGATTTTTACATCATGCCATCTTCCATCCACGATGCCATCTGCGTAAGCAAATCTTCTTTGGCACCCAAAGACTTATTATCCATTGTCATCTCAATAAATCACAGCGACTCTATGCCTGAAGAAATGATACTTGTCGATGATGTCTGGGAATTTAACGACGAACTTTTGGTTTCTGCATTGCATCCATATGAAGCACACCCTGCTGTAAATACTACTTTCCAGAACCTAGTTCCAGTTTTCTCCCAAGAATAAATTACATACGAAAGAGGGTAATCATATGACACCAGTAACCATTTCAGAAGAATATTTTCCAGAGGTTGTACTTAACCGAGTTCCAAAGCTCAATGAACAGCCCACCCCCGTTTCTACACCGTATGATGCTATCGATTATATAAGCCGTTTTCTCCGAAGATATACCGTCGAAAACCTCATCATGATTACATTCGATAACGCATGTATGCCGTTAAACTACAGCATTATCTCCAGAGGAACCATAGACAAGGCGATGGTCAGCACACAAGACATCGTGAAAACAATGCTCTTGTCCAATGCAACAGGATGCATCCTACTGCACAATCATGCACGAAATGACTCTGTCACAGGCAAACCACATCCGAGTAAATCAGATATTGATGTTACTTTCGATGTTCAGCGTGCTTTAAGCTTGTTTGGACTCAGATTGCTTGACATGATTATTGTCGGTCCCGATGGGAGCCTTACATCCTTTCTCGAAGACAATATCGGTGTCTTCAAGGCTATGCATGAAATGGTCGAAAAAAAGAAAGAACAACTGGCATCAGCAAATATTGCATCTGAAAATACTGATGCGTAAAAATTATACGTATAAAATCCGTGCTCCACCAACTTTTGTAAATATTGTTTTTTGTAACCCGCAAACAATGTTACTACGCATACTCCGATTAGTTGGTCTTGCAAGGAATTATATGTCACACAAAAGAGGGGCATTGCACATTTGCAATGTCCCCAATTCATAAGAAAGGTGGTGCGAATTATGGCACATAATCAGACAGCCACGAACGTCATTTTGCCAACAAATAAGCAAAAACGCTTTGCTTATGACATCAGTAATTTGCTGGGTTATCCCTTGCCGAAAAACACACTCGGTGAGTATGCAAAATTCATTGCTAATCATACAGAAGAATATTACATTAAGCGTGGCAAAGTCTTATCCGAATTAAATAAGCAAAATAAAGAAAAATCAAAAATTCAAGAATATGCACCCGATACAAATGGTAAGTTCGTATTACAAGAAGTCAGTAGTCGCTTACGTTTACAGAATGTAAAGCCACGCATGAGCAATACTGCTCTTTCTTCTATTGAAGCCATTACTGATTTTATCAAGAAACAGCAGAAAAGCATTGATTGTGAACAGCTTCTTGTTATCAACCTAGATTCCAAAAAACTTCCAATCAACTTATGCCAGATAGCATCCGGCAGCCTTGATGCTATCATATCCAGTCGGCAAGAAATTTTTAAGACAGCAATTCTGTCAAATGCCAACTCCATTATCGTATATCACAGCACCCCAACTTTAGATGTTATGCCAACATGGTTTGACAATGCTTTAGCTGCCAGCATCAAAGCATCTGGGGAACTTCTGGGAATTCCACTTGAAAATTACATCATCGTATCTATGAATGAAAGCTATACATGTTAAATTACGAAAGAAGGTTGAATTATTATGAGTGATTCTATTAAGATTAGTCCAAAGCACGGTGTTAATCCAACTATTCCACGCTGTTTCTTCTGTGGTAAAGAGAAAAATATGGTCGCACTGCTGGGGCGTATTGACAGCGCAGATTCCGAAGCACCACGCAACTGTGTCATTGATTATGAACCGTGTGAAGAATGTGAATCTAAAATGAAGCAAGGTATTACCTTAATCGAAGTCAGTGGCACACCACTTCCAGATGAACGCCCAGAAATCGCCCCCGACCTGTACCCGACAGGTGCTTGGGCTGTTGTCTCTGAAAATTTTATTCGCAACTTCATTAATGACCCTGAGATGATAAGTAAGGTCTTACATTACCGTAAAACATTTGTTCAGCAGGGTCTTATTCAAAGCATACAGAGATGCCATGTTGACGAAAATGGACAGGAATGCTGAAATATGCAATTTTACATGTAAACCGATGAAACATTTCTGTCTCATCGGTTTATCTTTTACTTACATCTGATTACAATTTCGTTTTCCTGACAGGTCAACTCAATTTTCTTTCCAACGGTAAAGCCTATGCTTTCCAACCATTGCCCTTGGAATTTGATTTGAGGAACTTCTATGTACTGATGATTCCATCCTGCTTGTTTTAAGTTACCTGTTTTGTAAATTGTCAATTGTCTTTTCATAAAAAATATCTCCTAAAAAATTATAATATATGTGATTTCTAAAGTCGCTCCGCTCATTACGGGGATAATTGTGAAGTTACAAACAATATAAGGTGGTTGGTATCAGAATCTGGACGGATTTATATCTTAAAAGTGAAAAATTCTTTAATGATATTTCTTATCTGGAAAGATTTATCTGAAAAATCTTATATGCTCATCTTCCAGTTTTAGGTGTTTTTATCAATCTGGACGGATTTAAGTGAAAAATATCTGCCAATCTGGACGGATATATAAATTGCATTTTCTTTCAAAGTGAAAAATTTTCAAATCTGGAACGATTTAACTTTGAAATGTGCAAAATAATGTCCAATCTGGGCGACAATATAAGTGAAAAATCTGTTTTTCTCTGGAAGATTTATGTGAAAATGTCAATCTGGAAAGAAATACAGATGAAAAACGCCTAAAAATGTGTTGATATCTGGGAAGATTTAGCTCTGGGCGACTGTATAAGTGAAAAATACCAACATTGCGGTTGCAAATCCGGCGATCAAAAGCGGATCGCCCATGATGTAAATGAAGTAATATGCCATGATACCGATTCTTCCGAACAAACCTGTTAAGAATGTGAACATCGCCAACATCAAAAATACAGCGTCACGGTTTTTAAATGTGTATTTGAATGAAGCCGCAAGGTTCTTCATCGTACCGCCGATCGTCTCTTTCTTTGCGTCCGCCTTTCTTCCGATGATCTCTTTGGAAGATGCAAAACATACCCAGAAACACGGAACACATACGATTGAGAATACAAGCGCCGCCATGAAATATCCTCTGCTCGAAGAAGCAGATCCGTTTCCAAAATGGAGGATCATCGGCATTGCCACAGCGCTGATCACCATCTGGATCAGACCGGAACCGATTCCTTTATACGCATTCAGAGAAACACGTTCCTGATTGGAAGCGGTCATAACGTTTGCTACGCACTGTGTGGAAATATTGACTGCGGTATAAGCCATACCACATCCGATATATGTAAATCCACACCAGATTGCTTTCCATGAATTCGGAATATCCAGATTCAAAAATGTCAGACAGTTAAATAACGCCAGGATCGGAGCTCCCCACAAAATATAAGGACGAAATCTTCCCCATCTTGTTTTTGTATTCTCTGCGATCGCTCCGAACATCGGGTCGTTGATCGCATCCCATATACGCGCGATCAGCATGATCGCGGAGATCACAACCGGAGTCAGACCTACAACGTCTGTGTAGAATACGGTCAGATAGGAACTGATCAGTGTCCAGGAACACTGAGAACCGATCTCACCAAAGCTGTATCCGATTTTTTTCCAAACAGGACGTTTTTTGTTGACATCAAGAGCAGCTTCGGTTGTCGCTTTTGCTGTCATTGTTTCTGCTGCGTTTTCACTCATTACTCTTTTCTCCCTTCACGATTTGCGTTGATAACATCTTACCAACGAATCAAAAGGTGTGCATTTTCTTTCATGACACGTTTTCTTACAAATATGACCAAAATTTTATACTGTTTTCGTATCTCTTTTATAGATATCAATAAAGTATAGTATAATTTTGACCTCCCTTTCAAAACACCGTTTCCATTCATTTATCTGATTTACCGCGCATTTCCCATATCATGCAAGTTTCCGCACACGGATAAACGCGATCTCGTTATACTGCATCGGAATATTCAATTTCAGCGCGACATCCTCCACATCCTGTTTGCGGATCGTCAACTTCGGCTCGCACATCCTGCGGAAATATTTGATATCATTTCTGGAAAGCTCCTTTTCATAAGCCATTTCTTTCCATATATTCATGACGTTCCCATTCTTGATATTGATGCAATACGTCTTGATCTGGTACGTTCCGTTCGGAAGATCGTTCAGTTCCAACTGCAGATCCAGCGTGTCCCTGTCTTCAAAATATTTCCAGAGAGACTCTTTTTCCAGTTCATCTTCCTTCGTCAGATAGTAAATGTACCCAAGCTTCCGCTGATTATGGCAGATGATCCCATAGGAATCATGCCGATCGGTCGTGATCAGATAATTGGCGCCCTTTCCGATATAATAAGGATACAGTCGCTGCAGGAATTCAAACGCAAATCCCGCCGGTTTCAAAATACCGTCCCGCGTCATCAATCCGGTTCCACCGTAAAGCAGTTCCTGAGAATCATAAGATTCCGAAATACGGTCACTGCCGATAAAATATCCCATATCATCGACCATTCCATACAGATCCAGTATATTTTTGATAATGTATGCACCTTTAAAACAAGTATCATTGATATAATTTCTCTCAGAAAACGTCAGATTCCACTCCGTCAGGTAACGTTTGATATTTCCAAGCCCCGCTTCATTTAAAAGATCGATTTCCCGCTCAAGCCAATGTTTCATACATGCGTCGTCGGTACTTCGTTTTGCATACATATCCTGCTGCTCCTCGCCCCGGTCATATGCAAAATAAATGATCGAAAGAAAATCCGGCTGGATCTCCCGCGCTTTCCACCGGCGATAAAATTCCCTGCGGCTGTCTAATTTACAGTCCAGACGGATCCCGCATCCGCCGACTTCCAAGCTGTCACTATACTGTCTCACCGTCCTGTATAAAATTTCAAACAGACGGAAATAAGTGTCGGATGTGCCAGGACGTCCCCATTCACATTCGTTGAACCACAGTTCCATCCTCCATGTATCCAGTTCCGCCCTGCCGTAGCGGCGCGCAAGATGCTGCATCATCGCCGTTAAAACGTCCTGCCACTTCTCTTCATCCGGAAACGGAACGTCTTTCGTCGTCCCCTCATATTCGGATTTCTGTACCGCAAACACAATGACTTTTGGCTTTTGACCGATCTCAATATGTGGTTTCAGTCCCTGCGCCAGTACAAAATCCAGAACGGAATCCAAACGGGAAAAATTATATTCCCCGCTGCCGTCAAGGCTGATCAGCATTTCTTTGGAAAACAGGTTCCAGAACCGCACATATTCAAACTTCAGCGCTTCTTTCAGAAGCATCACATGTTCCCGGATTTCCGAACGGAGCAGATCCGCCGCAGATCCTACATTGAGCATCCGCCCCCAGTACCGCGGCAGTTCTTTTTCCTCACAGACGGAATAACGATTACTGCACACATCGACTGTCTGCGTCTCTTCTTCCTCATTTTCCGAGATCAGATATTGCTCCAGACGCTTTTCTAATACTTCGTCCTTTTCCTCCTGCCCTGCCGCATCTTTCTGGCTCTTCGCCTTTTTCCGAAATGCGGACGGCGTCTCTCCGTAAGCATTTTTGAATATTTTATTAAACACGGCAACGCTGGCAAATCCGTTGTCATAAGCGATCCGTGTGATCGGCGTACTCGTATAAAGCAAGTCGTCCACTGCATGGAACAGGCGCACATTAGTCAGATATTCCGCAAAACTCATCCCATAGTTCCGCTTGAAAAACCGGGATAAATAGCCGTTCGACAAATACAACTGATCCGCCAGTTCTTTCAGACTGATCGGCTGACTGTAATTCGCCCGGATATAGTTATTGATCTGCCGGATCCGCTCGTCGAATTTATCCTGCTCATCCAGCATTTCCTTATCCGACGTCCGCACCAGAAAATACATCGACAGATTATCGAGCACACGGTAGCAAAGCGCGATATGCCCGAAATTCGCGGTGTCCCCTTTCATTTCCACATAATGTTTCAGCAGCACTTTCAGGATCTTCCGCAATTCCTCATAACGTTCGCTTTTGTCATTTGTCGAATTACACCAGAAGATCACATCGCCGCTTTGCAGGACGTCGCTGACTGTCTGGTACAGGATGGAAAGCTGAAGAAACAGTACATTTTCCGAGCCGTTCAGCATATGGTGTTTGTTGGCGTTGAGCACAAAAATATCTTCCGCCTCCAAATGTACCGTCTCTTCCCCGGAAGTCACCTCCAGCGTTCCCTCCAGCACATAGAGCAGTTCAATGTCCTGATGAAAATGTTCGATCCCGTCCGTCTTATTATATATATGTAGTTTTACTCGCTCCCTGCGCCCGTTCGTATCCATTTTTTACTCACTCTCCACACATGTAAACCAGTCAAATTCCGCATGATTATCGCTGTCTGTTCCGTTGCCCGACGCATACATTCCCATGACCGTTCCGGTCATACATCCGACTTTCTCCGGATTGATCATGCCGCCGTCTGCCATACAGAGTACATGCAGCGCCTCTTTCGACACCCCGTAGCGGAACGTGAACATTTCACCGTCCATCTCGATCTCCAGCACAATGTCTTTTTCATTCCATTCGACTTCCGCAAGAACCTCCCGATGTGTCGTACTCTCAAATCCCGGAAAATACGGAGGGCAGTTGAAATCCGATGTATAAAGGACGAGTCGAAGTATCTGTCTGTCGTCTGTTTTTGCCCGCTCCAGATGCATCTGATGGTTCATCGCCTGCACAACCGCCAGTCCGGCGCTCTCCTGTCCCTCCGGCAAAAATGACATCTGACAGGATACGGCCGTATGGAGCGCGCACTGTCTCTGTGCCAGCATTCCGACATATCGGTCTTTCTTTTTCTCTCCGGTCATCGCCATCGGCTCCAGTTCTTCCGCTAACTTCTGACGGATGCACCGGATCGAAAGTCTGGAATCCCGAATCGAATAGAACTTCTCATACGGTGTGCCTAAAAATACCCATTCCGGTTCCAGTTCTTCCGCGTCAAATTCATAGACCGATTTCTTCTCTGGCTTCTCCGACCACGGAAGACATTCCGGCGCGTCATATTCCCACTCTACTTTTCCGGTCTCCGGCGAGAACAACGGCCAGTCCCTCTCCCAGACAACCGGGCAGATAAAGGTCTCCCGTCCCAGATTCTTATAAGCTTTGTCGATCAGCCGGGACGCCAGCATCACCGCATACCAGCTTCCGTCCGGCAGTTCCACAAGATCAGCATGTCCCACATTGATGATCGGACTTGTAAATCCCATATGGCGGTGCGTCATCACCGGATTTGCAGGATTTGCTTCATAGAACCCGAAAATCTCCTTGCTTCTTGCAACCATCACTGCGTGGTAATGTTCCGTGCCGCCCTCTGCGATGATGAGATAATAATAATCTCCGATATGGTACAGGTGCGGCGCTTCCGGTGAACTTCCGACACGTAGCGCGCTGTTAAAGATCGTCACCGGTTCCCCTGCCATTTTGAAATGCTCCATATCATATTTGGCAAGCCAGATGCCGCGCTCTTTTCCTCCGGCTCCATTATCCCACACATCTCCCGTGCCCATAATGTATGCCTGTCCGTCGTCATCAAAGAAAATCGACGCATCGATCCCCGGCACGTCCGTCAGCCAGTGCGGCTCGGACCACGGTCCCGCCGGATCTTCTGCGGTAATGATATAGTTTCCTTTGTCACTGAAATTCGTATTGATGATGTAAAACAGTCCGTCGTTGTAACGGAGCGTGGGCGCCATCACGCCGCCCACCAATGTATTTTTCTCCACATGAAATCCGTTTTCCGGTGTCATCGCATTGCCGATCTGCTCCCAGTTCGCCAGATCTTTACTGTGGAAGATCGGGATCGCCGGACTCATCTCGAAACTGGAACACGCCAGATAATAATCGTCGCCCACCCTGCAGATCGTCGGATCCGGATAATATCCCGGAATGATTGGATTCTTTAATTTCTTTTCCATTGTAAACCTCTCCTTTTTTATTCATTTTTCTTCTTTGACAAACAACACAACTTCCCCGAACATTCCGATCGGTTCCATTGCCTCGTGTGAAAAATCAAACGGCGGCTGCGGATAATTCAACTGATCCCTTGCCGGAGTCGTAGCTACTTCAATCTGCAGTGTATTTTCCCCTGCATTCAGATATTCCCCGACCGGAAGCTGATACGGCGGCGCCAGCCGGATTCCCGCCTGCTGCCCGTTCACAGTCACTTTCATCATCTCATACACATGCCCGGCTTTCAGATATGCCTCTTTCGGAAGCCGCTCCTCTGCTCCATCTAATGTAAATGTCTTTTCATACCGGATCACACCTGCAAATGCCGGCTCCGTATCTGAGATCGGAGTCAATGTCTTCACCGCATCCATCTTCATCGTCTCCGGATCTTCTTTCGCTTTTCTCTTTCCGACCATCCAGTCTTCGGAAAGATCGATCACATTGCAGCCCTCTGTCATTTCCGCAAAAGAACGATGCGCTTTCTCACACACGATTTCTTTTTTCTCCATAAGGACGCAGCTTTCGCCCGCTTCTAATTCTACTTCAACCCATACGCCTTTTCCATCTTCCGCCGGTTTTACTTTCGCATTTTCATAACAATCTTTCATTGCGTCATAGTATACCACGTCTTCACCGATCGGCAGGTATACGTTTCCGGCAAATCTCTGTTCTGCCGACTCATTGAGCAGCATAAAAATCTGACGGTCTTTCTCATAATGATAGACGCTCAGATGCTTGTACGCAGGAACTGCCTCTACCTCATACATTCCATGTGCTTTCAATGTTTCACTTAAATTTGCGAGCGGTACTTGCACGCAGGATTTTGGAAGCCGTACCACTTTTTCTTCCTGACCGATCACCTGATCCGGCATCGCATCCACAAAGAACACCGGAAGCCCGTCCATCTGCGTAAGCACATCTGCAAGACGCGCCGGGATCTGTTTCACATATGGGATCACAAGCCCCCCAAACGTTTCCCCGTTGATCTGCAGTGTATTTCCGTCGCATGCGCCGTTGTATGCGGAAAGATCACAAAGCATATCCAGACTCACGATATCCAGATCGATCTGGCTTCCCAGCAGCTCTCTGCAAACTTTCTGCATCGGCATATGCTCTCCGCTCCAGTCCGCTTCTCCGTCATAAAGCACTGCCACCGACGCGATATGCCGTCCGCCGCTGAGCAGATCGCACATCCGGTTTCCATATTTCATCAGCTCTGCAAAATACGGAAATTCCGGGTTGTTTCCTCTCGCATAAAAATGCGGCGGGCAGTCGATATCCGGATAATCCGCCATCGAAAATGCATGCGGTACCAGATAGTTCACCCCTTTCGCAAGCAGATGATCCAGCAGATATTTCATATCCCGCACACCAAAACTCCATCCGTACGCACCGAACAATTCACACATCGTGCGCCCTTTCTTTTTCGGATCCAGATGCCCGCAGGACGCGCCCATTTTTCCAAGTGCATAATGATAAAATTCACCGTCCGCATCGACCATACCTCTTCGCGTCTCCACCGGAGCTCCGTACACGATCTGACCTCCGATGCAGTCGATCCCTGCCATATCCTGACCGGACATGGCGCGGAAATAGTGCGCCGCTCCCATTCCGAGACGGCTGTGGATACCGTTGTCCTCGACCACGTGTCCGATATACTCCACGCCGTGTTCTGCGCACCATGCGCCGATCATATCGCTGAAGTTCTTCTGATACAGTTTCGATACCATATCCATATAATCATAACGGATCTGTACACCCATCTGTTTTTCTTTCGTCTCTGCAAACAAATACGGGAGATAAGAAAGGAATGTGTTTCCATATTTTTCTTCCATCATCTCCTGCAGCTCGTCACTCCACGGAAGCGGCATTTTCCGTCTTCCCACATTCATGTCGAATCCCATCTCCGACGTGTTGCCGAACTGCGGTTCATCGGAGAAGAATCCCGCGATCGTCTTGCCGAATTCATCCGCATAATGTGCATAATGCGCCTCATACACGCCCTCGATCTGCGTGTGCGCCGACTCTTTGTCGATCATATTGATGTAGGACTCGTTTCCTCCGTCAGTTCGTGTTTTGTAGATCACATAGACTCTCCACTGTCCCTCCGGAAGTTCAAACGTTGCAAACGTTCCGTCAAATGTATCCGTCAGATCGATCACTTCTTCCGTGAACACGTCGCCCTCATAAAAACGCACTGCCACGATCGCCAGCATACGGTTATTTTTCCGTTCTTCTTCATTGACCGGTTTTCCGATCTCCCAATATCCGATCGTCGGTTTCAGCATCCGGCTGATGTTCAGTGTGAGTTTGTGACTGCTGCCGAACACATCCGCCGTCGTACAGTTGATATATAACTTTTTCCGCTCCGGATATTTCTTCTCGATCAGTCCGTTCGCATATCCGGTCGGGAAATGTTTGTCATCGAGGATCCAGATTTTCATATCCCTTTTTTTTGCCTCGTCGATCACGATATCCATATCATGCCACCAGCCGTCGCCGCAAAAATCATCATGCGGGCGCGCTTCCACGCAGACCGCCTTGATTCCGCACTCCGCGATCTTCCCGATCTCCTCCCGTAAAATCTCTTCCGCTTCGCCGCGCATCCATAAAAACGGGAAAATATGATTCTCTGCCATTCTTGTATGTCCTCCTGCTTTCGTTTTTAACTTGATAGTAACACAGACATGTAAGAACTTCATTTCCGATAACAGCGAAAATAGGGATGATTTTTTTCCTTTCTTTTTCCTATTGAAAAAACAGGTCAAAAAAGAAATGCTCTTTTTTGACCTGTCTTTTTGATTTCCTATGATTTCGGACATCCTACAACTCAATTCTCGTATAAGTAATAAGTTTCACTTCTCCTGTCATTCCATAATCGACAACCGTTGTATGTACATTAAACAGTGCCGCAGGATCCGCCCCTGCTTCCGCCTGATTTTCTTCCATTCCTGCATTGGCATTATTTGCATTTGCGGCAAGTGCCATGGAAAATGCTTTTCCTTTCTCATAATATCCTCTCGCAAGAAGCTCAGTCCGAACATCCCGACCATATATACGACACCTTTTAAGGAACTCAGCATATTCCGCTCTTCCATATCTGTTGTCATAACCGGGAGCATACTGTTCAGAGAAATATCCATCACAGGGAACAGGACGCCGATCAACAGATAAGATACATACGCGATCGCCAGTTTTCCACTTGTCGCCATCAACGGACCAAACCAGAGCAGTAAGAAATTCAACGCGCACAAAATGGATCCCACGACCAATGTCGGTCGAAAATGTCCATGCTTTGTCGTCGGAATATGGTCGATCGCAAAACCGACAAACGGATCGTTCAATCCATCCAGCACTCTTGCGATCAAAAATAAGGTTGCACAGGACGCCGGACTCAACCCGACAATATTCGTGTAAAAGATCAACAAATATGATCCAAGAATTGTCTGGATCGGGATATTGCCCAGGTTAACCAGCGCATAAGATATTTTTTCTTTTAATGTCACTTTATCACTCATAACACTTCTGATTCCTTTCTTTGCAGAATTTTGATGTCAGTACAAACAGTCTTTTTGACTTTCACACACAAAAATGCGCAAATTGCCCCTCATCTTTCTTTTCAGAGTTTCATACTTTCTTTCACTAGTTTTCGTCTTTTTATGCATAAATTCCGAAATATTTCTTGATGTTGTTAGTATACTGCGCTACAATTCGATTATGAATCACTCTGATTGCTCAAAATAATGTAAATATTGCTCTTAAAAGGAGAAAGATCATGTACGATCCGATTATCAAAGAATTATTTCCAAACCGGAAATCCTTATATATGGAACAGCTGCTTTCTGCCCCAACTCACGATTCCTTTGAACTTCCGGAATCATATGAACGGAATGATGCACTCTGGAAACGGCATAATCTGGATTATTTAAACGGCGATTATAATCTGTCACATACATGCTCTCACTATGGTCAGAATTTCTTTCCATCCACATTTGCAAGGAAAGCGCTTCTCTATCTGCAGCTTTTATGTTCCGTCACCTTTTCAGAAAAGCATTACACGATCCGAAAGGATCTTCCATCCTATCTGATCGCACAGACATTTTATGGGAAAGGGCTTCTCCGCTATGATGGAAAAGAATACACCTTAGTTCACGGAGACCTCTTCTTCATCGACTGTCGGCAAAAACACGAATATTTTGCAGTTTCCAAGAAAGGATGGGGATATCGCTTTATCCACTTTGACGGATATTCCATGTCCGAATATTACAAAAAAATCCTGGAAAGTGGCAATGTCCGTTTTACTTTTTCAGACACTTCCCACTTCCAGGAATTATTCAAAGAATTGATATTAATAAATTATGGAACAGATTCCAACAAAGAAGTGATCACAAACCGCATTTTGACCGATATGATCACAGAAATCTTCTGTCAGCTTCCCCAATATCAAGATTCCGGTTCACCGGAATTTATCGCCGAGTTATGCGATTATCTTCAAAATTCATTTACGCAAAAACTGACTCTGGACAAGATTGCCGCTGAATGTAATTTGAGCAAATTTTATGTAAGCCGGGAGTTTAAGAAATATACCGGCAAAACCATCTTCAATTATATTACGGATCTTCGGATCGCACTTGCTCAAAGGCTTCTTCGTTACAGTAATCTTTCTATCAATGATATCGCCGATCAGATTGGTTTTGACGATCACAATGGCTTTTACAGAGCTTTTACGCAGCGTGAAGAGATGTCGCCGTCTGCCTATCGGAAATATTGGAAGACCTTTTAACTTCCTGATAAACTGGCGTTTTATCGCTTCTTCAAAAGAATACACTTAGCCACAGCAAATAAAAAATAAGGAAAAATACTTGACAATTTTAGTAGGGATTCTTATAATGAACATTGTTCAGTTTGAATGGAGGG
>OLPX01001523.1_pt1 | contig 16116 bp, 15 predicted proteins | sample 1672491 | NCBI WGS metagenome assembly OLPX01 (sample SAMEA3136692, study PRJEB25190) | human gut metagenome | biome: human gut; feature: human-associated habitat; material: faeces | place: Austria | collected 2013 | reverse complement strand
CATGCAGGAGGCTCGATTCATTTTACAAAGATTTGCTTTATTCCGCGCCGCTCTCCGCCGATTCCTCCGCGCTGACGCGCACTGCAACGACGGAGCCGAATGCGAGCGCTTCGCCCGGCTCATAATCCGCATAGCCGATCACCTTGCCGATCTCTACCTCATCGCTCACCGCATCCACCGCAGCCATGACAAAGCCCTCTTTTTCCAGCGTCGTCTTTGCCATCTCCGCCGTCATGCCGGCGATATCCGGCAGCGTGCGCTCCTTCGAGCCGCGGCTGACCGCCACGCGCACGGTTCCGCCCGCCTCAAGCTGCTGCCCGGGCAGCGGAAGCTGCGTGGTGATCTGCCCCGCCGGAACGCTCTCGCTGAAAATTTCCTCGTAGATGTGCAGCTTGAAGTTGTACTGCGCGTCGGTCTGCGTCCGCGCCTCCACTTCCGTGTAATCCTCGCCGACAAGGTTCGGCACTTCAATCATCTCCGCCGCCGGCGCGCCCGTCTCCGCGAGGGACTGCATGATACTCTGAATGGAGAACGCGCTGTCCTTGAACCAGACGCTTGCGACCGCGAGAATCACGACCAGCGAAAACACGAAGGAGAGCAAGAGCCACACCGGCAGCGGCATCCCGTGCCGGCGCGGGCTTCTCCCACCCGTCGGCAGCGAGCGCACCGTCTCGGTCTCCACCATCTGCTCCATCACGGTCGGCTCTGCGGCCAGCTCCGCTGAAAAGCGCGAGAAGCTCGAGGTTCTGCGGTCCGCATCCACCTGCAGGCCGTTTGCAATGGCGGGAATCACGTGCTCCGGAAGCTGCTTTAAAATCGCTTTCGAGATCAGCAGGCGCGGGTCTTTCTTGCGCTTTGGCGCTTCCATCGGCACCGCGCCGGAAAGCGCAAACAGCATCGAGGCGCAGAGGCCGTACACATCGGTAACCTCGTCGCACACCTTTGTCTTGGAATACTGCTCGATCGCCCAGCAGCCCGGGTAAATATCCTCGATCAGGTCCGTGCCCGCGCGGCGTACGGACTGCATCTCGAAGTCCGTCAAAATCAGCTTGCCGTCCGGCGTAATGCGCAGCGTCTCCGGCGAAATGCCGAGATGCTCCACATTCTGGCTGTGAATGGCGCCGAGCGCGTAGATGACCGGTGTGAAATACTGCTCGCAGTCGGCCCAGGAAAGCAGGCCGTGCGCTTCCACATAGCTGCGCAGGGAAACAGACTCCACATATAGGAAAACGACATACTGCGTGTTGTTCTCCGAGAAAGTATCGAGCACCGTCATCATGCGCTTCGTACCCGAGACGCGGATCAGCTTCTGCGTGTAGCGCTCAAACTCGCTGAGATAATCGTCGTACTTCAGCTCTGCGCCCGCCGCCGGCTTCACGGAAAGGCCGTTCGGCGCACGGAAGGCAAGCGTATTCGGCAGGAATTCCCGCACCTCTACCTTCTGGTTCGTGTCCTTTTCAAGCGCCGCATAGGTGATTCCCGCGCCGTTGATGCGCGTCGCCTGCCCGATCAGGTACTTGCCGCCGAGCAGCGTGCCGTACGGCAGCGCGTTTTTCATCTGCCCCTCGTCCTTCCAGCCGCAGTGCGCGCAGGGCTCGCCCGGCACGTCCATCGCTGAAAAGCAATTCATGCAGTACGTTTTATTTGCGTCCATGGACATTTCCTTTCTGCTCTCCAAGGAACCCCAAATTCAAACCGCAGGCGCATTATTCACAATGCGCGCGGTAAAATGCCCCTCGATTTGTATCAGTATAGCACAACCTCCGCAAAGTTTCAAGATACCGCGAGGGGTGAAAAAGGCAGGAACGCGTCGGATAACCGGCGCGTTCCGTAAATTTAATAATTATTTAAGAGATCAGGCCTTATCGATGGAACCGAACAGCTCCATCTTCTCCTTGACGGTCGCCTTAATCGCCTCGAAGCCCGGCGCAAGGAGCTTTCTCGGGTCGAAGCCCTTGCCCTCGAGATCCTTGCCGGCCTCGACATACTTTCTGGTCGCCTCAGCAAACGCAAGCTGGCACTCGGTGTTGACGTTGATTTTGGAAACGCCGAGGGAAATCGCCGTCTTGATCATGTCCGCCGGGATACCCGTGCCGCCGTGAAGAACGAGCGGCATCGTGCCGGTGAGCTCCTGAATCTTCGCGAGCACGTCAAAGCTCAGGCCCTTCCAGTTGGCCGGATACTTGCCGTGAATGTTGCCGATACCGGCTGCGAGCATGTCGACGCCGAGATCCGCGATCATCTTGCACTCATTCGGGTCCGCGACCTCGCCGCTGCCGACGACGCCGTCTTCCTCGCCGCCGATCGCGCCGACTTCAGCCTCAACGGAGATGCCCTTTTCACCCGCGATGCGGATGAGCTCCTTCGTCTTTTCGATGTTCTCTTCGATCGGGTAGTGCGAACCGTCGAACATGATGGAAGAGAAGCCCGCATCGATGCACGCCAAAGCGCCCTCATAGGAGCCGTGGTCGAGGTGCAGAGCGACCGGAACCGTGATCTTCAGCGTCTCGAGCATACCGTTGACCATGCCGACAACGGTGTTGTAGCCGCACATATACTTGCCGGCGCCCTCGGACACACCGAGGATAACCGGAGAATTGTTCTCCTGAGCCGTGAGGAGAATCGCCTTTGTCCATTCGAGGTTATTGATGTTGAACTGACCGACGGCATATTTGCCGGCCTTGGCCTTGTCCAGCATTTCCTTTGCCGATACCAACATAAGTTTCTGCCTCCATAAAGGAAATTTTTTGTCCCTTTTATTATAGATGAATCCGCGAAAAAAATCAAGCCTATTTCGAAATATCGCATATTTCCCGGGAAATGCGCGAAGCAAAGGCCGCGGCGAAGCCCCTGCCCCGCCGCGGCCCGAGATTCAATTATCCGAGGATTTGCGCTGCAAAAGCACTGCGGCGATGATGATTGCTCCCTTGAACGCCTCGCGCAGGAACGGGTCCACGCCGAGCAGGTTCAGCAGGTTATTCATCACAGCGATGATCAGCATGCCGAACACGGTGCCCACCACCGAGCCTTTGCCGCCGGACATGCTCGTGCCGCCCACGATGACCGCGGCGATTGCATCGAGCTCGTAGCCGTTGCCGGCATTTGCCGGGTCCATCGCGCCGATGCGTGAAACCTGCAAAAGCGCTGCGACCGCGACGACAGCGCCCATCAGCGCATAAACGCCGAGCTTGACGCGGTTGACGTTGATGCCGGAGAGCCGCGTCGTCTTTTCATTCGAGCCGACCGCAAACACGTGGCGGCCGAAAACGGTTTTCTTCGAGACGATGTACAGAATCACTGCGAGCAGCAGCCAGTAGAAAACCGGCATCAGCATCTGCCCGCCGATCTTGACGCTCGCGATCTGGAGGAAATCGCTCGGCACCTTCGGTGAATTCGTCTGCATGAAATACTGCGTCACGCTGCGCAGGATCTTCATCGCGCCGAGCGTGGCGATAAACGGCGGAATACGGCCCGCCGTGACCAGAACGCCGTTGAACGCGCCGAGCAGCGTACCGGCCGCGACCGCGATCAAAATCGTCAGGATATATGCTGGCACGCCGGTGATGCCGATCGTGCCGAGCAGGCCGCCGGTCGTCGCATCCATCAGGCACATCGCGATCGCGCCGACCGCGACGAGCGTGGAGCCGACCGCAAGGTCGATGCCGCCCGAGATGATGACGAATGTCATGCCGAGCGCGATGATGCCGACGCTCGAGTTATTGCGCAGGATATTGAGCCAGTTGCGCGTCCACGCCGAAAACCACTCCCCGAAGCTCGCGTAATCGAAGCCGAGCGCGACCGTCTGGAGGACGACCATAACGATCAGGGCGATACCCGTAGAGAAAAGCGCGTTGTTTTTCCAGTTATTGCGCAGCCACGCGCCGAAATTCCTGTTCTTCGTTTTTTCGTTCATTATACCTGTCCCCCTGTTGCAAGACGCATGATCGCCTGCTCATTCATTTCATCCCCGACGAGTTCGCCGCACACGCTGCCGTGGAACATCACGAGCGTGCGGTCGCACACGCGGATGATCTCCTGCGCCTCGCTCGAAAGCACCACGACGGCGACGCCCGCCTCCGCCAGCTTCAGGATGATGTCGTAAATCTCTTCCTTCGCGCCGACGTCCACGCCCTGCGTCGGGTTGTCGAACACGAGGACGCGCGGATTCGCCGTCAGCCATTTCGCAAGCACGACCTTCTGCTGGTTGCCGCCGGAAAGGCTGCCGATCCGGTCGCTCAGCGCGCCGAGCTTGATGTGCAGGTCCTGCCGCTGGCGCGCGAAGCCGCTTTCAATCTTCTTTTTATCCAGCAGGCCGAATCTCCTGTCGCGCGGCCACGTGACGATCGAGCCGTTTTCGAGGATGCTCATATCCTTGATAATGCCGTTTTCCTTGCGGTTGCGCGGCACGTAGCCGATGCCGGCTTTGAGCGCCTGCACCGTGCTGCGGATATGCACCGGGCTGCCGGAAATGGAGAGCGTGCCGGTCATCCCGCGCATGGCGCCGAAGATCGCCTGAAACAGCTCGCTGCGTCCGTCGCCGAGCAGGCCCGTGAAGCCGAGCACCTCGCCCGCCCGCACCGAGAAGCTGACGTTTCGGAACACCGGCTCCAGCGTCAGCCCTTCACCGCCGAGAACAGCCGCCCCCATCTCCCGCGCCTTGCGCAGCGACTGCGTGCGTACCTCATGGCCGACCATGTCGCGCGCGAGCCCGTCGACCGAGGTTTCCTCGATGCTGCCGGCAGACACCATGCTGCCGTCGCGCAGCACGGTAAACCGCGTGCAGATCTCCATGACCTCCCGCAGCTTATGCGAGATAAAGACGATGCCGACCCCGCTGCTTTTCAGCGTCCGCATCATATCAAAAACACGCTCGATCTCCGGCTCCGTCAAGGAGGTCGTCGGCTCGTCCATGATGATGATCGAGGCCTCCATCAAAAGCGCGCGGGCGATCTCGACGATCTGCTTGTAGGAGGCGTCCAGCTCGCGCACCATTGTGCGCGGGTCGAGGTCGAGATCCATGCGCGCAAAAATCTCCTGCGTACGCGCAATCATCTGCCGGGCATCCAAGAGGCCGCTTTTTTTCCGAAGCTCGCGGCCGATAAACATGTTCTCGTAAATCGCAAGATCGTTGACGAGATTCAGCTCCTGATGGATGAAGGCGATGCCATGGCGGAGCGAATCTGCCGGCGTCTGAAAGCGGACGGCCTCCCCGTCGAGAAAAATTTCGCCGCGGTCGGCATGGTGCACGCCGCCCAGAATATTCATCAGCGTCGATTTGCCCGCGCCGTTCTCGCCGAGCAGCGCGCAGATTTCGCCGCCCTTGAGCGTGAAATCTACATTGCGCAAAACATCGTTTGCGCCGAAGGATTTGTAAATCCCTTTCATTTCAAGTGTCATATCGACGACCACTTCCCTTTCGCGAGGTTGTTTCTGCCCTTCGACAAAAGGGGTTGCTGCTCTCGCAACAACCCCTTTTTCAATCCGTTCGGATCAATAGACCGTATTGTTCGGGTCGATATACTCGTCGCAGTTGTCTCTGTCGACAACGGTCGTCGGGATGATCTTAACCGGCTCGACCTCATCGCCGTTCAGGATGGAAACCGCCATATCGACGGCATCCTGCACCATCAGCGGGCTGTAGAGGGAGGACTCAATCCAGATGTTCTCGTTATCCTTCATCATGTTGAAGTATTCCTGACATCCGCCGCCGCCCGTAACGACCTTGATGTCGGTTCTGCCGGCCTCTTCAATGGCCTGAAGAACACCGATAGAGGTCTCGTCGTCCATCGAATAGACGGCGTCGATCTTATCGTGCTTCGTCAGGATGTCCGCGAAGTCGGCGAGGCCGTCCTCACGCGTGAACTTCGTCGCATACGTCTCGACCGTCATATCCGGCGCGATCTCGGCAATCGTTTCCTCGAAGCCCTTCTTGCGCAGCTCCGCAACGGAGCCGGACGTCGGAACGTCGAGCACAATGACGGTGCCCTCGGTGCCGATCTTATCGACGATGTACTTCGCGCCCTCAACGCCCATCGACTCGTTGTCGCCGGACACGCGGTACACGCCGTCCGCCGCGATCTCGATGTCGAAGTTCACGACGACGATGCCTTCGTCAATCGCCTGCTGGATCGGAACCTCCATGCCTTCCCACTGCGGGTAAGCGACGATCGCCTCCGCGCCCCAAGACTTAAGGTCGTCGAGCTGTGTGGTCATTTCCTCCGCATTGTTGCTCGTATAGAACTTATACTCGATCTTGCCCTCGCTCTGCAGCTCCTCGCAGCGCTGCTCGGCGTTGTACGCAACGCCCGCAACCCAGCCGTGCGTGACCGCCGGGGCGAGAATGCCGATCTTTCTAACCTCGCCCGCCGGCTCAGCCGAGGACTCGGAAGCCTCAGAGGATTCTTCTGCGACAGAAGAATCCTGCGCGCTTTCGGACGGCTCGCTGGACGACGGAGACGACGTTTCGCCGTTGCCGCAGGCCGCGAAAGCCACACAGATCAGCGCCAGAGCAAGAATGATGCTCAGTACCTTTTTCATGACTTTTTTCCTCCTGTATCCGCGATTACCCGCAGATAATCTGAAATAAATTTGTAACGGCCTTGTGAATAAATTGTTAAGCCGTTCATATATTCTGTATTTTACTCTTTCCCCCCTCCTTTGTCAATCTCTTTTTCGGATTTCACCTCCGTTTTTGCGGCAAAAATTTCCCGTTGTCCGTCCGCCTGCCGCTGCCCGCGGAAAAGCCGTTTTCTCCGCGCAGCCGATGTGGATCTGCCCATCCTCCGACGCAGAAACCTCGATGCTTCTGTCTCGCACGTCCAAGCGGACCTCCCGCACCTGCTCCGCCTGCGCCGTGTACGTTTTCTCCTCGAACGGCTCGCTTTCGCCGGCGCCGCAGCCCGTCAGCACCGCGGCGCCGAGCAGCGCGCACAGCGCGAGCCAACTTATCTTTTTCATAACAGCCTCCTTAAAAATCAAAGCGTTTTTCTTTTCAGTACGGCAATGCCGGCGGCGGCAAACGCAGCGCTGAGCGCCGCGCAGACCGCTATGTGCAGCAGCGCCGAGGAATTGAACATGATGATGCCGAAGAACCCGGCGAGCACGCGGCGCAAAGGCTCGATCGGCGTGAACACGCAGATGACCGCCGCGAGGAGGCCGTCCGCAAGCCAGCCGTACCAGTAGGGCTGCGCCAATAGCAGCGCGTGCAGAAACACCATGACAAGGAAGAGAAACAGCGCCTGCTGCAAAAACGCCGCTGCAGCGCCGTTTTTCGTCCAGCCGCACAGCCCCATCATGTTGACGACCGTCTGCGCTTTATTGAGCGGGTCTACCGCATAGCAGAACACGGAATTGACCGCGGAGACGAGCAGCGCCAGCGCGCCGTAGGCCATCAGGCTCCCCGCGCAGTAATCCCGCTTGTCGGCGCCGAGGTGCATCAGCTTCGCGCAGTCGTAAAACACGAAGAAAAACGGCGACAGAACGGCGAGAAGCCACGTGTAATTTCCATTGCTCAGCGCAATTTCTGAATCGCCCGAGGTCGTCGCGCAGAGGACGACAGCCGCCGTAACGATAAAGCTGATCCGGTTGCTCGAAAGCTCCCGCCGCATAACGGTAAAAGCTGCTTTCATTTTCGGACCCCTCCTTTATGCCCCACCATCTGAATGAAGAAATCCTGCAGGGAGAGTGGGGTGATCTCGAGGGAGCTTTCCGCCTGCGGCGGCGCGTCGAAGATGCAGCGCGTCACAAGCCCGCCGACGTTTTCCTCGCCGATCACATGAAGGCCCTGCGTCGCGGCGTCCACGTCCCGTTTCAGGCCGCTGACGCTCCACGCCTTTTCCTCCACCGCCTGAAGCGTATCGAAAAAGCAGATACTGCCGCGGTCGATAATAATGAGCTTTTGAATGGTTTTCGCGATTTCCTCGATGATATGCGTGGAGACGAGGATGACCCGCGGGTGCCGCCGGAAGCTCTCCGCCAGCATGTCGTAAAATTCGACGCGCATGATCGCGTCCAAGCCGAGGACCGGCTCATCCAGAAGAATCACCCGCTTGTTGCTTGAAAGGCAGACGATCGTGGAAACCATCGTTTTCATGCCGAGCGAAAGGTGGCTGAATTTTTTCTTTCCGTCCAGCTCAAAGCGGTCCATCATTTCAAAGGCGAAGTCGAAATCAAATTCCGGGTTCAGCTCTCCGGCGATGCGCAGCAGCCTGCGCACCGGCAGGTTGAAATGCTTTGCAAAGTTTTCGATGTAGCTCACGCCCGTATCCATGGCCGCCGTGCTGACGGCCCTGCCATCCACGAGGATCTTCCCCTCGGAAATATTCTGATACCCGGCGATCGACTTGAGCAGCGTCGTCTTGCCCGCGCCGTTGCGCCCGAGCAGGCAGTATATGCCCGGCGCGTCGATCGTCATGGAAATGCTGCGAAGCACCGGCGTCTGCCGGTAGCGCTTCGTTACCCCGATCAGCTCGATCATCTGTATCCCTCCTAACGCGCCGCAGCGCGCCGTTGATTTTTCGGTTTTCCCGTGCTATAATGTATTATAAACCTTTGTGTTACACAAAGGTCAAGAGGAGATTTGCACTTTATGAAAGATTTTTTTTCGATCGGTGAAACCGCCAAAATCGTGAATATGACGAGCGAGGCGCTGCGGCATTACGACCGCATCGGGCTCGTGCACGCAAAGCGCCGGGAGGGCAGCGGGAAATACCGGTGCTATTCCCGCGAGGACATCGTGCGCCTGAACACGATCCACGCGCTGCACCAGATGGACCTCTCGCTGCAGGAGATCCGGGATGTGCTCGACTACGACGACCTGCGGCGCGTCGTCGATTTTCTCGCCGAGGCTGAAAAAAAGGCGGACCGGAAAATCGCCGAGCTGCAGTACAGCAAGGAGAAAATCCGGCTCGCCCGGGAAAGCTATGAAAAGAACCTGCGCGCCGTGCAGAGCAGGCCCTCGTGCTACACGCAGGCCTTTCCCGCGCGCACCATTTTGCTTTCGGATATGCTGGAAGCGCCGTCGCTCGACGTTCTCTGGAATTACCTCAGTCACTTTTACGACCGCATCGCGCCCGCAGAGCGGGAACGCTTCGCCTTTGAGGATATGGCGGGCATCTACACGGCAGGCGGGCGCTCCCGCCTGTTCGCGGTCTGCATCCGTCACGGCGAGACGGACGGACTGAAAACGCTTCCGGCGGGGGACTACCTGTGCGCCGACTGCACGGAGGAAAACCGGGCACAGAAGCTCGAGGAGGCGGTGCGCTTCGCCCGCGCGCGCACCCGCACGGAGCCGGCCTTTACCGTGCAGCGCATCGTCGTCTCCGGCATCCTGCAATGGACGTATCAGATTCAGGTCCCCCTGCACGAATAGCCGCGTCAGCCGCCGACGCGCTCCACCAGAAGCTGCGCAAAGCGCTCCATCTGCGGCGTGACGCACTTGTTCCTGTGGTATACAAGCTGGCTGTACATGCAGATCTCCGGGCACTGCGCATCCAGCACGGCGAGCTTCCCGGCCGCGACCGCCTCGCGCACCACATACGCGGGCAGAAAGGAAATGCCTCGGTTCTGCAGGAGAAAGCGCGTGATGACGTCTGTGTTGCCCGTTTCCAGCAGCGGGTGCAGCTCGATCCCCTTGGCCGCGAGCACCTGCTCCATCGCGTACCGGTAGCTGATCCCTTTTTCGGTCAGGTACAGCGGCTCCTGCAAAAGCCGCTCGAGCGGGATTTGACGCCGCTCCGCCAGCGGCGAAGACGCCGACGCGACAAAATGGATGGCCTCCGGCCGCTCGAACACCTTCACCCACTCCGGAAAATCCACCTTGCTGTCGAGAAAATACAGGATATCGACGTCGTTGCGGCGCAGCATGTCGAACAGGTCGGCCACCAGCGCCGTATGCGTGCTGACCTCCACGCGCGGGCACAGCTCGCCGAATTCCATCAAAACCGGCGGCAGGACGCTGATCAGATGCGACTCGGAGGTGCCGATGCGCAGCCGCCCCGTCACCGCCTCCGGCTCCTGCACCGTGCTCTCTGCCCGCCGCACAGCATTCAAAATCTCAAGCGCATGGGGCAGCAGCCGCTCCCCCGCCTGCGTGAGCGTCACATGCCTGCCCATGCGCTCGAAAAGCTGCGCGCCTAGCGCATCCTCGAGCTGCTTGATCTGCATCGTCACCGCGGACTGCGAATAGCCGAGCTGCTCTGCGGCCCGCGAAAAGCTCTGCGTTTCCGCGACGCGCACAAACGCCGTGATATTCCGAATCTCCATATGCTTCACGCCCCTATTATCAAAAATTTTAATCAATATTATAAAATCTATGAATTTCACAAATGGCAGATTTTATGATACCATAGGGCGCAGAGAACGTCAAGCAATTGGAGGTAACGCAAATGAATTCCAGCATGAAAGCAAAGCAGGCGCAGCTCGGTGATCTGATGAAGGATTTCATCGACCGTACGCTCGCGCTTTACGGCGATATGAAGGACCGACCGGTCAGCACCCCGGCGGATACAGACGCGCTCGAGCGCATCTCGGGCGGCGAGATCCCCGCAGAAGGCCGCCCTGTGGAGACCGTCTACAGCGAGCTGCTCCGCGACGTTTACGCGAGCACGGCGCTCGCCCAGCACCCGCGCAGCTTCGCGTGCATCCCCGGCCCGGCCTCGCTGTTTTCCTGGATGGGCGACGTCATGACGAGCGCCTATAACCCGCACGCAAGCTGCAAGGTGAATGCTCCGGCGGCGGCCTGCGTAGAAAAACGGCTGATCCGCTGGATGTGCGGCCTTGCAGGCTACCCGGAGGCCACTGCCGGCGGGCTGTTCGTCTCCGGCGGCTCCATTGCAAACCTGACTGCCCTGACCGCCGCGCGCGACGCCAAGCTGACCGATGCGGAGCGCGCCGGCGCCGCGGTGTACATCTCCGACCAGACGCATTCCTCGCTTGCCAAGGCGCTGCACATCATCGGCTTTCGCGCCGATCAAATCCGGAAGATCCCGTCGGACGCGGACTTCCGCATGGATCTTGCCGCACTGCGGGCGCAGATCGAGGCGGATATCTCCGCCGGCTGCCGGCCGTTCGCCGTCATCGCCTCGGCCGGTACGACCAACACGGGCAGCGTGGACCCGCTGCCGGAAATCGCCGCACTCTGCCGCGAGCGGGACATGTGGATGCACGTGGACGGCGCATTCGGCGCCTCGGCGCTCCTCTCCGAGCGCCAGCGCGAAAAGCTCGCGGGCATTGAGCTTTCCGACAGCCTGAGCTGGGACGCGCACAAGTGGATGATGCAGACCTACGCGTGCAGCGTCGTCCTCGTGCGGGATCAGGCCTGCCTCGTAAACAGCTTTGCCGAGCACCCGGAATACCTGAAGGACGCCGAATCCGACGCGGACAGCGTGGAATTTTGGGACCTCGGGCCCGAGCTGACCCGCCCGGCGCGCGGCCTGAAGCTGTGGAGCACGCTGCAGGTGCTCGGCAGCCGCGCGCTCGGCGACACGATCGACCACGCCTGCGCGATGGCGGAGCTCGCGGAGGAAACGCTCCGCCGCCTGCCGAATTGGGAGATCGTCTCCCGCGCGCAGTTCGGCATCATCAACTTCCGCTACGTGCCCGAAAACGGCGCGTCCCCGGCCATCGCCGACCAGATCAACCGCGACATCGCGCGGGAAATCACCGCGAGCGGCTTCGCACAAATCTTTACGACGGAAATCCACGGGAGAAAGGTACTGCGCATCTGCACGCTGAACCCCGAAACGACCGCGGAGGACATCACCGCCACCATCGAGCGCCTGAACCGCAGCCGCGTGATCGCCGGCACAGGCAGCGGCGGCGGTACCGCACACCGCATCCTGCGCCCGCACACGGCGCAGCCGGCGTAACCGCTTCTGCGCATATACAAAGAAAAGCATCCGGGCACAGCGCTCTGCGCTGGCTTCGGATGCTTTTTCCTTTTTCAGCCGATCTCTCAGCTTTTCTCCGTCCACTCCAGCAGGCGATTGAGGCCCGCGTTGCTGCCGGAAACGAACAGGATATCCCCTCTGCGGAACACGTAATCGGGGTTGATCGTATCCAGCACTGCGCCGCTGTTCTCGATCGCGATGATGTTGAGCCCGAACCGCCCGCGGAAATCCACGGCCAGAACGGTCTTGCCGAGCATTTTTTCCGGAATCATGATCTTCGAGATATTGACCTGCTCGCTCAGGTGGACGAAATCCAGCATTTTTGACGTTTCGAGCCGGTGCGCGAGGCGCACCGCCATGTCCCGCTCCGGATAAACGACCTCCGCGCCGAGCTTTTCGAGGATCTCGCCGTGCTCCACGCTCTTCGCCTTCGCGATCACCGTGGGGATGCCGAGGCTCACGAGGTGCAGCGTCGTGAGGATCGAGGTATCCATCTGCTCGCCGATGCAGACGACCACCACATCGCAGTTCTGGATGCCGGTCTCCGCCAGCGATTTTTTGTCGAGGCTCTTGACGACGTACGCATTTTCCGTGTACTCGCGGATCTCCCGCACCTTTTCCTCATCCTTATCCAGAACGAGCAGGTCGGCGTCTGCCTCCGCGAGCTCCATCGCGAGCGCATACCCGAAACGGCCGAGGCCGACAATACCGTATGTTTCCTTTTCCTTCTTCGGTTTATTGAACATTTTCATTTCCTCCTGCATCAACCGATTGAAATATTGCCGTCGGGGTAGCTGGTCCGCTCGCCCTTCGTAAAGTACCAGAGCGTGGCGATCGTCAGCGGGCCGAGCCGCCCGATGTACATGGTGAGAATAGAGAGCAGCTTGCTGCCGTCGCTCAGCCCCGGCGTGATGCCGGTCGAGAGGCCGACGGTGCCGAACGCGCTCGTGATTTCAAACAGCGCGTCCATCAGAGAGACATCTGGTTCCATGATGACCATCAGATACGTACCGGTGACGACGACGCCCAGCGCCATCAGCGTGATGACCGCCGCCTTGCGGAACGATTCTGCCGGCACCGCATAGCGGAACGCCTTTTCCGATTTATTCGTCGCCGCTGATTTGATGCCCTGCAAGAGCACGAAGAACGTGCTCGTCTTGATGCCGCCGCCCGTCGATCCGGGCGAGGCGCCGATAAACATCAGAACCGCGATGACGAAAAGCCCGGCATTGGAGAACTGCCCGAGCGAATACGTGGAAAAGCCCGCGGTTCTCGCAGAAACGCTGTAGAAAAACGCGCCAAGCCACGTGACGTCCTCCGTCAGCCGGATCAAAAGCGTGCCGACCACAATCAGCGCGGCGCTGACCGTCAGCACGACCTTCGTGTGCATGGAAAACCTGCGCCAGTGAAACCGCTTCGTCACGATCTCGCGGATCACGAGGAAGCCGATGCCGCCGAAAAAGATCAGCCCGCAGGTCACGAGGTTCAGCAGCACATCCTTTTGATAGGGGATCAGGCTCTGCATATTGCCGAGGATGTCAAAACCGGAGTTGTTGAACGCGGCCACCGAATGGAACAGGCTGATGCCAGCCGCCTTCAGCGGCGGATAATCCTGTACAAAAACGATGAAGCTCAGCGCCGCGCCGGCAAGCTCAAAAGCCACGGTCGTCAGAAAGACGTTCTTGACAAAGCGAACCGTACCCTTGCCGGAATCGAGGTTCATGGCCTCGCGGATGATATGCCGCCCCTTCATGTTCACCTTTTTGCCCATCGCCACGATGACGCCGGCGCCGACCGCCGTCACGCCGAGGCCGCCGACCTGAATGAGCGCGGCCAGAAAGAACTGCCCGAGCGGCGTAAACGTATCGCCGGCGTCGATGGCGATCAGGCCGGTCACACAGACCGCGCTGGTCGATGTGTAAAGCGCGTCGATGTACCGCACCGTAACGCCGTCCTGCACGCTGCACGGCAGCATCAGCAAGACGGAGCCGAGCAGAATCACCGCCGCAAAGCCCAGCGCAATGATGCGCGCCGGCGACTGTTTTTTGATCAGTTTTATCATGGGTTCACCTCATTATTTTAAAGCGTCCGTCCACATGCATGCTCCCGGCATATTGCCGGAGCTTTTCCCCGCATCCTCCTCGAGCATGCGGTACCCGACGCCGAGCTCGTTCTGAATATACGGATTATCGCCCGGCCGGCTCCCGAATTTCTTGCGGATATTCGCCATATTGACCTGCAGGCGCTTGGTGCTACCGGAATCGGCGCCGCCCCAAACCGCGCGGACGATCGCCGCATACGTCATCACGCGGCCGGCATGCTCGGAGAGCAGAACGACGATGTTGTACTCCGTCTGCGTCAGCCGGATCTCCTCGCCGTCCACAAAGACCTGCCGGCGGTCGTAATCTATGACGAGGCCGCCTGCTGTAAACCGCCTGCCGGGCAGCATGCCGGTCATGCTGTGCCGGCTGCTGCGCAGCACCGCACGGACGCGCGCCAGAAGCTCGCCGCTGCCGAACGGCTTTGCAATGTAGTCGTTTGCGCCGCGGTCCAGCGCCATCACCTTGTCGCGCTCCGTCGTCCGCGCCGAAAGCACAATGATCGGCACGGCGCTCTTTTCCCGGATCACGCCGATCAGCTCCATGCCGTCGCGGTCGGGCAGGCCCAGATCCAGAATGATGAGGTCGGGCGTATGCGAGCGGAAAAGCGCGAGCCCCGCGGTGCAGGTCCGCGCCGTCAGCGCCTGATAGCCGTCCGTTTGCAGCAGCGTTTCCAAAACGCTGCTGATGTTCGCGTCGTCCTCGACGATCAAAACCTTAAATTTATTGTTGCTCATGCGCGTCCTCCTCCATTTCGAGCGCAAAGCGGAACGTCGTGCCGCGGTTCACGGCGCTTTCCGCACGCAGCTCACCGCCGTGTGCACGGATGATCGTCGCACAGACAGAAAGGCCGATCCCCATGCTGTGCCGGCTGCTGTCTGCGGGCGGCGCATCGCGCTCCCCCGCGCCGGAAAACAGCGATTCGAGCCGCTCTGCCGGAATGCCGCAGCCGTCATCGGAAACTTCGAAAACCGCGCGGCTTCCGCACGCAGACACGCGCAGCACAAGCCGCGTCATGCCGGCGGCATGGAACACCGCGTTTTCAAGCAGATTGATAATAACCTGCTCGATCAACATCGAATCCATCGGAATGATGATGAACGCCTCGGGAATCTGCGCCTCGACGGGCTGCCCCGGATAGTGCTTTCGGAATTTCACAAGCACCGCGTCGACCAGCTCCTCGAGCACCGTCGGCGACTTCTGCACGGAGACCTGCCCGCTGTCGATCCGCGTGACGGAGAGCAAATTTTCCACCATCCGGTTCAGCCATTCGGCGTCGGCGCAGACCTCGTGCAGGAGCTTCAGCTTCTGTTCCCTTTCCAGCTGGTCGTAGTTTTCAGCAACCGTAGAGCACGCACCGTAAATGGCGGTCAGCGGCGTGCGCAGATCGTGGGAAACGGCGCGGAGCAGGTTCGCCCGAACCTTCTCCTTCTCGTTTTCCGCGCGCATGCGCTCCTGCTTTTTGATGTTCGTCGTGAGCGTGCTCGTCATCACAGCGACAAAAAGCATGGCGATACCGGAAAACACATTCTCCGGCGCGGAAAAGCTCAGCTCGAAATACGGAAAAGTAAAGGCGAAATTGACAGCGAGCACGCCGGCCAGCGACGCGGCGATCCCGTACAGATAGCCGCGCGTCGTCAGCGAAACCAGAAAAACCGCCATGACGAACACCATCGGCGCCAGCGCCCGCATGTCGAATGCCTTTTGCAGAAAGATCATCGCCGCAGACGACACCGCTAAAATCAGCAGTGTCAGCGCCAAATCGCGAATACAGCTTTTATATTTCATAGGCACATCCTCCGTGACTACGCTCCATTATAACACCGCGGCGTTAAAGATGTGGCAAAGAATGTGATTTCTCCGTTTTGCATATATTTCTAATTATTCATTAGGCGTTTCGACCATATTCTTTGATTTAAAAAAAGGCAGGGACGCCGCTCTACAAAAGAGCGATGCCCCTGCCCTATAAAGCGCGCTGTGCCGCAGCTCCTTATTTCTTAATGATTGCCCGCACAGCCGTTCTTGTGCGCGCCGCAGCTGTGGCTGCCGCAGTCATGCCCCTCGCCGTGGTGGTGATGGGTGCACACGGTATCCGGGTTGAACACGAGCGTGCCGTTCAGGAGCGACTG
>OLPX01001518.1_pt1 | contig 16168 bp, 9 predicted proteins | sample 1672491 | NCBI WGS metagenome assembly OLPX01 (sample SAMEA3136692, study PRJEB25190) | human gut metagenome | biome: human gut; feature: human-associated habitat; material: faeces | place: Austria | collected 2013 | reverse complement strand
AGATGTACTGATTAATAATGTAGGAGGAACCGATCCCAAACGTGACCTTAACATCGAGAAGCTGGATATCAATTACTTTGACGAGGCATTCCACCTGAATCTCTGCTGCACTATGTACCTTTCTCAACAGGTCATCCCTATCATGACTACCAATGGCGGCGGAAACATTGTCAACGTAGCTTCCATAAGCGGACTTACTGCTGATGCTAACGGTACATTATATGGTGCCAGCAAAGCGGGCGTCATCAACCTGACGAAATACATCGCTACCCAAATGGGAAAGAAAAATATCCGCTGCAATGCCGTAGCCCCGGGATTGGTACTTACCCCCGCGGCATTGGATAACCTGAATGAAGATGTACGCAACATCTTCCTCGGCCAATGTGCCACTCCTTATTTAGGAGAACCGGAAGACGTCGCAGCTACCATCGCTTTTCTAGCTTCGAACGATGCAAGGTATATCACCGGACAAACAATCGTCGTAGATGGTGGCCTGACTGCTCATAACCCGACAGTAGCGTTATCATAGAACATAACTTTAATACAATGAATAAAATGACAATAATGGGAATATGGCTTCTTTCGCTATTTATCAATAGCGGATGCAACCGGGAATTAGTAGAATAGACAGTAATGATCTTAAAATATCTATCAAAAAGGGGGAAGAGTGGATGCATGATTTTCCATTGTTTCTGGGTTTCACAATGACTTTACCCATGCATTCATTTCGTTAATAGCTTCTAGTGAAGACGGAAGCTCCTGCTTAGTCTGCAAAGCATCAGGACGAAGATCGACGCGCACATACCCCCAGCCGTCTTCGTCGATTTGCAGATAGCCACACTTCCTGTACTCTTCCAGGCAACTGTCAGAGCATCCTCCGTAAAAGCCACATTGAAGTTCATCTTCCGACGTTTTTTTATTGGCAATGAATGAACTTTCACCCACCCAGACAAAATCGTCCAAATCAACCTCAAAATAATCCCCTCCTCCCCGATTGAGTGCGGCAACTTCCGCCAAACGTCCTTCGGGAAGCATCTTGTAAACGCGGACATAACATTCTTCCTTATACGGATTTTCATCTACGACAAGGAAAAGACCGGATTTTCCACAGAATAAAGGGGTATCTATACTACGATATTCGTAAACTTCTCCTGTAACATCACTCATCACAAAATAGCCCCAGCTCTCAAACCCTGAATAGTGAAAAAAATGCAGACCGTAATCAGACTGATACCCATCATAGTACCATTTTATAAATCCATCTTCATCTTCTTTCGCCGGAGAATTCAGCAGTGCGAGTTCCCCCTTTTTCCAGCGCACGGACAGTTTATTCTGATTGTCTGTATAACGCCCTTTACCAGAATCAAGCTGTTTATTACAACTATCCGCCTTCATATTCGTATATTCAGCAAATTCAAGTTTTTTCACGTCTGCCCCTGTATTGCTATACATACGCAAGGAGATCATTCTTCCACTATGATAGTCATACATACTCTTTTCAATCCGGTTGCCTTCTTCAGAATAAATTTCAGTCATGACACCCGGCACGCCTTTCTCCGAGTACGGATAACTCTCGAAACGACGTAGCCGCCCGCCAGAATAATTCCTTATATCCAGCCGCTTTTGAGTTCCGACCGTCACAATGCTTCGTTTTACAGAATCACACTTATCATCCATGAAGTATATCGGCTCATCGGAATCCTTTTCAAAATATTTTCGTTTCAGAAGATACTTTTTGCCGTTCTCCAATGCATAAATTTCTTGAATGTAATAAAAGGGAGTCCCTTCTGATGCCTGATATTTATACTCATACCAGTCGGGAGCCTCCGCTACCCCGTTAGGGTCATTATAAGCGTATTCCGAATGGCTATAATACCAACATTCGGTCGGTAACACTTCCTGATCGTCAATATAATGATTAACCTGCCACAGATGTCCGTTGGCGTGCCATCTCATTTCCTCTCCGTTTAGCTTCCCATCTTTATAGTGTTCAAACCAGTCCGGCTTTCCATCATAATACCATCTCTGACGTACTCCGTTAAGTTTACCTCGTGTAGCCTGGTAAAAGATATGGGGATATCCGTTGGAATAATAAGATTGATAAAGTTCACAAATACTGTCAAGAGTGATTATACGACTTGTCATACAATGGGAAGAGATACTGTAATGACGCACTGTATCGTTCTTTATTCCGTCTTTATAAACAACTACCGAATAATAGGGTTCCGACATAAAAGAATCAGTCGAGCGAAAATAAAAGTGCTTATAAGCACCGTTCATCAATGAGTCCTTGTAAAAACAACGTTCCACGCCATCTACTTGTTTCCGGCAAATACTGTCGGAGTCATAGACCTTCAAAGAAGATGCTTCCGGTTCTTTTAGCAATGATTCGGAAAGCGTATCAGGAATAATCCAATCACTTCCTTTATAAAAATCCATAGAGAAAGCTTCGGAAATAGCAGTAGTTTTTTCGCTTAAAGCGTTTTCCTGTGTTTCCTGATTCGTGGAAGAAGATTGCGAAGTTCCTCCGGTTTTTCCGCCACATGATAACAACAGTAATACGCAGCTATATACCAAAGCGTTTTTCATACCAAACATCTTTTATTTAATACATAATTACGGCAAAATTAATGATAATATCAGATAATCAGGTATAAATCGATCCCAAAAATGGAATAATTATCTGTCAGCAGGCTATTATTTCGTTCAACAAATACTAACTTTACAACGTTATTAATAGAAAAGAACGAACGTCATGATTGTTAAAACACTACTAGATACAGACCTCTATAAGTTTACCACCTCGTACGCTTATATCAAACTGTTTCCTTATGCAATGGGTACTTTTAGTTTCAATGACCGGAACGAAACAAAGTATACCGAAGCTTTTCTGGAAACACTCAAGGCAGAGATCAAGAATCTTAATCAGTTGAGATTCACGGAAGAGGAGTTGGAATACATGACGAAGAATTGCAGATTTCTTCCGAGAGTCTACTGGGAGTGGTTGTCTTCTTTTCGTTTCGACCCGAATAAGATTGATATTCATCTGGATGAAGCCTGTCATCTCCACATCGAAGTGACTGACTTGCTTTATAAAGTGACTTTATATGAAGTGCCTTTGCTCGCTATTGTTTCTGAAATCAAAAACCGGTTCTTCGGCCATGTAGCAGACATGAACGGGATTCTTTGCAAACTGTCGGAGAAAATAGAGTTATCGAACCAACATCAGCTCCGCTTTTCAGAATTTGGTACACGGAGAAGATTCTCTATTGATGTGCAGGAAACTGTTATCAAAAGACTGAACGAGACAGCGCAATATTGCACCGGGACTTCCAACTGCAACTTCGCAATGAAATATGGAATGAAAATGATGGGGACTCATCCACATGAATGGTTTATGTTTCATGGAGCGCAGTTCGGATATAAACATGCCAACTATATGGCACTCGAAAACTGGGTGAATGTTTATGACGGGGATTTGGGTATCGCACTTTCCGATACCTATACTTCCGGCATCTTCCTTAGTAACCTTAGCCGTAAACAAGCTAAACTTTTCGACGGTGTGCGCTGCGATTCCGGCAATGAATTTGAGTTTATCGACCGACTGGTTGCCCGCTACAAAGAGTTGGGAATCGACGCGACAACCAAAACCATCGTATTCAGCAATGCCCTCGACTTTACAAAAGCATTAGACATTCAAGAATACTGCAAAAACAAAATCCGCTGCTCTTTCGGAATCGGCACCAATCTCACCAACGATACCGGGTTCGAACCTTCGAACATCGTGATGAAACTGACGCAATGCAAGATGAATGTCAATCAGGAGTGGAGGGAATGTATCAAACTGTCGGATGATGAAGGAAAACATACCGGCAGTCTTGAAGAAGTGCAGGCATGCCTGCATGAGTTGAGGTTGAACAGAAACCAATAATCAAGACAACGGAAAGGCTATAAAAAGAAAAGCAGAAGTACCTCGATAGAAAATACTTTCTGCTTTTCCTCCATATATGCCATACCGAAATACACCTGCATAAAACCAGCTATTTATATCATTGTAATAAACGATACATCATTTTCAGAATTTGAACCCTTTCACTGCTTTTTCCAATCTTTCCAAAGATAATTCGCCGGATTGCCGCCAAAGCTGTTCCCTTTTTAAAAAAAAAAAAAAGGGGGGAGTCGACTCCACCGTATAAAAATCAGTAAGGGCAGGCTCCTGGTCGATGTCCACTTCCACCACTTCCAATGTTCCTACCATCAGTTTCTTGAACTCTTCAACAACCGGTTTCATGCGCTGGCAGTGAGGACACCACGTTGCGTAAAACTCTGCCATTACCCAATCACCGTTAGCTAGCTTCTCCTGGTTTCTTTCTTCACGAGCTATTTTCTTTTCTTTCATAATGAATATCTCCTTTTAATTAATAACTATCAACCTAACAATATCAGGAGAAAGATGGTTTAGAAAAGAAGCAAGGTTACACACAAATTAAAGAATCAAACCCGTTTGCATTTACCCGACCAGCTATTAATATCCAAGCAAATCATCTCCGTACGATGAAAAGACTTCTCCGCATCATACTTTGCTCCTATCACTTTATCTTCCGGACTAAGGACAAGCATTGCACAAAATTGAAACTTTCGTGCAAAAAAGGAACATCCTATTCAATATTTATTTATCTTTGCCCCCCGAAATGGTTCAGAATCCGTATCCAACGGACGATGATTAATAGGGAACCGGGTGTAAATCCCGGACAGTCCCGCTGCTGTGAAACTCTGTTCAATGTCTTATAATTGAACTAATTTAACGCCACTGATGTTATTCGGGAAGGCAAATAAGACAAGAGTCAGTCAGAAGACCTGCCATTTTGTGTAAGACGCTCCCCTCCTCGTGGGTTAGGAGAAAGAGTATCACTTGTTAAGCCCCAAATCAAAAAAATACTGTTTTTCGTCGGGTGGAGTATGTCCATTAGACGGGAAGACATTAATAAGTATGTACTTAATTGAAAAAAGTATGATAAAAAAAATCTTAGTAGCCAATCGCGGTGAAATTGCCGTAAGGGTGATGCGTTCCTGCCGGGAAATGGAGATAACGAGTATCGCTATCTTCTCCGAAGCAGACCGGACCGCGAAGCACGTGCTTTACGCAGACGAAGCTTATTGCGTAGGGCCGGCAGCATCCAAAGAGAGTTATCTGAATATAGAAAAAATCATCGAAGTGGCAAAAGCAGCTCATGCAGACGCCATTCATCCGGGTTACGGCTTCTTGTCCGAGAATGCTACCTTCGCCCGTCGATGTCAGGAAGAAGGAATCATCTTTATCGGACCCAATCCGGAAACAATGGAAGCTATGGGAGATAAAATTGCTGCCCGTATCAAAATGATTGAGGCGGGAGTACCCGTAGTTCCCGGCACACAAGACAACCTGAAAAGCGTGGAAGAAGCCATAGAGCTTTGCAACAAAATCGGCTATCCGGTGATGCTGAAGGCTTCTATGGGCGGTGGTGGAAAAGGTATGCGCCTCATCCACAGTGCCGAAGAAGTGGAAGAAGCTTATACCACTGCCAAGAGCGAATCGTTGTCTTCCTTTGGCGACGACACGGTTTATCTGGAGAAGTTCGTTGAAGAGCCTCATCACATCGAGTTCCAGATTCTTGGTGACAAGCATGGAAACGTCATCCATCTGTGCGAACGCGAATGTTCCGTGCAACGCCGTAACCAGAAAATCGTGGAAGAGACTCCTTCGGTTTTCGTCACTCCCGAACTGCGAAAAGACATGGGTGAAAAAGCGGTAGCGGCGGCTAAAGCTGTGAACTACATCGGTGCGGGTACTATCGAATTTCTTGTTGACAAACACCGCAACTATTATTTCCTTGAGATGAACACCCGTTTACAGGTGGAGCATCCGATTACGGAAGAAGTGATTGGAGTAGATTTGGTAAAAGAGCAAATTAAAGTTGCTGACGGACAAGTGCTTCAACTGAAACAAGAGAATATCCGGCAACGCGGGCACGCTATCGAATGTCGTATCTGTGCCGAAGACACTGAAATGAATTTCATGCCAAGTCCGGGTATCATCAAACAAATTACAGAGCCGAACAGTATCGGTGTGCGTATTGACAGTTATGTATATGAAGGATATGAAATTCCGATCTACTATGACCCGATGATCGGTAAACTGATTGTGTGGGCTACCAATCGCGAATATGCGATTGAGCGGATGCGTCGTGTTCTCCACGAATATAAATTGACCGGAGTGAAAAACAACATCAGTTATCTGCGTGCCATCATGGATACTCCTGATTTTGTAGAAGGTTGTTATGACACAGGATTCATCGCCAAGAACAGCGAGTTTCTGCAACAACGGATTACGCGCACCAGTGAATATTCCGAAAATATTGCCCTGATCGCTGCTTATATAGACTATTTGATGAATCTCGAAGAGAACAACAGCGGTATGGCTGCCGACAACCGCCCCATCAGCAAATGGAAAGAGTTCGGATTGCATAAGGGTGTGTTGAGAATCTAAATTTTAACAAAGAGAATTCAATTATGGAAATTCATATAGGAAACCGTGTGGCCGAAGTAGAGTTGGTCAGCAAGGAAGACAACAAGGTAGTACTCACCATTGACGGAAAACCGTTTGAAGCAGATGTAGTGATGGCGGAAAACGGCACTTGCAACATCTTGATGGACGGACGCAGTTCGAACGCACAACTGATTCGCCGTGATAACGGGAAAAGCTATAAAGTGAATACGCATTATAGCAGTTTCAATGTAGAAATTGTGGACAGCCAGGCGAAATATCTGCGGATGCGCAAGAAAGGGGAAGAGGAACAGAACGACTGCATCATTTCTCCGATGCCGGGCAAGGTAGTGAAAATACCTGTTGTAGCCGGTCAGGAAATGAAAGCGGGAGATACTGCCATCGTTATCGAAGCAATGAAGATGCAGAGCAACTACAAAGTGACTTCGGATTGCCGCATTAAAGAAATTCTGGTTCAAGAAGGTGATAGCATAACCGGCGAACAGACATTAATAACATTAGAACCGATTGCATAATATAAGAACGGATTGCATTATGGAAGAAATAAATAAAGCATACGCCACGTTCGAGGAACGTGACCGCATCGCTTCTCTTGGCGGAGGCGTTGATAAAATAGAGAAGCAACACGAAAGCGGTAAAATGACTGCCCGCGAACGTATCGAGATGTTGCTCGACAAGGGTACTTTCGTTGAACTGGATAAGTTGATGGTTCACCGCTGTACGAACTACGGTATGGATAAGAACAAAATTCCGGGAGATGGTATCGTGTCCGGTTACGGAAAGGTAGACGGTCGCCAGGTATTTGTTTACGCTTATGACTTTACCGTATATGGCGGCTCACTGTCTGCTTCCAATGCCAAAAAGATTGTGAAAGTACAACAACTTGCATTGAAGAACGGTGCCCCGATTATCGCTTTGAATGATTCGGGCGGTGCACGTATTCAGGAGGGAATCGAGAGCCTTTCCGGTTATGCTGATATTTTTTATCAGAATACAATGGCCAGCGGTGTGATTCCACAGATTTCAGCCATCCTCGGTCCTTGCGCCGGAGGTGCCTGCTACTCTCCTGCCCTGACCGATTTCATCTTCATGGTGAAAGATAAGAGTCATATGTTTGTGACTGGTCCGGATGTAGTAAAAGCAGTGATTCATGAGGAAGTAAGTAAAGAAGAGCTGGGTGGCGCAATGACACATAGCAGCAAGAGCGGTGTGACGCATTTTATGTGCAACTCCGAAGAAGAACTGTTGATGAGTATCCGTGAACTGCTATCTTTCTTACCGCAGAATAATATGGATGAAGCCAGAAAACAACCTTGCGCCGACGAAACCAACCGCGAAGATGCTTCTTTGGATACGATTGTTCCGGCAGATCCGAACGTACCGTATGATATGAAAGACATTATCGAACGCGTGATAGACAACGGTTATTTCTTCGAAGTCATGCCGAACTTTGCAAAGAATATCATCATCGGCTTTGCCCGCATGGCAGGTCGTTCGGTAGGCATCGTAGCCAATCAGCCGGCTTATCTTGCCGGCGTTCTTGACATCGACGCCAGCGACAAAGCAAGTCGTTTTATCCGTTTTTGCGACTGTTTCAATATTCCATTGATTACATTCGAAGATGTGCCGGGATTCCTTCCGGGATATACACAGGAAAACAATGGTATCATCCGTCACGGCGCAAAAATAGTTTATGCGTTCGCAGAAGCTACTGTTCCCAAGCTGACTGTTATTACCCGCAAAGCTTACGGCGGCGCTTATATCGTAATGAACTCCAAGCAGACCGGAGCTGATGTGAACTTCGCATATCCCAGCGCAGAAATTGCAGTGATGGGTGCAGACGGTGCAATCAATATCCTGTTCCGCAAAGCTGACGAAGCAACAAAGGCTAAGGAACTGGAAGCCTACAAAGAAAAGTTTGCTACTCCGTATCAAGCTGCCGAACTGGGATATATTGACGAAATCATTTATCCGAGACAGACTCGCAAACGTCTGATTCAGGCACTAGAAATGACGGAAAACAAAATGCAGACAAATCCGCCCAAGAAGCACGGTAATATGCCTTTATAACAACTAGATAAGGTGCGCAAAAGCACCACTCATAAAACGAGCTTGCAGAGATTCTATGATATGCTTTAGAAGATTTGTAAGCTCGTTTCTTATTTGTAAGCCTGCCGTTTCTTTTATATGTAACAAAAAAAACGGCACCTCGATTCACATCGCAGCACCGTCACAACACAAACACAAAATAAAACACGACAAAACTACTATGCAATCTTCCTGTTATGCCGGGGAGGCATATTCACTAGCCTATATATATTCGCATACCTACAAGTAGCCATCAGGCGATTTGCATATATAAAACATTCAGATTTTTATTTTGTTCACGAAAGGAGAAACAAAAATGTTATTTCTTCTCCTTGTAATCTTTCAGGAAGCCTTCCATCAGCCATTTGGCGAGTGCCTGACGATTGGAATTCATCACCAGCCGACGCTGATCGAACGTATTCTGGATATTACCCAACTCCACAAAAACGGAAGCGGGAGTGGTATGGGAAAGCACGTATAAGTTACGCCCGCTCACTGTGCCGGAAAAGCCCCGGTTGGGTTGATGCTTATCGTACTTTGACTCAAACGTATTTTTCATATTATTCGCCAATCGTTTGCTTTCTCCCTTTTTATTCGAATAATAGAAAAAGACATCCGTTTGTTTTCCCTTACTACGGCTATCGATATGAATAAAAATCGCCCTGCAATAAGAGTGATTCTTACGATCTTTCCGGTAAAGGGCGTTTATTTTATCACAACGTTGCTGAAGGCGTTGCACTTGATTTAAAGGAATTGCATCCCCCATACAAGTCTCACGTTTACTGTTCGACAAATACGAATCATCCCGAATACCATCTTTGGCATCTTGAATGATGATATGCACTTCGGCTCCTTCCTGCATCAGGTTACGTGCCAGACGGAGTGCAATATCATAAGCGTATTCATCTTCATGCAGTTCGTATCTACCCACTTTTCCAATAGCTCCCGGATCGGGACCTCCGTGTCCGCTGACCACATAGAAACAAGCACCGGCAAGACGGTTGGAAGTGACTTTCACATTAGCCAGTTGCTTTCCAAACAGAGGTTCGTTGATGGTGGTTCCTATTTTTGTCGATTTAGCTTTTGAAGATGCTTGCTTTGTCCCGGCGCCTTCGGAAGTTGTGTTCTTGGCACCCGTGTTTTTGGCAGGAGTAGTCTTGGCAGAAGTAGTTGTCGATTTCTTTACCGGAGGAATAACATAAGTCACGCCTACTTTAAGCACATTATTCTTTCCCAGCTTCTGCTTATTCAACTCTATAAAATCGTCGTAATACTTCTTCGGAGAACGGTTGTGCCTCAACAGAAAAGAAGAGATGCCCTCACCCGCCTTCGGAGTTGCCTTCTGCTGCGCCCAAAGAGTTGTGCCCGAAAAAAGAAAAGCTAAGAATAAAAGAATATAGAGTTTATTTTTCATAACTACATTAACTATCTCCTTCGCAAGAGTATCATTTCACTCATAAACAGGGCAAAAATACAATTATTTTCCCTACTTTTGCAGCATTAAAACATTTTTTGAAATAAAACATTAAAACCCGATAACATTATGACAAAACAATTCAAACCGGAAACCCTGTGTGTACAGGCTGGATGGACGCCTAAAAAAGGCGAACCACGCGTATTGCCCATCTATCAAAGTACAACTTTCAAATACGATACCAGCGAGCAGATGGCCCGCCTGTTCGACCTGGAAGACAGTGGCTACTTTTATACCCGTCTGCAAAATCCAACGAATGATGCTGTTGCCGCCAAAATAGCCGCTCTTGAAGGTGGTGTAGCCGCTATGCTGACTTCCAGCGGTCAGGCAGCCAACTTCTATGCCATTTTTAATATCTGCCAGGCAGGAGATCACTTCGTTTGTTCCTCCGCTATTTATGGAGGTACGTTCAACCTGTTCGGAGTGACGATGAAGAAACTAGGCATCGATGTGACTTTCGTAAATCCGGATGCCAGCGAAGAAGAAATTTCTGCAGCTTTCAAACCGAATACAAAGGCTTTGTTTGGCGAAACAATTTCCAATCCTTCTCTGGAAGTGCTGGATATTGAAAAGTTCGCACGTATCGCACACAGTCACGGGGTCCCCTTGATTGTTGACAACACCTTCCCTACTCCTATCAACTGTCGCCCGTTTGAATGGGGAGCTGACATCGTAGTTCATTCTACTACCAAATATATGGACGGACACGCTACAAGCGTAGGTGGCTGTATCGTAGACAGCGGTAATTTTGACTGGGATGCTCATGCTGAAAAATTCCCGGGACTTTGTACTCCGGACGAGTCATACCACGGACTGACTTATACTAAAGCATTCGGCAAAGGTGCTTATATCACCAAAGCAACTGCCCAACTGATGCGTGACCTCGGCAGCATCCAAAGCCCGCAAAATTCTTTCTTATTGAATCTGGGACTTGAAACGTTGCACCTGCGTATGCCTCAACACTGCCGTAATGCGCAGAAAGTAGCTGAATATCTTTCTAAAAATGAGAAAGTTGCCTGGGTAAACTATTGCGGACTGCCGGACAATAAATATTACAGCCTTGCACAGAAATATATGCCGAACGGTTCCTGCGGTGTCATCTCCTTCGGACTGAAAGGCGGACGTGACGTATCTATCAAGTTTATGGATTCACTGGAATTCATTGCGATCGTTACTCATGTGGCGGATGCACGTAGTTGCGTGCTCCATCCGGCAAGCCATACTCACCGTCAGTTGACGGATGAACAACTGATGGAAGCAGGTGTACGCCCAGACCTGATCCGTCTATCGGTAGGTATCGAAAATGCAGATGATATTATTGCTGATATCGAACAAGCATTGAACGCATAAGGATGCTGTAAAGGTATAGCCCATAAAAGAAGGCACGGGAATGAAAAGTTCCTGTGCCTTTTTATTTTACACAAAGAAAATCTTGTACCCTCATCATTAGGAGATACGGATTACACTTCCTCCGCAGATAAACTGGAGATCATTGTATCCACCCAGTATACAACTGTTCTATCCGCAGGTAAAATACCTTCGAGATAAGGCGAATCAGATACATCTTCCAACCATGCCGTAGTAATCGGACCTCTTTCTCTTGTAAGACTTTGAGTTCCTAAATACGGACTAAAATTAAAGAAGGTGTGTTGTTTCTCTACATCATTTTCACCTGTATATGTAAAGACAAAAGCTTTTTTCTTTTTTCCGGCCAGCGAAGCCCATTCTATCCGATATGTCCCTTCAACAAGCACCTGTTCATCCTTTGTTTTATAGGTGAATTTCCCTCCTTCTCCTTCTTCAGACAAACGATACACATCATCCGGTCGTAACACACAGATATCTCCTTTATTAATAAAAGAATAAAAGACCATTGCCGCATTCACCTTCTCCTGCAAATCGTCTTCTGCGTCAAATAACAACATACCTTCATTGGGTCTGGAGACTTGGAATTCAGGTTGGTCGAGACATGTAAAAGTCAGTACACCATAAGAAACAGTAACAGGCAGCGTGACATAATTGCCGTCTTTATCACTAACGGTAACCGTCACTTTCCCCTTTTTGCCGTGTGAGCTAAGCCATAACCTGTTATCGTTGACCGTTGCCGTCACAATCGTCTCATCGGAGCTTTGTGCCGAGTAACCACCTTTTCCATTAGCTATCCCGATATTCTCCGCTTCCCATCCATTAAGATACAGGACTGTAGAAGAAATCGTGTTCGTACAGGTTCCCGTTTCGTCGATTAATTCGGAACCGCTAAATAAAATAATCTCTGCATCATCTTGACAGGCTGATATACAAAAAGCCATGAGAGAAAGAAGAAAGAAGCCTAATAAAGTTTTTGTTTTCATATTTTCAGTGGTATGGTTAAATCCCGGCATATGCCATTGTTTTGCAAAGATATAAAGTATTTGTAAAAAAAAGACTATCTTTGTATGAAAAAAACACAGCTATCTGTATTCAAATAAAAAGCATGACTTTAAAACACTATTATAGTCTCATTCTCAGTCTAATGACTACTCTTTCCATTTCGTCTCAACAAGTCGTTGTCACGGAGCTTCCTACTCAAAGATTGTTACCGGTAGCACATATCCACCGGATTCTTCAGGATAGCGAAGGTTATATGTGGTATGCAACAGAAGGCGGAGGCCTGTGCCGTGACAACGGTTATCAGATTAATGTCTTTCGTTCGGACTTAAATACGCCTCACCTGCTATCCAGCAACGACATTACCTGTATAACAGAAGACAACGGACATCATATCTGGTTCGGCACCAAACGTGGTTTATACAGATTAGATAAAGCTAATTATCAAATCAACGAAATAACAGACGGGGAACTCAAGAAGCAAAGAGTCGATGCTGTCCGGGCTATTCATGACGGCACTATCTGGACTTCGGCCGAAGGTATGATTTACCACTTTTCCAGTGAAGGCAAATGTCTTGGAAGTTATCCTTCAGAATGGAAGGGTACAAGACGAAACGTTACTGACTTTTACGAAGATGGAAAACATCAACTTTGGGTACTGCAAGGATCGGGAGGTCTTTTACAATATCATCCGTCAACAGACAGCTTCTCGCCTTATCAATGGACATGTGATGCATCGCCCATACAAATGATTGAAGATGTACAAAATGATTGCTATTGGGTGGCTACTTGGGGAAAAGGAGTTGTACAATTAATCCCTTCTTCCAATCCACAATCGGAGGAAGTAATCTGCAAGTTACAACCCGTCACCTTAGAAGGGTACGAACAGACACCGCATAAAACTCAAATACTGGGATTACTTAAAGACAGCCGGCAGGAAGTGTTGTGGGTTTCAGCGATGGACGATTTATATGCTTACCGAATTGTAGATAATGCACTTCACCCCGTCGATACGGAAAGTTTTCTTCCTAAAGGCAAAAAGATATTGGATAGAATCATTGAAGACCGTGCCGGCAATGTATGGGTTCCAGGATATTCTCCCCATACGTTTATCCTCTCGTTCGACGCCAACAAAATCAAACGTTACCCTACTTCTGCCATGTCCGCTATTACCGGTTATCCGGTGATGGCAGACAGAACGATTCAAGAAGGGGACTATTATTGGATATGGCAGGGAAGAACCGGATTATCCATCTACCATCCTGCTTCCGAACAGATTTCTTTTGCATCGGATTTTTCCGAAGAAACAGGAAAGTATAATATCATAAAATGTATCGAGAAATGTCATACTCAACCCGGAATCTGGGCTGCATCCGATAATGCGTGTCTATTGTATCTGCAACATGAAGGCATGAAGATGAAACTGACAAAAGAGATCCAACTGCCGGATGCCCGACAGATTCGTGTATTAAGCGAGGACAATCAGGGAAACTTATGGATAGGCACAGAAAATGCCATCTATCAATATTCTCTTTCCAAAGGGGAACTCAAAAAGTTTCAGGGGAGTGCGAATATGATAAACGACCTGGCAGTTGCCCCGGACGGAACGATATTCTGCATTACAGAAGCATTGGAGTTCCAATATTTTTCCCCGGAAGGAGAAGGACATACGATTCGGAAAGGAGAAAACTATTCATCTGTCCTCATCGCTCCTGATGGTAAAGTGTGGGTAGCTACTTTGGAAGGAAATGTGTACAGCTATCATCCGCAAACTAAAGTTATCTCCCGGGAAGAGAATGCCTGCAACACAAACGGAGATGCTATCAAAGGAATGGAGATAGACAACTTGGGACATTTGTGGATATTGGCAGACCCATACGTAAAAGAGTACAACCCTACGAATCATTCATTTAGAATACTGTATAATTCCGACCGCTTCATTCAAGTGGATTATTTCCTTTCCATCCGCAAAATGAAAGACGGAACGATTTGCCTCGGAGGGATCGGTGCTTTTTGTCTGATTACCCCATCTGCAGAGCTGGATCAATCTCCCAACGATATAAAGCCCGTTATATCCTCCATCAAAATAGACGGAAAAACACAAATAACAGGTATAAATACCCGGCAAATAGAATTGAATCCTGATAATATCAATGTAGAAATATCCTTTTCTACGCTAGAACACTTACACGCCGGACAAATCAGTTATGCCTACCGTCTGAAAGGATGGGATGCAAGCTGGAAGTCACTTCCTCCGGGAGTAAACACTGCGTATTTCACCAAACTTCCCAAAGGCAACTACACATTGGAAATTAAAGCGACGGACATTCACGGTTGTTGGGCACAGCCCATATCCTGCCTGCAAATCAATCGTCTACCGGCATGGTACGAGACATGGTGGGCATACGCCCTTTATATGCTTTCTTTTATTCTGATAGCGGCAGGAGTCATAAAGTTCTACTTCAACCGTCTGCACCGGAAGCAACAGGAACAGTTGGAAGAACAACTGACACAGATGAAATTCCGTTTCTTTACGAATGTCAGCCACGACTTACGCACTCCACTGACGCTGATTATCACTCCTCTGAGCAGTCTGCTTTCGGAGATGCAGGACGGCAAGTTAAAGCAACAGTTATCTTCCATCTATCGCAATGCTGAAGAGTTGCTGCAATTAGTCAATCAATTACTGGATTTCCGCAAACTGGAAGTGAGCGAAGAAAAACTGAATCTGACGAATGCAGATATCAGTGAATTTGTCACAACTACTTGCGAAGCATTCAAGTCGTATGCGAACAACAAGCAGATTCGCTTTTCAGTCATACCACTGAAACAAACGCTTTATATGTATCTTGACCGGGATAAAGTACACAGGATTCTCTACAACTTACTCAATAATGCTTTCAAATTTACACCTCCGGAAGGAAGAATCGATGTGTTTTTCAAAATGGAGAACAGAGGAGGGATACAATACGTCTGCATCATCGTGCAGAACACCGGACAGGAAATAGCAGCAGATGAACTTCCCCATATATTCGACCGCTATTATCAGATCGGGGCAAACACCCACAGACAGGCAACAGCAGGAAGCGGCATCGGACTGCATATTGTGAAAGAATATGTCGCCATGCATCAAGGTTTTATAGAAGTGGAAAGCAATAAAGAAGAAGGAACTGAATTTTGTGTCTATCTTCCGACCAATCTGGTTGATAAACGTTTGCTACCGAGAGAGGAGAATATACCGGATGAATCCGGAGCAACTGAAACGAACTCATCAGATGCCCGGAAGACCATTTTGATTGTAGAAGACAATGAAGAATTCCGCCAATTCATGTATCAGCAGTTATCACAAGAATATCAGGTATGGGAAGCCTCCAACGGAGAAGAAGCGGAAGCCATCGCCCGAGTATTCTCCGAATGCCGCTGCCGTGACCGTTACGGTGCCCGCTTCGAACATCGGTCAGTCTGCCAAAGTGACTTTCGAGGTTTACAACTCCTACGGCGCATTGATTCAGAAGGATGTCAATGTACTTCAGGGCGAAGTGGTGCCGCCGACGCTCATCTTCAACGAAACCGCAGGTAGCGAGTCTGTTGCGAACCCGTATCCGTTGGTTGCCGACTATACGGGTTGGAACACCACCGGCGAGGGGGCTTCGAAGGTTTCCTACGAGGGCGCGAATACTTAGATCCGCGCTTCC
>OLPX01001517.1_pt1 | contig 16176 bp, 10 predicted proteins | sample 1672491 | NCBI WGS metagenome assembly OLPX01 (sample SAMEA3136692, study PRJEB25190) | human gut metagenome | biome: human gut; feature: human-associated habitat; material: faeces | place: Austria | collected 2013 | reverse complement strand
CGGGCTTTTTCTTTTTCACATGGGGAGATTTTCCACCCGAAACGGGGCTGGACTTTTTGTAGGTTTTGGATATACTTATCTTTTATAGCCCTGCGTCAGAAGTAGGGAATTGGCGACTGGGTGGTCGGCAACCAAAAAGATGGCTGGGTAAGCTACAACCGTTGCGCTGGATTTGTATGACGATGATTTATAGGGCGCTGTTCCCTTTAGGAGGATTTTTATGAGAAAGATAAAGCAGTGGAATTGGAGTAAAATCCTATCGATGTTTGTTTTTGCGTCTCTGTTGGTTTCGGCAATCTTTGTGGCTGTTCGTTTGGTTCTGGCGCCTTCGCAGCCGGATGGCAGCAATTTTGAGCGGTTGAAAAGCGATTATGTTCTGATGTTGGTGCAATGCGTTTTGGGAATGGTAGTCCTTCTTTTGCCAAGTGTGATTGCAAGGCGTCTTAAAATTGAAATTCCTTCTGGAATGATGATTTTATTTGTCATCTTTCTCTATTGTGCAATTTATTTGGGCGAGGTCAGGAGCTTTTATTATCATATTCAGTCGTGGGATACCGTGCTGCACTGGTTCAGCGGAGCGATGATTGGCGCTTTGGGCTTCTCATTTGTTGCATTATTCAACAATTCTGAGCGAATTCCCGTCAATCTGAGTCCATTTTTTGTAGCAGCATTTGCCTTTTGCTTCGCCGTGACGTTGGGTGTATTTTGGGAATTCTATGAATACTCTTTCGATGGCCTGTTGGGATTGAACATGCAGAAATTCGCGCTAGAAGATGGGACGCAGTTGGTTGGGCGCGCTGCCTTGCAGGACACGATGAAGGATTTGGTGGTAGATGCTGTCGGCGCGTTTGCAGCCAGTTTAATTGGGTATATCTCCTTGAAACACAAGAAAGGCTGGATTGAGAAATTTCAGATCATTCGGAAAAAGCATAGCGAAAAATAAAAAATCCAACCAAACAAACAGAGAAGGCTCCAGGACGAACCCGGAGCCTTCTCTGTTTTTATGTTTTTGGGAGGAGGTCCTTTTAATCGATAGTAACGCTGCAATGACGTTGTGGCACAGTGCCGGGAAGTTGTGTATACACTCCCGCGCTCTGACCAGGTGTGCCGATCGCATAGACACGGAAATAAAAATCATTTCCAATTTGAGCGACAAACTGCGTTTTTAGAATGGAGCCGTCTCCAACTGTGAAATTAGGAACCAATCCATTCCCATTGATCACTGTCATTTTGAAGCAATAAGCAGAACCGTGCTTCAGAGAGAATGGCAGAGTCGTATCGCAGACTACATATGCCTTTGGAGCAGATGCACCAACAATGGCGGTTCCCTCTGCTCCATAAAGGGAAGCAGACGAATTCGACTTTGAGGAAGAACCGCTCTGATGGTGCTGAGAGGTCGAGAGGCTCTTCAACACGGTGCGTAGATTTTCCTCTTCGGCGGCAATCGCTTCTTCATCGGCAAACGGATCAGCAAGTGTGTTTAAAGCGCGGTCCAATGCGGATTCTAGACGAGCAGCATCCTTTGCGCTCAGACGGTTTGCTGGAACCTGTTGTGCTTCTTCGATCAGGGCTTTCAAAGCATCTTTGTTGGGAATCTTGCGCAATTCGGCAATTGCCGTGTTTAAAGCAGAAGCCGCTTGATCGACCTGTTCTTGTAAACATTCCTCCGTAATTTTACAAGCAGCGGCGAGTGCATCCCGGAAAGCTTTGAATGAATCTTGATGAATGTCCACATACTCACTTTCGAGTTTTGGCTCAATTTCATTGGCTTTGTCGATCAACAGCTGCAATTGGTGGAGATCTGCTTTATATTGAAGGGTATCAATCGCAGAGGAAAGAGCCTGACGAGCTTCCTGAATCTCATCCTCCATTGCATCGGGGTTGTCATAGACAATCTGTGCGGCCTCTAGAGCTTTTTCAAACGCATTCCAACTGGATGTAGTAAAATCATCCTTTTGCAGAAGATCGGCGACTGCAAGGAGCTCTTCGAGAGCCGTTTTATCGCCAGCCTGGAAAGAGAGGTACTGGATTGCGTCCATCAATTTTTGCCAGGCGGTATCGATATCTTCTTGCGTGACATCCTGTGTATCATCGATCTGTTTAGCCTTTTCCAGGGCTTTATCGAAACGCTTTTGAACGGTGGGAACAGCGCCAGCATATTCCTCGCTATCCTGCAAGCCTTCCGCGATTTGGATCACTGTGCGCAGAATTTCTTTATTCACAACTGTGAATTGGAAATCCAGCAGAACGGTCCCGTTGGGCATATCAAAAGAGTGTGTGTACTCTTCAGAGCTATCCAGTACGAGGGGCTCTCCATTCAATGTTGCAGAAGCAAGTTTCCGTCCAGAGACTGTGGGAGCAAAGGTCAGTTCAACCGACTCACCTGCCATGACGGAGGCTTGATAGTTGCCAGTGAGGTTTGCAAAGCCAACGTCGCCATCTGCCAGGGAGAGTTGTACCTTCTTGGGATCAAAGGTGGAATAGAGTGCATGCGCCGCATCCGGGACATCGCTTTCCCGCCCATAAATACGCCAGGTACTGGTGATTTCTGGGGAGATCGTTCCCTGCTCTCGGATATACTCTGCGAGCAAATTGCGAACCTGTCCTTCGTCCTCGCCAATCTGTTCCTGGGTGGAGAAAGTCACTCGGCTCTTGTCATCTGGCTGCATGGTAGGCACATGTGCGATATAGTCACCACCGCCGGTGAAACGATAGTTGTTCATTGCAACGGTAAAGATTTCATCGTCAGAGACGGGGCGCCCCTGGTAGGTCATATTTTGGATGCGTTCCCCTTCTGGCGCATAAAGATGAATTTCGTAATCCATACCGTATAGGACGTCTAAATAGATACCGCCGCCGCTGACCGCACCGGTTTCCGGATTCACCCGGTACTTCGTTGCAGCAAACTCCATCCAGTCTTTAATTTCCCGGACAGACATTTTTACACTGTATAACCAGTTTTCATACTTGTAAAGACGGTACATCAGCCCCAGGGAAATGTCCCCTTTGGGGATCAAATTTTCGCCGCCTCCAGACGTCAGGGGGGCACAAATGGAAAGTTGCGCCCCAGTTGCCTCGATCTGAACCTTGTTTACCAAGTCCATAAAGGCGCTTGGCGCCAATGCAAGATCTTTAGAGGAGAAATCTCCGGTTGCAGTTCCAAGCGGTTGTTCCAGATATTCCCATGTGCGGTCTTCATAGGGCTGTAAAGCAGCCTTTAACTCTGCATCTTCTTCAACTCCGCGCATGCTGATAATTTCCTTGGAGGCGACGGTGACCCTTTCGCCTTCTGCAGCATCAGGGTTTACCACCAAATCTACATAAGCTAACCCATTTGCCTTTGTGCCAGGGCTTACAACAGGGATTTCTTTTCCTTCCTTATTGGTGACAGTAGCATTGGCGTTGCTGATATGAAGATGGCCGCTGAATACCAAGTCGATGCCTGTTGTGTTTTCAATGAGTGCACGAACTTGGTTTTCCGAATTCTCCGGATGAGCGCCATCCTCCGAATGCTCACTTTCTACGCCGGCGTGTGCCGCGACGACAATGACGTCACAGCCCTCTTCCTCTTTCATAATGTCAATGTAATGTTCATAAGTAGGGACGAAATTACGAAAATCGATTCCCTCGTAGTTTTCGGCTTTTTCCCATTGCGGGATATTCGGTGTATCAACACCAAGGACGCCAACCTTGACGGTTGTTCCCGTTTCTGCATCTTCAAATTCTTTTACAATGTAGGCTTCGTTGCCCTCCCAAGGTTCCCACTCCGTTCCCTCTTGTACAAAGTTGGCGGCGAGGACCGGAACACGGCTTTCGTCTCCCGAAGAGGGCGCCTTGGCCTGGTCCATTTGGCGTGTCAGAATATCCAGGCCGTAGTTAAATTCATGGTTGCCTAGTACCCATGCATCATATCCCATAAGACGCAACGCCTTGATCGCTGGGTCAACTTCTTCCGGAACCTCGAAGGCGTGATAATACGTCAACGGTGTACCTTGTATGGTATCTCCCACGTCGATCAGAAGAGAATTGGGATTTGCCTCACGGAGCGCCTTGACCTTTGTGGCGACTCGAGTCAGACCACCACTTGTAGTCCCATGCGTTGAATAGTCGGTTGCTAAGATTGCGCCGTGAACGTCGGAGGTTGCCATGACCTGCACGTGCATCCCATCGAGATCCTCAACAGGAGCTGCCGCGGACGCTGTTGTCGGTACCCATACGCTAAACAGCATTGCGACCGACAAGGTTAACGCCCAGAATCTTTGCTTGATTTGTTTCATTTTGATTCCTCCTTCTCCTTTTTACGTGGCAACGAATTGCCTTCTACTTGTTCATATTAGCACAAGTTTCCAGTTTCATAAAGTGTTTTGTTATAAAATAATCGTAAAATTAAGGAAATAATAAAATATTCTGTTGGAATTGGAACATTTTTTCACAAGCCTTGTCATAATGAGGAATCTAAGATTACAATAAAGGATAGAAAGTTTTCTTGGAAGCAGGGGTATGAATGAGTATTTTTGATATTTTAGGACCAGTGATGGTGGGGCCATCCAGCTCGCACACAGCGGGCGCTGTGCGAATCGGGTATATTACACGGGAACTCTTGGGGGAAGAGCCAGTGGAGATTGCTATGTTTTTGCATGGCTCATTTGCAGAAACCGGAGAGGGCCATGGGACAGACCGAGCGTTGATTGCCGGTGTATTGGGAATGCAGCCCGACGATGAACGCATCCCTCATAGCTTTGAACTTGCACGGGAAAGTGGAATTTCGATTGAAAAAGCGAGCATTCACCTGCGCAATGTACATCCCAATACGGTTTTGTTAAAAGTAACGGGACAGAATAACCGGGTACTCGAAGTGGTGGGTTCGTCGCTGGGTGGAGGACGTATTCAGATCTGCCAAATCGATGGGATGAAAACCCGATTCAGTGGAGAAGCGCCTACTTTAGTGGTACGTAATTTCGACCAGCCTGGTCACGTTGCAGACGTCACAAGGCTTTTGGCAGAGGAGCAGGTGAACATCGCCTCCATGCATATTTCCCGCGATGTACGCGGCGGATATGCTGTGATGGTAATTGAGACAGATCATCCCATTCCAGAACCTCTGCTAAAAGACTTAAGAACTCTTGACGGAATTTTACAAGTGACCTGTATCAACCTTAGTAGGGAGGAGAAATAAATGAGCTTTCAATCCATTGAAGAGCTTCTGCATACAGCAGGAAGCGGTCCGCTGTGGCAAGCAGTCCTGAAAGAGGATTGTAAAGATCGCAACGTGGAAGAACATGCATCGTTTGAACGTATGAAGGGAATGTGGAACGCGATGTGCGCTTCAGATCGTGCCTATGATGGAGCGTTGCATTCGGCAAGTGGCCTAGTGGGTGGAGATGGAAACAGGGTTCAGTATTCTGTTGAAAAAGGGAGAACAATCTGTGGTACTTTTCTGGGCGAGGTTATCGCCAGAGCTTTAAAAATGGGGGAGTCCAATGCTTGTATGAAACGAATTGTCGCTGCGCCTACTGCAGGCTCTTGCGGCGTAATTCCGGCAGTATTGATTACCTATCAGAAACATTATGGGACAAAAGACGATGAAATGGTGCAGGCCTTGTTTGTGGCTGCGGGGTTTGGACAGGTTATTGCCGAACGTGCCAGCATCGCAGGCGCACAAGGCGGCTGTCAGGCAGAAATTGGCTCAGCGTCGGCCATGGCTGCCGCTGCCGCTACCGCCCTGCGGGGAGGAACTTCTGAGATGGCATCGCACGCTTTTTCTATGGCCCTGAAAAACCTGTTGGGCCTGGTATGTGATCCAGTTGCCGGTTTGGTCGAGGTGCCTTGTGTCAAGCGCAATGTAGTGGGAGCGGTCAATGCCCTCGCTTGCGCCGATATGGCCCTCGCTGGTGTGGAAAGTCGTATCCCACCCGATGAAGTGATTGACGCTATGCGCGAAATAGGGGAAAGGGTGGACTTGCAGCAACGCCAACCGGTTGCCGAATTTGCCAGCAGATGAAGAACTTGTTTTAAACGGAAAGATTATCAAGAGCGAATTCGGAAGAAGGCCCCCAGCCGATTGTTGGCTGGGGGCCTTCTTCCGATCGTTTCTTTTGTATTAAAGATCGCTGATTTTATGAATGGTGATGTTAATCCCAGTATATAAAAATGATTGGCCATCTCCGACCACGTTGAGTGTAGCCGGTACAGTTGTAACGGGAAAAATCTGTGAGAATGAGAAATTGACGACTTCTCCGGAGGTTTGGAATGTGTGGCTAATATCAGTTCCCAATACTTGCGCCCCCTGCAATTGCAAATAGACGATAATTACCATTGGAAAAGTAGGAGAACCAAAAGGGCTGATGGTTCCGTGGAAAGAAACCTCATAGTAACCGGTTTGCTGAATTAGAAAATTTGCGGTTCTGGGTGTATGAACAATTGCGCTACCCTGAATTGCTCCATCTCGGTCAAAAACGAAGGGGGTTCGGTTAGCTCCTGGTTGAGGAGGAGTGGAATAAGCTGTATACAGTTCAGAGGAAATCCCGCTACCACCGGTTGCCCCTCTGGGGATGACAAAGTTCAAAATTGCGTTTTGTTCAGTTCCTGAGTTGGTAACTTCTGCAGGTGTCCCGGGTTCCCCTGTAGTAACTGTTCCGATCTGAATCGTTGCAGCATTTCCTTGAGGCCCGGTTGCACCCGTTGGACCTGTATTACCAGCTATTCCTTGTGGACCCTCTGGCCCAGGGACCCCTTGAATCCCCTGAACGCCTGTTGGCCCTGTAGCACCGCGTGGGCCGGTTGTACCGACTGGCCCGGTTGGTCCAGTAGGACCTTGTAAACCTCGTACACCAGTCGGCCCCATTGGCCCAACGGGGCCTGGAGCTCCTTCTGGTCCCTGCGGGCCGGTAGAACCCATGCTGCCGGTTGGCCCAGTAGGCCCAGTCGGTCCGGTGTTACCGGTAGGCCCAATGGGACCTGTAACGCCTTGTAGGCCGCGTACGCCAGTGGGACCAATGGGTCCAGCGGGTCCAGGGGCCCCTTCCGGTCCTTGTGGCCCTGTGGAACCCGTATTACCGGTTACACCAGTAGCGCCAGTTGGCCCGGGAATACCGGCGGGGCCCATCGGTCCCGTGGGACCTTGAAGGCCGCGTACGCCAGTGGGTCCGACTGGTCCAGCGGGCCCGGGAGCCCCTTCAGGCCCCTGCAACCCGGTGGGTCCTGTATTTCCGATAGGTCCCGGAACGCCTTGTGGGCCTTCTGGCCCAGGGACGCCTTGAATCCCCTGCGGGCCTGTGGGGCCGGTTGCACCTCTGGCTCCCGTGGGGCAGAGGCATCCGAGCGGTGGACAAGGGACCCAACAGGGTGGACAAGCATTGCAATTGTGATTTGAGTAGATATTCAAAAAATCACCTCCTGACCTTATCAGTGTATGCAGGGCAATCCGTAAGGGAATTTCGATCTTATTTGCATACATTTTGTGAACATCATTTCTTGACATATTCGGAAATACATGGTAGTGTGAAGCTGTCAATATTTGGCAAATTATAAAATATTTTGGAGATGATAAGATGAATCGTAAATGGTTGGCATGTTTTTTGGCAGGGGCAATGCTTCTGGCAGCCCTAGGCGGTTGTGGAACCCAGCAGGATACGGTATCGAGCGAACTACCAGATAGCAGCGAGATCTCTTCCAGCGAGATTTCCTCGCAGGAGGAAGTGTCGTCTGCTGCACCGGTCTCTGAGGGACAAGAGGATTGGTCTACACTGGTATCCGTTGATTGGGAAGAAAACAGTATGGATCTGGATACGGGCATCAAGATGACCTACTTGACTTGTGGGCCAGAAGATGGAATTCCACTGTTGCTGATTCACGGAGCGACCGACAGCCGTATTTCCTGGTCGCAGGTGGCGCCAAAGTTGGCAGACGCCGGTTTCCGTTGCTATATTCCGGAATTACGCGGACATGGTAAGACAGATAAGCCTGAGGCAGGAGAAGAGGGATACACTGCGGAAATGCATTGTGCGGATGTCCTGAATCTCATGGACAAGTTAGAAGTTGAAAAATTCATTCCGGTAGGTCATTCTCTAGGTTCTCTGATTGCACAGGAGATTATGATTACGGCGCCTGAACGTGTAGAGCGTGGCGTTTTGATTTCCTCCAGCACCAAGATGGGCGGCAATCCAACGCTCGATTGGATTTTGCAGGGCGATGGGACCGATTTCTTAGGCGTTCGCGGGTATGATGAAGAACAGAAAATTCCGGATGACTTCATCAAATCTTGGACGGAAACCACCAATGAGGATGAAAATTTCTGCAAAGCGATCTATGAACATGCTTCTTCATTGCCTTATGCAGATTGGTACAATATCTTTGGAGGTTGTTCAACATTTGACAGTACGGATAGGCTTTCCGGCGTAACATGCCCGGTGGACATCATTTGGGGTTCGGCTGATGTATTCTTCTCACAGGAGGACGAGGAACAACTTCAGAAGGCCCTGAGCAATGCAGAAGTGAACTTCTGTCCGATCGAGGGCGCAAGCCACAATATCCACTGGGACAGTGCAGAAACCTGTGAGGCAGTTGCCTCTGAGATCATACGTTTTGCAGGGGAATCGACGCTGTAAGTGAGAAGGCGTTTTTTGGGAACCTCCTATTGACAAACAGAAATCTGTGATGCTTAATAAAAAAAGCAACGCCAGTCCATTGGCGTTGCTTTTTTATTTTTCTCTTTTGAAAACGAAAATGCTTTCTCATCGCCTAGGGTTCAAAAATATTGGACCATTATGCAGCAAACACACGCCGGGAGATCTTTTGTACGGCTTTTCCAACGATATAGAGTAAAGCGATCTCCACAGGTAGTAGCATTAAATTTTTGGTTAGGCGCACAGGGAACAAAGCGGTAAAAGATTTTCCATACAGGATGACCATCCAAAACGTGTTTAACAAAACGTTTAACAGAAGGCTAATGGACGCTTTTGCAACGATCGTACGTGGTAAAGAAATGGGACGACGATACAGAAAAAATCCGTAAATCAGGCCGCCCAGCGCAGCCGTGATGGTAAAGCCAGGAAAATAGGCGCCATCCGGCCGAATCAGATAGGACAGTACATCTCCCACCGCACCCGCCGTAGCTGCTACCACAGGGCCATAGAGCATACCGGTGATTGCATTGGTCAAGAAGCCGAAACCGACGCGCATCTGTGGGGTCAGATACACATGGACGCTGGCCAATGCAATGTTCATAGCGATCATCATGGCAGTTACAACGATGGTCTGGGGCTTCTTTTGCTCAGCAGCAGATTCACGAAGTAGGGTAGCAAAGCGAGGGGGATTCAGAGAGTTGTTGGTCAATTTGGACATAAAAAAGACACCTCCATCAAATTCATCGCGGAAAAGCAGGCACGTCAAAAAACGCACATATTGCCGCAAGATGGGATGTCCCAATGATGCAGCAGCGGGATGCGGAGGTCGCACCGCAAGCAAATGCTTTTCGTTCAGCGGCAACTCCCCGTCCGACTGACACTTTACGCGCGAACCCCTACTCTGCTTTATTCGACTGTAAACCAGATTATAGCATACTTTACAGAGAAGTACAAGTGTTGCATGGCATCACATTCATGAACAAAATGGTCAGATTTTCTTAATTGTTGGAATCACAATCGAAATGAATAAGGCGGCCGTATATTATAACATTATCAAATTAATCCAAAATATTTTATATTTAAATTATATCATTTATAAAGAGAATAATATGTATTGAGAAAATTATTATCTTCATCACAGGAAAAAAGGTGCATGAAAAGGGAATTAATGTACACTTTTGCATACTCATAAGGGTTGGGGCTTGCGAAAAAATTCCATAAAATGTTATAATACACATATTAATTAGGAGACAAATATGAGGGAATATTGTGCAAAATGCCCTTTTTAAAGGCGGAAGTTTCATCATACTGTCTCTAAATTCTATATTTCCATTGAAATATAGAAGAAATAATAAAAAGGGGGAGTGTATGAATCTGCCGGGATGAAAAAGGCAGAGAACCAAACTGAAAAGTAGTGGGAAGAAATAAAGAAGGAGGTCTAAAAGTAGATGAGACAAAAACGTTCGACGAAGATCTTATCTTTGCTGCTGTCACTGACCATGGTCCTGGGAATGTTCACAGGAAATCTTGCATTTGCGGCGGAAAAAGACGTGAAAGACTCGACAACATCTTTCCTGTCTAAGACTTCGACGGAAGGCGAGACTCGTACGTATGTCCTGCATCCCTCTGGATTAACAAAAGGAATGTCGGTTGTCGTACCGATCGGTGAAACAGCGGTTGTCAGCTGGGAGTGGGATCAAGAGGAAAACGGCTATATCCCTCACATCAACGGCGTAAAAATGCGCGATGATCTGACGTTTGATGCGGAGGCCATTGCCCCGATTGTATGTAATCCGCTTAGCGATGACGGCAAGCAGGTTGTCGGCGGCCTTCAGAAAATTCGTTCTGTCCCGGATCAGGAATATGTCCTGGCGCCGACAGAGGAGACGACGGATGAGGAACTGGATATCCTTGTCGGGAGACGCTCTCCGGACGTACCGTATACGATCCAGTACATAGACCAGGACGGCGTCTTGGTGAAAGAAGTCGAGAAAGTAGCCACACTGTTTGACGATGAATTCTTTGTGAGCTCTTCCATGAAAGATCTTAAGGATTTGGAAGACATCGATGAAATTGAGATCCTTCGTCCAACCTACACAACGATCAATGTGACAAAGGATGAATATGGCAATAATGTCGCGATTCCGGATGTCGTACAGTTTAACGTGAAGGTTACCCGCTATTCGGCGACAAGGGATATCACCATCCGTTATATGATGGGTAACACAGAGGTTGGAACGGGAACGGTTACCCTGAACCGCGGCGACCCTACGGTTACAATCCATGCCGAAAATCCACCCGAGGGTTATTATTTTAGCCCAGAGGATCAGTCTTATAAAGCAGAATACACAGATGATGGTAAAATTAAAATTGACGGCAGAGTCGTTACAGGCGATCCGGTGATTACCTTTACGGTGAAAAAGACGCCGCCTCCGAAGGCCTATTACGACATCGTTGTCAATGGAGAAAAAGCGTTTACCCTGGGGATTGGCGAGGGAACCTCTGCAACCTTACAGTGGAAGAAATACCAGCCGCCGTATGTTGACGGATATCCGCAGAAGCCAGCCTACAACCGTCTGGAATTGGTAACGGGCGGAAAGACCTATTATCCGGAAACGGTAACAGATTCGGATGGGACGGAAACAAACGGCTTTAAGTCTCATGAAATTGTTTTGAACGGTAAAAACATCGACGTGACCGGCGCATACAATATGCCGCAGGAAGTCCGCGATGTTCCCCTTGACAGTACCATCGAGCCTATGGTAATTGACCTGACCACGGAAAAAGGCGATGCTGAAAAGTATCCGAAGAGCGCTCCAAAACAGATGGCTGTGACCATCACGAATCAGGTTCCGGTTGTCACAGGAGTCAAGATTTCTCATCCAAATGAGAAGATTGAAAAGGGAACCACCGAACACTTTACGGCAACGGTGGAGGGCGAACATGTATCGCAAGAAGTCACATGGTCGGTGATCGGAACAAAACACAGCTCCATCGATGCGGACGGTGTCCTGACTGTTCCGGAAGAGGAACCTTATGATATTTTCCGGGTTCGTGCAACGTCGGTAGATGATCCAACGAAGTATGCGGAGGTTGAAGTAAGGCTCGTCCCAGCCGGCATGCCGCAGGGAGCCGGCACGGAAGAAGATCCTTACATCATTACGACCGCCAAGGAACTCAATGCAATGCGCGAGCTGTCCAGTACGTATTCGCCCGAGTATTTCAAAATTGCCAACGACATCGATCTGTCGGAATATGCAGATACCTGGACGCCGATTGGCGACGATTATAACCAGGAATTCGGCGGCATTGTCGATGGCAATGGAAAGACCATCCGCGGCCTAAATGTGGATCAGGCGGATGGAAAATATGTGGGGCTTTTTGGCTATCTCAGAAATTCTACCATTAAGAATTTAACCGTCGAGGTTGAGAAAGTCAATGGACGTACGTATATGGGCGGTTTGGCCGGTTATGCCAATGATTCCATTATCGATCATTGTGCAGTGCGTGCGGCGTCTGAGGATAGTATCATTTCCGGTTCCAGCAACGCTGGCGGCCTGGTTGGTACGGCCCTGGGAACAACGGTTACAAATTCCTATGCAGAAGTTGACGTGAAGGCGGCTAAGTTGGTCGCAGGCCTGATCGGCAGCTTTAGCGGCGATACTTCCGTATATGTAGAGAACTGCTATGCGACCGGCGACGTCACTTCGACCAATACCGATTTGAACACCCATATTCACGCGGGCGGTCTGATCGGCAACGCACAGAAGGCGGACATCCGCAACTGCTTTGCAACAGGTGACATTACAGCAACCGGTATTCGCATCGGCGGCTTGACTGCAACGCTTGCAGCGGCAACCAAGGGCGTGGGCATTGAGAACAGCTACGCATCCGGCACAATCCATGCGGGAGAAGGCTCTACATGGGTTGGCGGTTTGGTTGGTTCCCTGCAGAGCAGTGCTGTTCTTAAAAATACATACTATAATAGCGAGTGCGGTGTAGAGGCCGGCTGTGGAACCGTTTCCAGCGGTCTGGAGGATACGTCTGTCGGCAAGACGGAAGCAGAACTCAAGAGCCGCGATTTTGCATTGTTGCTCAATGCAAATACAGCCTCGGAATCCTCATGGGCAAAATGGGGCTTTGACGCGAATGTCAACAACAGCTACCCGGTCCTGACTGGGATCGGCGTCGGTACAGATGTCGATGAGGTTACAGAGGAAGATCAGTATGTCCACTACAACGTTATGCTGGACAATGTCGGCGGACTGCTACAGACCAATTTTGAAATCGATGTCAAAGTAGGCGACACACTTCAGCTTGGCTATGAATATGCGGTAACGGCAGATTCCAGAGACGACTTTGGTTATTGGCTTACGATCAATGGTAAGAAGGTGTCTCCTAACAAAAACAACGGAAAATTCTATTTTGAATATAATGGAGAAACCATCCAGGTAGGCGCCAATATCGGTTGTATCACTTCGAAGTTGCCGCCAGAGAATCCTCCGGCGCTCGTTCCGACAGAGGACATGGTTGGGGAAACGCAGAATGTCATCATGCCGCTGCGCGACTTTACCCAGAATGTAATCACCATTCCGATCGTAGCAGGTAACTGGTATGACGAGCAGGTCGGTTCGTTCACCTTTGAGGTGGATCATTATACCAAGAGCGACCGTTTCCAAGTGAGCAAGCTCACGCAGTCCAACATTGACGTCACAATGAATGAGGGCTATACCATTGAAGACTGTGTACCGGAAAGCTCAATGGGCTATGCTGTGGTCATGGGTGCAGATGGTGTCGCACGTTTGGGGACTACATCCCCGGCGTTGAATCAGTTCCGCGTGGAAGTCACAAAGGAAGAGACGGTCACCTTCAAGAGCGCAGGAAATGGCTTCTTGAATGATTTGACGAATGCACAAACGCCAGTAATTGAAACAGGAGCGATTGGTTCCGAAGTTCCGGTTCCGACAACTCGTCCGGCCAGCGGCTGTGAGTTTGTTTACTGGACCAATAGTGAAGGCGAAAAGGTAGAGCTCGGCGAAACGGTAAAGGTTCCGCTTGGAGGAGAAACCTATACGGCACACTTTGCAAAGGTGAAGTATACTGTACGCTTTGAGATCACAGATCCGAAATATGGCACCTTGGTAGCCAAAGGAAGTGGCAGCACACAGGTCGATCCACAGACCGTTGAAGCGACAGGCTATGACTATAATACAGCCAGCTATCCAGAGGTTAAACCTGCAGATGGCTATACATGGTCCGGTTGGAGAGACAAGAATGATCCGGATGGTGAGATTCACAAGTGGGTAGGTACCTTCCAGTTCAGAGAGAATATCACCTATGAAGCGGTCATTGTTCCGGAGAACCATATTGACATTCAGTATCAGTTTGTAGCTCCTGGCGTAGAAAAACCGATTTTGAAGTATAGTGGTAAGCTGTTCTTGAATGAACCCAAGAATTTCATTACAGAAAAGACGATCGAAAATCTGGCAAAGAAGGGCTATCGTCTGGAACCGGCCGAGCAGGCAAATTGGGAAGTTCTTTACAGCGATGTCGGAGTCATTACGCTGAATGGCGAACCGGTTGAATGGCAAGGGCAGGATACCCTGATTACCTACACGGTTGTTCCAACGGCGCCACAGAGCTTGACGGTTTCGTATGGCAAGAACGTCAAGTTGGAAGTCAACGGCGTAAGCCAGCCGATAGCGGATCTAATCGGCAAGTATCAGTTAGATGAGGTGGAGAGCGGCACGGCATTCACCTTTACCTTTACACCTCGTGTAGACGGACAGGCGTTCCGTTCTGTTCAGATTGGCGACGCAGAACCGATTCTCATCAGTGGCACGTCCTATACGTATGAGTTCGAAATGCCGGTAACAGAGACCAATCTGAGCTTTACCTTTGAAATGACCGATAAGACGACGTTGCAGCAGGTTTATGATTATGCGAAGACGTATGTCGAAGATGGAACCGTTGACAAGCTGATTGAAAGTGTAAAGACCGCTTTCATGGAAGCTTATAACCACGCCAAGACTGTTTTGGACGACCCGGCTGCAACCCAGACAGACATCAATGAAGCATGGGTTAGGTTGCTGGATATGATCCACTATCTTGAGTTTACCCCTGGCGATAAGGCAGACTTGCTGGAACTTTTGAAAATCGCCAATAGCCTGAATTCAGAAGATTACACAGCATCCAGTTGGGACGCCCTTGTTAAGATGCGTACCGCGGCTCAGTCCGTCGCAGACGATGCAGAGGCATTGGAAAATGACATTCAGAAGGCTCGTGATAACCTTTACAATGCGCTCATGGCGTTGGTATATGCGGCCAACCGCAGCCAGTTGGATCTGCTGATTGCAGAAGCAGAAGAAATTCTGCCGCAGTTGGAATCCAAGTATCGCCCGGATGGTCAGGAAGAATTCAAGGCAGCTTTGCAGGCTGCAAAGGACTTGACGGACGAAGCAACGCAGAGCGAGGTCGATCAAGCAGCGCTTCGCCTTTCCAATGCGATTGCAGCTCTGCGGTTGATCCCCAATCGAGATGAACTGAAAGCATTGATTGACGAAGTGAAGCGCTTGGATATGAGCGATTACACGGCTACGAGTGCTTCTGCTTGCCTGGCGGCATTGCACATCGCAGAAAATGCCTACAACAATGCGCAGGCAACTCCAAAGGAAATCATGGAAGCGTTTGATCTTTTGGAAGATACAAAAGCAAATCTGAAGATCAATAACAACCATAATAGTTCCAGCGGTTCCAGCAGTTCCGGCGGTAAGGGCGGCAGTTCTTCCGGTAGCACTGGTGGGACGGCAATTGCGGCGACGTCTCCAGTTGTAAATGCAGCTCAAAACGTCACCGTACAAGCTTCGGTTCGCAGTGATACCACCCTTCCGTTTACGCTCAAGAGAGGTAGTGCTTATTGCTTCAAGATGACAGTTACCAACGGCAGCACCGCAATGCCGAGCTTTACGGTGGGCAATGGTAGTGTATTGAAGACGCAATTCGTTGCAAAGAGCGGGAACGACTATTACTTCCGCGTATGGGCAATCGGAACTCCTGGACAGCAGACGGGCGTGTATACGCAAATGCCTGGTGAAAACCCACAGTTCCATTGCGCAGTTACGATTGGATGATCTTTTAAAGGATTATTCGAAAGGATAGAAAGGCCCCCAGCCAGTCTTTTGTGATTGGCTGGGGGTCTTTTGTGATTTTCTTACAACGGGGGTATTCCTATGCGAATGGACGCATATGTATAGAATGGCAAAAGTGGATATGATGAAAGCAGAATTTTGATTAAGATGTAACCGGTCTACCTTTAACCGTTATATCTACAACGATTTCGTACGTTTTCGTAATGGTTCGCTTTTAAAAGATCTACAATACCATATAGAAATGGCGGTGAAACGATGGTTGTTGTAATCCGAAAGAAACAAATTCTTGCCGTGCTCCTTTGCCTGTTGCTTTTGGCAGCGGTCCCGGGAATTTTTCATCATGCTTCAACAGCAAGTGTGACAGCATCTGCACAGGCGAATACCAACTGGGGATTGAGTTTTCA
>OLPX01001487.1_pt1 | contig 16403 bp, 14 predicted proteins | sample 1672491 | NCBI WGS metagenome assembly OLPX01 (sample SAMEA3136692, study PRJEB25190) | human gut metagenome | biome: human gut; feature: human-associated habitat; material: faeces | place: Austria | collected 2013 | reverse complement strand
TGTGAGCAGGCGGCATGCCCAGTCATGTGGAGGGGATGGTTTGCCCCATTGGAAACCATCTGCGGCCAAAGGGCCGCATGCAGGTTTACAGCGCCTGCGCCCAGGCCACCACGGCGGCTTCGTTGTCGTCCGGTTCACCGTCCACCTTCAGGGGCGGGCAGACCAGATTGGCCCCGCACTCGGTGACCTTCTTGCTGAGGATGTCCGCAGCCCAGCAGAAGTAATCCTCATAGTTTTCCTTGTCCCCCAGACCAAACACGGCCACGTTCTTTCCCTTGAGCAGGGCGGGGGTCATTCTGTTTTCATAGTAAGGGATGAAGTCGTCCTGCAGTTCGCCCAGACCCATCGTCGAGCAGCCGTACAGGACCAGGTCAGCCTCTTTCACCGCCGTGTCGTCCTTTGCATCGGTTACATAGATCACCTGTACATCATACCCGGTCATGGTCTCAGCGATTTTGTCGGCCACAATCTCGGTGTTGCCGGTGGTGCTGCCAAAAATAATCGTTGCTTTCTTCATGATGGAACACTCCTTTTTTGCTTCGAGATTAGCTTGTGCTAACCTTCTGACTTCTAAAGGTTAGCATATACTAACTGCGTTGTCAAGAGAGAGTTTGAAAAAAGTGGAGGGGAGTGTGTGGGGGAACCGTCAAGCAGGGTCTGTTCCGGCGGGGCCGATGGGGGTGGAGGAAGAGAGAAAGATCACGCGATGCAGTTGACAAACTTTTTCTTGCCCCATATAATAAGGAATGGATTCCCCTGAGGGAGTCTCATTTTCGTAGATCAAGTGAGGTGAAACACAATGGACGCAGGCGGTAGTAACGGCACTTTGGCAGGCCGATGTCGAGGACGGAGGGCGGTGGCGCCGGGCAAGGCGTCCATGTGTCCTCGTTAACAAAGCTCGGCCGACCGGTGTGTCTTACTTCCTGCTAAGAAACTGGACGCCAACAGCGTCTTGAAACGAAAAAAGCTGGGAGGAGATGCCAATGGCAGAAAGAACGGTCGTAACGCTGGGAGAGACCCTGGCTGCCCTGGTGGAGGGCAAAAAATACGCCACCCTTCGGGATATTCTTGTCACCATGAACGCGGTGGATGTGGCGGGGATCTTTGAGGAGATGCCTGAGGAGAAGCTGCCCCTGCTCTTTCGGCTGCTGCCCAAGGAGCTGGCGGCGGAGACCTTCGTGGAGATGGAGCCCGAGGCCCAGGAATTGCTCATTCGGGGCTTTTCCGACCATGAATTGAAAGAGGTCGTTGACGAACTCTACGTGGACGACGCGGTGGACATCGTGGAAGAGATGCCCGCCAATGTGGTCAAGCGCATTTTAAGACAGGCCGACCCGGAAATGCGCAAGATGATCAATGAAATTTTGAAGTATCCCGACGACTGTGCCGGGAGCATCATGACCACGGAATATGTGAGCCTCCGGCCCAATATGACCGCGGGGGAGGCCATTCAGCGCATCCGCTGCACCGGGGTGGACAAGGAGACCATTTACACCTGCTATGTGACGGAGAACAACCGAAAGCTTGTGGGTATGGTGTCCCTGCGGACCCTCCTGTTCAGCGAGGACGAGGATGTGCTGGAGAACATCATGGAGAGCAATGTGATCTCGGTCAACACCCTGGAGGACCAGGAGAGCGTAGCCCAGATGTTCACCAAGTATGACTTTGCCGCCCTGCCGGTGGTGGACCAGGAAAACCGCCTGGTGGGCATCATCACCGTGGACGATGCCATCGACGTCCTCCAGGAGGAGACCACGGAGGACTTTGAAAAGATGGCCGGTATGGCTCCGTCGGATAAGCCCTACCTGCGTACGGGCGTGTTTGAGACCTGGAAGTCCCGGGTCCCCTGGCTGCTCATCCTGATGCTCTCAGCCACCTTGACCAGCATGGTGCTCACCGGGTATGAGACCTCTCTGGCCGCCTGCTCAGCCCTGATCGCCTTTATTCCCATGCTGACGGGCACCGGGGGCAACAGCGGCACCCAGGCTTCGGTGGCGGTGATCCGCGGCCTGTCTCTGGGGGAAGTGGAATTTTCCGACACCTTCCGGGTGGTCTGGAAGGAGATCCGGGTGGCGGTTCTCTGCGGCGTGACCTTGGCGGCCTGTAATTTTGTCAAGCTCATGGTGGTGGACCGATTTCTATTACACAACGAAGGCGTCACCGTGCTGGTGGCAGCGGTCATCTGTGTGACCATGGTGTTTACCGTCCTGTGTGCCAAGGCGGTGGGCTGTCTGCTCCCCCTGCTGGCCGAGCGGATTCACCTGGACCCGGCGGTGATGGCCAGCCCCTTTATCTCCACGGTGGTGGACGTGGTCACCCTGGTGCTCTACTTTCAGGTGGCCCGGGCGATTCTGCATATTTAGGGAACAAAGCCACCCGCAGCGCACACAGCGCTGCGGGTGGCTTTTCTTGCCAGCGGGGGTCAGCCCCGGTAGGCTTTGCCGGTGAGGGCGACGGGGTCCAGGCGGAGCACCGCGGTTTTGTCGATCTGCTTTGCAATCATCTGGAAGCCGATCTCCTCATAGCCGGGGTGCTTCTGGGTGACAAAGGCCTCCAATGCAGCCTGCTTCTCCGCCCGGTCCTCCACGAAGACGGCCTGCCCGGTGAGAATGACGCTCTCATACGCAGCGGTGATTTTTTCGGGGATGATCCGGGTGCTGACAATGGCGGAAAAACAGCACTTGGGATTGCGCTCCAGGCACTGGATTTTATAGCCGTAGGGAGCGGAGTGAAGATAGACCTTGTCATGGACAACGATGTAGTTGACGGGGGTGGCGTAGGGGTATCCGTCGTCGCCCTGGACAGACAGGATTCCGTGGTCCCCTCTTTTCAGGAGCTCCAGGGTCTCATCCTCTGGGAGCTGGCGGCTGGCCTTGTGCATTTTGTGTTCCATGCTTGCGTCCTCCTTGCTGATTTGATAAGATGATCATAGCAAAGACAGCCGGATTTCCCTGTTGCGGCTGCATCGTTTGGACATTATTTTTTACGCCTGAGGGGGAGGTGAGGAAAGATGACTGTGGAGGAGCTCCGTGGGTGCCCTCTCTTCCGCGACATTGCGCCTGAGGATTTGCAGGCCATGCTGGGGTGCCTCAGCGCCCGGGAGGCCGCGCCCCGCCGGGGGGACTTCATCCTGCGGACCCCTGATGCGCATCCCCTGCTGGGTGTGGTCTTGGAGGGGGAGGTGGAGATGATCAGCGAGGATTCTTTCGGAAAGAAGTCCCTTCTGTCCGTGCTCCCGGTGGGGAGCATCTTTGGGGAGAGCTACACCTGTGCCAAGGCCAGGAATCGGACCATCGCCTACCAGGCCAGAACCCACAGCCGGGTGCTCCTGCTGGACTATGGGCGGATTCTCCACGCCTGCAAGCTGGTCTGCCGGTTTCACCACCGGATGATTGAAAACATGGTGGAGCTCATTGCGGAGAAGAACTTGACCCTGGTGGAAAAGCTGGAGGTGGTTTCCCGCACCACCATTCGGGAGAAGCTGCTGACCTACCTGGCCCGGCAGGCGGAGGCTGCCGGGGCGCGGACCTTTACCATTCCCATGGGACGCACCGCCTTGGCCGAGTATCTCTGCACAGACCGCTCCGCCATGACCCGGGAGCTGGCCCGGATGAGGGACGAGGGACTGATTGACTACACCAAACGGACGTTTACCCTCAGGCAATAGCGCAGCCGGCTGGCACGGAACACAAACCGCCCCGGCAGGCCGGGGCGGTAAATGGGTGTATGGGGCTGGGCTGCTTAAAAGTGGAAGTATCCCTGACCATGCCCGCCGGTGCAGTGCCGCACCAGCAGGGCGGTGGCGGCGATCAGAGCGCCCAGGAGCATCATCAAAAGGGCAGTTTCCCCGCCCTGGCTTGTGGGGCCGGTGGCCAGAAAATAAAGTGCGGAGGCGATGATCTGCCAGCGGATCACGCATTCCCGGGCATCCGCCTGAGACCGGTCCCAGGTGAGCATCACCAGCCCGACCGGCAGCGCGAAGAGGATCACCGTCAAAATCCAGAAGTACAACATGATTTGGCCTCCTTTCCAGGGTCAAAAGAAGGATACACTGCATCACGTCCGTCCAGCGGTTCCCCTGCGGGGGGCGTCTGGAGACGATGGAATCCGGACGCACGCTTTCTGTCTCTATTATATCGGAAAGAAGCGGAAATGTCCACTTAAATTTGTGCGAATTGGAATATTTTTGCCTGGAATTTCACGGCGCTTTGTGGATGAGGCCCAGAAAGCAGAGCGGAGGGTCCGCCTTTACAAATTCCTTTGGCCGTGGTAGGATAAAAGACAGATTCGCGCAAGAGAAAGGAAGATGTCCATGAAGCACGGGTTGGTCATGGAAGGGGGCGCTATGCGGGGGCTCTTCACCGCCGGCGTCATTGATGTGATGATGGAGGAGGGCATTGGCTTCGACGGGGCCATTGGGGTGTCCGCCGGGGCTGTGTTCGGCAGCAACTATAAGTCCAACCAGCCGGGGCGGGTCATCCGCTATAACCTGCGGTTTTGTCAGGACCCCAGGTACAGCAGTTTCCGCTCCCTGGCCAAGACGGGGGATCTGTTTGGGGCGGATTTCTGCTACCGGGAGATCCCCGATCACCTGGACCCCTTTGATCGGGAAGCCTACGAGAGCTCTCCTATGGATTTTTACGTGGTGGCAACAGATGTCCACACGGGAAAACCGGTTTACCACAACTGTCGGAAGGGGGACCGGGAGGACCTGGACTGGTTCCGGGCATCGGCCTCCATGCCCTTGGCGGCCCGGATTGTAGAGGTGGGGGGATACCAGCTGCTGGATGGAGGGATTTCCGACTCCATTCCCCTCAAGTATTTGGAATCCGTGGGCTATGACCGGAATGTGGTCATTTTGACCCAGCCCATGGGCTATGAGAAAAAGAAAAACAAGGCCCTTCCCCTGATGAAAGCGGCCTATTCACAGTATCCCGACCTGCTCAAGACCATGGCCCGCCGCCAGGATGTCTACAACGAGACCACGGCGTATATTCGGGAGAAAGAGCGCCGGGGGGAGGTCTTTGTGATCCGGCCGGAGGCGGCGCTGAAGATTAAGCGGGTGGAGCATGACCGGGCCAAAATCCAAGCGGTCTATGACCAGGGGCGGGCGGTGGCCCGCAAGCGCCTGCCTGCCCTGCGGGAATTTTTGCGGAAGGAGGGGACAGCAACATGACGGAATCTGCACGGGAGGCCCGTTTGCAGGGCCTTGCCACAGAGTGGCGGACCATGACCTATACCTGGCGGGACTGCGCGCTGTATGCCCTGGCGGTGGGGGCTGGGGGAGCAGAGCCCCAGTATACCTATGAAAAAGACATGCAGGCCATCCCCACCTTTGGGGCAACGCCCTATTGGGGGACCGTGAATGTCACCCCCAAACTGCCCCGGCCCCGGTCCATCCCGGTGCTGGTGGAGGAGATTTTGAAACCAGAGCAGTCCTATGTCAACCTGGCGTATGAATTTTTGTATCACCGCCCCATCCCCCCGGTGAAGGGGAGCTTCGTATACCGGGATGTCCTCACGGACTTGTTTGACCGGGGGGAGGGCCGGGGCATGGCGGTCCGGTCCCAGGTGGAGGTGTTTGATGAGGGGGGAACCCTTCTGTGCACCAACCGGTGTACCACCTTGTTCCCTACCCTGGGGGGATATGGGGGCCGGCCGATGCCCCGGGGGGACAGCCCCATTCCGGACCGCCCGGCGGACCTGGTGGAGCGGGACCACATTGGAGCGGCGCAGAATCTGCTCTATCGCCTGACAGGGGATACCAACCTGGTCCATGTGGACCGGGCGGTGGCGGTCAGCCGCGGCCTGGACGGGCCCTTTGTCCATGATCTGTGTGCCTATGGATATGCCTGCCGCCTGGCCATTGCCGGGCTCTTCCCCGGACAGCCGGAGCGGCTGCGTCGGATGTATGCGGCTATGAAGACGGTGCTCTATCCAGACACCCCGGTGGAGCTCCACCTGTGGAAGCTTGCCCCCGGCAGGGCGGCCTTCCGGCTGTGCCATGGAACCACCGGGAAGGCAATCCTGGACCGGGGAGAGCTGGAGTGGGACGAAGTAGTTTGAGGCAACAAAGAAAGGGATCTCCCATGGGAGATCCCTTTCTTTGTTGGAGGGGGTCAGGCATGTTCGTGGACCTTTCCGGGGTAGAGAATGAACTTCCGACCCAGGAAATTCCAAAAGAACACCAAAATACTGCTGATGAGCTTGGAGACCATAAAATAGAGCTGAAGCCGGCTGGTAAACAGATACATCAGCACCATGGTGAGCACCAAACCGCCGCCGGAGATGGCGGCGAAGACAAAGACTTCCGCGGTGGGGCCCACAGTGGGGTCCACAGACTTAAAGGCAAAGAACTTCGTGAGCAGAAAATTGCAGGAGATTCCCACCAGGAAGGAGACGGCGGACGCCGGAAGATAATACAGCCCTGCCAGCTCCAGCAGAAACAGGAGGAGAAAATCCACCAAAAAAGAGGAGGCGCCGGTAATCACGTAGCGAAACAGCTGGATGATGGTGTTTTCCGTGGGCTCGGCCAAGAGCGGACGGAACCTTCCCCGCCGCAGCAGCTGCCAGAAAGCCAAGGCGTCCTGGATGGTATGATCTTGGAGCATGCGTTTTTTCATGGGTTTCATGGGAGGTCGGCGGTGTGGGCGGCTTCCTTGCGGCTCTGTTCCAGGGCCAATGCCCGGGGCGGGACATCTTCCAGGTGGAACAGGCCCATATCGTAAAAAATCTCCAGGCGGATTTCTCCCCAGGCCGGGCTGGGGTAGTTTCCCCGCATCCAAGTGTTTTTCTGGTGCACATCCCGGTTGAGAAAGTTTTCCACCAGGTCCAAGGAGGACAGATGGCCGTATTCGTGGTTGACAAATTGGCGCAGGCACTGCTGGAGAAAGGAGAGGACAGCGGGGTCCTCCCGGGTCAGCTGGGCAACCTTGTCGTCCAGATAGAGGTCGGGAAAGGGGAAGGCGCTGGCCTTGGCATAACCGTGCTCCCGGGTCCAGTCCCGGCTGTCGGGATCGGTCCGGCAGATTCCGGCAGGGCGAAAGAGTTCCATCGAGGTACCTCCCTGGAGAAGATTGATTGCGGAAGCAAGTATACTCTCTTTTTTCCCAAAAGTAAAGAGAAGATAAAGAGAATGGGAAAAAAAGGAAAAGTTCCATGGGGACTCCATGGAACTTTTTTCCCAATCAGACGCCGACGCGCTCTTTTCGCGAGAGGCAGCCCGCCAGAACCAGCAGGATCGCAGAGCCCGCCAGAATGGCCAGGGGGACCCAGGCTGAGGTCTCCTCCTGGAAGGTGACCTGTGTGGCCTCTGCGGGAGCGGCGGCCTCTGCTTTCGGGACCTCCGCCAGGGTTTCCACGGCGCCGCCGCCCAGCAGGCCCATGGCCTGGGGTCCCCAGGAGAACAGCGTGTCATCAGAGAGCAGGCAGACGGTCTGGTAGGTTCCTGTGCCGACTGCGGCGGCCTGGGTCACCGCCGGGACTTGGGCGGGCAGAGAGACGGTGGGGGCCGTCTGGTCCAGACCCAGCTGCTGGGTGTCGTTCCGCCCCCAAGTCCAGAGGGAGCCGTCAGCCAGGATCACGGCGGTGTGGCTGGTGCCCGCGCTGACCGCAGTGACGGGGCCGGTGGTGGAGAGGGAAAGGGGCAGGGTCTGCAGCTGGGCGCCGGTCTGGTCGGTGGTGTTTCCCTGGCCGCCGTTGCCCAGCTGGCCGTCGATGTTGCTCCCCCACAGCCAGAGGGTACCGTCCGCCCGGAGGGCGGCGGCGTGGTAGCCGCCCATGCTGACAGCAGTCACCTGGTCCAATACTTTTGCCGGTGTGGACCGGCCCGCCCGGGTGCCGTCCCCCAGCTGACCGAAGAGGTTGTCCCCCCAGGTCCACAGGGTCTGATCGCCCAGCAGAGCGGCGGTGGACCCGGCCCCGGCGCTGACGGCGGCCGCCTGGTCCAAAACCTTTGCCGGGGCAGACCGGCTTTCCAAGGTGCCGTCTCCCAGCTGACCATAGAGGTTATCCCCCCAGGTCCACAGGGAACCGTCTGCACGGAGGGCGGCCACATGGTAGTCGCCGGCACTGACGGCGGTGACCTGGTCCAGAACACAGATGGGGAGGTCAGAGGGGGTGGTACTGCCGTTGCCCAACTGGCCGTAGTCGTTGCCGCCCCAGGCCCACAGGGTGCCGTCGGTTTTCAGAGCCACGGTGAAGTCCGCGCCGGCGCTCACCGAGGCCACGTCTTCCATGACCTGGAGCGGCCTGCTGGACAGAGGAATGACGGTTCCCTCCAAATCGGTTCCGGTCTCTTGGGTTTCGGCCCCCAGCTGCCCGGACTGGTTGCTGCCCCAAGTCCACAGGACCCCCTCCTGGTCCACAAACGCGGTGTGGGACAGGCCGGCGCTCAGACGAACGGGGGTATCTGGGGCGCCCATGTCATAGGCGCTGGCGGGGGAGGAGAGAAGAACTGGGAGTAAGAGGGCTGCGGCGATGGAAGCAAGAGTACGGAGTCTCATCCAATCGCCTCCTTTCCATAAAAACTGTGTACCATCAAAAAATGAATATTTTAATCAATATACAGGGAAAAACCCAGTTTGGCAAGGTTTTTTTGTCAAATCCCGTGTGCAATGACTGGAAACGGGCCAGGTGTCAGCCTGCCTTATCTATGGGGGTGGGGAAGCTTCCAACGGTGTGGTGGAAGAACCATCCCCCGATGAGGGCGGGGAGCAGGGGAGAGATGGCCTGCCCGATCCACAGACCGGGATAGCCCAAGGCGAGGGGGAAGGCCAGACACCAACAGACAGGCAGGCGCAGCAGGAAGCTGTCCAAAAGGGCGTTGACCAAGGCTACCTTGGCATGGCCTAAACCAATGGCAAAGGAGTCAAAGAGGTACATGGCAGTGTAGAACAGGCTGTTGACGCCGCAGCAGATCTGAAAGTAGAGAACCCCGGCGGAGAGGACCTCCGGGCTGTCTGATCCAAACAGCTGGAGAATGGGAAGAGAAAAACGGTGCACCAGCAGCAGGAGAATCAGGGTGCTGGACAGACCGCACCAAAGGCCCGTGCAGGTGATTTTCCGCACACGGTCCATGGCGCCCGCCCCGGCGTTCTGCCCCACCATGGCGGTTACCGCCTGGCCCAGGGACCAGCACGGCATGGCGACCAAGGTATTTACCTTCAGCCCGATGCCGGCCGCGGCGGCGACAGACACGCCGAATGTGTTGCACATGCCCGCTAAGACGCAGTAGGAGAGGTTTACCACCACCATTTGAAGGGCCGTGGGCAGGCCAATTTTGACAATGGCGGCCAGGGGCTGGCGGCGGAGCGTGAAGCGGGGGCGGCGGGAAACCGCCCCATCCTGCCCTCTGCCCAGGGAGAGGGACAGCAGAAGGGAGGCTCCCTGAGAGGCCACTGTGGCGTAGGCCGCGCCCACGGTTCCCAGGGCCAGGATGCCCACCAGGAGAAGGTCCAGCAGGAGGTTGATGGCGGCGGCCGCCGCGATGCAGAGAAGGGGGACTTTGGCGTCCCCTGTTCCCTTGCGGAAGGCAGAGTGGGCCAGGTAACCGAAGGAGAGAGGCGTGCCCAGGCAGAGCACACGCAGGTAGGCGCTGGCATCTGTCATGGCCTCGGAGGGGACCGACAGCAGTTGGAGCAGGCAGGGGGCAGTCAGGGCCCCTGCCACAGCCGCCAGAAGGGAGACGACCAGGGAAGCGGAGAAAAGGGTCCCCGCGGTTTCCTCCAGGCCGGTGGTGTCCTTGGCGCCGGCCTGCTGGGCGACGCGGACCATGCCCCCTGTGGTCAGGCCCGTGCCCAGGGATGTGATAAGAAAGCATACCGTGGAGGCGCTGCTGATGGCGGCCAATCCGGTCTCTCCGACGATTCTGCCCACCACCAAAAGGTCCACAAGCTGATAAAAGGACTGCAGTACATTGGCCAGCAGCAGGGGGAGGGTGTAGAGAAGCAGCGGTCTGCCGATGGGCCCCGCCGTGAAGTCGTAGCTTTGTTTCATGGAAATCCTGTCCTTTCAAATACAAAAACGCGGAGAGCGTCACGCTCTCCGCGTTTCAACCAGAAACGGCTGACCCAAGGAAAAACGGCGCAGAGCATCGTCCGGCGCCGTGGTAAAAGAAGACAGCAGAAAAACATCCCCTCCCAAGCAGACAGCTTAGATGGGACCAGTTTTCACTGTGGAATTGTGAACTGGGTCAGGCTCCGTACAATGTGTTTCATTCCCTTGTCCGGAGCCCAGGTCCAGGCCGAGCTTGTTTCCCCCCATGGGGCTCACAACCTTTCTGTGCGACAGCACGTTTATCATACCGTTCTTCCCATGGCCTGTCAAGAGGCGGCACTGTCCTGTGGCGACAAGAAAACCTCCCTTGCCTGGGGCAAGGGAGGTTTAGAAAAGCAGAGCGTTGGGGGATTTAGATTGCCTCTGCAATCCGGCGGCCCATTTCCGCGGTGCCCACCAGGGTGCCCTCCCCGGCAAAGAGGTCGGGGGTCCGGTAACCTTGGTCCAAGACGGACTTGACAGCGTTTTCTATGGCGTCGGCCTCTTGGCCCAGACCGAAGGTATAGCGGAGCATCATGGCGGCAGAGAGAATGGTGGCCATGGGATTGGCCTTGTCCTGGCCGGCGATGTCGGGGGCAGACCCGTGGACGGGCTCATACATGCCGAAATTGCCCTGGGCCAGGGAGGCCGAGGGGAGCATGCCGATGGAGCCGGTGATCTGGCTGGCTTCATCAGAGAGGATGTCCCCGAAGATGTTGCTGGTGACGATGACGTCAAACTGGCGGGGATTGCGGACCAGCTGCATGGCGGCGTTGTCCACATAGAGATGGTCCAGGGTGACCTCTGGGTAGTCCTTGGCCCCCTCGGTCCCCCCCCGCCGCCACAGGCGGGAGGACTCCAGCACATTGGCCTTGTCCACACTGGTCACGTGCTTGCTGCGCTTCATGGCCATGTCAAAGGCCACCTTGGCAATCCGGCGGACCTCCTCCTCGGCATACTGCTCGATGTCGTAGGCGGCGGGGCCCAGGTCTGTGTCCTTCACGCCCTTTTCCCCGAAGTAGATGCCGCCGGTGAGCTCCCGAACCACCACGATATCCAGGCCGCCGGCCAGAATTTCCGGCTTCAGGGGGGAGGCGTCCGCCAACTGTTCAAAGAGCAGGGCGGGGCGGAGGTTGGCAAACAGGCCCAGGGCCTTGCGCAGACCCAGCAGAGCCCGCTCCGGCCGCTGGTCCCCGGGGAGGGTGTCCCACTTCCAACCGCCCACAGCCCCCAGCAGGACCGCGTCGGAGGCTTTGCACACATCGATGGTTTCCTGGGGCAGGCAGCCGCCGGTGGCGTCGATGGCACAGCCTCCCGCCAGGACCTTGTGGTACTGGAAGGTGTGGCCAAATTTTTCCCCTACCTTGTCCAACACCAGCAGGGTCTGCTCCACCACGTCGGGGCCGATGCCGTCCCCGGGAATGACCGCGAGTTTATAGTTCATGGCTCTCAGCCCTCCTGTCTCTTCTTGATATCGGCCATAAGGCCGCCGGCCTGAATGATCTCTTTGATGAAGTCGGGGAAGGGGTTGGCCTGATAGGTTTCCCCCTTGGTGGCGTTGGTGATGAGGCCGGTGTCAAAGTCAATGGACACCTCGTCCCCCGCCTCGATCTTTTCGCTGGCCTCCGGGCACTCCAGGATGGCCAGGCCGATGTTGATGGCGTTGCGGTAGAAGATACGGGCGAAGGTCTTGGCGATGACGCAGGAGATGCCGGACTCCTTGATGACCATGGGGGCGTGCTCCCGGGAAGAGCCGCAGCCGAAATTGAAGCCCCCCACCATCACGTCCCCGGCCTTCACCGCGTGGACAAAGTTTTTGTCGATGTCCTCCATGCAGTGGGTGGCCAGCTCTTTCTTGTCGGCAATGTTCAGATAACGGGCGGGGATAATCACGTCGGTGTCCACGTTATCCCCGTATTTGTGTACAAATCCCTTTGCATTCAGCATGAAATGATTCCTCCCTGGTCTTAGTTCCGCGGGTCCGCGATGAAGCCGGCCACGGCGGAGGCGGCGGCAACGGCGGGGCTTGCCAGATAAATTTCCGAGGTGATGCCGCCCATGCGGCCCACAAAGTTCCGGTTGGTGGTGGCGACGCACTTTTCTCCGTTGGCCATGACCCCCATGTGGCCGCCCAGGCAGGGGCCGCAGGTGGGGGTGGAGACAGCGCAGCCAGCCGAGATGAAGGTGGACAGATAGCCCAGGTCAATGCACTGCTGGAAAATGTGCTGGGTGGCAGGCATGACGATGCAGCGGACATGGTCGGCCACCTTCTTGCCCTCCAGGAGCTTGGCCGCCACGGCCATGTCCTCCAGCCGGCCGTTGGTGCAGGAGCCAATGACCACCTGGTCGATTTTGATCTGTCCCACCTGGGAGATGGGGTGGGCGTTTTCCGGCAGATGGGGGAAGGCCACGGTGGGCTCAATCTGGCTCAGGTCAATCTCCACGGTCCGCACGTATTCGGCGTCGGGATCGGCCTCATAGGCGGTGTAGGGACGGTTGACCCGACCGTCCAGGTAGGCCCGGGTGATGGCGTCCACGGGGAAGATGCCGTTTTTGGCGCCGGCCTCAATGGACATGTTGGCGATGCACAGCCGGTCATCCATGGACAGGGCGGCCACACCGTCCCCGCAGTATTCCAGACTCTGGTACAGGGCGCCGTCCACGCCGATCAGGCCGATCAGGTGGAGGATGACATCCTTGCCGCTGACCCAGGGCTGGAGCTTGCCGGTCAGGTGGACCCGGATGGCCTCAGGGACCTTGAACCAGGTCTCCCCCGTGGCCATGCCGGCGGCCATGTCGGTGGAGCCCACCCCGGTGGAAAAGGCCCCCAGGGCCCCATAGGTGCAGGTGTGGGAGTCCGCGCCGATGATACATTCCCCGGCGGCCACCAGGCCCTTTTCCGGCAGAAGGGCGTGCTCCACGCCCATCTGGCCTACATCATAGAAGTTGTCCAGATCAAACTGCCGGGCGAAGGTGCGGCACTGGAGGCACTGCTCGGCGGCCTTGATGTCCTTGTTGGGGGTGAAATGGTCCATGACCATGGAGATTTTGCTCTTGTCAAACACCCCGGTAAAGCCCTCCTTCTCAAATTCCCGGATGGCCACGGGGGAGGTGATGTCGTTGCCCAGGACCATGTCCAGCTTGGCCCGGATCAGCTGACCGGCCTTGACCTCCGGCAGGCCGGCGTGGGCAGCGAGGATTTTTTGTGTCATTGTCATTCCCATGGGAAAAGCCTCCTCTTTCTTGTGGGTGTGTCAAACTGAAACCGGAGCGGTCTCAGTCGGTTTCATGGGTGGGGATGAATTGCTTCACCTTGTTTTCCCGGTTCACGGCGGTGATGAGGGCGTAGACCGAGGCCATGGTGATGTCGCTGTCGACACCCACCCCCCAGTAGTGGTTGCCCTCCTCATCGGCGATGACCACGTAGGCCGAGGCCAGGGAGTCGGAGTCGGTCTCCAGGGCGTGCTCCTCATAGTCCACAAACTGGTACTGGATGTTGGGGTTGGCGATCTTCAGCACATTGCTCACCGCGTCCAGGGGGCCGTTGCCCCGGGCGCTGAGGTAGTACAGCTCGTTGTGGATGGCCAGGGTGGCATCGGCGACGGTGGAGCCCTTCTCCCGAATCCAGGAGATGTCCTGGAGGGCGATGGGCACGTCCTTGTTTTGATACTCATGCTGGAAGGCCACCAGAATCTCGTGGGGGGTGAGCTCCTTGTGGGCGTGGTCGGAGATGCCCTTGATGAAGTAGCCCACCTCGGCGGCCATCTCCTTGGGCAGGTCGTAGCCGAAGTTGTGCTCCAGGATATAGGAGATGCCCCCTTTGCCCGACTGGCTGTTGATGCGGATGACATCGGTCTCGTATTCCCGGTTGACGTCGTGTGGGTCCAGGGGGAGATAGGGGACGGTCCAGAAGGGCTCCTGACGCTCCTGGCGGAACTTCATGCCCTTGGAGATGGCGTCCTGGTGGGAGCCCGAGAAGGCCGCGAAGACCAGGTGACCGGAGTAGGGCTGGCGGTAGCCCACGGACATACCGGTGAGCTCCTCATAGAATTTCACCGTCTTGGGCATGTCCGAGAAGTCCAGCTTCGGGTCCACCCCGTGGGTGAACAGGTTCATGGCCATGGTGACGATGTCCACGTTGCCGGTGCGCTCCCCATTGCCGAAGAGGGTGCCCTCGATGCGCTGTCCCCCTGCCAGCAGGGCCAGCTCCCCGGCGGCCACGGCGGTGCCCCGGTCGTTGTGGGGGTGGATGGAGACAATGACGTTCTCCCGGCTGTGGAGATGCTTGCTCATGTACTCAATCTGCTGGGCATAGACGTGGGGCATGGACATCTCCACGGTGGAGGGGAGGTTGATGATGACCTTCCGTTCCGGCCGGGGCTGCCAGACGTCGATGACCGCGTTGCAGATCCGCAGGGCAAACTCCACCTCCGTGCCAGTGAAGCTCTCCGGGGAGTATTCAAAGCGGAAGTTGGTCTCGGGCATTTTGTCGGCGTACTCGTTGAACAGCTTGGCCCCGGAGACAGCGATGTCCACGATCTCGTCCTCCGCCATCCGGAAGACCTGCTGCCGCTGGGCAAAGGAGGTGGAGTTGTAGAGATGGACCACCACATTCTTGGCGCCTTTGATGGCCTCAAAGGTTTTTTGAATGATGTGGGGGCGGGACTGGGTGAGCACCTGGATGTACACATCGTCGGGGATCAGATGGTCCTCGATGATGGTCCGCAGAAATTCATACTCGGTCTCGGAGGCGGCGGGGAAGCCTACCTCAATCTCTTTGAACCCCACGTCCAGCAGGAAGCGGTAAAAGGCCAGCTTTTCCTCCAGATTCATGGGGGTGATCAGGGCCTGGTTGCCGTCCCGCAGGTCCACGCTGCACCAGGCGGGGGCCTCAGTGAGCCGGTCCTTCTTGACCCAGTCCATACAGGGTTCCGGGGGCATGTAATACCCAGGGCGGTACTTTTCAAAGTTTTTCATGGGAAACACGATCCTTTCCGAGATAGGCGGAGAGGATAAAAAAACTCCGCCTCTTTTTCAATCAAAGAGACGAAGACAAAGATTCTCCGCGGTACCACTCTTATTGGCGTCCAGCAACGCCCACTCAAATAGTTCACACTCCGGGGTGAGACGCCAGCTCGCTCCATACGGCTTTGCACCAGACAGCCACTCTCTGGGATGGAGGCAGAAAAGGCATATTCCCTTCATTGTGTGTCGGTATTCAATTTCACTGCTTACAGGATAGCCGATGCACCGGCGTTTGTCAATGGGGAAGCGTCGAAAAAATAAATAAAAGCCGGTGAGATTTTCAGAGGATGCAGGGCGACGTGCCCCCCTCTCCGTAGGAAAAAGCTGCCGACCTGCTGCAATCTGCACAAAGGGACAGGAACGGGGAAAAAGAAATTTTATGAAGAGAAAAATAGGAAATGCAAACTTTCTCTTTACTTTATCGAAGTAGAGTGATAGTATACTAAACAACGGAAGAAAGGGGAGCATACCATGCAACTGGATTGGACGATCCTGCGCAGCGGGGAACAGATCATGTACCGGCTGCGGGGGCTGTATGAGCGGTACGGCTACCGCCGGTTTAAGATGAGCAAGTTTGAGGAGTATGATTTATACGTACGCAATAAGGATTTTCTGGTCAGTGATCGGATGATTACCTTTACCGACGCCCGGGGGATTCTCATGGCCCTGAAGCCCGATGTGACTTTGTCCATCATCAAGAACACCCGGGCGGAGGAGGCGGGCCCCCGAAAGGTCTACTACAATGAGAGCGTCTACCGGTCCGGCCAGGGGGAGGAGACCTTCCAGGAGATCATGCAGACCGGCCTGGAGTGCATCGGGGAACTGGACCTCTATCACATTTATGAGGTGATCGCCCTGGCGGTGGAGAGCCTGAGGGCCATCCATCCGGACTATGTGCTGGATGTGTCCCACATGGGGCTGGTCTCTGGTTTTATGGAGGCGGCTGGCGTGACGGAAGCGGAGTATCCCGAGGTGATGACCGCCGTCCGGGCCAAAAACCTGGCGGGGCTGGAGGACTTCTGCCGGCGCCGGGGCCTCAGCGGCACGGTGCAGGCCCTGCTGGAGCGCCTGGTGACCACCTACGGGACCATGGAGGCGGTGCTGGAGGAGCTGGCCCCCCTGTGCGTGGGAGGCAAAAAGACCCGGGAGGCCTGGGAGGAGCTCAACAGTCTCTGCGGCCTGCTGAAGGCCAACGGCTTGGCCGAGCGGGTCTATCTGGACTTTTCTGTGGAGGGAGACATGGGGTATTACAGCGGCATCGTCTTCCGGGGCTTTTTGAAAAATTTGTCTGCGGGGGTGCTCTCCGGGGGACAGTATGATAAAATGGTGGAGAAGATGGGCAA
>OLPX01001476.1_pt1 | contig 16480 bp, 18 predicted proteins | sample 1672491 | NCBI WGS metagenome assembly OLPX01 (sample SAMEA3136692, study PRJEB25190) | human gut metagenome | biome: human gut; feature: human-associated habitat; material: faeces | place: Austria | collected 2013 | reverse complement strand
TCCAGATCTTTTACAACCTTTACCGCTACATCCAAACCTGAAACCGTTCCTGCCGGAAGATCTTTCTGCGTAGAATCTCCCGTAATGACAACTTTTGATCCAAATCCGATTCTTGTCAAAAACATCTTCATCTGAGCCGGTGTCGTATTCTGAGCCTCGTCAAGAATAATAAATGCATTGTCTAACGTTCTGCCTCGCATATATGCCAGAGGCGCAACTTCAATCAGACCTTTTTCTGAATTTTTCAAAAAACTTTCCGCTCCCATGATCTGATAAAGAGCATCATATAACGGACGCAAGTACGGATCGATCTTACTTTGAAGATCTCCCGGAAGAAATCCCAGTTTTTCTCCTGCCTCGATTGCCGGTCTTGTCAATATGATCCTGTTTACCTCATTGCGTTTAAATGCTGTAATCGCCATTGCCATTGCCAAATATGTTTTTCCTGTTCCTGCCGGACCAAGTCCGAATGTGATCATTCCTTCCCTTATAGAATCTACATATTTTTTCTGTCCGAGAGTTTTAGGCTTGATCGGTTTTCCCTGCAGAGTATGACAGATCAGATCCCGGTCAATTTCCACTATTCCCTCCTCCTGATCTTCAAAAACAAGTGAAATTGCATAATCCACATTCTGTTCCGTAATAGTATTTCCACGCCGTGATAATTCCAAAAGCTGAGTGAGAACACGATGCGTTTTTTCCGCAGCCGTATTTTCTCCTACAATCTTCATACTTCCGTCTCTTGCAATCAATGTGACATGAAATGTTCTCTCTAGTTTCTTTGCATAAGCATCAAACTGCCCAAACACGTTTGCCTCGTGCTCTGCAGGTATATCAATCATCAGTTCCGACAGACTCATCTGTTTCTTTCCTTTCGATCGTTATTATTTCTGTATCTGCCTCTTGTGTAATCCTCTCATTCAAAAAAAGAGTACCCATTGCTTTGGCAGATTTTTCATACAGATGTATTTTAACACTATTTTCTCTTATTTGAATACCTTTTTTCTGTAAATCTTTACAAAATCGCTCAAAATCTTTACTGAGAACCGCCCTCATCTCTTCCTTTGTATATATCTTTTCACGCAAGTGATAAGAACGGACGGTTTCCATCCCATATGAAAAAGGAAGATAAAAATTTTTTCCTGCTTTTACTCCGTATTCTTTTGATATAAATTCACAGCGGTTCGGTTTCATTTTTACACTTCCAAAGGAAACCCGGGTATCTTTAACTTTCACATAAAAACGATGTTTTTCTTTTTTATCATATACTTTTTCCTCATATGAAGCCGATAATTCATCTTCGTACTCCATCTGTGTATCCGCAAAAATGTCTGCATCGGCATGACAGTATTTATAGCCGATCACTTCCTTACTGTCGTTTACGATCTCCACTCGTCCGCTGACAAGAATATCTCCTTTTTTTACTGTATCACCGACATGAACTTGAGGCGTTCCTGTTCTTGTCACAATTTTTGTGATCACCCCATCTGAAGACGCGACAAGATCTACAGCGTTCTCATCTTTCTTTTTTTCTTCCTTCTCGAAAGAATCTTCATTTTCTTTAATTTGAATTTTTAGTCTGCTTCCGTCCAGTGATGCGGATACCCATACAACGTCATCATATTGCGTCCTGATCTCTTTTACGATTTTTCGGCAGTCTGCCTCTTTTTTTAGCATCCCCGCAAACACACCTTTCTCTCTTAAAAAAGACGACAACGCTTCATCCGTTCGCGTCTCATTCCCCGTAAAATGAATATCCCATATAAACATTGAATAAATCTGCAGTAAAAAAATACAGATAATAAAACCGGCAAAAAATAACTTTCGCTTCCGATTATTATAAAGAGAAAACGGAAATCCATATTTCTCTTTCACCCTTACTTTTGTATGCGTCTTTTTCGCAAAAGGTCTGATCCTTTTAAAATCTCGTACACTCATACAAAGTTCATAGCAGTGATCTTCATAGGCCAATCCCCAGATTAAAATATGGTGATAGGAACACAGATTCAAAAAACGCTCAGGAGAATATCCCTGAATCTGTATTTTTACATACCCCCGCAGATATCGCATTCCATTTTCAATCATCGGAGATTCCTCCCCTCCTGAAATTCAATCAAATTGATCGAACCGGTAATCTTCATTTCGTCATTCGTATAAAACTCTATTTCCAAACAACTTCCTTTTAACTGTATCTGTCCGTGTTTTGTTCTTATACGTACGAGAGTGTCTGTATACTCCGTGATCCCGCTGTAATTTTCAATACACACTTCCGACATTCCCAGAACTGTAACAACCGAAGCTCCCATAACAACATCTTTCGGCATACTTGCAGCCGATGCCAATTTCTTTTTAATCTGTTCTTTTTCCATATAAAAAATCCCACTCATCCGTATATGTGCGGCACTTTCTGTCCTATTCTTCTTTATTTCCGTTGATCGGCAATCAATAATCGAGACATGCTCTCTCTGTCACAAACGGCCTTACATATGTATCGGCAACAGCTACATGAGCCGGGTGTTTTGCGTAAACAGAAATATCTTCTTCCTTCTCAAACGTACTGACTAAAGCCATATCATGAGTGCTCGATCCGAACGGACAAGCAACAAACTCAAGAGTCAAAAGTCCGGGGATTTTTCCTACAAGGGCTGTAAGATTTTCTTCCATAGCTTTTTTTAATTCTTCTTTTTTATTTTCTTCTATTTCCGGTTTGAATTTCCACATAACAATATGATGTACCATTTTTCTACCTCTTTCTTAATATTTTCCTGCTTTTTATGTATCTTGTATTTTTTTGTTCTCCATTGTTTGCAGCGCTTTCTTGAATCGTACTGTAAACAAGATCGCCGTAAACGTCACAGCCAGCAGATCTGCCGCCGGTTCTGCAAGGTAAACAGCCATCGTTTTATTTGACGAAAACAGCAGCGGCATTATGTAAATCAGTGGAAGGAGCAGAATAAACTTACGCATCACGGCAACCACAATAGACTCTACAGCTCTTCCGAGTGCATTAAACGTCATCTGACACGCCATCTGAATTCCGAAAATCAGCATAACCGCCATATAAATACGAAGCGCCGGACGGGTAAATACGATCAAATCGGCTTCTGTCGTAAACATTCCTGCAAACACCTCCGGGAAAAGCATAACCGCTCCCCATAAAATTGTCGAATAACAAAGACTTACTTTTAACAAGAGCTTAAACGCACTTTTTACACGCCCTGCATTCCCCGCTCCGTAATTATAACTGATGATCGGCTGCGCACCCTGTCCGAGGCCTTGAAGGGGAAGCAGTGCAAACTGCATAACACTTGTCAAAATCGCCATCGCGCTTACTGCCATATCTCCTCCGTAACTTTGTAAAGAAGCGTTAAAGCAAACAGAAATCACACTTTCGCTCGCCTGCATAACGAACGTCGCCGCTCCCAATGCCAGACACGGAAAAATAATTTTCGGGCGAAGGAGCAAATTTTCTTTTCGGATCTTCAGCATCGTTTTCCTTCCCATTAGGAAAGAGATTACCCAAATACAGGACAATGCCTGCGATATAATCGTGGCAAGAGCCGCTCCTTTGACACCCATTCCGAATCCAAATATAAAGATCGGATCAAGTATGATATTGGAAATCGCACCGATCAATACAGACAACATTCCCGTCTTTGCGAATCCTTGCGCTGTAATAAACGCATTCATGCCAAGTGTAAGTTCTACAAAGATCGTACCGACTGCATAAATGTTCATATAGCTGACTGCATACTCGATTGATTTTCTGCTCGCGCCAAACAGCATAAGCAGATCTCTGCTCCATATAAGCAGCACTGCTGTCAGGATTGCAGATATTATTATCTGCATTGCAAAACAGTTTCCCAATATCTTTTCGGCTGTTTCATTGTCTTTCTTTCCCATATAAATCGACACCCGCGGAGACCCGCCATAGCCGACGAGAGCCGCAAACGCCGAAACAAGCATAATCAAAGGCATACATACTCCGACTCCCGCGAGAGCGGAAACCCCTACATTTGGGATATGTCCGATATAAATCCTGTCAACAAGATTATACAGCATATTGATCATTTGCGCCGCAACTGTCGGAAGCGCCAGTTTTAAAAGCAGTTTTCCGATCGGTTCTTTTCCTAAAAACGCTTTATCCTGTTCCATTTTTTAGCTCCTGTCTTTTCCGTTATTTGTTTTTAACCATAAAGAACATTATAATTCTTAAAATTCAAGTGTCAAGCTAAAAAATATCATATACACATCTACACATCATTTCCATATGAAAACAATTACAAAAATTTAATCCCCGCTCCGTCTTTGATATGCTCCCCCTCCTCGATAAACAGTTTTATTATTTTAACTGTCTACCTAGAAGGGGACATATCACTTTCAACGAAACGGGGATTTTTTCTGCCTCTTATGTTTCACTTATGAAATCTGATTCACGATATCTTTTATAACGAATCAATTTTACCACACACATATCTTAAGATTTTCCGCAGATCTTTTATATCTACCTTATCGTCTTTTTCCACATCAGCCGCAAGCTCCTGCATCTCGTTCAATTCTATCTTCTGACATATGCTGCGCAATACTACACGAACATCTCCGATCGCGACATTTCCATCCAAGTCCACATCACCTTTTTTGTAGTCGGAAGTATCTGCCACAAAAGTGCATCCGTTTTTCTTCGCAAACTCTTCTGCATATGTACCTCTGTTTCCGTAAACCGTAACCTGCTTCAAATTCACTCCGTTAAACGCATCCGCCTCAATAGATTCAAGACTGTCCGGAAGATATAATTCTTTAATGCCTGTACAATAGTTGAATACATATGGCATAACCGTCGTAATACCTTCCTCCAGTTCTATCTTCGTAATATTTGATCTTGAATCAAATGTTGTATTATCAAGCACAACCGTTCCCGGTACTTTCACTTCTGTTTTTGCTTCCGGAATTGTCAAAAGCAACGTTTTCTCTTTGTTATATATACAGCCGTCATAGGAAGAATACTTACTGTTTCCCTCTTCCACATGAATATCTTTCAGCTTCTCGCATACAAAAGTCTCTTTCTCATCATACTTTTCCGTCTCTTTCGGAAGTGTAAAACTCTCATCTGTCCTTGCAGCAGGATAACATAAGATCTCTTTTAAATCTTTTGTAAAAAGCACCCCATCCACGGAAGCATAAGCCGTATTTTCTTCTGCCACACGAATCTCCTGTAAAGAAACCGCATTAGATACGAGCTGTGTATCGATATGGGTAACTCTTTTTGAAATATCTAATGTTTTCAGCGTACTGTTAAAAATGTCGGATGACACAGATACAATATCCAAATCATTAAATTTTTCCGGTATCTTCACCTCTGTTATTCCGTCTTTTACTCCCACTACAGCAATACCGTTTGAAAACCCGATCTGCGTATTATTTGCTCCTTCCAAACGAACCTGCACAAGATCCTGCGTTTTATGAGAACCCGAAAAATCTTTTACATCCGGAGCAAAATAGTAGTTAGGATTGGAAACTCCCCATGTAGTATCAGAATAAAACCATTTTCCATCCGCATATACGAGATTCCATGCATGACCTTGTCCGCCTGCCCAGCCGATAACATAAATTGCCGGAATACCTGCCGCATTAAGCATCGCTTTATACAGATTTGAATAACCTCCGCACACAGCCACTTTCTTCGTAAACACATCATACGGAGCAAGTCCGATATCTGTATCATTTGATCCTGCATACCGTACGTTTTTTGTAATCCAATCATAAATAAGTCTTGCTTTTTTATAATCTTCCGTCTCTCCTTTTACGATCTGATCGTCAACAAATGTTTTGATCTCCTGTGCCTGTGCATCGTTCATCGGAGCCAGAGACTGATCCCATGTTTTAAAATCATCTTTATTACAATACTTAAGCAGATCCAACGCAGCCTGATCATACTCCAAGTTTTCCTGGTTTTTCTGCTCTGCCTTTAAATCATAAACTACGGGACTGTCCTCAACTGCATATACCGGCACTGATGTAACCGCTACCGAAACTACCGCCGTAAATGCCAAAACACCTGCTTTTATCCGTCTTGCTTTTTTCATATTCTTTTTCCTCTTCTGCACATATCATTACATTGCAACATTCTTTTACAAGATATCATATTTTTTTGTGCATTTCAACATTTTTATGCTCTTTTCTTTCTGTATTTTAGGCTGTTTTTGCACCTGATCTTTTGGCATTCCTTTCTTCATCCGGCAATATATCCGATCCCTCATCTCTCTTTACAGATATTATTCAGCAATGTTTTTATATCTTTGAGCTGTTCACCGGAATACAGTTTTCTGTCAATATACATATTAGGCGACGTCCTGCACTGTTTCAGGCAATTTCGTGTCCGCAATTCAAATCGTCCATCAGATGAAATCCCGTCTTTTTTGATTCCCAGCTCTCGTCTGAGATTTTGAAGGATCGTCATTCCATCTTTCTTTCCGCACCTCTCGCCTGTGCATGCAATAATTTCATGAGCCTGCTTCGCCTCTTTTATACTCGGATACATTTTGATTAAACAATTTAAAAATTTATCCGTAATTTCTGTCGTCTCTATAACCCGCACCTTCAATTCCGGCGTAATGCACCCCTCTGCTTCCTGAAGCTCACGCAACAATGCAATAACCATCTCCTGACTGCTCTTATCCCGTTGTTTCCCATAGTAGGCAAAAATTTCTTCTATTTGTTCCGACATTTTCTTCCTCACCTCGTATTATAAAGTAGTAGTATTTATAGACCCTCTCCAAGGTCTGTATGCTATTTCCATCATAACCATTCTTTACCTTTTCTACAGGTATGGTTATGATATATAAGATGCTGTGGACTGGTGTTTCCTCTCTACCACTTTGATGGTTTCAGAAAGTGTCCAGCCACAGTCTCTTTGCTTGATTGTTAATCAGTTAGATACCGCATGACGGTTTATTTAGAACGAGTTCACAACTGCGAAGAGCAACTGTGGTTCTAAAACAGTGTCAAATATATTCAAAGGAGATTTGCCATGATTTATATTGGTATTGATGTTGCAAAAGACAAACACGATTGTTTTATCACAAACTCAGAAGGAGAAGTGCTTTTTAACGCATTTACTATTCCAAACAATGCGGATGGTTTCCATGACCTCTTTCAAAAGATTTCTTCCTTAACAAATGATTTTTCTAACGTAAAAGTAGGACTGGAAGCTACCGGACACTACAATTACAATCTGTTAGGTTTTCTCATTGATAAAGGTCTCCCCACCTTTGTCATCAACCCTTTGCATACCAATCTGTTTCGTAAAAGTCTTAGCCTTAGACAGACAAAAACCGATAAAGTGGATGCCCATACGATTGCTCTTATGATGATGTCTGGAGTAAACTTACAGTCCTACTCAGACACATCTTATCACAACGAAGAGCTTAAGTCATTAACCAGATACAGGTTTGATAAAGTACAAGAACGAGCAAAACTGAAAACTTCTATCTCACGCCTTGTTAACATCCTTTTCCCTGAACTGGAAAAACTTGTTCCTAGTCTTCACATGGTTTCTATATACGCACTCTTAGCCGAGTTTCCTTCTTCTGCTCAGATTGCTTCATGCCATCTGACTCGCCTCACAAATCTGCTGGCGAATGCTTCTAAGGGACACTACAATAAGGAAAAAGCGATAGAAATCCGAAATGCCGCCAAACATTCCATCGGTTCAAATATGCCTGCAAAATCTCTTGAACTAAAGCACACAATTCGGCTTATTCAGGAATTAACTTCTGAGATTGATGAAATAGAATGCTTCATTAAATCCATTATGGACGAAATCCGCTCTCCAATTCTTTCCATCCCTGGTATCAATTACCGAATGGGTGCGATGATCATTGCTGAGATTGGCGACTTCAACCGTTTTAGTTCCCCTGACAAGATACTTGCCTATGCAGGACTTTCTCCCTCTACTTACCAATCAGGTCAGCTTGACGGCTGTTATTCTCACATGGAAAAGCGTGGTTCCCGTTACCTCCGCTATGCGCTGTTTAATGCGACAAAATTTGTCTGCATTTGGGATAATCAGTTCTCTGCTTATCTTGCAAAGAAGCGTTCCGAAGGCAAACACTATAATGTTGCCATATCCCATGCTGCCAAGAAACTGGTCAGGGTTATTTACCAACTAGAAAAGTCAGGGCAGCTTTATCATAGAGCAGCATAAAATTTAACTTCATATCTCCTTTTAGAGCACCTGCAAAGATGCTCTTATTGTCATGCAGTTTTCAAGGTTCAAATATATCTGAAAAGCATTTCTGCAATTTACTCAAAAAATCTTCATTTTAACCTTGACTTTTAATAGTTAGACTTTCTTTCGCTTTTCCAGTTCCTTCCGCTGTGCAATGAGCTTTTTTGTAGCTTCAATGCTTTCCTGTTCCTTTTTCTCTAATGCACGTATTCTTTCTTCATAAGTCTTTGTTGATTTCGCCATATCGTCTTCATCCTTTCTTTTTCCGGTAAACAACAGTTCCCGGTTGCATATCAGGAGAAGCACATGGTATAATCCTTTTGCGTGTAGGTATATCATGGCTTCGGTCTGATAGAACCTTTGGCGGTTTCGTAGGAAGCCGCCTTTTTAAGTTGCCACATTTCTTGTGACAGCTTTTACATTTCCTTTATCCCTCAGATCTCGCCCCTCGTTGGCTTCCATGAACTTTTCCAGAATGTCAGTTTTAATAAGGACTTTTCTTCCGACTTTTAATACCGGAAGCTTCTTCCATTCAACCAGCTTTCTCAAAGTGTTTCTGCCAATTCCTGTATAGTCGGCTGCTTCCTCGATGGATAATGCAATCTTTCTTTCCGTCATCTTGTCACCTCCCATTAAATTGCATTATGCAATTTTTGTTGTGCTGTTAGTATAGCGGTTTTATATTGCGTTGTCAAGCGTTATGAAATTTTAAAAATAATTATTAAATTGCATATTGCAATTATGTGAGGTACATGCTATAATTCATACATACCGAAAAAGGAGGCAATCAGCATGAAAGATAAAGAACTACGCAAGCTGATAGGCAGCAGGGCAAAACAGCGTCGTCTGGAATTAAATCTGACACAGCCTTATGTTGCAGAGAAGATGGGAGTTACAGCTTCCACAATCCTGCGTTATGAGAATGGTTCGATTGACAATACCAAAAAGATGGTGCTGGAAGGTCTTTCGGAAGCACTTCATGTATCTATTGAATGGCTCAGAGGGGAAACCGATGAATACGAAACCGATATTACGGATAAGAAAGAATTACAGATTCGTGATGCAATGGGCGATATTCTCAAACAGTTACCTCTCGACCTTAGTAAAAAGGAAGATGCTTTTTCCAAAGATTTACTGCTGTTGATGTTAAAGCAATATAACCTGTTTCTGGAATCATTCCAGTTTGCCTGCAAGAATTACAAGGGCAACACGAATGAAGCTGATATTGCAAAAGTAATGGGGTTTGAATCGAATGATGAATATAACGAGATTATGTTTCTCCGGGAGATCACCCACACTGTTAATGCCTTTAACGACATGGCAGATATCGTAAGGCTTTATTCCAAGAAACCGGAAATGGCAGAACAAAGTCTTGAAAATCTTTTATCAGAAGTTTTGTATGAGGATTCCGATTCGGTATAGAACGACAACCGGAGTTATGATATACTTACACGCAAGAAGCATTTCATCAGTTCCGATTGTCTGATATCGAAAGGAGACACACGATTATGGCAAAAGGATCTGTAAGAAAAAAAGGAAAGAAATGGTACTACCGCTTCTATGTAGAAGATGCAAGCGGCAATCTGGTTCAGAAAGAATACGCTGGAACAGAAAGTAAAAGTGAAACGGAAAAACTGCTCCGTCAGGCAATGGACGATTACGAAAGCAAGAAATTCATTGCAAAGTCGGAAAATATTACAATTGGAGAATTACTTGATATATGGGCAGAGGAAGAATTAAAGACCGGTACGCTCAGTAATGGGACAGTCCAGAATTACCTCGGTGCCATTACCAACATCAAGAAGCATCCAATTTCAGAGAGAAAGTTGAAAAATGTAACATCTGAGCATTTACAAGCCTTCTTCGATCTGCTTTCCTTTGGTGGCACTTATCCAGATGGTTCAGAAAGAAAAGGTTATAGCAAAGATTACATTCGTTCTTTCTCGGCAGTATTACAGCAGTCATTCCGATTTGCAGTATCACCAAAGCAATATATCACTTTCAATCCGATGCAGTATATTAAGCTGAAATACCAGACGGATGAGGTTGACCTGTTTTCCGATGATGACATGGATGGCGATATACAGCCAATTCCACGAGAGGATTATGAAAGACTGATTGAATTTCTACAGAATTACAATCCACCGGCAATACTTCCAATCCAGATAGCTTATTATGCAGGACTTCGTATCGGTGAAGCCTGTGGTCTGGCATGGCAGGATGTGAATCTTGAAGAACAGTGCCTTACAATCAGACGCAGTATCCGATATGATGGTTCAAGGCACAAGAATATCATCGGACCAACCAAACGAAAAAAGGTAAGGATTGTTGATTTTGGAGATACACTGGCAGAGATTCTTCGCAATGCCCGAAAGGAACAACTTAAAAACCGAATGCAGTACGGAGAACTTTACCATAAAAACTACTACAGAGAAGTAAAAGACAAAAACAGAGTTTACTATGAGTTCTATCATCTGGACGGAACAGAGAATGTTCCAGAAGATTATAAGGAAATATCCTTTGTCTGCTTAAGACCGGATGGAAGTTTGGAACTGCCAAGCACGTTAGGAATTGTTTGCAGGAAGATTGCTCAGAAACTGGATGGATTTGAAGGATTTCATTTTCACCAGTTGCGACACACCTACACAAGCAACCTTCTGGCAAATGGAGCAGCACCAAAGGATGTGCAGGAACTGTTAGGGCACTCAGATGTCAGTACCACCATGAATGTCTATGCACACTCTACAAGAAAAGCCAAGCGGGAATCTGCAAGGTTACTTGATAAAGTGGCAGGCAATGACTAAATAAAACTTTCCCTTATTTCCCTTACGATTATCTCATAAGGGCAAAAATAAGGGAAAATACATATCGTTTCGCTAATGCACAGGCTGGAAAGCCTGTAAAATAGGGAAAGTTAGAAATATATTTCGGCAAACTGGAAATTGTCTTTTATAAATAGCCACGTTTCGCTAACGTGTTGAGGATGTTTCTTCCTTCATCGGTTCCTTCGATGATGCGTCTTGCGCGGACGCTGTCACCGATGGTGATGATCTCTACATTGTTATTGTCCTCGAATGCGGCCTGAATATCCGGCAGTACCGCCACCGATGACAACAACGTTGCACGGTTTGTTGATCTGGATACCAATACAAGTACCATGTTTGTGGATGGTTTCTGTTAATTTGAAAAGTCTTGGCAGATAATTGTCGTGGTCAATACGAAGCTGTGTGGTTCCATTCGAACCTTCCGGTGAATCCACACTGGCATTTTCTACCATAATAAGTCCGGTTCCGCCTTTGGCATGCTGTTCATAGTAATTAATATGTAGAAAACTCATTTCTCCACTCTGCTCACCATCTGTCGTGTTATTTACGTCAAAAGAAGTTGTTCATTTATGGTTCGAATTATAGTTAAAAAAAAGACATAAAACAAATGCATGAAATGATGAAAAATAATAGACATTCTCTATCATTTGTGATATTTTGTTGAAAAGGAGTGGTTGTATGAATCTAAATCAGTTGCAATATTTTGTTGTACTGGCACGTTATGAGCATTATACGAAAGCAGCAGAAGAGCTGGAAATCTCCCAGCCATCCTTAAGCCATGCCATGACAACGCTGGAGCGGGAACTGGGCACCAGACTGTTTCAGAAAAAAGGAAGAAATGTTGTCCTGACGAAATATGGACGCATGTTCCGGGAATATGTAGAAGAAGCACTGAAGATACTGGATCTTGGAATACGAAAGACAAGAGAGATGACCGGACAGACGAGCGGAGTGATTGAACTGGCGTATATCTATACATTGGGAAATGCTTTTGTCCCGCGGCTGGTTGGAGATTTCATCCGAAGTCATGAAGAGCTGAATGTGAAATTCCATTTTCATGCAGGAACAACGAAAGAAATTATAAAAGGGTTAAAAGAAGAAAAATACGATCTTGCATTGTGCTCAATGGTAGAAGAGGAGAAAGATGTAACTTTTACACCGGTAGGCACACAAAAGCTTGTTGTTGTCGTGCCGAAAGCACATCCGCTTGCCGGAAGAAAAGGCATTGATCTGGAAGAAGCAGCAGATTATCCGATTATCTATTTTGGCAAAAACAGAGGTCTTCGTGCGGTTGTGGATAAATTGTTTGAGATGGCACATATACGTCCGAAGATTGTCTGTGAAGTAGAAGAAGACGGTTCTATGGCTGGACTTGTCGCAGAGAATTTCGGAATAGCCATCATGCCGGATCTTCCGGTGCTTAAGACGATGGATGTGGATATACTGGAGATCCGATCGCCACAGCACCAGCGCTATATTTATCTTGCTACAGCAAAGAAAAACTACCTGCCACCGCTTGCTGAAAAATTTGCCGGATATATAAAGAAAGTACGCGTTCTGTAATGCGTACTTTCTTTCTATAATATAGATTCTGCAGATGTGAACTCTCATTCTATAATATGGATTCTGCAGATGTGAACTCTCATTCTATAATATAAATTTTACAGATGCGTACCTTCTTTACGGATAAACTGTATAAAATTCTTGACTGCCGGAATCATAAACTGATCTTTCATGTGAGCCAGATAAACGGTGTGTACCAGATGCACATCTGAAACCGGCAGAATCTTTACATTCTGTTCGTGGATATTTTCCACATCTGCGACAAGCGCAATTCCAAAATCTTCCGCAACCAGTGCGGAAATCGCATGTTCATCACCGCAGGAACAATGGCAGCACTTGTGATCACCAGCCTTCTGATCACAAAATTCAAACAGGTACGTTTCCTGGTGATCTATCCGGCGATTTCCTTGATCATGCTGATCCTCGTATATGTAGTGAAATCACCGATCATCTGCTACGTGGGCGCATTTGTGATCGGTGTGGTTTTGGCTTTGTTTGTCAATCTGAGATATGGTAAACTATTAGCACGTACTGAAAAATAAAACAGGTAATGTGTACACGAAAGAAGCAGCAGTTATCGGAAAACAGGAGGAACAAAATACATGAATCCAGTAAAAGTAAGAAATATAACCATTGGCGAAGGAACACCGAAGATCTGTGTTCCAATCGTCGGAGTAACAAAAGAAGAGATCCTGGAAGCAGGAAAAAATATTTGCACAATCGGAGCAGACGTCATCGAGTGGCGTGTAGACTGGTATGAAAATGTCTTCGATTTCGACCAGGTAGAAGAGACTGCAAAAGAATTGAGAAATGTAATCGGAGAGACTGCACTGTTATTTACCTTCCGTACCGCAAAAGAAGGTGGAGAAAGAGCAATTGAGACAGATGTTTACGTGGCGTTAAATGAAAGAGCAGCAAAGAGCGGACAGGTAGATCTTGTAGATGTAGAAGCATTTACCGGAGAGACGGCTGTAAAACAGATCATCGAAACTGCGCATGCCACAGGTGTGAAAGTAGTTGCATCCAATCATGACTTCCACAAGACACCGGCGCAGGAAGAGATTGTATCCCGTCTCTGCAAAATGCAGGAACTGGGGGCAGATATTCCGAAGATTGCAGTGATGCCGCAGAATAAAAAAGATGTACTGACACTGTTATCAGCAACAAGAGAAATGTCAGAAGAGCATGCAGATCGTCCGATCATCACCATGTCTATGGCAGGAACTGGCGTAATCAGCCGTCTCTGCGGTGAAGTGTTCGGTTCAGCACTGACATTCGGTGCAGCAGGAAAAGCATCCGCACCGGGACAGATGGGAGTAGAAGACCTGAAGACTGTACTGGAGTTACTGCACAAGAGTCTGTAATAGAACTGACTTTATGCTTATTTTTATTGTAAAAGACATGGGGAAGATCTGGAGAAAAAAGAGAAAGTGATCGGAGAACTGAAAAGCAGAGGCTTCAAACGCGTGCTCGCAGACAGTGCACTGGCGATGCTAAGTCCGGTTATTATCCTCGGATGTATTTATACCGGTGTGGCATCCCCTACAGAGGCAGCAGCCGATGATCGGAACGAAGAAAAGATAGAAGAAATCCAAAAAAGCGGAACCCAGATACTCACACTGGATGAAATGACAAGAACAGAGATGAAGCAGGCAAGCGCAGGTGTGCGCGAAGCAATCCGGAAGAAAGTATCAAAGAAAATCGCAGATGCATATATGGGAGAGAAATAACGAAGAGCAGGAAAGCCACTGAATAGCAATCCTGCTCTTTATACATCTCACTTCCCTATTGCCACTCCACTCCGAATGCGTTATACTACCAACAGAGTAAAAAAGAACAAACAAAGCAAATCACCAGAAGGGAGATCTTAGCAATGAAAATCACAGACGACATTATCTACGTGGGAGTGAACGACCACGACATCGATCTGTTCGAGGGTCAATACATCGTGCCAAACGGCATGGCATACAACTCATACGTGATCAAAGACGAGAAAACAGCTGTCATGGACACCGTAGACGCTAACTTTGCAGAAGAATGGCTTGGCAACATCGACACAGCACTGGGTGGCGCGGCACCGGATTATCTGATCGTGCAGCACATGGAGCCGGATCACTCCGCGAATATCGCAAAATTCATTGAGAAATATCCAGAAGCCAAAGTCGTAGCAAATGCCAAAGCGTTCCAGATGATGAGCAACTTCTTCCGCGGAATGAACCTTGGAGACAAGAAAGTTGAAGTCAAGAATCAGGAGACACTGTCACTCGGTAAACATGAGCTGACATTTGTCTTCGCACCGATGGTACACTGGCCGGAAGTTATGGTCACATATGACAGTACAGATAAAGTTCTCTTTTCCGCAGACGCATTTGGTAAATTCGGCGCCCTGGACGTAGAAGAAGATTGGGACTGTGAAGCTCGCCGCTATTATTTCGGAATCGTTGGTAAATACGGCAAGCAGGCAGAGAATCTCTTAAAAGCAGCCGAAGGTCTGGATATTCAGACAATCTGTGCACTGCACGGTCCGATCCTTAAAGAGAATCTGGAGCATTACATCGGACAGTACAAGACATGGTCTTCTTACGGTGTAGAGACCGAAGGTGTCATGATCGCATACACATCCGTATATGGAAACACAAAGAAAGCAGCCGAGACACTCGCGTCTGCACTGGAAGCCAAAGGCTGCCCGAAAGTCGTACTCTGCGATCTGGCAAGAGAAGACATGGCAGAGGCAGTCGAAGACGCATTCCGTCATGGTAAATTAGTGCTTGCAACCACAACATACAATGGAGATATCTTCCCGTTCATGAGAACATTTATCGAAGCCCTGACTGAGCGCGGTTACCAGAACCGTACGATGGGTATTATTGAAAATGGTTCCTGGGCGATTACAGCAGGTAAAGTAATCCGCGGACTTTTCGAGAAGAGCAAGGACTTAACATGGGTTGACACAACTGTCAGCATCATGTCTTCCATGAGCGAAGAGAACGAAGCACAGATTGAAGCAATGGCAGAAGAACTGTGCAAATAATATATAAAATCTATATGATATATAGGTTAAATCAATGAATGAAAAAGAATACGACAGTTGACTATCATACAGTAAAGTGCTATCATACATAAACTGTAAGGCTAATGCATAACGAAGGTATCGAAAAGTAGACTGAAATATAAGCCCTCCTCGCTAAGGTGCCAGAAAAATGCGGGGAGGGACTTTTATGTATTAGTTGCTATTTTGAAGAAAATAGAGTACAATCTAAACGACAATGTCGGTATGAGTTATATTAACACAAGTCTTAAGCTACATCGTAAGAAATACTAGTTTACCCCATACATCAAAGAAATGATATAGGCAAGACCAAAACTACATATACGCGGATAGACTCTTTAGGAAAATAGAGTTATTTATAATTAAGGAAAAAGAAATAAAGAAATAAAGAAATAAGTAAGAGGAATGAGTTATGTACAGGAAAGATAGTGAGGGTTGGCTGAAGCATTTTGACTTTTTAGTGTTGGACATGCTTTGCCTGCAAGTTGCATTTGTGTTGGCGTATGGAATAAGTGGGTATGGATTCTACCCATATAATCTTTTGATTTATCGAAACATGGCGATATTTATTGAGTTTGCAGATATAGTAGTGCTTTTTGCGTGCGGAACTCTAAAAAATGTATTGAAAAGAGGACATTACAGAGAGTTTCTGGCAACGTTCCAGAATACAATTATGTTAGGTGCAGTAGCGATATTGTATTTATTTTTATTGCGACAAGGACAGAAGTATTCACGACTTGCACTGATTCTTAATATGATCCTTTACTAAGACTTCCCATACCTAAAATGGGATTCGCACCTTGAAAATTCAATATT
>OLPX01001460.1_pt1 | contig 16584 bp, 6 predicted proteins | sample 1672491 | NCBI WGS metagenome assembly OLPX01 (sample SAMEA3136692, study PRJEB25190) | human gut metagenome | biome: human gut; feature: human-associated habitat; material: faeces | place: Austria | collected 2013 | reverse complement strand
CCTGCGCTTTCACGTTCTCGCTCTCTGCGATTGTGATCACTTCGCGCAGATTTTCTTTATCCACGATCGTGAAGCCCAGTTCAATCGTGGTGTCTGCATTCGGCATTGCCAGGCTGTATACATACTCATTGACATCAAACGCCTCTACAGGCTCGCCATTGACTGTCACGCCTGCGATCTCTCTGCCTTCGACTCTCGGCTCAAAGGTCAGGTCGAGATTCGTGTTTGCCATTACGACGTCTTTATATGCGCCGATCAGGTTTGCAATCGTCTGCTCTTCCCCATCGATTGACAGTTTCACCGTTGTCGGGTAGCTTACTGTCAACATATGCTCGGTCGGGGTTGTGTTCTTCACAAACTTAATCGCTGCGCCGCCAGAGGTCGTCAAATCGCTGCGGCTATGTGCAGTGACCGTCGAACCATCTGCCTGCTTAAATTCATACTCCAGAACCGGGGTATCCAGGCCAGCAAGGTCAATGGTCAAAGTATCTGCACTTGTGACTGTTTTTGTTTCTGCGATCACGCCGTTCAACGGTTCATCCAAATCCAGCGGATTGTCCGGATTATCTCTGTAAATATATGCTGTATAAGTGCCATCGCCCAAGAAATCGAGATCGATGTCCACCGGTTTCGTCTCTTCGTATGCACAAATGACACCTAAATACCAATCGTCGCCATTGCGGCGTGCCATTTCTACCAGCTCGCCAACTTCGCCACCGATCAGCTTACTCTCATCCCAAGAGGCCGGCATACTGCTCCAATATTCCTCATAGAAAGGAATCGCCTTATAAACCGATGGTTTATCCGCCAAGCACTGAATGCCACTCTCATAGATGATCGGCAGCGCATACATATGTGCCAAGGTAAACATCGGCGGGTTGTCAAATTCCTGTGGTTTTCCAGTATCCGGGTCTGTCGGGCCGAAACGTACATTGTTCAAAGCACCAAAAGATGCCATCGGAGTATAATCCAACGGACCAACTGCGCCTCTTGTAAATGGAATAACACAGTTATTCGCAGCCGTCAAATCGCCGCCCCACGGATAAGTACCGCCGCCGTAATCGTTCGGGTCACGCCAGTCACTTACGGCGTAACCTTCTGCACCACCGACGCCTTCTCTTGTTAGAGCATGGGGATAGGTGCGGCGTTCGCCTGCCGGTTTTACAGTGCCATGCAGGTTGATAATCATATGATTCTCGGCAGTTTGCTTCAGCAGGGCATCGTACAACTGCATCATGGATTGCGTTGCAGAATCGAAGAAGTCCGGCTTAATACCAGCAATTCCGAGTTCTGCCCAGTAGTCAATGCGCTCACGTTGTTTTTCTGTCACAATATCGTTTTTGTGTACCCAGACCAAAAGCTTAATGCCCTTGCTCTTTGCATACTCAACTAATTCTTCCGTCCAGGAATAATATCCGAGATAACGCTGGCCAGCCGGCGCATCCGGATCATAACCGGGCTGCTCTTCTTTGTTCTCAGTGCGCTCATACGGCACCATCCAGCCTTCGTCCAAAAGCTGATACTGCCAGCCCATTTCCGCTGCGAAATCTACATATTCCTTGTAAATACGCAGGCCTTCTGTCTCAAATTTATCAGCCGGAATCTGGTCATGGCGCAGATCGCCATTCAGCCATGTCCAGTTGGATACGCCGGATTCAACCCAGCTGGTGTCTCCGATTGCATTGTCCGGGCTCAGGTTTTCCGGCATCGTATTGTCCATGATGTCCGCCAGATCGCCCATCACCAGGAAACGCCACGGAGAAGTGAACGGTGCAGTAGTGACCACCGGTCCCTCTGCATCCTGCTCAGGTGCAAATTTCACGGAGAGCATCGTATCCTCGCCGCCCTCCAGCACAGAACCACAATAGGTTCCTGTCATGATATCCGCCTCAGAATAGAGACCATAGCTGCCACTTTCCGTCTCATACAACAGCGGCATATTGAACAGCTGGCCATCCAGATCGGAATAGCTTCCCCATTCTCTGTGCGGCCATTCGTTTGCAACGCTGGAATTGTCGCCGCAGCTCTGACCCCAGAACTTCTGGTAACCTTCGGGGAGCTGGAATCCAGTGAATTCCTCTGTGATCTCCAGTTCATCGCCGTTTCCGTCGATTGCATAGCGGAGAGCAACGCCCTCATCATAGGCGCGAACAAGAATGCTGTAACTTACCCCATCCTTGGTGAACGGGAAGGTTGTCTCGTTGTAATCCTTGTCTACATGCTTTACTTTACCGCCGATTAGATCATAGGAATCGTTTCCGCTCTTGGAAGAAACTTGTCCCAGAACCAATCCACTGCGGAAATCACCCATGTTGGTCATCAGGCCAGTCGGGGATACGCCAGCCATTACTTCGCCATCCTTTATGGCGAGATACGAAACAGCGCCATAAGAAGCGTCATAAGCAACCAGTGCCTTTACATCTGCAGCCGGTGCCGTCACTTCAAAAATGCTGCCTTCAACCGGCTCGGTCCCAACAACCACTTGGACATAGGACTCGAGTGTAGAACCATCTTCCAATTCTGCTTTAAACACAACAGAGGCCGTGCCGTTGCTCTTTGCTTCTGCAGTGATTCCAGAATTGGTCTTACTAACCTCCAAGATGGAGGAATTGCTGCTTTCTACGGTATAATCTTCAATTGCCTCACCATAGTTGTCCCATGCGGAAGCCGATACCTTGGTGACATCGCCCACATTCAACAACGTTTGGTCAACTGCCAACTCCACAACTGGGTCCTGTGGCTCCGGCTCTGGCTTTGCTTCCTGTACCAACTTCCACTGGTTGGAAATAGAATCTTCATTGGCCAGAACAATGAGCGTTCCATCCGTTGTATCATCGCCGTCGAGAGCAATGTAAAGCGGCGTGCCTGCCAGCTCGGCCTTCTTATTCAGAATTCGATACGTACCGTTTCCGGTATCTACGATCTTCCACAGCTGGGAATCATCCGCATTGTCAATGTTCCCGAGGGTCAAAGCTGTACCGACTTCCGGCGCAGAACCGGTCGGCATCAAAACGGTAGCAGTCGTGTTCTTGGGCTGGATGCGATAGTATTCCTGATTTGCATCCGGAATCAAACGCCAGCACAGTGCATCTCCCGGATTGTAGTTCCACCACAGATCCACCTTTGCTCCAGCGCTGGTATTGCCGCCGTATACTTCAATTCCTGCATCCTTCAAGGAGGTCAGGATTCGATACTCTGCGGTCGTATCCCAAACCGGTGCATCCTCGGTCTTCACATAGTGAATCGCTGCGCCGCCTGTTTCAGCAAGCGCAATGTTCAGCGTGTCGTTCTTAGTAACCGTGCGGGTTTCCGCATCGACGGTCTCCATCGGATCTTCGCCATCCGTATAGATGTAGGCAGTATAGGTTCCTTCACCGAGGAAATCCAATGAGAACTCTGCATTGCGAGCATTATCACAGATCATTCCCTGATACCAGTCGTCCCCATTTCTACGGGCGAAGTTCACATAATCCGCGGGTTCTCCATCTACAAGAATGGATTCATCCCACTCGGAAGGCATGTTCTTAAAGTAATGCTCATAGGCCGGATGCGCACGATAAACGTCCGGCTTGTCCGCCATGCACTGCACGCCAGCTTCAAATACGACCGGCAGGGCAGCCATATGCGCCAAGGTAAACTGACGATAATCGCCGCTCGCGCCATAGGAAGCCATGGGGGTATAATCCATTGGTCCTACTGCATTGCGGGTAAACGGAAGCGTGCAGTTATGGCGTGCACTGACATTATCAGGAATAAAGTCATACTGCTCTGCGCCAAACACCGCTTCACGGGAAATAACGTTTGGATAGGTGCGGCGTTCGCCAGTTGGCTTACCAGCGCCGTGCACGTTTAACAGCATATTATATTTCGCTGTAGTCTTTGCCAGGTTTTCGATTTGCAGAATCGTTGCCTGATCCTGGGAATCAAAGAAGTCCGGCTTGACGCCCTTGAAGCCCATCTCTGCCCATTCAGAAATGCGCTCTTCCTGCTGTTCTGGGGTCTTCAGGTCGGAGCTGTTCGCCCAAACAATCAAGCCAACGCCCTTTTCGTTGGCATACTGGATCAGATCTTCGGTCCAGTCATAATAGCCCTTATAAATGGAGCTATCATTCGGGTCCGTATTCTTTCTCTGCCAGCCTTCGTCGAGCAGCTGATATTCCCAGCCCATCTCTACTGCGAAGTCGACATAATCTTTATAGATTTCAAAAGCTTCGTTCTCGAAATCCACATCCGGGTCTGTATGACGAAGGTCGCCATTGAGCCAAGTCCAGTCAACTGTACCAGACTCTACCCAGCCGGTATCTTCCAACTTGCAGTCCTCGCTCAAGGTCTCCGCCATGGTATTTTCTGCAATCGTCTTCGGGGAACCGATGACGGCAAAACGCCAAGGAGATGTAAACGGAGCGGTTGTCACGACGTCGTCGGTCTGTTCCGGAGTAAAGGCAACATTCAACAGACCAGTGCCATCGCCTACAAGCTGTGCGCCACAATAGGTAGAATTCAGGTCTGCCTCGGAGAGCAGCGCCCAAACGCCATCGGTGGTTTCATAGAGGAGCGGCATGCAGTAGCTGCCGCGAAGCTTATGGGCCTCTTCCTCTTGTGCAACGGATTCATTTGCATATTCATATTCCATCGCCTGTGCAACAGAACCGCTTGCGAGCTGGAATCCGGAATTCTCTTCCGAAATGGTGAGTTCCTCGCCATCTTCGGTTTCAATCACATAACGGAACGCCATGCCATCGTCGTACACACGAACGATGATGCTATAGGAAGCGCCGCCCTTTGTAAAGTTCAGCGTCATCTGGTTGCCCGTAGCGTCCACATGGTCCACTTTAGCGCCAATCAGGTCATAGGAGTCCGTGACCTCTTCATCCTCACGGCTCACAAAGGTGAGGCCGTCGCGGAAATCGCCAACGTTCGTTACCAGTCCCGTGGGGGAGCTGGAAACAACGGTTTTTCCTGCATATGTCGTGAAGAAGCGGACAGCGCCCTCAGCGTCCATAAAGAACAGTGCGGAGATATTCTCGTCGGGCGATGCAACCGACCAAGTTGCGCCCTCTTTCCCTTCGCCAACAATGATCTCACAGGTCGCTGTACGGCTGATGCTCGAATCGACCGCATCCACCACTGTACAAGTCATCGTTGCAATGCCGTTTGCAACGCCGGTAATGACACCCGTATCCGGATCAATGGTTGCAATCTCCGGATTATTACTGGAATATGTGCACTGTTCTGGGGTGATTGCAATGCTCTCCTGACCGTTGGAATACGCGGAGATCACCAGATTGGTGCTGTCCCCTACTGCAACAGCCGGCTCTTCCGGCTGTACGGACAATGTCTTCAGACGGTCCATCACAGCGCGGTCGCAGATAATCTGTGCTTCCGCCCAAACGGAATTAGAACCACCGGAGTTTTCCATCGTCAGCACGGTTGTGCCTTCCGGAATTTCCACATCCACCGGTATAATCCCTTTGCTGCTGGTCAAATTCTTCGTATAGAACGTCTCGCCATCCGCCTTCAGTGTGAAGTTTGTTCCTCCCCACCAGTTATCCGACTGAATGGCAATTTGTGCCTGGAAACGCAGCGCACCATAGCCGGTCAGGTCATAGACGATCGTTGCGTTACCACTCGTACCGAGGCCCTTTTCAAAGGAAACCTCCTCCCCATTTTCGTCCGTCAGGACAATCTTATGTACGTTGACATCTCTGTCCTTACGGACCTGCCACCATCCATCCTCAGCGGATGTCCATTCCATATCGCTGAGATATACGGCGGCTGTCTCTGTTGGATCTGCACGGTTTTCCTCAGTCTTCGCGACCGCGGGAAGCCCACTGGTAAATACAAGCGCAAATACCAGGAGCAAGGCAAGTGCAGACCGCCATGTTCTTTTTCTCATGATCCCTTTCTCCCTTCTTGGATTTTTGGCACAAAATTCTGAATACTTTGGCCTGGACTTTATTATATAAAACAGAGTGTTCCAAAAGTGTTCCATATTCACTTCTTCTTTTAGGAAATACTAATAAATTTGTAAAAAAATACGTTTCTTTGTATATTTGCTTGCTAAAAAGAAATATTTATTAGTTTTCTGCATATCCTTCTTGATTTTCCATAAAAAGGCCCCGGTTCCAGAGGCTTCCAGAACCGGGGCTTTTTATCATATCGCTTTTTTATACTTCAATATTGATGCCTTTTGAGGCCTATGCAATCGTGATGGTACAATGCTTCACAGCATTTTGGCCTGGGAGAGTGGTATAAACGCCCGTGCTACTGCCCGGTGTACCAACGGCCCATACACGGAAATAGTAATCATTTCCGATCTGTGTTACATACTGGGTCTTCAGTACATTGCCGTTGCCCACAGTAAAGACCGGCATGACACCATTTCCATTGACCACGGTCATCTTGAAGCAGTACGCGCTGCCGCTCTTCACGGAGAAGTCAACCGTCGTATCCGAGACCACTTTGGCCGGAGCGGTTGCCGCATCTGTTCCGATTGCCACGGCATATCCATCGGAACCCATACTGTTGCTTCCGTTGGACGAGCTGGAAGAGCTACTGCTGGAACCACCACTCGGCTTTTTCACCAGCTTTGCCATTGCATTCTGGAGAGCATCCGCAGCCGCTTGGATCTGCGCCTGCAATGCATCTTCCGGCAGTTCTTTTGCTTCCCGCAGAGCAGTCTCAAGGACAGCCCAGCTTTCCGCTGTATAATTCTTTTCTTGGAGCTGTTCTGCCTTCGCAATCAGATTTTCCAAAGCCTCACGGCCGTCGGCCACACTCTTTATCAGCTTCGCATCCGCGTAATCGACGACCACGCTGGAATTATCCATCTCCGTAGTCAAGATCAGGGTCTTTGCATTGGTGGGCAACATCTGATCGACCTTCAATGCAGCAGAAGTACCAGTCAGCCACGCCGTGGTTGGAAGGAGGGTAATGGTTTCGCCATCCGTGGTGACGACTTCGATCTTTAGAGACGCATAGTTCGGCGTGACGGTATCCACGCCAGCGATCGTGTAGAAACGTTCATAGCCCTGTCCTTCGATCGGGATTTTTTGGACCATGATACGGCGGGACTCATAAGTTGCATCCGGATGCTGTACGGAAACACCCTTTGCAAAGGTGGTCGTGCCATTATAGTTCAAGGAGAGCGGGCCGTCAAACGCTGTGCGGTCCAAGGTGACGTTGCCGCCGCCTTCTAATACCCAATCACTCTGGTCCAGATCGCTTACATAGGTCACATCCACCTCGGAGAAACGGATGGTATAGGTCTTGGTCTGCCCGGACAGGGTTGCACGCACAGTCGCTGTGCTGCCCTCGAAGGAGACGTCTACCTGCACTCCGGAAAGCGAAGTGGTCGCCGTCACCTGCGGCAGTTCACTGCTGGCTGCAACTTCAACCACATACTCGGTCTTCGATGGATCAAAGCCCTGAATGGACGTGCCGTCCACTTGGATATCCGTGATCGGATACTGGATCGTGCTCGGCTCGACCGCTACTTTGCTGTTGGCCATCTTATCGGTCTCTCCTGAAACCGGAGAAATTCGGAATGCATGGGTATAGGTCTTGTCGGTATCAAGGCGGTATGGATCGAGCGGCACATGGCCGAAGAACGCCGTATTGCTGACACCGCGCTGCATATAGTCGATGCACCAGATGGTGTCTTCACGCATGGGAACCTGATAAGGATGGCGATACGCGCTGGCGGAGTTATACGGCTGAGTGCTCAATGCCGGGTTCAGCTCTTCCGCCGTGTAATGCTGCGCCGAGGTCTCCATGGTGCCGTCTGCTGTAACCATCAGGCCGGTGCCCTCGTCGTTTGTGAGGGACGTCCAGCGCACGTCTGTGCGGTTGCCGTTCTCCTGCGGCTTGACATACTTATACATGAATTGTTCGTCGACTGTGCTCGTGTACACGCCCAACTTGGAACCGGTCTTGCGGTCGCAATAGTTCTCGTCCGGGCCGCGGCCGTAGTATTCCAGGTTTTCGTAGCCTTCTGCAACCTGCATACGCATTCCCACCTTGGGGAGTGCAAATTCACCGTTGCCGCCCGGTGCAAAGTTACTGTGCGGCACAAGCTGGTTACTGACGACGATTTCACCGTTGCTGTAGATGTCGTAGGTGACATAGTTGGAGGCATCCACCAAAATATCCTCCGAGATTGCGACGGAAATATGCTTTCCGTTTTCATCCTTTTCCACAGTCACTTCCACGTTCTGCATCGTATCCTCTGCATTGCGGAGCTCGGTCGGGAAATAGTTCGTAATATCATTATAGGTCTGTGCTCTCCAATAGCTCGGGACCGGGCCTTTTTCCAAAATGGTTTCCCCATCCAAGGAGTAATTGGTAATCACACCGGTCTCTTTGTCCATTGTGATGGAATAGTTCTGGCCTTCCGCCGTGACGCCTTCCATCTTGATCTCCTGCTCGTTTTCTTCCACATTGCTAAACGCCTGCATCGCGGAGGTATCCATCTCCATCCGGTCGCCGGTCTCAACGGTGAGTGGGATCTGATCGAACGCCAATTCGTCGCCCGCATTCGCCCAGGAGGTATCCTCCTTATAGCGGACGCTGAACTCCAGCAGATAGTCCGAACCAGCCTTCGGCGTAAACTCCGGCAGATCCAGTTGAATGGTTTCTTCCGAGAATGGTGCGAGGTCGAGCTCCAATGCCTGCTCTGATCCGATGGTCTCCGTATCCTCCGTCACTTTCCAAATGATTTCATACTGATCCAGGTTGGTATTTTCGAATTCATTGACTACGCGGACCTCGCCCTGGGTCGCCTTACCATCATCGTAGAAATTGACCTGCTGATGCACTTTGCGGACTTCGACTGCCTTCGCAGTAGGAGTGCGGTCTGCAAATAGCAGGCCGTTTGCGCAGAATGCGTCCGCATTGGAATGGCTGTCGATCCAGTCGCCGCCGTAGCCCCAATAGTAGCCGTCCAGCTTATCATCCAACCAGTGATAATTGGTCTCTTTGGATTCAATCTCATCGTCCGTGAAGTCGAGCCAATAGACAACGCCTTCGTCATCCATGGTGCGGTTCGGGTCTGCCATTTCCTCCGCAGTCAGTTCTCTCTCGTAGATACGGACACTGTCAATCGCGCCGGTAAACACACGGTCCGCAGAAGCTGAATCCAGGCCCACCGTCAGTGCTTCGCTGGCGCTGTCAAACGGTGCGGAAGCGGTCGTGGACGCTGCCCCTGTATTGGGGAGTTCTTGGCCATCCCAATAGAAATGCAGGGTCTTGTCGGCAGCACACATACCCACCAGCTGGTGCCAGTTACCGTCTGCATAATTATCCGGGAGTCCGGCTGTCGCAGCAGTTCCTGCTGCCCAACCGTCCACAAACAGCTCGAAGTACGGGTGGTCGCCTCTCGCGTTCACTTTCAGCCCCAGGCCATTATCACCGGTAGAGATAAAGCCCTGGTCGCTGCTGGGAATTGCATCCGGCTTGATCCAGACCTCCATAGTCAGAGCGTTACCCTTTGCCCGCAGGTCATCGCCGCGCGCTACCGTGATATAACCATTTTCAATCGCCTGCGTCCCATCACGGCCTTCCGTCCAGGCCGCAGTGTCGCTGAGCACCGCCTCAGTGCCGGTCTTTGTATCCCGTACTACATAGGTCGTGATATCCTCCGGAACCTTCGTTGCGATGGACTGATCGACCCAGTCCCAGATAAATCCGCCCTGCAAGTTCGGATACTTGCGAACCAAATCCCAGAATTCTTTGAAATTGCCCAGAGCCTGGCCCATCGCATGGGCATACTCCTGCTCCATGTACGGCATCTGATAGTCCGGGTTCTTGGCATAGCTCTCTACCGCGCTCGGCGCCGGATACTGGGTGCTGTGGACGTCCACAATATTCTTGCAGCGCTGGTCCATATCCATGGGGTCTGCGCCCTCATCCTTCTGATAGCGGTGATAGTAACCGTCGGACTCGCGTTCATACATTCTCAAGCGGCTGGGGTCTCTTTCCAGCACATACTGGGAGCTGACCCAGAAGCAATAATTTTCATCATAGTTGTGGGTGGTATAGGTCGCTTCGTTGCCCAAGCTCCACATGACGATGGAGGCATGGTTCTTATAGCGCTCCAACATATTTTCTGTACGGTCCATCACTGGCGGTACCCACGTCTTACTGCCGGAGGGGATAACCTGGGAGGGATCGTCGTATTCGTCTATATAGCCGCCATAATGCGATTCGATATTGGCCTCACAGCAAACATAGAAGCCCATCTCATCCGCCATCTCATAGAGCAGCTTGTCGTTCGGGTAGTGGGATGTACGGATCGAATTGATGTTATACTCCTTCATCAATTTGAGATCCTGATAAATATCCTCTTTGGAAAGCGCACGGCCGGTCATAAGATTCGCGTCGTGACGGTTGACACCGCGGAACACCGCCTTCTCTCCGGTGATCTGCATCTGTTCCTGTCCCTCTTCGTTGATATTGACCTTATAGACCTCGCGGAAGCCGATGCGCTGGACAGCTGCCTCGATCACCTCGCCGGATTCATCCTTCAGCTCGATGAGCAACTTGTAGAGGTTCGGCGTATCCGGGAACCATTTTGCAGGGTTTTCCACTCTCATGGAACGGGTGACGGTCTCGCCCGTGCTCGCCACCTTGTCCAGGAATTCCTCTTTGGATTGCTCTGCACTGGGCTTCGTCGCTTCGATTTCCACAGGATCAAACTCCATGGAACCGATCTCTTCGTTCTCCATGTCCAGCAGGGTGGCCTCCACATAGTACTCGCCCGCCTCTGCGTTATGGAGTCCGCGAATATCCACGTCCAATTCCAAGGTTGCATCGCTGTCCTTGTTATCGCGTTCATCCAACTGTGTTTTGACAAAGAAATCGCGGATCTCAACATCACCCTTGGAATAGAGGTAGACGTCTCTGAAGATACCGCTCTCGTTGATATAGTCCTGGTTCTCCAGATAGCTGCCGATCGACCAACGGAACACCTTGAGCGCAAGGGTATTTTCCTCGCCCTTTTCGTTTAGATACGGTGTAATATTGAAATCGTGGGCCGTATAACTGTCTGTAGCATAACCGACATACTCTCCGTTCACATACAGATAGTAGGCTGAACAGACACTCTGGAAAGATACAAAGATCTCCCTGCCGTCCCATTCATCCGGTGTCTGGAAGGTGGTGCGGTAATACCCTACTGGGTTGTACATCGTGGGAGCATGCGGATCTTTATAGGCAATCTGCTGCCATACGCCGTCCTCCACAATGGATCCCCACGGATAAATACTATTGGTGTACATCGGCTCGTCAAAATATTTGAAGCTGCCGTCTTCATTCCGATAGGTCTGCCACGCCTGCGGAACATACTCCGGCTCAAAATCCTCCTGGGCTTCCTCATCCAGGGTTTCCGCCAAATAGGCAGAATCCTTTTCAGCAGCCTCCTCTGGATTCCGCACCAGGGCAAAGTCCCAATCCTTGCCGCTTAAAAGCTGATAATACGGCGAGGTTTCCTCGTCTTCATCCAGGATCGACGCCTCATTCTCCAAGGCGAGCTCACGGCTGTCATAAGGTATAAACTGTGCGTGATACGGTTCCTGATTGACCGCCGGCGTCTCAATACCGTCGTACCACTCCGTGTGTTCTCCAGTTGGGACATAATCCTCACTGGTCTTTGCGGAACGCGCTGCAAAAGCGGTACTACAGGTGCTCACCGTCATTGCAGCAGCCAGTACCAAAGCCAGTATGCTTCGGAACGGCCTGTTTCCATTCAACTTCATTTTCTTTCTTACCTCCTTTTCATTCCAGCCAAACCCAATTTCCCCGCACAACCCTCAATTGTGCAAAAATAATTATAGTGCAGAAAGTGTTCCATAAGTGTTCCAAATTTTCCACAAACATTCTAAATAACTTTAAAATTATCCATAAATCCTACTAGTTATAGGTAAAATATCTAATCTATATTTGCAAGATTTAGTCAATATTTTTCTTTTTTATATTTTTTGCTGTTCGACTTATAAAAATATGTGATAATGAAATCAGCGCTTTATCTTTTATTTGGAAAAGGAAGATGGTATACTGATACAAAAGCATTGTTTTCTTGACGATATGACGAAATATTTTAAATGTGTAAAGATTTGAAATACGAAAGTCATAGATTCTATACGCAGTTTCAATTCTGGTGACTGCGCATCTAAACCCACTTCTGGTTTTTCGGAAAATTCATGCTTTTATTCACTTATTAAGCAGGAGTTTCCGAAAAAAGGGAATCTCCTGATACAACAGAAAAAGGCGGTTCTGAATGGAGCAAAAGGAACAGACGATTCAATGGCATCCGGCATTCTTTGCAGGAATACAGATTGAGTTGGGAGATGAGGCGGAGTATTTTTCATTTGAAGCGGAACATCAATTGGGAACAAAACCGATGGCGATCGATGTTTTGATCAAAAAGGAAAAAGAAAGATTGATTCGGAAAAATATCGGTCGCATTTTTCGAACGTACAATGTGGTCGAGTACAAAAGTCCGACGGATTACCTGAGTGTGGATGATTTTTATAAAGTGTACGGATATGCGTGCTTTTACAAATCAGATGTATCAAATGTGGATTCGATTTCAATCGAGGATCTGACGATCACTTTCGTGAGCACGAATTATCCAAGAAAACTGATTCGGCACTTAAGAGAGATTAGGAAATATCAAATACACAAAGTAGAAAAAGGAATTTACTATGTATATGGCGATCAGATCCCGATCCAGATTTTAGTTACAAGCCAATTAGATTCGTCAGAAAATTTGTGGTTGCGGAGTCTGACCAATAATTTACATGAACGTCAGATGACGAGTAAATTGATCGACGAGTATCGAAAACATGAAAAAAATGTATTGTATCAATCGATGATGGATGTGATTGTGCGGGCAAATACACAACAATTTAACAGGGAGGATAAAAGGATGTGTGAGGCGTTGCGTGAATTAATGGAAGAAGAGTTTGAAGCAGAGAGAGGAAAAGCAAGAAGAGAGGGATTAAAAGAGGGACGATCTGAAGCGGTCAAAACAGTGGTTTCCAATCTTTTGGAGATGAATATGCCGATTGAGGAGATCATAAAAGTGACCGGAGAGTCGGAAGAAATTGTGTATAAGATGATAGAGAAATTGAGAGGCTGATCGAGGGATAAAACAAACTTCCACCTTGTAGAAGTAAATTCTACCTGGTGGAAGCTTTTTATGAAAATGATGGATTTCACATGGCGGTCATGCTGATATATGATGTACTTATCCGGAAGAATATGTGTTTTACAGGTATGGTTTCATATTTTTCAAGATGATCTGATAAGCATTGGCATACATATGAACACCCTCTACGGTATATTCTTTTTTCAGCATACCTCGTTCGTCCGTTAAGCCGGCATTGACGTTGATGTAATGGAAGCCGAAAGTTTTTGCAAGTTTTTGGATCTCGATGTTGGCAATCGGAATATTATGGTTGTTTCTGTTGACGAAAAGCGTTTTTCCCCATTCGCCATCCGGAACTTTATCCGTTTCATTGACCGGATAGTATGCCATCAGATAAACATCGGTTTTCGGCAGTCTCGTCTGGATCTGGGTTAAGATTTCCGTGTAATTACAAAGCATGTGCGTCAGGGCAGTTTCAAAAGAAACGCTAGGGTTGCTGATGTCATTTGTTCCGATATTGATGAAAATCTTAGATGGTTCAACATCGAAAATCTGAGTGTCCATGTATTTCAGCATATCATCGGTTGTAAATCCACCGACACCACGGTTATAAACGATCTGTTTCATACCCTCAGTCATGAGCAGTTCGTTGATCGGAAATTGTTCCATTAGGGAAGAACCGGTGAACAGAATCTTTCCTTTTTGTGCAAATGTGTTCAGTACATTGTACTTGGCGATTTTTTCTGATTGCTCCCGTTTCATGTTGGCTTTGAAGATTTTTTCGATGTCCATTGCGTAAGTCTCCTTTTCATTGTTTTATAAATTAATTTTTTAACATACAGAATTTACATTCAGAATGTGAGGTTTTTATATGGAATTGTTACAATTATGGTATTTCCGGGAAATTGCACACAGTGGTCATTTATCCCGGACAGCAGAAAAACTGCATATTGCACAGCCGTCGTTGAGTCAGATGTTGAAACGTCTGGAAAATGAACTTGGGATTTCCTTATTTGACCGCATCGGAAAACGGCTTGTGCTGAATGAAAACGGCGTCATTTTCTTAAAATATACAGACCAGATTTTTTCAGCTTTGAACAATGCGAAACTGGAACTTGCAGAGCACACGGAGAAAAAAGAAAAACAAGTGATATTGTGCGTATCCTCAGCTTCGCTTTTGCTTCCGGAAATCGTAAAACAAATTCAGAAAGCAGATCCTCATATCCATCTGCGTATCGTGAAAGATCCGAAGGATGCAGAGGAGGGGCTCCCGATGCTGCGGTTGTATTCGACAGCAAAATTTTCGCAAAAGATCAAAGCGAAAAGAGGAGACGAAACAAAGCAGATTCTGATGAAAGAACCGATCCGTCTGTTGCTTCCAAAGTCCCATCCACTTACGGAGAAAGAAACGCTTCTTGCGGAGGACTTAAAGGGGGAGCCGTTCATTAGTCTGGGTGTTCAAAGTGATCTTGCGCAGATCATACGGACATTTACCGGCGAAATTGTCTGGGAGCCGGAAATTACGACTTATGTAGATTCGCCGGCGATGATGCGTCAGTTTTTAAAATTAAATCTGGGCTGTGCATTTGTTCCGGAATATACCTGGTATCGGTTTGCGGAAGATACTGCGGTATTGAAAGCAGTTCATGATCTTCCGATGGAGCGTTACCTGATCATGGAATGGGATCCGGATTTATATCAAACCGAAGCGTTTATTCTTTGTAAAAATATTATCACAGACTATTTTATAAAATACAATCGGCGATTCCGATCAATAGAGGAAGTGTGACAATGCAGAGCAGAGTGCTCAGACAAACTTCACGGACGGCACCTACATAATCTTGGTCATAGAGCTGTGCGAAAATAGCGACGTTGGATCCGACCGGAGCGGAGGCGGCGATCAGAATCGTCAGTTTTAATGTATGCAAATCTGCAGGAAGCAGCAGGAAAAGCAGCATGGTGAACAGTGGGATCACAATCAATCTTACAAAAGTACATTTATATGCGGTGCGGTCTCTCCAGAGTGATCTCAATGGAATCTGCGCAAGGTAAGTCCCGAGGACGATCATTGCCAACGGTCCGTTCATGGAAGCAAGCGTACGGATTGGACCGCTGATGATTTCCGGGAGGGAGAACGGCAGGATAAAAAGGAGCAGTCCACCGAGGAAACTCAGAACGATCGGGTTTGTACGGATCTTTTGGAAAGAGAGATATTTTCGGTCGCCTGTCAGAAGCATTACTCCGTATGTCCACTGCAAAATATTGAGCAGAGCAACAAAAGAAGAAACATAAAAGACGGCTTCATTTCCAAAAGTCATCTGCACAAGCGGGATCCCGATAAATCCGGCATTGGAAAAGGCAGCGCCGAACCGTTCTGTTGCCTGATCGGCTGAAAAAAACAAACGGCTTAAAAGGATAGAAAGGAAAAGCGCCAGTGCGGCGGCAGAAAAAGAGATTCCGAGCGCTTTTAATTTCTCCATAGTAAAAGTAGTCTGATAGGAATTGAGAATTGCCGTCGGCATGACGATATAAAGCAAAAGCCGGGCAATGTCTGAACTTCCTTGCAAACCAACCAGTTTTCTTCGCATGAGAAAATATCCGATTAGGAGATAAAATAACATAATAAGATTTTGATTAAACAGCAGGATTGCAAATTTCATGGAAACCTCCGTAAAATATCATATTTATGATCTTATATTTAGGATAACCGGAAAAATATATAGTGTAAAATACATGAAAACATATATCTTTATAGAAAATAAACTATGAATAAAATCACAAAAAATAAAATTGTTGTAAGTTGTAAGAGGATTGTAAGAACTTCCTTGTATACTGACATCAGACGGAACAGATCAGGTAAGACAGCGAACAAGGAGGAGCGATCATGGAAATTTTAAAAGCAGAAAATCTGGTAAAATATTACGGAAAAGGCGAAAGTCTTGTGAAAGCAGTGGATCACAGCAGTTTTTCGGTGGCGAGCGGCGAATTTGTCGCGATTGCCGGAACGAGCGGATCCGGAAAAAGTACGATCTTAAATCTTGTCGGCGGACTGGACACGCCGGATGAGGGACGGGTGATCATCGACGGGCAGGACATTTCCAAGATGACGCAGGATGAACTGACGGTGTTCCGAAGAAGAAAGATCGGATTCATTTTTCAGAATTATAATCTGGTGTCCGTGCTGAATGTCTACAAAAATATCGTGATGCCGGTGAAGCTGGACGGCAGTCAGGTTGACAAAGCATATATTTCCAGAATTATGAAAATGCTTGGGATTGAAAATAAAAGAAAAGCATTTCCGGGACAGTTATCGGGAGGACAGCAGCAGAGAGTAGCGATCGCGCGGGCGCTGGCGGCAAAACCGTCGATCGTTCTGGCAGATGTAAACTGAACCCCATGTGCTTACTGTACATAGCGTGTACACAGTAGGATTACAT
>OLPX01001445.1_pt1 | contig 16769 bp, 21 predicted proteins | sample 1672491 | NCBI WGS metagenome assembly OLPX01 (sample SAMEA3136692, study PRJEB25190) | human gut metagenome | biome: human gut; feature: human-associated habitat; material: faeces | place: Austria | collected 2013 | reverse complement strand
CAGATTCCACATACATACTGCTGTACGCCGTAGCTGTAACGCCGTAAGCACTTCCGATCCCAATGGGAGAATTTTGCAAGTTCACCGTTATCGTATTTGCCATACTCTTTGCTGCGTCCGCCGTCTCTTGTGCTGTATTTGCTGTATTTTGTGCCGCTACCGCTTTGTCATTCAGTGTCTTCCCCATCCGTCCATCCAGTACCGTTCCTGCTCCTGTCGTAGTAGCATTATTTACGACGGTACAATACGCAGCATTTTTGATTTTACCAATAAACTCGGATAGTCTTGTTCTGACAGAACTTATCACCAAGTCTGCAATGTTTAAAGTGCCGTCTTTCGAAAAAGAATATGAAATAGAACCATCATCACAATAGGCTCTTAAATTATCGTTATACGCATCTATTTCCCAGATGACGCCATTTGGTGATGTGATTCGGATGTTTCCCCCCTCCGCATCCCCGTAGATCTTCACTTTCCCGTTGGTCCGTTCTTCCAGTGTCTGATTCACCGAATCAATCTTCGCTCTGGTTTTATCCAGTTCTTCCGCCAACACTTTGAAATTTCTGTTCACCTTGAACAGCTTATCCACACCCACAACACTTAAGTTCTCGATCCGCACCCGGTACAGCGGATAATCCCGCTGTTTTCCTCCGGCGTACAAATCTTCCTGTACGATTGCCGGATCCTTTGCCGTGGCTCCCGGCGTTCCTTTTACAACAACCAGACTGTAAGTATCTGCCCCGCCGGTCCCGCCGCTTTGAAACCGGGCGACGATCAGATCGTTTCGTTTCTGATCCGCTATTCCATTGTCAATCATCATGTCTTCGTAGTCACCTTTGATGATCCGCCCCACATGACCGCCAACTACAACCACGCCATCCATCACACGGATCACGTTATTGCTGATGGTCTTGGATGCAAACTGCTCCCCAAGCTTTAGCACACAGTCTTCCCCGAAGATCCCGTCGTAGAGCGCCGCATCGTCTTCCGCAAGGATGTGCGCTTTTTTTCCAGTTGGCGTATTCACTGTAAGTGGTTTAAATGCCATTCTACTCTTCTCCTTTCAGTTTATATTCCACCGATGGGATCCCATTGTTCATCCGCAGGATCTTGTTGACGATCGGTTTCTGTAGCGACATGCCAGTGATTCGGTCACGTCCGCCCACAATGTCCCCGATCTCCACATCCACATCGGAAATGGTCGCATCCATCTGTTTATAGTTCATCAGTTCCCGGAGCCGCTTTTCCCCCTCTCCCAGAAGCTTTGCATCGTCTTCTACGGAAGTGTAGGAATAAAGCGCTTCCCGTTCGTCCAGACCGTTGTAATACTGTGCCTGTCCGATACTACCGTCTTTCTGGACGTACAGGTGCAGGATCTTCCGGTCGATCCCCTCGCCCTCTCCGGCACAGACCAGATGGTTGATCCCCATCCGGCTGTCTTTCGTCGTGAAATGCATCTTGCCATCCTGGCTGCACTCCAGTTCCTCCGACCAGTCCGTCACCGGAACGGCGCCGACCACGACCTGTCCGCCGTACTCGCCCGGATTCCCCTGCCGATAAATGATCTGCAGTCTGGCGTTCTTTGCCGCCAGCATCTTCCCCAGTCCAGAAAGAACGCTGCAGTACCGGTCAAACTGGAAGTTCTTGATCTGGATCCCGCTTTCCTTTGTCTCCGCACAAAAAAGAGAACCGAACCGGTTCCCCAAAATGTCCTGTATGATCGTATTGGCATCTCCTGATACGGTGAGATGGGTCTGTCCCTCCGGCGGATAGATCAGTTTTTGACTGAGCAGCCCGCGCCAGGTATACCCTCTCCATGTGATACGGTTGTCCTTAGTAGATGTCTGCTGTTCCTCCAACAGTCCGCCGTATTCCGTTCCCGGAATGTAGATCCGGTTCCTCCAACTGTACCGCTCCGGCGACCAGATGGAAGCGTCGATCTGCAGTTCAAAGTCGTTGGTATCGCCCAGATCCAGATCGATGCTGTCCACATCCCTCACGAATCCCAACTCCCAGCCTTTCGGATCCGACACAATAAAGGTCAGTTCTTCTGGAACTGCTTTCAGGTCTTTCATCGCCATCTCGGCTCACTCCTTTCTTCATAGATCACCAGATCAAATGCAAACCGACCGCTCCACCCGATGTCCTGTCCTCCGGGATGGATGGGTTCAAACACCGAGATTTCAAAACTTCGGTTGTGAAACGCGTTGACCCGCTCGCCGGAAGCTTTCACCTTTACCACCGTCCCCGCAGCGCTGTCGACCTCCAGATATTCTCCCTCTTCCAGCACGATTTTCACAGAATACTCATGCCCGCCGATATACAGTACCGGATCCACGATTGGACCGTAGATCGTCAAAAGGAAGTTGCTGTCTGCGTAATGGTCATTTACGATCCGGGAGTTTATCAGACCATTGGCGTACCGGTACGGATAACGGTTTGCATACCGCTTGGCTCCCTCCGGATCGCTTTCATTTTTTCTAAAGCTGTAACGGTGTTCCCTGACCCAGTAAGGGTGATCGGAAACAATGGTCAAATTCTTCTTTTGATGCTCTATCCCCAGAAACGCATCTTCTTTTATACTTCCACAGATATAACACTTTAGATATTGTTCTCCCAAGTATAGTTTCCCGGGAGATCCATCCACAACATCAACCTCTGTAATACGATAAAACGTAGTCAATATCTCTTCGTACTCTTCTTTCGTATCAGCTGTCACAGCAACCGTAATAGGAACCGTTATACTGTCTCTATAAAATCGCGTTATTTTTCCATTCCGCATTTCTGCGTCCCATGAATAATCAAACAGTTCCTGATATTGTAAGATAATATTCTCGGAATCTAAATTGATCTGCTCGCCTAAATGATTTCTGTAAAATATATTCATCGCAAGATTCCTCGCTCTCTCAATCTCCCATCTATGACTCGCCCAATTTCTCGAGTTTCATAGCTCAATGTCAATTCTGCTACTGCCGCCCGCATACATTTCTCCATCTTAGTGTAATCAATTGTAGGATTTCCGTTTGAATATACTTTGTTTTCTTCTGCAGTAAGTACACGCTCCCCCTTATGCAGCGTCGCCTGATATCCATCATAAGGAACATTATCAATACCATTGTAATTATGCCATCCGCCGCCAACGGCATTTGTCCAACCGCTTGTTTCCGGATCAGAATAGTGAGCATATATATACAGATTTCTTTCTCTGGCTGTCCAATCTGCCACACTTCCGATTTCATTCAAGGCAGAGATTGTCCCATCTTTTTCCACCTGTATAAGATAAGGTGTTCCATTAATATCAACAATCCCTTCCCTTGCTCCATCCGTAGCAGCTTTCAAATCATTCAACGAAGTAATCGCCTGTCCATTTGCAATACAAACTTCTCCAGTTGTATAATCCACATAAGCTCCCTCTGATGAAATGATCTGTTCAAAGGAAGCGCTCTCACTATTCGCCATATCAACTGCACTTTGCGCCATGCTTTCGCAATAACCTGCTGTTAAATTACTTGTTTTGTCATGAAAACCTATAATTTCCCCTGTTTTTTCATCCACCACAACTGCAATCTGGCTATAAGTGTTGTTCATAGTATTCCACATCGTATAACAGCCGCTCTGTGTAATCTGTTCCATACCAAGATATTTAGACGTATACTTGGCGAGCATCTGCTGACTATGAATATCTTCATTGGTAAGCACCTGCCCATTGAATTTATTAATCCCCTCCAAAAGTTTTGGATTATTTTCATTCATAATCCCTAAGTAGTCATTGTACAAATCTTTCTGGATCTGTACCCGTTCATCCCTGTCCTTTTCCAGATTCTGTATTTGTTCATTGATCGCTTTCTGTTCTTCTGCACTTTTTCCGGAGAGATTCGCCTTTAACATATCTATTTCCGTATTGTATGACGCCTGAATTTTTACAATTTCATCATCTCTGATTTTTGCTTTTTCCTGCATCAACTCCGATGCACTGTTCAGATCCATCGTTTTAATACGTTCATTAAATTCATTTTTAGCATACGCAATCTCTTGCTCCGTTCCTCCAAGAGCCTCCAATTCCAGTTGATGGATCCGTGCATTCTTTTCTTCAATGGCAGCAATCTCCTCTTCATTTAGCGTTCGCCCGTCTTCCACCGCTTTCTGTTTGATTCCAAGAATTTCCGCCTGAAGCGTGGATATCTCTGTGATCTGATCCTCACTGGATTTTGATAATATCTCAAGTACTTTTTGCTCGCTTTCATCTATCATCTGATCATCTGCTACAAACAATTCTTTCAATGCAGCCTGGGATTCTTCTTTCTTCTCCTGTATCGTCTGGATTGCCTGATCACAAGTGTCATTGACTCTTTTTGTAAATTCATCACTCTCTTCCGGTGTTATCACTTCATCAAAGCCGATTTCACGTAAGAACACGTTAAAATCTTGCACTTTCTTTGTCGAATCCTCCACCGCCTTTTGAAATTCCGGGCTAATATCTTCACTAAATTCTTCGTGAACATATCCAAGCTGCTCCAGTTCTTCTCTCGTATGAATCTCTGTTCCACTTAAAGTTGCAAGAATCCGCTCCATGACAGACATCTCCTCGCTTGCTTCATTAACCTGTCTTTTAGCAAGCTGCCCGCTTTCATGAATCGCATATAATCCGGTACCGACAGCAGCCACTCCCGCGATCACAGGTGCGCTGACACCAAGCAAACCAACCATACTGCCGGCTAATCCAGAATGTCCAACTGCCGCACTTGCTCCTTTTGCCGCCGCTGCCGCTACTTTTTGTGCTTTTCCAAATTCACTTAGCCCCTTTGTAACGCCTCCCATTACGCTTGATAACTTTGTGAATGTAGTAATTCCTCCGCCCACCAAATGAAGAACCGGACCCGCGGCGGCAAGTACCATTCCCCATTTAATCGCATTATCTTTCTGCTCTTCTGATAACCCTGAAAATGCCTCCGCCGCATCACCTATTACATCCGATACTTTTTCTATTACCGGCACAAATTCAGCACCTAATTTGATACTTTCGTTTTTCAGTTCATTCAAAGCACCTTTCATCTGTTCTGCCGGGGTAGCATCCATCTTCTCAAAAGCTTCCTGTGTGGCGCCTGCGCTTTTCTCCATCCCTTGAAGCATTTCATTGTATTCCAGCCCATCCCCTTTCGCTAAAACGAGCGCTGCTGAACCCGCTTCCACAGATCCAAACATATCTTTCAATGTTTTTCCATCTGCCTCCGCTGCATCGCTCAACATATTCAGGATATCCGTTGTAGATTCTCCCTCGGCTTTCAGTTGGGTGAAACCTTTCCCCGTCAACTCCCGGAGTGTCTGATCCGTGATGCTTCCGCTTTTTCCAAGTTCAGACAACATCGCCTTTAAGTAAGTTCCAGATTCTGCTGTTGCAATACCATTCTTAGTTAGCTGAGCATAAGACGCGGATAATTCTTCGATACCAAAATTGACTGAATTTGCAACTGGAATTACAGTACCCATACTGGATGCCAGTTCGTCCACAGTTGTTTTACCGAGATTCTGCGTCGTAATCAACAGGTCCGATATTCTAGTCGCGTCTTCCGCTTTCAGATTATATCCGTTGATGGCAGTCGTAAGCACATCTACTGATTTTGCCCCTGTAGTAAATCCGCCTTTTGCAAGCTTCATCGCTTCTGTCGTAAATTCGATCGCTTTCGTCTGATCTACTCCGGCAGATATCGATGCATACACAGACTCTGAAAAATCGTCAACCGCAACCTTAGATTCACTACTTGCATCCAAAATGTCATTTTTATATTGATCAAAATCAACAACGTTCGAGTCAAGAAGTGTACTTACCTTTGCAAAACTGAATTCATAGTCAATTGCCATTTTTGTTGCCGCCGCACCTGCACCAACAAGCGGCACTGTGAGTCCCTTTGTGAGAGTAGTGCCTGTTTTAGCAAGAACATCACCAATCTTCGCAGTCGTAGACATTGACTCGCTGATCCGCTTTGCTTCGTTTACACCAATGGTTCCTGCCTTTTCCATGTCGCTTTTAAAATTTTTGACATCCAATTTGATTTCTGTCATCAAAGGGGCAAGCTTAATTCCTCCCGCCATTTATACACGCTCCTTTCTCCCTGTGAATTCTCTGATTGCCTGCTCATCCGGTTCTGTCTGTTGAAGTCTCCACAGAGTTTTTAGGACTTCCATTCCGTCTTTGCTTGTTTTATAGCTCGCAATCCAGCTTTCTCTGTTTAAAAGCAAAAAAGAAGAATAAGGCAGCGACAAGACTTCTCTAAAATTCAGACCTGTATACCGACTTATTCTTCTTATAACCTCTGTCTTCAGACCATATTCTTTCTCCCAATCCTCCATTGGAAAATACTTTTCCAGTATAGCTCTTCCTATTTTTCCGTCCGGGATTGGGATTCGTAATTTGGGTCCTGATCTGCTTTCAGCCGAAATAAAGACAACTCTGCAAGTAATCTGGATAATCCCTCAAATGGAATTTTCTTTAATTCTTCCTGACTAAATCGCTTCCCCTGTCTGTTATGATTTAAAAACAAAACTGCTGTTTCCAGCCTCTTTTCGTGCAGATTCTCTGTATTTATATCACTTTCAATCCGATCCACTTCCATCGTCATGCCTATGGTTGGCTCCAAAATGTCATACTCTTCCCCGAATAGACGTATCTTCGTGGAATTATTAATATACGCATCCAAATCAAGCATTCTTATTCCCCCTCTTTAACTAAGCTGCTGCCGCTGCTTCCTCGTCTGTCAGTTCCTCTTCAAAACTTGCAAGAAATCCTGCTACTTTCTTAATTGCTGCAAGTTCCGCATCCACTGTAATCTCTTTATTTTCAAAAGCAATGGAAAATCCTGATCCTCCTTGCCCGATCATCGTAAATCGAAGTTTCTTCCCATTTTCTTTCACATGTACCGCACGAATGAGAACTGTTTTCAGTGCTTTTCCCTCTCCGGTGAACAGTAGTTTTCTTATTTTTTTCTCTTTATCTACTGTAACTGCACCAGTAGACAACAACGAAATCTTTTCCAAATCCCAGCTCATGATACCTGTTTTAGCGGAAATTTCTTCTTTGGTGATATACGATTTTACGACATTTCCGTGATGATTCTCAATTTCATATTTGGTCGGTTTATAATTCACCGTAAAACCTGTTGAACAATGACCCACACTATGCTCCGCGGTTTCAATCACAGAATCTTCCGGGATTTCTTTTCCATCAAATTGATACATGAATACGTCTGCTGCACCGATTAAAATATCTTTTGCTTCTGCTTCAAATAACATCCTTTTTCCTCCAATCAATTATAAAATACATAGTATCTTCAAATCTTCGACACCCCTCATTAAACAAAATCCCACCACCGGATATCTGCGAACGAAAACGAAGTCCTTTGTAATTTACAAATTGTTCATCCTCTTCCATATCCAGCAGTCTTAGTATTTTTTCTTCTACTTGCTTACAGGCATCATACTTCTGATCAATGATTCTTAGTTCCAGTTGACTTTGCTTCAAATGCCCTCCCGATATCGGTGTGAATTTATATGCAACACTGAGTTCTGATAAATCCGTTGTAAATACTGGATACAACTTGCCTTTCAACGATTCCAGATTTTCTTCAATATAATCTTTTATCACACTTTCCATATTCAATCCCCCAGTATCTTTAATACCCGATCCATATTGAACAGCTTCGCATACTCAAGAAATGGCTGAGGCTTCTGTCCAACTGTGAAATGCCCACCTTTGTACTTTCCGGCTTTTACAACGTATACCCACGGTGTCTGTCTTCCATCACCATTCACCGCATAAATTCCGGTACCGTTATGAACATACGGCGCATACTCTTCATTGCTGCCAATTCTTCCGACGATCTCATCACCTGAAAATTCCACCTCATTTGTAATAGATGCCCTTAGAATTCCCATGCCAACCGGACAATCTTGTTTCGCCTGTGTTTCCACCACAAGACATGCTTTTTCCATCTTCTGAATTTCCTGCATGATAATCTTCACCGTTGCATCCTGGATACTTTTTAGGAACTCTCCATTATCAGTCATTATGTCACCACCCTCAACAGCAGATTCGTTAGCCGTCTTTCCGGGTTACAGTCAGTAACCAGGTAGCAGACCCCATCCCGTACAAGACGGTATTTATCAGCTTCAATCATTCGATATTGTGTCAATCCGGTGTGAGTAGATTCCAGATATTTCTCTGATGTTACAACGCTCCTGTCGTTTTTCTTATAAACCGCTGCCTTAATCGAACATACCTTTTTCCATTCATAATCCTCTGCTCCCGACTCTGTTCTGATCGATATCCGCTGCTCCAGATCATACGCTTTCATATCCCTGTTAATAGACATTTTTTCACCTCGGCAATCTTCGATACTTCCGGATCACACGTTTCACTTTGGGAGGAAGCTCATCTACATAGCTCGTACTTCCACCCGAACTCTGCGACTCAGTTGAGATTCCCTCCGTTCCATCTCTATTATACCGGATCAACGTCAACTCTTTTACGGCAGGCAGACATGCCTCCGGAAGATTTTCTGTTTCACCATAATTCAGAAAAGCTCTCATCTCTACAATACTATCTTGGATTAGATCCCGAAGATAATCTTCATTTTCTTCTTTGAGTCCTGGTCGCATTTTCAAACTCGTCAATAACTGTTCTTCCATGTCTAATCACCTCTTAGAACTAAGGGAGGGCGGAAAACACCGCCCCTTACGCCCCTGCAACTTCTTTCGTATTAACCGGATTCTTGGTGTCGTTTGTGATCTTGACATTGATCGGATCTACGTCTGCCGCAGTTCCAACCTCAAAGTATAATGCAGCACTTGCATCTTCACGAAGAACTTTATCTCCGTATACGCACAATCCACGAATTCCGTCTGCAAATTTGCTCTGCAGGCGCATCGCTTCCATTTCATTGATCTGCTTTGCCGCGCCGATTGCAGACTTATGATTCGCAATGACTACATTTGCCGGAAGTTCTTCCGAGCACATTACCTGCATCCCATTAATCACCTGTCCCTCTACGACGCCGTTTTCAAGGACTTTCGGGTTGTCCGTAAAACGCTTATCTTTAGACAGCAATCCCAGATAATCTGCATTGACTGTTACAAAACGGTTCACTTTCGGCACTTTCTTTTTGGAAAGCTGTGTTCCGAGATCCACAATATAATCATATGCATTCAACGGCGTCACCTTTTTCTTTGCTGAAGAAGACCCGATCAGCAATTTAGTTCCGGCAAGAAGAGCCGCAAAGAAATCTTTGTCATAAGTTTCCGCCAGCACTGCCGCATGTTCCTTTGTCGTCGCAGTCATCACATCTGCTTTCAGCTGTACTTTGTCCACATCATCCAGTGCAAATGCAAAATATTTCTTTTTGTCAAAGATCATTTCCACTGGTGTCGTATCGATCTCGTCCCAGTCCACCGAACCCTCGTAATCTTTCAGGGTTCCTCCGGCAATCCGGTTAAAGATTACCTTATTCCCTTTAATGTCTGCCGGTGGCGTTGCCAGCACATCCGCAATTGATACAGAATGGAAGTTTGCAATCAAAGCCCCCTCCCACAATGTCGGTTTAAAATTATCTACTGCCATATTCTTTCATCCTCTCTTTCTTATTGTTTCTCTGCCATTGCCGTAAACTGTGCCGCAACTTCTTCAGCGGTCATATGATCGGCATTTTTGACAAGTGCATCAAATGTAGTTGCCCCATAAGCCCCGCCGTCCGGATTCGGCGGTGTTTTTCCTGTAACTGTCTGCGTAAACAAATCCTTATAGCTTTCTTTTAAGCTTTTCATCTGCTCATCCAGTCCCAGCACGGTTCCATCCTCTGAAATACTCAGCTTACTCCGGTCAAATTTTCCTGCCAGAAGATCTGGATGCTTCGCTTTGTGATCAGTCAAAATCTTTCCGATTGCAGAATCAATGCGCATACCCTTGATCTCGTTCTCATGATCCAGCTTCATTTGCTTGATCGTTTCCTCATGAGTCTTGATCGTCTCCTGAAGTTCCTCATTATCTGCATTATTCTTCTTCAGATCTCCGATCGTTTTACTTGCCGTCTCCAGCTCTTTTACTTTCCCGTTATACTGTTCTTTCGGAACAATATGCTTAGGAGCTTCCTCATTGACCTTTTTCATCATCGCTTCAAGATCCAGCTTTCCGTCTTCCCCATAAACTGCATTTGATAAAATTTTCTGTAACCATTCCATTTTTCTTTACCTCCATAGATTTTTATACCGGCTCTCCCGGTAGTGGGATGTACCGTTGTTCTTTATACCCTGCAACCTATAAAAAAGGGTAGAAAAATAGCACCCTTTCGGATGCCTGTGTGTGCTCTGTAACCCGGAGCGGGGAAATCTTGGATCACCTCCTTTTTCATGATATAAAAAGAACACCAATCCGATCACATGACTGGTGTTCTCTACTCTACTATATCCGCTAAATGTCTCCCCATTTCCAAAGCCTTTTGAATATCACGAACATATTCCCTATAATCACTTTGTCCGTATTCAATCTCTATTTCTCCATCTGGATTATAACCGAATTTTTTCTTATATTTCTCCTTGAGAGCATTCAGTTCAGATGTATCTTTTCCATACCACATTACTTTATCATCCTCTCTAATGTTTCTGATATCTCTGTCCAACTATCTGGAAATACCTCTTGAAACATTCTTATGGCGTCTTTATCACCATTAAATACAGTTCTACCATACTGTGCAAACATTTCTTTTTCCAACGCCTTTTCCTTTTTCCAGTAACCATCTGCCATATGTCCGTATCCCAAAAAGATATCTCCGTTACTTGAACCATGAATAATGTCCGATATTCCCCTATACGACTCTTTTATTTTCATGTCAGAATCTTCTATCTCAAAGGCTTCTGGATATCTTGAGTATAGCATTTCCGGTATTGATTTTCCATATCCTTTTGAAAGATTCTGCAACCTCCGATAATCAGACATAACCGATTTGCTAAGCAAACCTGTTTTCGTTAATCCGTATATATCATCAATTTCATGAAATAACTCATGTGCAATCGTATCTACGCCTGCACTTTTCGCTAAATAAATTGTTTTCTCCACTGCTGAATACTTAGATTTTCTTCCTCCTGAACGTTTTATAGTAACCCGCTCAAAAGACTTCCCTAGTAATTGCCTAGCATTTTGATCTGTAATATTGTTCATTTTTTCTTCAAATAATTTCTTTTGCTTCGATATACCTGTAATAATATCCGCTACATGCTTCCCAAGATCTGATGCAGATTCATTTGAATGATTTTTCTCATATTCCTGAATCATTCTTTCATCTGTAACCGGCAGAATCGTGCATCTACAATTAGCATGAAACGGAACATGAGGACACTTATCTATCGGATAGATCCTTTCGTGATAGCCGCCACAAGTTTCACATGTTCTCTCATCCCGGGCAGCCCAGATCTGCACATACTGGATTCCTGAGTCTTTATATCGCTGTGATGCAGCATCATTCAGATAATGCATGGTTTCCGTTCTTACAAGCCGATGACATTCATTAAATCCCTGCCCCATCCGATTATGCAGCATGATTGCAATCTCAGTCACTGTTTTCCCCTGCTGCAATCCTATAAGCAATACATCATTCAAGCTGACTGCTAATTTCTTCTGATTCTTCCAAAGACGTTTTGAAAATGTATCTCCGCGCCACGGCGTGTCAAGCAGCTTCTCCATCAGCTTTTTATTCGGCATAGAAAAATCGGTATCTCCCATCGCAACTGCAGTATTTTTGTATACTTTCCGGAATCCTTGCTGCATATTCTGTTTAGACATGTCTTCAACCGTATGCCCCAACTCTTCAATGATAGATTCAAACCTTTTATTCAGCTTTTTCAATCTGTTCTGCTTATGCATATCTGACAAAGAAAAAACTCCATCCTTGCTGTACTTCTCAGCAATCCGATAGAGTTCATCTTTTACTGCTTCGCTTGCATCTGTATAAAATTGTAAAAGCTCCCGATTCTTCTCTTCCAAAGAATTGTACACTTTCCAATTTTCTGAAGCTATTCGCTTTTCCCAGTATTCACTATTCTTCGACATTTCCATCTTCCTTTACTGGTGGCGCTTCATCCCATGCCGGACCCTCCGCTTCTTTCTGTTCTTTCAATGCTTTCATTTCCTCTTCTAAATCTGTAACATACGGATGATGGGCAATGATCGTCTTATCTGAAATAACATTTTTTGAATTCGTGCAATTCTGGATCTGTTCAGTTTCATTCATCGCCATATCCCGATTAAATACAAGCTCCACTTCGATTTTCTCATAATCTCCCTGTCCGGTCAGCTGCAAATACTGATCCACAAAATAAAGCAGCATCTCGAATCCTCTTTTGTACTCAGCCTCCATCAGATTACATTTCAGATCTAATCCCGAGTACATAAATTTCAATGCAACTCCCGACGGCGCCGATCCAAATTTATCCAAATCTTTATTTACCGACTGCCCACTTTCAACAATGTCCCGGTTCAACTGTTCGTAGTGTTCCCTCAAAGCCGTTATATCCATCTGCGGTGTGATCGTATCAACTCCACCATCCTCCGGATCTTCAATTGGCACTACCCGGTCCTCATTGATCGTCCGCATAAATTCCGAAAGGCTTTCCCCTCCATATCCTTTTAGGACAAATATGAGATTCTTTACTTCCTCCACATAATTCGCAGCCTCGCTGCGCCCCAGATCATATCCGTCGATCAAACTTTTCACAAACTTAATATCCGGCATTTCTATCTGGTTGTTTTTAAATGGGATAAATGGAACTTTCCCCCATGTCTGCCAATTTTCTCCCGCTTTATAATGTGCAACCGGACCGCCCGCGTCCATATTCCGATCGTAGTCACGCACTAGCATCTGTCCTTCCAACCTGTAATACACGACCTGTTCCGCAGTCCATACCTCAACAATCGTGACTTCCTTTTCCTGATTGTACTGCCAGACAGAGTTCTTATACACTCGGATCATTGTATCCAGTTCTGTATGACTCTTATCTTTCCAATACGGGATGCATTGCTCTGATGGAATCACCATCGTTCGAAATTCTCCCTGCTCATCCACATATGCCTGAAGCCAGCCAATCCCTTTATTAGAAGATTCATATCCAAGCTGTGTCAATTGATATTGAAAATGTTTCCCAAGCAGATTTTTAACTTTATCTACATATCCGCCGCTCGAATCTCCGGAATCAGCCTTGTATGTAACCGGTTTTGTAAGGAGATACGCAATTTTCTCGTCCACTTGTGTTTTATATTTTGCATGCGCCAACTTATTGTTCGCTTTCCAGTTTTCCTCTTCTTCATGCCCGCGGATTTTTCTTGTGATCTTCCGCTGTTTAATATCATTATCTACACAATAATACCGCTCGCCCTCCAGCATAAGTTCCCGCTTTCCAGATGCCATAAACTGATTGATCAGATACACAATCCGATTATCTGTCAGAGCATTGCTCTCTGTCACTGCTGCCACTCCCGCTTTCACTCCTTTTCTAAACTTTTCAAACAACTCTTTGATCTTCAACACTTTCACCTCTTATGAACCAAATGCCCTCAATCCTCCACCTTTCAGATCCGAAACTTCATAGTCATCCAATGCGTACCAGATTGCCGATAATGTATGCGGATCGATATTGAACTCATCCTCAATGATCTCATCCTCTTTATCTACCGCAAAGGTCAGATCCTGCAATTCCTCAATTGTATTCGGACATTCCTCTGAACATATGATTTTCCGGAAACGCTTTACTTTTTTGGTATACATCGCTCTGCTGCCTTGGAATTTTTTACAGGCTTTCATCCGGAATCCCGCTTGCTTATAATACTTGATCGCTTTTGGTTCCGCACAATCAGCCTTGATCAGAATATCTTTCCATTCTTTCATGTCCTCCGCAATTTCCGGATCTGTCTTATTCCGGCTGTAATACTCGCGGTAAATATATAAAATCTTCTTGTCATGATCTACGACCATTCGAAGCGCAGCATTATACGAGGTAACAAATCCAAAGTCCATCCCATTCTTTTCCAAAGGCGTCCTAATCTCTTTGATCTCTTTTGCCACCTGTTCCGCTGACTCCACAATAAACTGTGGAAATACCAATTTGCCATTTACTCCAAACCGCCCTTTTCGTGCCACTCTGTACAGATCCGGATCGTGCGTCTGCAGATCATCTAACTGTTCCACATACTCTTTAGGCACAAAAAAATTGTCGTCCACCGTACTATGATGATAGTATGTGTTTCCGACAACAACCGTCCGCTCCTTATACAGTTTCTCGTCATCCAGGACAAAAACCTTATTCTTTTTATCCTGAAAAAAATATTTATAACACCAGTTCCCCTTACTGACCGGATTCGTTGATAAAATAATATGGTTGCTCATTGTAGGATGTCTCAAACGTCCGAGAATTTCTTTGAATCCTGCATACTTGACCTCTGAACACTCTTCGATCCATACGATCGAAACTCCATTCAAAGACTTTAGCTTTGCCGGCTTGTCCATCCCTTTGAAAATAATACGGCTGCCATTGCGGAAACGGACCTGCATCGGAGAACTCGTAAAATTCGTATATTCCGAAACTCCCATCGCATCCGCAACCTCAGCCAGCAAATCATAACAAGAATCCCTGATAGTATCAAACACTTCTCTGACTACCAATGCTTTGCGCTTCTCTTCCAACAGTTTTTTTATTAGCTTTACCGCAACATGATAGCTTTTAGAACTTCCATACCCACCAACTAAAAAATAAAATTTATGATCCCAGTCATCTACAAAATCATAAAAATGATCATTTAACGCAAACTCAACATTAACTGTCGTCATGCTGTTCGCTCGCTTTCACAAAAGTAATCTGGATCGGCTTCTCGTTATCTTTATCCGGATTGAAAAGTCCAAGATGTTTTCCAAGGTCAACCAATGCCGCCCTTTTATCATACAGCTTAACCTCCCGCTCGGTTCCAAACTCATTCGGCTTTATCTTCACAGACTGAATACATGCGAGATCATCTTCCGAAGCGTCTTCTCGCACCTTTGCAGTTTCTGGATCTAGCACATCCGTAATCTTTGCAAACCCAATCTTTGCCAATTCCGCAAGAACCCGATCCTGACTGATCCCTGTTCTTCTCGATCGTTCTGCCATTGCTTTCGCAATAGCTTCTGAAATGTTAGGTTTTGTTAAGTTTTCACACCCAATCTCTTTTGCGGTAGCCGGAGAATATCCCGCCCGAATGGCAGCCTGAGTGGCATTCAAATCAATCAGATATTCTTCTACAAACCGCTTCTGTTTTTTCGTCATTCAGACTCACCACCTTTCAATCTGGTTTATTTTTGAAAGTGGAGCACCCGGGATCGAACCGGGACGCAGGGCGCAACCCTGCACATCTGCCATTGATGATATGCTCCACATAAAAAACGCCCTCCAAACGGAAGACGCTTTTCGTTTATATGTTTCACAGGGAGGATTCCGGAAGCCGTTCCCTTTTCTCTGACTTCCGATGCTATCATAATAGCACAGGTAATACTCCAGTGAACTCCACTCTTTACGAAATTTTCAATTTTTCTAATGCTCGACCATGAAGTTCGTATATCCAACTCTGGCTATAATCCATCGCGGATGCAATCTCCCACCAGTTCATTCCCTTTATGTACCGGTAAAACAGCACGTCCCTCTCATCCTCATTCTCAAGCTGCTGAATCCGCCAGGAAATGTCTTTGTATGCCTTTACCTGTTCCACGCCCTCCTGATACAGCTTTTCCTCTTTCTCGTGTAGTTCTGCCGCATAACTGGACAGATCTCCCTGTCCATTTCCATGCGGCATCCCGTCATTGTTCGCAGACGGATACATCTTTAAGTTCCGGATCTCGTCAATCTCCAGTTCAATCCGTTTGATCCTACGTCCATGCATCCGGTATCCCCGGAGATAACTCTTCTTTCTGTCGTTCTCAAATTTCACGTTATTTTCTTCCAGTCTCTTGTCCACCGGCAATCTCCCCTTTCACTGCATCGATCCCGTACTTTCTCGCTACAAATTCTGCCACGTCTTCCCTGCGCATCTGCTCTCCCTGCTCCCGGATCAGCGTCGCAGCCTGATACGGCTTGTGCTGCATCTGCCGCTTTGCTGACTCGGATGGATCATGCTCTGCCATCTGCTCAAGTCCGCGCTGTCGGATGCTCTCTGCCTGCTTTCGGCGCTGGGCTTCGTTTGTTTTGCTACTCATCATCTTCAACCCTCTTACATGTAATCAAATATTCCTGCCCTCCCAAATAGTAATGCGCACCATCCTCAAGCAAGTCTGCCATTCCGATTCCATTGCGGCTTAAATTCTCCACAAGACCTTTTTCCGCCGCTTTAAGCAGTAGTATTTCTATGTCGCCCATGTTACACCTCCTAAATTTCAGTTTAATCACCAAATTGAAACTACTCTTTTAGAAATAATTTCATCATAACAATAATCAACAACTGTATCGTCAATATTTGCAATCGGCAAATCATCTCTGCAACTATTTACAACGATAGTATCTTGATCATATCGTTCTAATTTATTAATGAGTTGACGTACAGTTATTGCATTATCCAGTTCATATAATAATTCTTCTTTACTCACTTCCACACGCCTTCCTAACTTCTGCTTTTATGCGCTTGCATTGTCCACTCAAAGTGATATAATGTTTTACATGCAGATATGGTTCATCGGTAGAACGCTAGCTTCCCAAGCTGGAAAGGCGGGTTC
>OLPX01001444.1_pt1 | contig 16776 bp, 15 predicted proteins | sample 1672491 | NCBI WGS metagenome assembly OLPX01 (sample SAMEA3136692, study PRJEB25190) | human gut metagenome | biome: human gut; feature: human-associated habitat; material: faeces | place: Austria | collected 2013 | reverse complement strand
TCTCGTAAAAGAGCCTGGGATTCTTTTTCCCAGCACAATATCTACTCCGTTCCGTCCCAACACCGGGGCCATTTTTTCCATTTCTTTAAACATTTCTTCTTTTGTCATAACAGTAAGCCTCCCTTGTAAATTTAGTAAGGGATTCCTGATTTTTTCATTTTCCTAACTTTTCTCCGCTCCCATTTATGCCTTTTCCAAAAAATCTGATACGCTTTTTTCAAATAACGCCTGATGCTGTTTGACATACGCATCAATTAAAACATTACTGTGCAGGCAATATTGGAAATCAGTTATCAGATTATAGTGGCTTTCTATATACCGAAGCAATTGAATTACATTTTTTGTTTTTTCGCCATCTCCCTCTCCCTTTATGCCTTCTCTCACCAGTGCAATCCACCCTACGCTGAAAGACTGATTCTCTTTTTTAAAGTGGATCATAATATCGCTTTCTTCCGAGTTTGGCAAAAAAGAAATCAAAAAAACAAGTTCATTTTGAGCATAACTTATCGAATTTGCGTCCTCTGTTTTTCTGTATCCCACTTTTTCCAAAAAAAACGCTTCCCGCTGAATTTCCTGTTTTGCTTTCAAAGGCATACCCATTTTAATTGCCCTCCTTTAATACCATTCTTCCATCTATCAGTTCATATCCTTTCGAGCACAAATAAAAGTATTCTTTACCGTGCCCCGTCAATTCTCCGTTTTTTGTATAGAGGGTGCCGTGGTTGATGGGTGTTGCCATCCAGATAACATCTCCCCTGCTTATTGCAGCATCCAAAAACGGTTTATTGTATTCCCGCCAAAACGGGTTTGGTGTTTTATACAACTCGTCAGGAGTGTTTAAAAGAACGAATCCTCCTTCGTTTCCTGAAAAACCAGTCGTTTTTGGAAGTTGTAATTCCTCTATTATATTTTTTGTATCCATATCATATCTTCCCAATATTGTCGTTGTGGCATTGGGATCGGTAATGATTTCTATACCGGAGGTCGCTTTGTATTCAAGGCGCTTTATTTCCGCTTCGACGCCGTTTACTTTCGGTGACGCGCCGCTCCATTCCGCCGATGCGTTTCCTCCATTATCCCCCGCCGAGCTTTGGCTGTCAACCGCGCCGCTTTCGGGCACACTCTCCGGAATTTTCCGTTTTTTCGCCTGTCCCCCCACCCTTTTTTGCATCGGCTCCGGGGCGCACCGATACACAAAAATCCGCGGCGGGGATACCCCGCCGCGGATTTAACACCTTTTCAGTTTCCTGACTCTATTTCCCCCTCCCCAACACCTGAAGCAGTTCGTCCCCCGCCTCGTCGGCATATCTTTTTTGGATTCCGCATAGCAATAAATAATTTCTTCCAATCTGTTCACAGTGTTGTGCTGTGCCTTTTCCAACGTATTTTTATATTCGCCCGGCAGATAAACCGTTTCGATACGGGCCTTGAATTCTTCAATCCCAAACCGTCCCAATTTAAACGCTTCGCAAATCTCTCTCAACTTTTTTATTTCGCCCATAATAGTAATAAAATTCCCTCCTTATTGATATGTAAGGAGCGTCACAACAGTTCCCAAGGAATATACATAATTTCCGGTTTCAGGTTGAAAAGCACAAGTCCCGGAATTTGTTATCTTACCAACTGCAAATCTTCGGGGAAAAGAGTACATTGCGCTTTTTGCCGTCCTGTTTCATCCAAAAACTCCACTTCATATGCCTCTACAGGATTTTCAAAAGACAGCAAGACGGTCCCCACTTCTCCTTTTCTCACGCCTTCTTCGCAGTCTTTTAAAATCCTGACTAAATCATATTCCTGAAATTTCATTTTCGCTCTCTCCTCGCTATTTGACAAAAATTGTGGTCAATGCCGGCGTGTCTGAAGCCTTTTTTATTATCCACCCGGTTCTCACTTCTACAGTATTTCCATTTGGCCCTGTAATTGAAATATCCACTGTATATCTCTGTCCAAATTCATCCAATTTTCCCAACGTCGCCCTACCGCCCGGCAGTTTTTCATAAATCTGTTGCATGAACTCTTCTGCATTAGACTTATTATAGCCTAACGCACTCTCAAACACTTTCGCCTTATTTCCTCCTACCGGATGTTCCGGATTCAAAGCGTAGTCCGTCAATTTTCGAGAGTCAATTGATGCATTTCCTACATTTGGGATAATATTTTCCGCTCTGTCAGCTTCTTCTCTCCGCGCGCTTTCCGCATTCAGTTCCGCCGATGCGTTTCCTCCATTATCCCCCGCCGGGCTTTGGCTGTCAACCACATCGCGTTCAGGGCTCTGCCGTCTTTTGGCCGCCGCGCTGCGCTCTCCGTAGGCGCACAGACAAACCCGCGGCGGGGATCCCCGCCGCGGGTTTGTCTGTGCCTGTCAGACGCTTTTCCGAATCGCCTCCAGCCCCTGGAGCAGTGCAGCCTGAAGCAGATCTGCGTTATTCCTGTACTGAGGGAACAGACGTTCTTTCACCATAGCTCGTGGTTCTTCAATCAAATAGGATCTGCACTGTGCCGTTGCTGGTGTTTCGTTTCACTTTCTCAATAATATCAATTATTTGCGCTTCTGTTATTTCTTCGTTCTGATGTGGTGCTTCCCAAAACTTCATTGAATCTCTGTATACTGCAAATTTATTTCCAACCAACATTTCTCCATTTGCTTTCAATACGTATCCATTTTCCAAATCAAATTTGATATAGTTGCTGCCGCCTGTAATTTTCATTTTGTTACCTCTCAAAAATAATCGTTTCGACCCCTGTTTTAGGGTCAATTATTGTTATCTTCGTCACATTTAAATTCTCCATGAGTCTGGGAAGCTCAATATTTTCCCATATGTTCCCGGGCCTTAATTCAGCCCCAATAACAGCCCGAATTTCCCCTGATACTTGTTCCGCATATGCCTCCGATGCCAGGCTCCATGCTTCCATGGATGACGGATCATCAAAATCCCATTCTGGCAGTACAATTTTTTTCTTGGCTATTGTTGATTCTAAGGTTACGCCGTCTTTTTCTCCGGCTATGTGGGCCGCAATATCCGCACCTCCAACACCATCGGTTCTGCCGGACCAAAAAAACGCTTTACTACGCTCCGTTCTTAGCTGCGGTCTGATTTTCTCAATATCAAACCACTCTGCGCCGCCCGCCGTTTCGCCCTGTGCGCTTTCCGCATTCAGTTCCGCCGATGCGTTTCCTCCATTATCCCCCGCCGGGCTTTGGCTGTCAACCACATCGCGTTCGGGCATACTTTCCGGCAGCCTTCCGTCCTTGTCCCATAAGCTCATGGATTCTCTTATCGCGTCGTAATTCTCGCTCACCGCCGCCCTGTCCATCTTCAAAACCTCATCGCGCGTGAAAAGGCCGTCCGCACCGGGCCGGGCGCTTTCCCCGGCTCCGCTCCAGGCCCGGGACAGGTCTCTCAAGCCCAAATCGGCGGCGGAAAACAGCCCTCCCAGCGCCGCGCCGCCGCTGAATGCGTCAAACGCCCGGTTCGGGTTGAACACTGCATCCTCGTCCGATGCCGAAAAGTATTCCGCGCCGTGGTCGTACAGCAGCTTGGCCAGCAGCTTTGCCAGGATATCCTGCTTTGCCTCCTCGCCGCCCTCCTCGTACATCGTTTGCAGCATGCCAAAACCGCCGCTTTTGTCCGCCATTTTCTCAATTCCGCCGCTCACCTCGATTCCCGAGGACGTCAGGCCGCCCGCAAGCGCATACAGCGCCGCCTCCATTTCGCTTGCGCCGCCCGCCTTTGCCTCCTCATAAGAAGGCCCTGCCGTGCGCAGAAAGCTGGTCCAGAACGCCGGTTTTTTCACCATCTCCTGCACAACGGCGGAAACCGCAGAGCCGGATGCGCTTCCAAGCTGCGCCGTACCGCCTGCGCCACCGCTCAGCGCTGCAAGCACGGCGTTCGGCGCCGCCTGTACGGCGGACTGATACAGCCCGCCCGCCTGTTCCATGCCCAGATCACGGTTTGTCTGTGCGGCGCGGGCCGCGTGCTCCCCGCCCAGCTCCTTGTAGTAGTCCAACAGCTTCTGCACAGGGTCAAGGGTGATAACATCCGGCAAAAGCCAGTCGATCGTCTGCGCGGCGCTGCGGTTGAAGCCCGAAAGTCCGGCCATTGTGTTGTCTTTTATGAAATCGCTGTACAGAAAGTTGTTCACCTTTTCCGGGTCGGCTAAAAAGTCCAAAACATCCGCAGCGCCCTCCGTAAGGCCGTATAGCTTTTCCCCGATAAAATCCCCCGCGCTTTCCAGCAGCCCCACAGACGGAGGCCGCGCGCCGGGTTCACGGATACCGCCCCGCCCCGCGCCCGTTCCGTTAAAACCGCCGCCTGCGCCCGTACCCGGTGCGGGAGCATCGCCCCGTCCCGCTCCCGCACCCGGCGAAAAACCGCCGCCTCCACCGCCGCGCTGCGCCATGATCAGCTCCATCCGGTTGGACGGCCCGCCCTGCTCCGGCGCGCTTGTGTACGGCGCGCCCGAAGGAGTCTTCCAGTCCAGCTTTTCAACCCAGTTGGCCGCGCCGCTGTTTTTTTCGGCCCGCCCCATATACGGCAGTACGGAGCGCTGCATTTGCAGCAGCTGAACCTGCGGGGTCTGTTCCGGGTCCGGCCGATACGGCAGCAGCTGAACCCGTGGGGGATGTTCCGGGTCCGTCAGCGGCGGCTCCCAGCCCGGCGCTTGTCGCCGTTCGGCTCCATTTCGCTGTGCGAAACCGCGCTGGCCGGTCGTTGCCCCCGCCGGGGGCAACGTGCTCGCTACCCCATTTTCGCTTTGCTCAAATGTGGCCCCGCATATTCCCGCGGGGTCTGCCGGGGTGCGTTCCTTTGTTCCACGGCTGGCCCCGCGCTCGCACCCCGGCGCAAGCGGCAGCGGCTGCATCGGCTCCTGCTGTATTTGCAGCGGCTGAAACGGTATCGTCTGCAACGCGGGCAGCTGCTGCGCCCCGCCGTATGGCCCGGATGAAATGCCCGGCCCGCTTCCGCCCGGCCCAGCGGCAGGCCGCGTATATTTCCCCGCCGCGTCTGTTTTCTTTTGTTTTTTCTTCTTCATTTTTCCTCCTTTTTTAACAATGGGAAGCCTGCTGCGCCAGCCGCCGTGAATCTCTTCGCGCAGGCAGAACCGGCAGCGCCACCGAGGCGGCACTAAATAATAAAATCAAAATTCCTTACTCCTTTGCTCACTCTCTGCCGGCGGAAGAGGAAGAACAGGAACGGAGTATCTTTCTGTGACTCTCTCGCATCCGAAGGATGCGGGTAAATCAAAATCCAGATTTTTCGATAAGAATCTTTCGCATGTCATTCTTACTGTTAAGAAAGATTCCGAAAAATCAGTCCTCTTTTGCCGTTGGGGGTCTTAGGGGGCCTCGGAGCGAAGCGTGAAGAAAAAATTGAATTTGTTATGGAATTTGAAATTCAATTTTTTTAGCGTAGCGGAACGCCCCCTAACGTTCTTTGCCTACTTTCTTAATGCTAAGAAAGTAGGCCGTCGGAGACTCGTAATCGTCCCCGCGACAGCGGGGGGCCTTCCTCTTTTCCCACACGCGGCTTCCGTTCCCGCTCCGGCCCTTGCTCCCATTCGGTCGCATTTCGCTGCGCACTCCCTGGGCGGCCGTCCGCTTCGCGGCCATGGCTTCGCCGCCCCGCACCGTCATTTTCCCCTCCCCGCCGCAGCCGCGCCCACAACGGTATCAGGCTGCTGTTTTCTGACAAATATGAACAGAAAGCATAACATACAGCCGGAAATATGGTATAATAACCTCAAGTCCGCCGCTTGCGCGGCCGCGCGCTCTTCGTGCGCTGATGCGCTTTCGCGCATGGGCTTGAGAACATTGAACCATGCAAAACCGCAGTGAATGCGGTTTTGTCGAGGCCGCTTCGCGGCGTCATGGTATAATAACCTCAAGTCCGCCGCTTGCGCGGCCGCGCGCTCTTCGTGCGCTGATGCGCTTTCGCGCATGGGCTTGAGAACATTGAACCATGCAAAACCGCAGTGAATGCGGTTTTGTCGAGGCCGCTTCGCGGCGTCATGGTATACTGGAGACAAGCCCCGCGCAACACCGCCCGGGGCATTTCATACAATAACAAGGAGGCCGCCTATGCCGCGCCGTGTATGCACCTTTGCCGTCGCGCACACCGATATTTCCGCGCAGCCCTTTAACAACGCCGCGCGCACCGTGCGCATCTTCGCCCCCAACAATCTTTCCGGCAGCGCCGTCTATGTAAAATTCAGCAATTATTATTCCGACGGTCCCGTGTGGGTGGGCAACGCCACCATCGGCCTGGCGGACGCAAAGGGCCGCCTTGTGCCCGATACCGTGCGCCCGCTCACCGTGCACGGCGACACCAGCTTTGCGCTGGTGCCCCAGCGGGACGTTTTTTCCGACAGGGTCGCGCTGCCCGTGCAGCCGGGCTGCACCATCGCCGTCAGCCTTTATTATCCCGGCGGCGAAAAGGTCACCTCCGGCAATTTTGTGGGCATCTTTGCCAACCGCTCCGTCAAGGGCGACCACTGCGACGCCCCCGCGCTGCCCAAGGCCCGCCTCTGGACAGACCTTTCCAAAAGCGTGCTGCCCTGGGACATCTCCAGCGCCACCACCACGCTCTCCGAGGTGATCGTGGAGCAGGACGACGCCCTGCCCGCCCCCCGTGTCGTGGCCATGTTCGGGGATTCCATCATGCAGCAGGGCGCGTGGGTAACGCCCTTCACGGCGCGCCTGTACGAGCATTTCCGCGGCGAGGTGAGCGTGTGCAACCTCGGCATCGGCGGCAACCGCCTGCTCTACGGCGCAACCCCCGCCTCCCGGGGCATGTACGGCCACGCGGGCATCGAGCGCTACCGCTACGACCTGCTTCCCATCGAGGGCCTCACCCACGCGGTGTTCGCTCTCGGCACCAACGATCTGGGGCACCCCGGCACCGGCGGCGCGCCGGAGGAGGAGCTTATTACCGTGGACCAGTACGCCGCCGCCGCCCGCACCATCGCGGACGCGCTGCACAAGCAGGGCGTAAAGGTATACGCGGGGCTCATCCTGCCCCGGGAGGTGAACCACCTGTTCCCGCCCGAGCGGGAGGCGCTGCGCCGCGCCATCAACCGCTGGATCGCTGAAGAAGGCCCCTTCGACGCGGTGCTGGACCTCGGCGCTCCCATCGCGGACACCGACGACGGCGTGGGCATGAAAAAGGAATTTGCCCTGCCCGACGGCCTGCACCCCAATCTCGCGGGCGGGCGGGCCATCGCCGAGGCCATCGACCTTTCACTTTTCGCCTGATTTTCCCCGCGTCCCCTCCCATGCGGCCCGGGCCGCCCCCTTCCCCGCTTTCTGCGGCCCGCAGGCCGCCCTGCCCCAAAGCGGCCCGCCCGTTCCCATCCTCTCTGTTAAAGGAGCCGATCTTTTCCATGAAAAAACGCGCTGCACCCACGCGGTGGCACAAGCTGGACAACACCGCGAATATCTTTCCCGTGGTGGCGAGCCGGCGCTATTCCAACGTATTCCGCCTGACAGCCGTGATGCGCGAGGCTGTGGACCCTGCGCTGCTCCAGCAGGCGCTGGAGCAAACGCTCCCCTATTTTGCCGCGTTCAACGTCCGCCTGCGGCACGGCCTGTTCTGGAACTATCTGGAAACCAACCGCGCCACACCCCAGGTCCTGCCCGAGCAGGACGCCCCCTGCCGCTACATCGACCCCGTGGAGACAGGCCGCTTTCTGTTCCGTGTGCTGTATTACGGCAGCCGCGTGCATCTGGAGACCTTCCACGTGCTCACGGACGGCACGGGCGCGATGCAGTTTTTGAAGGCCGTCTGCTACCGCTACTGCCAGCTTGCCCACCCGGACGCGTTCACGCCCGAGCAGCTTGCCACCCCCTACGGCACCGAGACCGCGGGCGAGGTGCAGGACGGATACCTCAAGCATTACGTTCCGGCCAAAAGCAAAACGTTCCGCGAACCGGGCGCGTATCATCTGCGGGGCGAGCACCGCATCGCGGGCGGGCTGGGCGTGGCCACGGCGCTGATGCCCGTGGACGCGCTGAAGGCCGAGTGCCGCCGCTTCGGCGCCACCGTGGGCGAATACCTCACAGCCGCCATCGCCTACGGCGTGTACGAAGAATACACGGCCTGCAACGGCGCAAAAAGGCCCGTCAGCATCTTTGTCCCGGTGAATCTGCGGCCTATCTTCGGCACCGAGACGTCCCTGAATTTCTTTTCCAACCTGACGATCATCCTGCCGCTGGCGCGCCGCGCCGTCCCCTTTGAGGACGTGATGGAGGCCGTGAAGTGCCAGTTTGCCGAAAAGCTGACGCGGGAGGAATTTGAACAGAAGCTGGCCTTTACGGCGGGCAGCGAAAAGAACCTCATCACGCGCATCATTCCCCTGCCGCTGAAAAACGGCATCCTCCGCATCGTGTACGAGCATTCCAACAATGGCAGCACGCTGGTGTTCTCGAATCTGGGGCCGGTGCGTGTGGAAGAGCCGTTCCGCCGGTATTTCGAGGGCTTCCGCTTTCTGCTCTCCACCACGCCCAGGGAGCCGGTGAAGGCCACGGCCTGCGCCTGCGGCAACACGCTGGCGCTCACCTTCACCACCGAGGTGGAGGACAACCGCCTTGCGCGCAGCGTGGTGCGCAGGCTTGCAAAGGCGGGCGTGCCCGTCACGCTGGAGACAGGAGGCGATACGGATGAAACATTGCAGGGCGTGTGATGTGGACGTTGCCACGCCGGCGGTGCTGTGCCCGCTTTGCGGCACGCCCCTGGCCGGGCTGGCGGACGCGGACTGCGCGGCGGTATATCCGCCGGCGGGCAGCCGGAAGGAATACAATTTTGTCAAGCGCCTGCTGCTGCTGCTCTCCGTCGTCGGCGCGGCGGTGTGCATCGTGGTAAATCTGCTTGTGATGCCGTCGTTCTGGTGGTGGACCATCGTGGTGACGGCTTTGGTATACGCCTGGGCCGTGGTGCCCCACGCCATGCGCCGCGGCGGCAACGCGGCGGGCAAGGTGCTCATGCAGGTGGTGGCGGGCAGCGCGCTGGCCGTGCTTGTGGACTTTGAAACAGGCTACCGGGGCTGGGGCGTTTCGTTCGTGGTGCCCGCGTTCATCTGCGCGGGCATCGTGGCGGTGGTGGTGCTGGTGATGTGCAACCGCACCAACTGGGCGGGGTATGTGCTGTATCAGGCGGTGCTGGCGGTGTTTGGGCTGGCAATGCCCGTGCTGTACTTCACCGGGCTGGCGCACAGCCTGGTGGGCGCCGTGGTGCCCAGCATCCTGGCGGTGGCCACATTGGCAGGCATGGCCGTGTTCGGCGACCGGACGATCAAAAACGAATTCCGCCGGCGGCTGCATTTTTAACAATGGGAAGCTTGCTGCGGCAGCCCCCGCCGTGAATCTCTTTGCGCGGCCGGAATCGGCAGCCCCCGCCGTGAATCTCTTTGCGCAGCCGAAACCGGCAGCCCCCGCCGTGAATCTCTTTGCACAGCCGAAACCGGCAGCGCCCGCCGTGAATCTCTTTGCACAGCCGAAACCGGCAGCGCACCGCGGCGGCAAAGACCGGCCCGGCGCCGGGCCGAAAAAAGGCCGGAGATCGTTTTTTTAGCGTTTTGCGGGCAAAAAACGCTTGATTTTACAAAAGCGGCATAGTATAATATAAAAGCTATCCGTACGCCGGTGTGTCGGAATGGCAGACGATGCGGACTCAAAATCCGTTGGTGGCAACACCGTGTGGGTTCAAGTCCCACCACCGGCACCAGCCTCTAAAACCGCTTGTTTCCTTGTTTTTCGGGGAACAGGCGGTTTTTCTTTTGCGTGTTCAAAAAACGGGCCTTGCTTTTCGTCTGCTGTTTTTCGTCTGTCGTTTTGCCAAATGGCCAAAACCTTCGCCAATCATTTTCAAATACAAAAAATTATTTTCTTATAAAACAATTTTTCATGCGGTTTGAATTGGTTTTTCTCTCATCTTTTCTGGAAGCTCCAAAGGCAGGCAGTCATTGGCGATCCATGCGGTTTCATCCTTATGCTTCACATTTAGATGCGCATAAATCGTTTCCGTTGTAACGGGCGTGCTGTGCCCCAGCCATTCCTGTATTTTCTTCATATCCTGTCCCCTTTCATACAGCATGCTTGCACAACTATGCCGAAGGCCATGAAAAGTAATCTTTTTCAGGCCACGTTTCTTCACAAGCTGTGAAAATTTGCATGTAACGTAGTCAGGTCTTAACAGGTGCCCGGTCTCATCAAGACAAATGTAATCCTGATCGCCCATATAGTAGCAATTGCCCATCCGTTCACGCTGCTGCTCCTGCTGCTGAAGCTCCCAATCCAGAAATGCTTCCACCTGCGGGATAAGGGGGTACGTTCGGAAGCTTTTTTTATTTTTGGTGCGATCCTTGCGAATGATTTTGTGTTCCCCCTGTACACTCACCTCAATGACCGTGTGGCATACTGTTATGGTTTTCTTTTTCCGGTCGATGACAGCTTTGCGAATCCCCAATGCCTCGCTGCGGCGCATCCCATAAAAAGCAGCGAACATGACCGGCACCCGGATGGGAGAATGCATCAGGTCGTTCACCAGCTCCCGCAGTTCATCTGTGTCCGCATATGGAGCAACATAATTGTCCACCTTTGGTGCAACAACGTAGTCCGCAACATTGTACTGCAGGATACGCAGCACCACCACTGCATCTTGCAATGCCTTATGTATTACCGCATGATAATGCCGAATGGTGTTGCCCTTGATTGGCTTTCCCCTGTATGTCCGCGTCTTGCAATACTTGTAAAACAGCGTCAGATCTACCGCCGAAAGTTCCTCCAGCGTTGCATTGTGCTCACTGAAATATGGGAGCAATGGATTGTGAACGGTTCGCCAATACCCTGCAAATGTATCCTCTTCCACATCTGCTTGAATGATTTCAAGCCATCGTAAGAGGTAATCCGTAAAATACATATCCTTGCGAATCGGAATCGACTTCAGCGACATAGCACCATCCGTGCCCTTGGAGCGTTTTTTTGCTTCAATCATCGCAAGCGTCAGTTTACCGCTGGTAAAGTCCTCTCTCCACTCCTTCAGCATTCGTTTGGCATCACGCTCCGTTTGTCGTTTTCCATCATAGGGAATTCCTGTTGGGAACCATTTCGGCAGCTTTCGGTTTCCCTTTTCAGGGTTCGGCAGACTTAAAACCATATAATAGTAGCCGTGCTTGTGGTCCAAATGGCCTGCTATAATTTTTTGTTTGGCCATAATATCCTCCTTCTTCCTTGCAGACCGCTTTCGGTTGACGGCCTTAATTTATCACTCAGGAGCCATAATAACAAGTGTGCCGATTTGATTGGAAAACGAAATCACATACTTGACAGCCCCATAAAATAATTCACCAAATGAACCTTTGGAATTCTGTACTCGCGTCCGACACGAAAGTAGAAAATCCCTTTCCCCTGTAACCATCGAGCCGCCGTTTTTTTCGTTCTAACATCCAAAATAGACCGTACATCCTCCAGTGAAAGAATATCCGGGTAATTTTCCAAACGCTTTATATTTTTCGATTTCATTTTTATGCCTCCTTCACTTATAGCACGGGCTGAATATATAAGCATCAAACATACAAAAAAACACAGCGGCAATCTCTCGTCATCACTTGCTCTCATAGGAGAGCTTCACGAGAATTGCCGCCGTGTCTGTTTCATCAAAATGCGCCTATTTGACACCACTTCCCGACGCAAGGGCAATATTTGACTGTGCCGCTGGTTAAGAGGCATCCACAGGGTTCTCACCCTCCCCACTTTCTGTGAGGCCGCCCAATGCTGTGACGCGTTCAAGGCGGGAGTATCATTATGCTTGCCCATTTTCATCGCGCATAGCCCACCACAGGCTATGTAAAAGATTTCCGATTCATTCAGAAGATCATTTCCGCTTGCTGGCACCTTTGTGTTGCAGCAGGACAAACGTATGTAGCCAAATTATTGGATATTTGATTTTCAAAGAACAATTGCCTCAGCAGCCGGGGTCAGCTTCTGAGATCTCTTTCAGAGTAAAGTCACGAAGGATGCTTTCCATAATGTTACGATCTTTACCAGACAATGTTTTTGATAACCGCTTCAATAATTGCCGTTGTTCTAGATTTAAGTATTTTTGGTCCAGCAGGTATCCATCTGCAATTTTCACACCGCCCTTGTATTTACCGCGTATTGTCACAATCGGGTAATTACGGGTCAGTTCATCAATGTCATAGCAAATCGTTCGGAGCGAAACATGAAATTCATTCGCAAGGTTTCTCATCGTGTCCTGTTTTCTTTGACAAAGCACTTCAAGAATCGCCCTACGACGTTCATTCGCTCCCACTATGGAATCACCTTCCCTCCTTCCCTCTGTCCGTATCATAAAGGTTAAATATGCAAGCCCATTGCACAATTAAAAAGAATTCACAAAAAATTAATATTCACACTTCTACTTGTTTTGCTCTTTGAATCTCCTTACATGAACTACACTTAAAATGACGTAGGCACAGCCAAATTTTAATGGCTGTGCCTATTTTAGATACAGAAAAATTACAATAACAAACTCCTCATCAACAAACGAGGTGAGAAAAATGTCCAAACTACAAAAATCGCAACTCCTTTTTAAAGTCTATAAACTTATATATATATCTAAAAATTAACGTTTTATCCCATCATTTATAACCCAGACTTCCCCCAAACCAATAAGTCGTACAAATTTCTTTGTCACGAACTCTACATCGCATTGGGAATCGAAAATAAAATTATTGTATTGCAGATAAACAGGTTTACATTTCCCTTGTTTTTTTCTCTTTATCTTATGTCCAGCGTAAACGCTGAGAAAATAATTGGAGGAAACAAAATGAGCAACGCAAATGCAACACAATTAAAGCTGAACGGGGTATATATGTTCCGTAACCTTGCAAGCGGAAAATACCTCAACATCTATGGCAACGATCAAGTAAGTTCCAATCGCAATGTGTGCCAATGGGAAGCATCTGCCGATTTGTCCCAGCTTTGGCGTTTCTATGAGGATGAAAATCTCAGTAAGAAATTGATCTCTGTGATTAAAGGTTCTTCCGGACAGCTATATGGCCTAAACATTTACCGCAGCATACACAAAAACACTGACATCTATGTCGAAACTCCCACCAATATTGTTGATTCTTCTATTGACATTGAATGTCTTGGCCCTATTTCCGGCGCAAATTTCAGTGGAGAAAAAGTTCGAATTCACCTTCACTTCGCAGAATCGGATGGCAGTTATCTTTATCTCACTTCCGTGGGTAATGGAAACGGTTCTAGCGCGACCACTTCTACCTCTGATGGCAACGTGATCTGGAAAACTGGAGATGAGGCTGATGCACATCAGCTTTGGGTGGCTGAATTTTTTGCAGATTATCCAACAGGAAATTTTGACCTGAGAAAATTTGGAGCTCAGATTTTTCTCAATAAAATGTATGGTTCTGACATTCCTGTTGATGCAAAAGCGAGTACTCGCCTCTGCCAAGAGCTAATTCGAGCGCTTCAAATTGAACTTGGCATTACTCTTGGAGAAAATGAGTCTTATGGCAACTTTGGGCCTAAAACGGAAAACCTTTGCCCTACCCTCTACAAAGGCTGTACAGTCAAACCTGAAATTGTTAAAATCCTTTGCCATGCGCTATTTTGCAAAGGATACAGCACATCCGTCATCTATGATACTTTCAATGACAAAGTAGAAGCCGGAGTCAAAGCATTGCAGAATGACATCGGGTTAAGCCAAACCGGTAGAGTAGCTCCTAAACTTTTCAAAGCAATTCTAAACACAGATGCTTATCAGCTTGTTGATGGCGGAGATCCTCACGTTTTTACAATGCAGCAGAATCTTAATCATGACTACTGGGAATATAGTGGAATTTATTCTTGTGATGGGCGTTTTTCGCGTGATACCAACAAAGCTATTATCTATGCGTTACAAAAAGAAATCGGCATCGCCGCCGAGAATGCAACCGGCACTTTCGGTCCCTCTACTACGGCATTGTGTCCCACCCTTCCACTCGCAGACCCCAGCACTCTGAATGAACAGAATCTTGTAAAGATTCTGCAATATGGCCTTTACGCTAATGGCTATAATCAATCCGGTATCTTTGATGGAGCATTTTCTGACGCCGTGCTAACCGATGTACAGGCCTTCCAGCAATTCATGATGTACACTGTAAAAAATGTTGCCGATATGGGGACTATTAAGGGGCTGCTTGCAAGTTGTGGTGATACCAACCGCATTGTTACCGGTTGTGATACTGCCACAATTTTGAACGCTAGTAGCGCCGGAACTCTTTATAGCGCTGGATACCGATACGTTGGGCGTTACCTGACTGGTACAGTTCGCACCCCCAGTGGTCAGCGAGTTCCTAAAGCACTTACGAGAACAGAAGCCGAAACTATATTAAATGCCGGGCTGAACATCGTTCCCATTTATCAGGACGGAGGAAGTTATGCTACATATTTCCACCGTCAGCGTGGTGCTATTGATGCTGGCGCCGCAATTAGCGCAGCTTTGGCTCTTGGATTGCCAAGCGATTCTATTATTTATTTCGCCGTTGACTGCGACCTTTACGCATATCAGGTAGAAAGTATCGTTGCTGACTACTTTTCCGGTATCGCGGATTACTTCGCCATGTTTAATACCAATCCAGAGTCTGTATCGTACAAAATTGGCGTATATGGTCCTCGTTATACCTGTACGTACATCTGCAGCAACAATTATGCGGAATCCTGCTATGTCTCGGATATGTCTACCGCATATAGTGGCAATTTGGGCTACAAGATGCCCACCAATTGGGCCTTTGATCAGTTTTTTGAAACATCAGTCGGCGGCGTAGGAATTGATAAAGTTGCAGTTTCTGGCCGTTATACAGGTGTCTCCATGCTGAATCCTGGTTCTTCTATTATGACTGAAGAACAAAAGATGGCAGCAATACTTCACAAGGTCTGTGATTTCCAAGAAGATATCGAACTTTTGCGCGCAGTTAGCGTCCCTACAATTGTCCTCGGCGTACCTGTAGTTATCTTTAAAATTCCCAGTCTTGAGGCTAAATTGACTGTTTCCGAATCGGTCTATCAAGGGGATTATCCGCCCATTTTTTCATTTTCTGTTGCAAATGGCAATCTTTCTACTGCCAGCAAAACAGAGTTTGACAACGGATTTAGTTCAGCAATAAGCACGGATACCAGCATTGCAGAACTTTTAAAGGATGTTGATCCCGAAAAGGCCTGGAACATCATAAAAGGAATGGGCGTTTCTATCCAAAATGGAAACATTAAAATCTCCTATTCTGTATCCCCTAAAAGTTTTACATTGACCATCAGCGCTTCGACAGAAACATTTCCTCTGCCAATGGACAATCACTGTGCTTTTTCTCTCGCCCTCTCAGTTACAATCACTTTGGATGAAGATGGCGGTATTGCCGATCCTGGCGGACAGCTTGCAGAGTTTTGGGAAACACTAAAAGATACGGCTGTTAATATGGTTTTCCTTGCAGCAGCCGGAGCAACTGTTGCTGCCATTATATTGCTTCTCCTCAAAGCGCCTGCGATTGCCCCCGAGATTCTTCCTTTGTTACCTACACTCATGAATCTACTTCGTGTTAAAATCGCATAGCATTATTAAAAAACCAGCCCCACAATAGCGGGGCTGGTTGTCTATTTTATGTATTTCTGTATAGCCACTCATAGCTGTTTACCAGTTCGTAATTAGGCATTTTCTCCAGATAACGCATCAAGTCATCGCGTTCAATTTCGTCTAATTTCTGTAAATTAACGCACCACTCCAGCATCTGTGTTTGTGTGTCATCGGATTTGAGCACAGAAGCGTTCCCTTCAAGCAAAAGAATCCGGTCAGCCTTACAGTATCGCATTTTGTCTTGAAACTCAGCTTTAAAAAGCAATTCGCCATTATCATCTGCATACCGACATCGATATACTTCTATTCTATTTTCACAAAATACCATTCTTATTCCATGCATTATCAAGTTGGATTCTTTTTTCAAACCCTTTTTAAGGGTGAAATAGGTCGCTTTACTTACTAAAAAAAACTTTAATTTGTCAGACCATAAATACAGAAGCAGCACCACGTCAATAATAATCCAAAATCCTATATCAAATATGGAGGATGTAAGCAAGGAATGACAAATACCCGCTACAAGTGCAATTAGTAAAAGAACATAAGCCGCCTTTTTAATTTTCTTGTAGCTATTACGGTTTAATCCTTCTCTCAATGTCCACACCCTAAGCTGCACCATATCATTGTACAGGTCCTCCCAAGTATAGGAATAAGTGATAGTCAACTTCGTATCCAACTATATCCCTTCCCTACTTTTAATTCTAGCATTTAAACTCCCCAATCAGTCTCTTTTGACAAAACTTTTACAACACAGAAAATCGTTCAAACAAAAATTCGGAGCACAGATAGCATATAATCAGAACCACAATTAAAATCATAATCCCGACCGCCTGCGTATTTGCGCCAAAGAGCGCACAGATGTGGAACAACGGGTATGTACTAAGCCACTTCGCATTCGTTAAGCCGGAGACACTGAGCAGCGGCGGCAAAGAAAAAAGGAACAGCGACGCAAACATTGCGCCAAAGGTATTGCCAAGCCTCTGCGAAAGAGCCAGCGTCACACAAGCCATACAACTCACTGCGGCAAGTCTGGAAAAAATCTGGATTGCCACCATTAGAAATAAAGGTATCTCCGGTGCGTTGTAATATTCGCTGATGCTGTAAACCGGAGCCATCCATGTGCCAAGTCCGTAGTCACGGATAGAGACCCAAA
>OLPX01001435.1_pt1 | contig 16883 bp, 14 predicted proteins | sample 1672491 | NCBI WGS metagenome assembly OLPX01 (sample SAMEA3136692, study PRJEB25190) | human gut metagenome | biome: human gut; feature: human-associated habitat; material: faeces | place: Austria | collected 2013 | reverse complement strand
AAAAAAGGAGCCGCTGCTCCATAGATGATTACTCATCTATTTTGCAACGGCTCCTATTGTACATTTAAAGTCCTTTCAGAGAGCGGATGACACCGGGATGATCGGTGACAAAACGGATGGCCCGTTTCTCAGATTCCGTCTTCGCCAGAGGCTCAGCCTGGTACCCAGTGTCGGTAAAATGCATGGAAACCGGCTCGTCCAGAGTATAGAGCGGCCAGTTCTTAAGCCCCGGGCCGTTGGGATTTCCCGTTTTGGCAAAATTGGCCCAGTAAGCGGTCATCATGCGGGAGAGCTCGAAGTCGTATTCTCCGAATTCCTCCGGGTTTATGGTACCCATTACATAGGGAATCTCGCTTCCGTGAGGCGTTTTATTTGCTTCGCTGGCCCAGTACTTTTTTGGCTGCGTCCGCTCGAAATGGTAGGTATAGAGCGGTCTCCGGCCGGTTTCTGCCTGGCGCGCCGCCCAGGAGACGCCGCGGGAGTAGACGAAGGCCGGAATCATGGATTCGTCGGTGACTTCGTGACGGACGATTTTAATCCATCCGTTGTCGCCGGTAACGGAGCCTGCCATGACCGGAACGTCGGCACAGTCGCCTTTCCAGAGGCTGACGCCGGGCGTGTCAAGGAGCGACCAGTCATCCACATCAGGCTGGAACACAGATTTTTCCCATGGCTCCAGCTCATCTGCGGTAGCATCATGGAGCGCGGAAAAGATTTCCCGGGCGTCCTTTTCCATGAGGTCGGAGAGTGTCCAGCCCAGCTTTTTCATGCCCCGGACGCAGATATCCATTTTTTCGGAAAGCGGCCGGTAATAGTCGGAATCCGTAATGCCGCCGCCGGACTCCACGATGATTTTGCTTATCATGCCGCGGGAGAGCGGGGAGCACATGAGCATGCGGGTGGACATGCCGCCGGCTGAAAAGCCGAAGACGGTGATGTTGTCCGGGTCGCCTCCAAAGGCGGCGATGTTTTCATGCACCCACTTGAGGGCGGCAATCTGGTCGAGAAGCCCGTAGTTCCCGGTGGTTCCGTCCCGTTCCAAAAGCTCCGGAAGCGCCAGATAACCAAGAGCGCCGAGACGGTAGTTGATGGTTACGAGGATGACGCCGTGGGCGTTTAAGGCCTCGCCGGAAAAATTTGGCGAAGTGCCGGAACCGGCGATGAAGCCGCCGCCGTGGATCCAGAACATGACGGGGAGCTTTTCTTCCGGGGATTCGGCCGGCGTCCAGATGTTTAGGTATAGGGAGTCTTCAGAGACGGTGTGAATACTGGGTGAGACGGGTTCCCTTTGTATGGAAGAAGCCGAATATTCCGTGCAGAAAAGTTCTCCATCCCACGGAATTGGCTCCCTTGGCGGCGCGAAACGAAGGGCACCGACCGGCGGCTGTGCGTAGGGGACACCGCGAAATACAGTATTTCTGGCATTCTTTCCCGGAACACCGACAACAGTGCCGTATTTTGTGAGTACCTTTAAAATAGCCATATGAAATCCTACCTTTCTTTCCTGTTTAATATGTGCTGATAAAATGACTGCGGAGTTGTTCTGTGTCACCTGCCGGGGCCGGAATGTGGGCAGCAGGGCAGTTGTTTGGGAAAGGAAGATAGACATTGAAATGATATCCAAAAAAGATATTTGATTTATATCTAATTCGATTATAGATCAGAACAAAATAGAAGTCAAGATGAAGTTTGAAAATTTGTGATGAGAAAGAAAAAACATCTGATGACACGGTTTCCCGGCCTGTATGCTGGTCTATGCGTATTCCTCAAAATGAATTTGAAAAACATGCCAGACGGTACGGGCCGGGGCAAAAAGCTACAAATATGGCTGCGAATCCGCAGTGCCCGGTTTATCGACGGTGACAGTCATATGAAAAATATCGGGACGCACCGTTGTCTCGCAGTATTCCACGGGAGCTGTATCGCCGGCTGCAATCCGGCGCAGGAGAACAAGCGGCGTATTGATATCCACCTGGAGATACTGGGCTTCCATAAAGCCGGCTACCCTGGCATCGACGGTTTCACGGATCTCTGTAACCCGGATCCCGTAATTGCGGAACAGAAAGCCATAAAGGTCTGTGAGAAGCTCTCCCCGGGTATTCAGGTCGGGAGCCAGGGACTGTGGTATGTAATTTACCATATATCCAAAGACAGTCCCATCTATAAGCTGAAGCCGCTGGAGGCGGTAAACCATGGAACCGGCCGGAATTTCAAGAGCTGCTGCTGCCGTTTCATCTGCCGGCACCAGATCGATTACGGCTTTTGTATTGTTGACTTCGCCTTTTCCATGGGTCGTATAGTGGATTACAACATTTGTGGAAGAACCGGGATTATGATATTTGGAGTGGATGACGGTCTGCTGTTCGACCGGGAGGACTTTTGTTCCGCTGCCTTGCCGAACCTCTACGAGGTCATGCTCCCTTAAAAGCTTTACGGCATGGCGCACCGTTGTTTTGCTTACATCATAAAGTTCCATCAGCTCATTCTCCGTGGGAAGGAAAGAGCCTGCCGGGAATTCGCCTGTCAGGATCGCCTGGCGTATCTTGGAATATACTTCAATATATTTCGGTGCTTTTGCACACATATACAAATTTCCTCCAGTATTCATATTATGATAAAAAAACGGAAAGATATCTTTTTCTTTTCTATATTGTAAGGTCTGCCGAAAGATTTTGCAATAAGGAAATATCATAAGAGCCACATAAAAACCTAACAATATACAGTTTTTGAAAATGAACACTGTTAGTTAAAATGCATAAATAAAAAATGATTCTTTGTCAATTTATCCTATTGATGGCAATCTTTCAATGTGGTATTTTAGTATAAAAGATATCTAAAAAGAAAATGACTTAAGGCGCGGATACATATCTTTTTGTATTGGGAAAGGAAGAGATATGATCCAACCGGGTCTCAGGTCATGATTGGGAGGTGAGGGGTGGAAACAATAGGAACCGATTTTACCAAAGGGAATATTTCCCATCTTTTGATTGCCTTTATGATCCCCTTTTTACTTGCAAACCTTTTGACGGATCTTTATAACATGGTAGATATGATTATTATCGGAAGATTTGTCGGAAGTACGGGAATTGTGGCAGTTACACTTGGAGGAAAGCTTTTAAGCATGTGCACCAATATAAGCGTAGGGCTGGCGGCTGGCGGTCAGATCTATATTGCACAGCAGATTGGGGCCGGATCAGTTAAAAAAGATGTGAGTGCAGCAATCGGAACGCTGTTTTCTTATTTGGCAGTTTTGTCTTTTGCGGCTGGGCTGTTAAGTTTTCTTTTTTCGGAAACAGTACTCAGGCTGTTGGATACACCGGAGGCGTCTTTTAACGCGGCGCTTTCTTACTTTCGGATTACCAGTGCAGGAATGCCATTGGTATTCGGCTATAATGCAGTCAGCTCTGTTTTAAGAGGCATGGGAGATTCCAAGAGACCGCTGCTTTTTATTGCTATTGCAGCCTTGACAAATTTAATCCTGGACTTGGTGTTTGTGGTTGTGTTCAGGATGGGAGCGGCAGGGACAGCACTTGCCACCGTGATTGGCCAGGGATTCGCTTTTTCTTTTTCCATTCTCTACCTTTACAGGCACAGAGAGCTGTTTCTGTTCGATTTCAAGGTAAAAAGCTTTCGTATTGATATTCAGAAATTGAAAATTATGATGGCAATCGGGGTTCCGATGGCGCTTCAGACAATCCTGATTCAGGGAACGCAGCTTGTCATTCTTCGTTTTGTCAATGGGCTTGGTGTAGCGGCTTCGGCCGCCTATGGGATTGTGGAAAAGATTATTACGATGTCCAGCATTGTGACACAGAGCATCAAAAGTGCGGGAGGCTCCATCGCCGGACAGAATATCGGCGCCGGATTTTACGAAAGAGTTAAGGAAACTTTGTATGCTGCTCTTAAGATCACACTTTTGGCAGCCGCATTTTTATCGACGGTTTTCCTTCTGTTTCCAGAAACGATATTCGGAATTTTCACAGAGGACCCTGCTGTTATGGCATATGCGCCGTCCATCATGCTGGTGGCGGCATCTTGCTGTGGACTTTCGGCTTTGATGGGATGCTATGACATTATCACAACAGGAACGGGGAATTCCAAACTCTCTTTTCTGGCAGGAGTCCTGGACGGTGTGGTATTCCGGCTGGCGCTATGCTGGCTTTTCGGTATCCATCTGAATATGGGAGTCGTTGGATTTTTTATGGGAAATTCGTTTGCTAGAATCGGCCCGATCCTGGTTCATGCTTCCTATTATTACAGTGGTGCATGGAAACGGAGAAAGCGGCTTGTGGATGACTGATACAAGCGAAAGGAATTATGAGAAAAGAATGCGGGAAACCGCAGGAAATAAAAATTAAGGAGGAAATTTTGTATGAGAAAAATCTTTAGGAAACTCGCGGCAGCAGGTTTGGCCATATGCATGACAACTTCTCTTGCAGCATGCGGCGGCGGACAGGAAAGCAGCACGGCGCAGCAGACAGCGGCTAGTGAAAAAAGTGAAGAGACGACAGCCGCCGGGAGTACGGAAAGTGCGGCGGAAACGCTGGCAGAGGAGACTTTCAGCCTGGAACAGCCAGAAGGATGGACGGAGAAAGATGCGACGGAAAGCATCGTTTATCAGATGACCTCTTCCATCAATACTCTGGACAAGTGGTCTCAGTCAACTCAGAACCCGAACTTTGAACTGGACTATCTTGTTTTTGACGGGCTTTTGAGCAAGGATGACGAGGGAAATACGATTCCGTGGGTGGCAAAGGAATGGGAAATGGCTGAGGATTACAGCTCCATTACCTTCCATCTCCGTGACGATGTGTATTTTACCAACGGTGAACTTCTGACAGCCGATGACGTGATCTTTTCCCTGGAACGTCTGCGTGATGATAAAGAACATCTCCCGGATTCCGTTGTAAAGGGATGGAGAAACTATATCGGCGAATTAGAAAAAATCGATGATTTTAATCTGACACTGCATTTTGCAGCTCCGATGCCGGAGTTTTGGACCATGGTAAACGTGCCGGATACTCTGATCGTCTGCAAATCCGCATATGAGTCGACTCCGTATGAAGAATTCTGGCAGAATCCGGTAGGCTCCGGCCCTTATGTGGTCACGTCCTTTGACGGTGCAAACTCTGTGGTAGAGCTGGAGCTTCGGACGGATGAGCATGGCTATTGGGGTTATGACTATGCGAACCGTTATACGAATGTAAAACATATTACCATGAAACAGTCCGTGGAGGCTACGACGAGAGTTTCTTCTCTGCGTACTGGTGAAGCCAACATTGTAAATGGAATCCCAACATCGGATGTGGAGCCGTTAAAGTCTGAGGGCTACTATATCCACGAAGTTGTGCCAGCCAGTTATGTATATCTCCAGACAGCATGCGGTGAGGGTGACCTTTTCAGCAATCGAGATCTCAGAGAGGCTCTGTCCCTTTGCATCGACAGGGGACTGATTGTGCAGGCGCTTCTGGATGGATACGGAATTCCCTGTATGTATCCGTGCCTTGAGCATGATTTGGGATATAGGGAAAATCTGACCTACCAGTATGACGTAGAACGGGCAAAAGAGCTTGTTGCCAATTCCGGTTATAACGGGGAACCGATTCGCTTCATTTATTCTACCAGTGTGGTTTCCATTGGAACGGAATTGTGCCAGGCAATTCAGTCCATGGCAAATTCCGTGGGCTTTAATGTAGAGGTTGTACCGTTAGAGACGGCCGTTTACAACGAGGCGCGCAGCAGCCGAGATTTTGACATCATTCTTTCGTCCATTGGAAAGAGCGGAAACATGTGGTATAAGACGGCAGCAGAAGGAATCGGCGAGGATCGCTTTAATACCGGGTTCCAGAACGAAGAACTGAAAAAGCTTGGAAAGCAGATGGCAGCAGAGATGGATCAGGAGAAGCAGGACGAGCTCCTGGCTCAGATGTATGAAATTGAGCTGGCGGAATTTGAACCGAATATCTATCTGTACTGGCCGACTGAGCTCTATGCCTGGAAGGATAGTATCAAAGGAATCTCTTTCCACGGCCATAAGATCAGCGATATGCGCGCGATGGTAGTGACAGAATAAGGAAATGCGGTATCCGGCAGTTTTCTGCCGGATACCGGAATATTACGGGCGGCAGAATACTATGGAGGTGAAAGACGCTTGAAGAATAAATATGTGAGAAGGCTTCTGGCTTCTGTAATCGTATTGATAGGGGTATCGGTCATCGCATTCCTTCTAGTTCGTCTGGGCGGAGGTGATCCGGCCCGCATGATGGCAGGGGAAACGGCGACTCCGGAGGAAATTGAAGAATACCGCGTGAGAATGGGGCTGGATCAGTCATGGCTGGTACAGTATCTGACCTACATAAAAGGACTGTTAAAAGGAGATTTGGGATATTCCTGGAATTACAGCATGCCGGGCAGTGAGATTCTGGCCTCCAGGATTCCTCAGACACTTTTGCTAAGCTTGTTCGGGTTTGGATGGGCATGCATCTTTTCGATTGTCATTGGCGTGATCGCCGGTGTAAATCAGGGTACGGCTGTGGACTTTGGAGCCATGTTTTTTGCAATTGTCGGGCAGGCCATGTCGACTGTATGGCTGGGATTCCTCTTGATCCTGATTTTTGGTGTAAAATTGGGATGGCTGCCGATCCAGGGAATCGGAGGGATTGAACATATGATAATGCCGGGACTCTGCGTTGGCTTCGGCTATGCGGCCAGCCAGACGAGGCTCATGCGTTCCGGAATGGTTGACGTTATTCATGAAGACTATATTACGGCCACAAGGGCACGCGGGATTTCCAAAGGTGTAACCTATATGAAATACGCATTCCGAAATGCCTTGCTTCCGATTGTTACCAACATAGGAACCCAGTTTGGAAAGCTGTTTGCCGGAGCGACCGTTGTGGAAAATATTTTTAACTGGCCGGGAATGGGGGCACTCCTGGTACAGGCCATTAACACGAGAGATTATCAGCTTGTGCAGTCGATTCTTCTGGTGTCGGCCGTCATGCTGGTGATTGGGAATCTGCTGGCCGATATCTTTTATACGGTTGTGGATCCACGGATTACATTTAACTAGGAGGTGGGAAGGATGAAATTAAGTACAGTTCTCAGAAGAATGAAAAAGAGCAAACTGTTTTTAATCGGCTTCGGCCTTCTGTTTATTATTGTAGCGGCGTGTTTTACTTCGAGATGGTGGGTGTACTGGGATTCTGAGACATCCAATCTTCTCACGCGCCTGGAACCGCCGGATTATTTTGCAAACGGCCTTGAAGGCCATCCGTTCGGCTGTGACCCGTTGGGACGTGACATGCTCACGAGACTGTTTGAAGGCGGCTGGGTTTCCCTTAAAATCACATTCCTTGTGACGCTTATCAGTATGACGCTTGGAGCCGCCGTCGGTCTGATCAGCGGATATTACGGCGGGAAGGTTGATATGGTTATCATGCGGTTCTGTGATGTGCTTCAGGCGGTGCCGCAGCTCATGCTTGCGATCTGTGTGGTTGCCGTTATGGGAACCAGCATGGTGAATCTGATTTTCACGCTGAGTGCAACCGGTTGGGTCGGAACGGCGCGTCTTGTGAGAGCTACGGTTCTCGGCATGAAAAACAAGGAATTTATTTCTGCTGCAAAGGTACTGGGCGCGAGCGGAACCAGGATTCTCTGGAAAGAGCTGTTTCCAAATACGATCACACCTCTTATGATTTCCGCCAGCGGATATTTCGGAGGAACCATCCTGGTGGAAACCAGCTTAAGCTATCTGGGAATGGGGGTCCCTGTCCCGACTCCGTCCTGGGGCAACCTGATTTCGGACGGCCGTACCTATATTACGTCGGCGCCGTGGGTCGTCATTGCTCCTGGTATCGCGCTCATGCTTACCGTTCTGGCCTTTAATTTCATGGGCGATGGTATTCGTGATATCTTTGACCCGAAGAATACCAATTAGAGAAAGGTGGGAACAGTGTGGCAGAGTTAAAGAAAAAGGAAGAACTTTTAAAAATAGAAAACCTGTATGTGGAATACGTGTCCGGCGGCGCCGTCTCCAAGGCGGTCAACGGGCTGAACCTGGAAATCCATAAGGGAGAGGCCATCGGTCTTGTCGGAGAAAGCGGAGCGGGAAAAACCACGACCGCCCTGTCAGTCATGGGCCTACTTCCGGACAAGGTGGGATTTATACGAAGCGGAGATATCCTGTTCCATGGAGAATCTCTGCTGAAGAAAAAAGAAAAGGAAATGAATGAGATCCGCGGGGCCAAAATTTCCATGGTTTTTGCAAACCCACTGACCTCTTTGAATCCGGTATTTACAGTAGGGCATCAGATCGCTATGGGCCTCAGAAAACATAAAAAGCTGGACAAAAAGCAGGCGAAAGAAGAGGCGGAAAAGCTTCTGGAGATGGTTGGAATCGCCAAATACCGTCTGGATGACTATCCCCATCAGTTTTCCGGCGGGATGAGGCAGCGAGTCGGGATTGCGGCTGCTCTGGCCTGTTCTCCGGAGCTTTTGATTGCGGATGAACCGACGACGGCGTTGGATGTGACAATTCAGGCACAGATTCTGGAGCTGATGAAAAAGCTTCAGACAGAGTATGATACGTCGCTTATCATGATTACCCATAATCTGGGAATTATTGCAGAGCTTTGTCAGAAGGTAGCGATCATGTACGGCGGTGAAATCGTGGAGTATGGCACGGTGCAGGAGGTTTTTGAAAATCCGAAGCACTGGTACACCTACGGCCTCCTTCATGCGATTCCCAAGCTTACCGGCGAGAGGGAGCCTCTGGAGTCCATTCCGGGTACGGTGGCGAATTCCCAGAATTTGCCGGCAGGGTGTAAATTTCACACTCGCTGTGCCCATTGTAAGGAACGGTGCAAAACGGAGATTCCTGGGCTTGTAAAGATCAATGATAACCATTATGCAGCATGTTGGGAAGTGGAGGAACAGATATGACAGAGCCGTTAGTCAGCATAAAAAATCTGAAAATGTATTTTAATATTCCCGGCAAAGGAAAACTGCATGCAGTGGATGATGTCTCTTTTGATATTATGCCCAACGAGACGGTCGGACTTGTCGGTGAGAGCGGGTGCGGGAAAAGTACGGTCGGAAATGTTTTGATCCGCCTTTTGAACGCTACGTCGGGACAGGTACTTTTTGAAGGGAAAGACATTCTGAAGTTAAAGGGAAAGGAACTCAATGAAGTCCGAAAGAAGATGCAGATCATCTTCCAGGATCCTTATTCGTCCCTGAATCCGCGTGAGACCATCAGCGCGATTTTGGCAGATCCCTATCAGATCCATAAAATTGCCTCGGGAGCGGAATTAAAAAAGACCGTAAAGGAACTGGCAAACTCCGTTGGCCTTGAGGATTATGTCCTGGATAAGTTTCCTCATGAGCTGGACGGCGGAAAGCGTCAGCTTGCAGGAATTGCCAGGGCCCTTGCCTTAAAACCGAAGTTTATTATCTGTGATGAGCCGGTATCTGCCCTGGATGTGTCCGTACAGGCGACAATCATCAATCTTTTAATCGAGATGCAGAAAAAAATGGGATTGTCCTATCTTTTTGTGTCCCATGATCTGAGCGTGGTGCGCCATATCTCCAACCGGGTGGCCGTTATGTATCTGGGACAGATTGTAGAATTTGCACCGACAGACGAGATTTTTGCAAATGCACGTCATCCATACACGATAGCCCTGCTTTCGGCCGTACCAAAAGTGGATTTTAAAGATAAATCACAGAGAATCGTGCTGAAGGGCGACGTGCCGAGCCCTGTGAACCCGAAACCAGGCTGCCGGTTTGCGCCGCGGTGCCCGATGGCAAGGGAATGCTGCAAAAATGAAACGCCAGAGCTTCATGAGGTGGCACCGGGACATAGTGTTGCCTGTCATTTCTGGAAGGAAGCCAGAAACATGATTTCGGCATAACGGGGGACAAAAACATGAAATCAAAAGTGATTCTGGAACGTGAGCCGGTTGATCCTTTAAGCCGGGCATGGATGAAAGAGCTGAGAAGCCATAATAAGACAAAACGTGAGTACGAAGTGGATCCCTATGCGGAGGTTTATCAGTTCCGCGATGACGTCTACGGAATTTTAAAAGACAGCGCAGACGGTATGGGAGCTCCGTGGATGTATCTGGTTGTCGGGAAAGAAAAAGCTTTGTTAATTGACACGGGATTTGGAATCGGGAATTTAAAAGGCCTTGCCGAGGAGCTTGCAGAAGGAAAGCCCCTTTATCTGGTGAATACTCATGCCCATTTCGATCACTGCTATGGGAACTGCCAGTTTGAGAAGGTGTACTGCCATGAATATGAGGCGCCATATCTGGAACAGAAGCAGGATCCACATATCTGGGACTATCTGTTTGATGAAAACGGAAAGAACATCTGGTGTGACTTTGACAGGAAAGATATTGTTCCGTTTCAAAAATATGAAATTGTTCCGTGCCCGGACGGAAGCATTTTTTCCCTGGGCCCTGAGCATGAAGTCGAGCTTATCTTTCTTGGAGGCCATTCGGCCGGTCACGCGGCATTCCTTGATAAAAAGAACAGGATCCTTTTCTGCGGCGATGATTTTATCAGTATGCGTGTAGGGATTGGGATGAAACGGGCCGGTATGCCGCATGCGGAGTTCTGTACGGTAAACGGGTTTTATAGTCAGGTAAAAAAGCTGTCGGAAAGGCTTGGGGAGTTCGACTCTCTATTTCCGGGTCATTTTATTGTAGATATCGACAATAGTGCGGTTCTCGAGATGATAAAGGTTTTAGAGCGAATTTTGGAAAACCCTGAAAACTGTGATTTTGAGGAAAGAAATCACAGAGGAATTCTGACGAGGTTTTGCCATGTAAGGGGACTTGGGTTTTTTGCCTATACGGCGGAAAATGTATTTTAGGATGGAAAACCGGGAGGAAGAAAAATGGCATTGGGAATTGTAAAGACAACCTATGGCCTTGTGGAAGGCGAAGAATATGGTGGAGAATTTGCGGGAATTACGGTATTTCGCGGAATTCCATATGCGGCGCCGCCGACAGGTGCGCTTCGGTTCCGGCCGCCGGAGAATCCCGAACGATGGGACGGCGTGAGAACGTGTACGGAGTTTGCGCCGGCTGCCATGCAGATTCCGCTGTCGGACCGCCATGAAAAGGAATATTATTTTGACGGGTTTCCCAGGATGAGCGAGGACTGCCTGTACCTGAATATATGCAGCGGGGCGGAGAATGCCGGAGAAAAACGGCCTGTTTATGTCTGGTATCACGGCGGCGGCCTGACAAACTGCTATGCTTATGAACCGCAGTTTAATCCGCAGGTTCTGGCAAAGAAAGGCATTGTGGTCGTCACCGTGGCGCAGCGGCTTAATGTGTTCGGGTATCTTGTTCTGCCTCAGTTTGATGCAGAACAGGATGGACATGGCGGAAATTACGGGTTTATGGATCAGGTAAAAGCGCTGGATTGGATTACGGAAAATATTGCTGCCTTTGGAGGGGATCCTGACAATATCACAGTCGGCGGCCAGTCGGGCGGAGCCCTGAAGGCGGCCATGATAGCGGTTTCTCCGGCGGGAAAGAACCGCGTGAAGCGTGTCATTAGTGAAAGCGGCCTGAAATGGAAGATTCCGTTTAAATCAAGAGAAGAGGCATATGAAATTGGAAAAAGCTATCTCAAGCATCTTGGGCTTCCCGAGGATATTTCGGCAGACGAGCTGCGGGCTCTTCCGACAGAAAAAATTTTCAGCATGACGGCAACGCGGGCCATCACACCTGGAGACATGGTTCCGGATGAAATGCTGGTTCCCGGTGACAGTGTGAGCGAGTGCTTTGATAAATATCTGGGTAAGGTGGATTTCCTAAATCTCTGCAACTGGGGAGAAGCCGACCTGTTTGGGAATTCCGTATCCGGGCTCAATGAAAAACCGATGCGCGAATCTGGCAAGGAAATTTCGACCGCAGCCGATTTTTACAGGCATTTTAAGAATCTTCTGGGGCCGCTGTATGAAAAATATGACTTTGAAAATCTCGTTTCTGTCACGGATGAGACTGCTTTTCAAACCGCGCACTGGCTGGCCGTATGTGGGCTTGCGGGAAGCGAGGGGATGAATGTGAGCCGGAATCTGATGTTAAACAGGATGTTTGGCCTTTACATGGATCAAAAAGCGCCGGAAGCAAAAGTATATGACGGAGTTTGGCGTTATCTGATCCCTCTGGAAGGTGAGGACGTGGGAACGGCAAGGGACTGCCGTGTCAGCCTGGCATGGCACTCCACCGAATTGTGGTTTGTGTTCGCCTCCTTAAGAAAGGGGATCCCGGCCTCGAGGCCATGGCGGAGCTGTGATTTTCAGATGGCAGATAAGATGAGTTCTTACTGGGCCAATTTTATAAAAAGCGGTGACCCCAATGGCGAAGGGCTGCCATTCTGGCCGTCTGCAAATGAAAACTACGGATATATGGAGCTTGGCGAAGAGCTGAAAGCCCATGAAGGCATGGAAGGCCGTCTGGACGAGCTGATTCATGAATTTGTCCAGAGAGAATATAAACTTACATTTTAACGGAGGACACGGGATGTTTACATTAGAAAGCAGCCGGTTGAGGCTGGAAATTGCCGAACCGGGAGAGAGACCGAATACAGGCTTCCGCTTTGACCGGGCCGGTTTTATTGCAGATGTGATTCTGGACGGAGGCATGCATTTTGGCGCGGCAGAACCGAGGAATCTGATCCATCCCTGTTCGGGAGGTCGCGGATTTTGCAGCGAATATCGCTTTGATTGCAGCAATGAAGCGGAAGTGGGAGAATTTTTCCCTAAATTTGGGGTTGGTCTCATTCGCAAAGAGGACTGCGAAAAGTATATTTTTTATAAAAAGTATCGGGAAGTAAAGGAATTCGAGACAAAAATCCATACGAACGGGCAGAAAGCTGTTTTTGAAACGGAGATGCCGCCTTGCCTTGGATACGGTCTGACAGCAAAGAAAACTGTGTCGGTATCTGAAAATGCCATGACAATGGAGATTGAAGTACACAACACAGGAGAAAAAGAAATCTCAATGGAGGAGTTCTGCCATAATTTTATCAGCATCGATGGCATGGCTGTCGGATCGGATTATCAGCTTGAAATGCCGCAGATTCCGGATCTGGGCTATGAGCGGCTTCCCAACAGACGGGGCTTTTCCGGGGCATTCCGCGGCAACGGGCATGGGCTGACCTTTTGTGAGTTTACGGCTATTGATACAGACACGCTGATTCGCGGAGAGGACATCAAGGAGGAAATCCCGTTTTGCTGGCGGCTGCTTCATAAAGGCGCAAGAGCCTATGTGGAAGGCGAGGACTATTACCATCCGGCGAAAATTGCAGTCTGGGGTGTAGATCATATGTTCTGCCCGGAAATTGTCCATGGATTTTTGCTGAAACCGGGGGAAACCCATGAATGGAAGCGTGTGTGGAGATTTGATACATATTAAGGAGGGGAATTGATGGCAGCGAGAATTTTTGCAGCCGTGGGAAGCTTCGCCATGCGGCCAGGGACTTCACGCGGAATCCATATCTTTTCCTATGAGGCGGAGCACGGTACTTTTACAAAGCTTGGGGATTACTGCCCGGAGGTCAATGCCGGCCAGAGGGCGTACGATGCCGAAAAAGACGTGCTTTATGTGACAGATGAGACAAGGGATGCAGACGGGGAACCGGGGAGCGGCGGAAGGATTCTGGCATTTAAGCCGGATCATAAAACCGGAACCCTGAAACTGATCGGCGAGAGGAGAACCTGCGGCGCGAACCCGAGCTATGTGCTTTTGGAAGCTGGAGGCGATGCACTTTTGATTCCGCATCACGGCACAGGGAATCTGGTGACAAAGATAAGACGGGAGAAGGACGGAAGATTCCGACCGTTTGCAGAGACAGAAGATACGGCCGTATCGCTGTTCCCCATTCTCCCGGACGGTTCTCCCGGAGAAATGGAGGATGCCTTTTTCCTGCCGTCCCCCAAGGAGACTCATGAGCCTCAAACGGGGGCGCTCCCGCATCTTCATAATTGCATTCAGTCTCCGGATGGCAGACTGATTGTAATCTGTGACAAAGGTCAGGATATCATTCATACCTGCCGGTTTGACAGGGAAACACGAAAGCTGATACCCCTGGCATCCAAGGAAGTTGAGACCGGCAGCCATCCAAGGTACGGAATTTTTCATCCGACACTCCCTATCCTTTATACGAATTGTGAAAACAGTGCTTTTTTGCATGTATGGAAATATGACGGAGAAAGCGGGGAACTGGGGAAACTTCAGACGGCGGCACTCCTAGAGGATGAAACGGCAGCCGCTTCGTGGAGAGCGGAGGGCGCTTCGGATCTGGTGTTGACGGCAGATGGAAGGTTCCTGTATGCAGCCATGCGCGGGTTGAATAGAATAGCTGTGTTTTCCGTTTTGGAAGACGGAGCGGTTTCGCTTTTGGAAGATGTGGACTGCCAGGGGAAGAATCCAAGAGGGCTTTGTTTGTCTCCGGATGAGAGATACCTGTTTTCCATGAACCGGGATTCCGATTGTATTGCAGGATTCCGCATTGGGGAAGATGGGAAACTTACCGCAGAAGGCATAAAAGCGGAGTGCAGCTTTCCTGGAAATCTGATTTTTATCTCTTATGAAGAAGAATCGGAAAAACCGTTTCATGTGCGGGAAACGAAGAGCCAGAAATGGAAACAGGATATCCTCCCTTTGGGAAAAGTGATGCCGGAGTTTCCGTATGCGAAGCTGTTCCGGTTTCGTGAAAATGTGTACAGCTTTTTTCTGAAAAGCTTTGACGGCCATGGAGATCCCTGGATCCATCTGATTGCAGGGCCGAGTCGGGCCCTTCTTATCGACACTGGCTTTGGGATAGGAGATTTAAAAGCGGCCGTAAACCGCCTGATCGGGGATAGGGAGCTTCTGGTTGCCAATACGCACCCGCACATCGATCATGCATATGGCAATGCTCAATTTGACAGAGTATATGTCCATAAGCATGCTCTCCCATATCTGGCACTTCAGAATGAGCATATGTGGGATCCCCTGTGCGATGAAAACGGAAAAGGGATCTGGCGCGATTTTTCCGCAGAGGACAAAATCCCGTTTCGAGTACCGGAATATATTCCATGTGAGAATCATCATATTTTTGATCTCGGGGAAGGGCACGAAGTAGAAATGATTTTCCTTCCGGGGCATAACTGCGCCCACTGTGCCTTTCTGGACAAGAAGAATCGGATCCTGTTCGGAGGCGATACGCTTCTTTATGTCTGCGGGATTGCAGGTGTATCGGCTCCGGGAATGCCGTATGCGGAGTACGGCACAGTGGAAGCGCTGAAGGAGGAGCTGGAGAAGCTGGTTCCCAGAATGGGGGAATTTGACTGCATTTTTATGAGCCATATGGTACTCGGCGCAGAAAAAAGCCTGGTTTCCGACCTCTATAAGGCGTGCTGTGCGGTGCTGGAAGATCCGGACAGCAACGAGTTTGTTCATGAACAAAAAGGCAGGCTTAATAAAGTAAAAACCTGCGGTACGGCAGCTCTGGAATATCGTGATGAAACGATTTATAAAAACAGACGAAAATGAAAAAATAGAGGGGCAGGTGGCATGTTTTGTATGCGCTGCCCCCCTCTTGACAATCCCCCAACATTCCGCTATCCTAAAAATTACCAGCCCGGCGCCATCTTCACCGTCCTTTCCAGACCACCAAAGTCACAACCCATTTCTTTCCGCGAATTCTGACGCGCACGTAGAAACAATTCATCCATCTTACGGCCGTTCGGCCGCCCATCCACAGGAATTCCACGAAAGCAGAAAACAAAAGAAAAAGAGGTGAAAAAGACAAAGGTACGGTTTTTTTGGCTGCCGGAGTATCAAAGGAGGAGGCAGAATGGGAAAAACAGATGTAGCAGTCAATCGCCTGCTTTCCAGACGGGAAATTTTTGCAGACCTGATGAACGGAACCGTGTATGCAGGGAAGCAGGTGCTAAAGCCGGAAATGCTGCGCCAGATCCCGAATCAGGCGGGAATCCTGTATGAGGAGGCGGGGAGGAGGCGGCCCCTGGAGCGGCGGGGCGATATCCGGATGGAGGCAGATTTCGGCGCTTACTCGCTGATCCTGGCGGGAGAGAGCCAGACCGGGGTACATTATGCCATGCCGGTGCGGAACATGCTGTATGATGCGCTTGAGTACACAAAACAGATCGAAGCGCTGGCCTATGGGCATAAGATGTCCGGGGAAAAGCTTGCAGGGGACGAATTCCTGTCGGGAATCCGGCGGGAAGACAAGCTGGTGCCTGTTGTCACAGCCGTATTGTATTTCGGAGACAGGTGGGACGGGGCCAAAAGTCTTCATGAGATGTTCCGGCTGGGGCCGGAGACGGAAGCCCTGAGAGAATACATACCGGACTACAAAATCCACCTGATTTCCGTACAGGAGCTTCCGGATGAAGCGGCCTTTCGCAGTCCTTTACAGCAGATTTTCAGTATGGTAAAATACAATAAAGACAAAAAGAAGCTCTACCGGTATGTGACAGAGCACCGGGAGGAGCTACGGCAGTTTGACGATGTGGAAATGACGGCGGCGCTGGTGCTTTTAGGAGAACAGAAGCGGCTGGCGCAGATGCTTGCAGAACAGGAAACGGAGGCGTTTGATATGTGCAGAGCGATAGATGAACTGATTGAAGATGGTAGAACAGAAGGGCTTGCAGAAGGACAGACGGCTGGCGAGGAGCGCCTTTCAAAGCTGATTCTTGCCCTGCTCCGGGACAACCGGCAATCGGCCGTTGAGCAGGCCGCAAAGGATGCAGCGTTCCGGGAACAGATGTACAAACATTACGGAATCCTTTAAACACAAGAAGAGGGTGTCCCAAAAGTCATGAAGTGACTTGAGGGGATACCCTCTTTTTCTGA
>OLPX01001433.1_pt1 | contig 16896 bp, 26 predicted proteins | sample 1672491 | NCBI WGS metagenome assembly OLPX01 (sample SAMEA3136692, study PRJEB25190) | human gut metagenome | biome: human gut; feature: human-associated habitat; material: faeces | place: Austria | collected 2013 | reverse complement strand
TCGCTCATCTCCGACAATTTTAACGGTAGTAGCTTCTATTGGAGTCATTGCAACAACCATTACGGCTGTTCAGGCAACCCCTAAAGCAATAAAATTGTTGAAAGAGGCAGAGCTGGAGAAGGGCGAAAATCTAACTAAATTAGAAATCGTCCGAGTAGCGGGGCCGACTTATATTCCTTCTGTACTGCTGGGAGTTTCAACTATTGCTTGTATCTTTGGAGCGAATGCATTAAATCAAAAGAAACAGGCTTCTTTGATGAGTGCATACGTTATGCTCAATGAATCCTATAAGCAATATCGGAAGTCAGCCAAGACAGTTTACGGAGAGGATGCGGATGATAAAATCCATGCGGAAATGGCGAAAGATGCCATGGTGTCTTCCTACGACTGGGGTTATCAGGTTTACAACATGGACATGGATTCTGAAAGTGAACGGTTGCTTTTCTATGATCTTGCCTCAAAGAAGTATTTTAGAACCACAATGGCAGCGGTGTTAAACGCCCAATATCATGTAAATCGGAATCTTTCCATTAAAGGCGATTGTTCATTAAATGAATACTTGTCATTTTTAGGTGTCGAAGGCATAGACGGAGGCGATGAACTCGGATGGGATATCAGCTATATGATAGAAGAAATGGATTGCTATTGGTTAGATTTTGATAATTACAAATCAACGTTGGAAGATGGCTTGGAGTGCATCATTATAGACACGATGGCGGTCAACAAATTTGAATGATTCGCAAAAATTACAGACCGTATTATGAAAAGGAGGCTAATGCTTTATGAAAAACAAAAATTTTATCAAAGCCATTGGGATTGCAGTTACGGTGATCGGATTTGGAGTAAGTATTCTTACCGATTGGGTAAACGAAAAGAAAATGGATGAGAAAATTGAAGAAAAGGTAAACGAGGCACTTGCCAAAAAAGATGATGAAAACGAAGAGGAGTTCTAACAAGGGCTCTTTCTTTTTAGTTTGGAGCAAGTGCTGATGAATGATGAGGCTATTCAAAAAATCATGAATTATACGAATATGCATCTGTTTGAGCCTGGTGTAAATTGGCCCAAATCAGCTATTAAGGAACGTTCGTATGAAAGATGGGCGGTTGATGAGATTCTACTGGCCCTCATGGATCACCCGATGACGGAAGCCGATTTGGTGATAGAAGGGTTCATATTAAAAATGGAGCTTTTTCTTTATCTGTCGGAAAATCCAGAAAATAACCACATATTTCAAGTTGCAGAAAATACGGCCGAGACACTTCTCGGTCTTATTTTATAACCACAAATTTTATATTTCGAAAGGAGAAGCATTATGAAGGTATTAAGAAAACAGGAAATCGAAACAGCAAACATCCAGGTAGGAGATCAGATAGTCATTCCACTGGCAGAACTTGGGGAGTTTACCGCGACTGCTCACAAGGTTACGGACGAGGGCGTCATGTTTATATTTGACGAATATGTTACCTGCCGGCCGATGAATAACTGCTCTACAAACAAAGGCGGGTTTGAAAAGTCCGATCTGAAGAAGTGGATGGATACAGTTCTGTTTATGGCGTTTCCAGAAGAGTTGCGTGATAAGATTTACGGACTTACTATTCCAACCGTTGGACAGATTGTTGGTCATGAGGACGAATGGGATAACAAGAATCTGGAACCAGATAGCGATGAACAGCTTCCTTTGATGAAAGAGTGCAAGAATCGAATTGCTTGTTTTGAGGATCGGCTTACATGGGGATGGCTAAGAAATGCTACAAAAGAGGAGTTTTCTTCGGCTGATTTCGCTGGTGTGCACGGCCTTGGCCATGCGGGCTACGGCAACGCTTCGGGCTCTTATGGAGTTCGTCCGGAATTCTGGTTGGTTAAGCAGGAATCCAGGGGCCCTGTGCCCCGTGAAGGCGGAGTTTCTCATGTCTCTTATAGGAGTTACTATGGAAGAAGGAACACAAAAGAGGTAACAAAGGAATCATTACAGGAAGAGATTTCTGAAAAGGAAAATGAAATTAAGCTTCTCAGAAAGGAAATCAAAAATCTGGAAGAAAAAGAGATGTTTGCAAAAGCTGCTTCTGAGATGAAGAATCTGAAGGATCGGTTTGTGGAAGCCGGCTTTACCGAAGATGAGGCGTTTCACATGGTTCTTGAATTATCCAAAACGGCTTTGGGAATTGGGGGAACGAAGTAATGAAAAAAGAAATAACCAAAAGCTTTTTGTCACTGAAAACGGCGATTAAAAAGCATAGTCCAGAGATTCTTACAGGAATTGGTATTGCCGGTATGATCACAACGACTGTCATGGCGGTCCGGGCAACGCCGAAAGCACAGATTCTCATTGAGGAAAGAAAAGAGGAAATTGGAGCCGAGGAGCTTGAAGTCGCAGATGTGGTAAAAACAACTTGGTTCTGTTATATTCCGGCAGCGATTACGGGAACCCTCTCCATTGCATGTTTAATTGGAGCCAGCTCAGTAAACGCTAAACGGAATGCGGCACTTGCAACGGCATATACCTTATCGGAATCCGCTCTCAAGGATTATCAGGGAAAAGTCGTTGAGATGTTCGGAGAGAAGAAGCACGAAACTGTGAAAGATGCCGTTGCAAAGGATAAAATCGAGAAAAATCCAGTGGTAACAAGAGAGGTAATCATTACAGAAAAGGGAAATACGCTCTGCTATGACGCGATTTCTGGCAGATATTTTAAAGGCGATATCGACAAAATTAAGAAAGCGGAATGTGAATTAAATCGTCAGATGCGCGATGAGATGTATGTATCCTTAAATGATTTCTACTACGAAGTCGGTCTGGATAATATCAAAATCGGCGATGAGTTGGGATGGAATATTGATAATGGGTATATTGATCTATCATTTAGTTCTCAATTGGCCAGCGATGGAACTCCCTGCCTGGTGATTGATTACAGTATTGCTCCGAGATACAATTTCAGTGAGCTGATGTGACGCGCGAAAAATACAGTGGCTTTAATGGAAGAAGAACCACACATTTTCAAAAATTGAAAGGAGAATAAACATGGAAACCAATGAAATCATGAACAACGAAGAGGTTATGGAGACAGCCACAGAGGAAATCGTTAAAGCGAGTTCTGGTAAGGGGTTTAAGGTTGCGGCCGGTATCGGTTTAGCCGTACTTGCAGGTGTTGTAATCTACAGGTATGTGGGTAAGCCGATGATTGCCAAAATCAAAGCTCAGAAGGAGCAGCAGATTATCGATGCTGAGTGGGATGAACCCGAAGAACCAATCATTGAGAATGAAAAAGAGGATTCCGAAGAAGCCTAAACGAAAAAATGTGTTTCAACACGAGGGAGAGTACCTGTAACAAGGTGCTTTCCCTTTTTTCTTTTATCCGGAGGTGAAATTTATGAACATGTATTCGTATGATGGCCCAGTTATGGAATTTGACAATTGTGTTGCAAATCGCTGGATTGCTTCTACACGGGCAGTTTCAGAAAAGAAAGCAAGGTCAAACCTTACTTATCAGTTTAAAAAGAAAAACAACCGACTTCCGGGTACAAAGATTATATTGCCTGGAAAGATCAGTTTGGTGAGCGGAAAGGAGACAACTTAATGGAGGAATATAAGCCGAATTCCCACAAATCAAAGGAGGAGCAGAAAAATCTTGTTCCCGAAAAACGTGTAGAGAAAGTGATTTCTGGGACGGTAAAATCAAAGAAAAAATCAGAAATGCAGAAGTTTGCAGACGTATTCATTTCTGAAGATGTCAATAACGTAAAATCTTATATTGTGATGGATGTTCTGGTGCCGGCAATAAAAAAGGCAATTTCCGATATAGTTACCAATGGTATTGATATGATCCTCTATGGAGAAACTGGGAAGTCAAAAAAGAACTCTACAGCGTCCAAGGTATCCTATCAGAAGTATTACGACAGCGGAAAGAAAGATTATACAGCACCGAAGAGCCGGACGAGCTACGAATATGATGAGCTTTTATTCGAAACTCGTGGAGATGCGGAATCGGTATTAGACGCCATGAACGAAATTATTGCACAGTATGAGGTAGTTAGTGTTGCAGATCTTTATGATTTGGCAAACGTGTCCAATGACAATTATGCTGCCAATAAATACGGATGGACTGATATTGCTGGATGCAGGGCGGTTCGAGTAAGGGATGGTTATATTTTAAAATTGCCTAAACCAATGCCGTTGTAAAGGAGGGATTCAAGATGTATGAGTCAAAAGACAGGATGGTATCTCATCCGGATCATTATATTTCCGAAACGGGTATGGAAGTTATTGATGTAATCGAAGCCTTTACTTCTGATTTAAAAGGAATTGAGGCTACCGTTGGAAGCAGAAAAACGGAATCCAGGATTTGGAAAAAATCCTTTGGTACGCCCAGCATTTGATCGACCATTTAAAGAAAACAGAAAAAGTAGAAGAGGAGAATAAATAATCATGAAAAAAGCAGAGATTGTAAAGAGCATGAATGGTTTTCTTAGTAAAACCAGTTTCCAGTTAAAGAAGCATAGTCCGGAGATTCTCGTTGTGGCTGGAGTTATCGGCGTGGTTACAAGCGCGGTAATGGCTTGTAAAGCAACGACAAAAGTGGGTGAAATTCTGGACAAGACAAAAGAAGATGTCGAAACAGTTCATAAATGTGAAGCAGACGAATCCGTGAAGGAGCGGTATTCCAGCGAGGATGCCCAAAAAGATTTGGCGATTGTTTATGTTCAGACCGGTATGAAATTTGCCAAACTGTATGGGCCTTCCGTCATACTCGGTGCATTGTCAATCACCAGTATTTTGGCATCTAATAACATTCTTCGTAAGAGAAATGTAGCTCTAAGTGCGGCTTATGCAGCTATTGATAAAGGATTTAAAGAGTATCGCAGCCGTGTGATCGAACGATTTGGCGAAGAGGTTGACCGTGAACTGAAATATAATCTCAAAGCCAAAAAGTTTGATGAAACGGTTATCGATGAAGAGACTGGAAAAGAGAAGAAAGTTAAGAAGAATGGTTTTGTGGTAAGTCCGGCGGATATCAGCGGTTATGCCAGATTCTTTGAAAAGTACACGCAGGATGAGGATGGAGATTCCATTCTTAATCCTCATTGGGAAAGCAACAATGAATATAATTTGATGTTCATCAAAGCCCAAGAGCGTTATGCAAACGACTTGTTGAAAGCAAAGAAGCGCGTATTTCTGAATGAAGTCTATGAGATGCTCGGACTTCCGAGAACAAAAGCCGGCCAGATTGTTGGTTGGGTTTATAATCCGGAAAATTCTAAAGGAGATAATTACATTGATTTCGGTCTGTATTCTGATAATCTGAGTTATTCGGATTATGTCAATGGATTCGACCAGGCAATCCTTTTGGATTTTAATGTGGATGGGAACATCTGGGATTTGATGTGAGAGATAAATTTATAACTATCCCTAGGAGTTATTACGATTCTTGGGGATAGTTTTTATTTGGGAGGAATTTATGCGCAAGTTAATCAAAGTAATAGCGGTTCCGATCTTGTGTGGTATCGTGATAGCATCTTCGTTCTTTGTATCTGAATTTCACTCAGAAGGGGAAGACGTTGTAGCAATACCTAGGGCCAGCGTTGTCGAAAAGACAGAACCGGTTATTACAGTTTTGCAAGAGGAATCCATTCCAATTGCCACTGAGGAAATGGAGGGATCAGAAGAAGTTATACCGAAAATGTCGAGAGAAGATGTAGAGTTAATCGCCCTAGTTACTATGGCAGAAGCCGAAGGTGAATGTGAAGAAGGAAAACGCCTTGTTATCGATACTATATTGAATCGGGTAGATTCCGAACATTTTCCCGATACGGTATATGAAGTGGTTTATCAACCGAATCAATTTTCATCTATGTGGAATGGTCGAGTGGACAGGTGCGAAGTCCGAGCGGATATTTGTGACCTTGTCTATGAGGAACTGGAGTCAAGGAGCAATTACGACGTTGTGTTCTTTACGGCAGGAGAATACAGTGCGTATGGCGTTCCGATATTCCAAGTTGAAAATCATTATTTTTCAAGGTATGAGTGAAGAAAGGAGAATCATCATGCGTAATCTTTTAGCATTTGTGTCTTATACACTGGCGGCAATGTCCGGTATCTGCTTTGTTGGTGGAATCGCAATTCTATCAACGGGAAGGGAGCATTGATATGGACGGTCTGGAGAATGTGATATCGGTACTGGACTATGTTCTGGATACTAAGAGAAAAAGACATATTATGGGAGGCATTCTGTTGAGTGTCTCCTTTCTTTTTGGCGGTTTGGCAATAACCGTAATGACAATTAAAAACGAGGAGGAAGAGGATGAGCAGTAAAGGATTGACTTTCCTTGCTTTTATTGCTGGAGCGGGGATTGGTTCTGTATGTACATGGCAACTGCTGAAACGGAAATATGAGCTGATCGCTCAGGAAGAAATCGACTCCGTAAAAGCAGCTTATGCCGAAAGAGAAAGCGGGAAAGAGTTTCGTGATGGCCTTAAAGTAGCGGAAGATAGAACTCCGAAGGATGTAGACGACATGGATTTCAAAAAGTACGCGTCTATCATTCAGAAAGAGGGCTATACGGATTATTCCAAAACGGTTGAGGAAAAGAAAGGAGAGGCATTTGTGGAAAAACCTTATGTCATCTCACCAGAGGAATTTGGCGAATTTGAAGAGTATGAAAAAATCAGCCTCACTTACTATGCAGACGAAATTCTGGCTGACGAGAACGATGAAGAGGTAGACGATGTGGAGGAAATTGTCGGTAAGGAATCGCTGAATCATTTCGGGGAATATGAAGACGACTCCGTGTTTGTCCGAAATGACCGGTTAAAGTGTGATTATGAAATCCTGCTTGACCAGAGAAACTATTCCGATGTTGTAAAAACGATGCCACATCGAATGGAGGAGTAATGACAAAGAACGAGCTTAATGATGCATATTTTAACTGGATGTATCAGCTTGTATTTGATGGAAGATATTCAAAGAGATTATCGTATCAAAAGCTTTTAAGAGAGCTGCATCGAATCGAATTTACTTACAGTATTCCGATGGATGGAAATCGGGCGGAAGATGGAGTGGATTTAAGGTATCGGTTTGGTTATGAAAACGGATACAGCAGCTCGATGGTTTCCACCTATTTGGATAATCGGACTTGCAGTGTGCTGGAAATGATGATCGCGCTTGCGATTCGGTGTGAGGAACATATTATGGATGATCCAGACATTGGAAACCGAACTGGACAGTGGTTTTGGAATATGATTGTAAACCTTGGTCTAGGCTCTATGAACGATTCAAAGTTTGACCGGAACTATGTCGAGGACGTTATTCAGAAGTTTCTGGAACGAAAGTATAGCCGCAATGGTGACGGTGGGCTGTTTACCGTAAATCACAGCCGATACGATTTGAGATCTGTTGAAATCTGGTATCAGATGTGCTGGTACTTAGACGAAAATACTTAGAAGGAGAGATTACCATGAGCCACAGCGAAGTAATGAAGTGGTTTGAAAGTTATTTTCCTGATTATTCTGGAGATCGGATTGATATGTGGTTTCCAAATGGAAGGAACAGTATCCGTATCCGCCAGAAAAATGGCCAAGAATTTATATTCACTTATCACGGTCAGAAAGATTGGAGATTTGAGACGATTACCAGCTTTCTGAATGGAATGAAGGGAGGAAAAAAGTAAGATGTGTGAGGTTATGAATTATATTTTTGGAAGTCTTAGCAGCTCGGAAACAGCGATCCGATCCATTCGGAAATCCATGAATAAACAGGCACGTTATAATCGGAAATTAAGTACGCTTGTTCTTATCGTAACGGTTAATCTGGTTCTCCTGGAGCTGGATCGTATGGAGCAGAAAAAGAGGATTGAGAAACTGGAATCGACAATAGAGGAAATGAAGCGCGATAAAGGAGAGTAAAAAATGAGATGATCGACTTTTTGATGATTTCCACACGTAGTACAAAGCGTGGTGTAATTGAAATTTATCCGAAGTTCATTATTAAGAAAAGCTCCGATCTGATGATTCGAGGTGGTGACTTCTACGCTATCTGGATTGAGGAACGAGGTTTATGGTCTACAGATGAACAGGACGCTTTACAACTTATCGACCGTGAACTGGATAGGTACGCAGAAGAAAGCCGCCAGCGCTTTGACTCTGAAATAAAAGTTCTTCACATGTGGGATGCAGAGTCTGGAATGATTGATTCCTGGCACAAATATTGTCAGAAACAAATGCGGGATTCTTTCCACATGCTGGATGACAAATTGATATTCTCCAACACAAAAACCGATAAAAAAGATTACGCCAGTAAAAAGCTGAAATATCCGCTTGAAGCTGGCGATTTGTCTGCTTATGACCAATTGATGTCTACTCTGTACTCTGAGGCTGAGCGACAGAAAATTGAATGGGCTATCGGTTCTGTGGCATGTGGAGAATCGAAAAAACTGCAAAAATTTATGGTTCTGTATGGAGCTGCCGGAACAGGTAAATCCACAGTTCTCAATATTATTCAGCAGCTCTTTGAAGGGTATTATTCGGTCTTTGACGCAAAAGCTCTGGGGTCGTCCAGTAATTCTTTTGCATTGGAGGCATTCAAGAGTAATCCGCTTGTTGCGATCCAGCATGATGGCGATTTGTCAAGAATTGAGGATAATACCAGGTTAAACAGCTTGGTGTCCCATGAGCTGATGACCGTAAATGAAAAGTTCAAATCGACTTACTCCAACCGATTCAAATGTTTTTTGTTCATGGGTACCAATAAGCCGGTAAAGATTACAGATGCAAAATCTGGTTTGATTCGACGACTGATTGATGTGTCTCCTTCAGGAAATAAGCTGAACCCGAAGGAATACAAAGTAATTATGAAACAGATTGAATTCGAACTGGGAGCGATTGCATATCACTGCCGGGAAATCTATCTAAACAATCCCGGTCTGTATGATGACTATATTCCCATTGCAATGCTGGGCGCATCCAATGATTTCTATAACTTTATCATTGATTCCTACCATGTATTCAAACGGGAAAACGGCACGACTTTGAAAGCTGCCTGGGAGATGTATAAGACCTATTGTGATGAAGCCAAAGTAGGCTATCCATTTTCTCAGAGAATTTTTAAGGAAGAACTGAAGAACTATTTCCATGACTATAAAGAACGGTTCAACATGGAGGACGGTTCGAGAGTACGAAGTTATTATATCGGATTCCGGACTGAAAAATTTGAAGAGGAAATGGTTGCTGAAAAGCCGGAAGAGAAGCCTTCATTATTGCAGTTTAATACTGCCAAATCCATTTTCGATCAGGTATGTTCCGATTGTCCATCGCAGTATGCAACAGACAAAGAAACACCTTCCATGAAATGGGACAAGGTAAAAACGAAGCTATCGGATTTGGATACTTCTAAAATCCACTATGTTAAAGTCCCGGAAAACCACATCGTAATTGATTTCGATATTCCAAATAAGGAAGGGAATAAATCCTTCGAACGGAATGTAGAAGAAGCAAGCAAGTGGCCGGCGACTTATGCAGAGCTAAGCAAAAGCGGAAAGGGGGTTCATCTTCATTATATTTATACGGGAGATGTGAAAAAACTGAGTCGTATTTATGACGACCACATCGAAGTGAAAGTGTTCACGGGTAAAAGCTCATTACGAAGAAAACTTACAAAGTGTAATGATTTGCCCATCGCAACGATTAGCTCTGGTTTACCGATGAAAGGAGAAGATAAAATGGTAAATTTTGAAGCGATTAAAAGCGAGAAAGGGCTTAGAACACTAATCAAGAGAAATCTGAATAAAGAAATCCATCCGGGTACTAAGCCCAGTATCGACTTTATCTACAAAATACTGGAGGACGCATATTCCAGCGATTTGAGTTATGACGTGACGGACATGCGGAATGCGGTTTTAGCATTTGCTGCGAATAGTACGCATCAGGCCGAATACTGTATCAAGCTGGTTAATAAGATGCAGTTTAAATCAGCAGACCCTTCCACAGCGGGGAGAAACGAAGAAGCAAAGTTGGTATTTTACGATATTGAGGTATTTCCAAATCTGTTCCTTGTAAACTGGAAAATCGAGGGCGAAGGAAAGCCTGTGGTGCGTATGATTAACCCGACTCCAACGGAGATTGAGGAATTGATGCGATTCCGGTTGGTCGGGTTTAACTGTCGGCGATATGATAATCATATTCTGTATGCAAGACTCATGGGTTATACAAACGAGCAACTTTATAACCTCTCGCAAAAAATCATCAGCGGCAGCCCCAATTGTTTCTTTGGAGAAGCCTACAATGTTTCTTATACAGATGTGTATGACTTTGCATCTGCTGGAAATAAAAAGAGCCTGAAGAAATTGGAGATTGAGATGGGTATCCACCATCAGGAGTTGGGACTTCCGTGGGATCAACCGGTTCCGGAAGAAATGTGGACGAAAGTTGCCGAGTATTGTGATAACGATGTAATTGCAACCGAAGCGGCATTCCATTATCTGAAAGCTGACTGGACAGCACGACAGATTCTGGCAGATTTGGCTGGAATGACGGTGAATGATACGACCAATACGCTTACCCAGAAAATTATATTTGGAAATGAGCGGAAACCACAGGATCAGTTCAATTACCGAAATCTGGCAGAGCCAGTGCATCACCTTGATGAAGAAACCTATTCCTTCTTGGCCGAAGCGTGTCCTGAAATGATGGCGCAAACGCATGGCGATGAAGGAAGTCTCTTACCATATTTTCCTGGATACAAGTATGAGAATGGAAAATCGACATATCGAGGAGAAGAAGTTGGAGAAGGCGGTTATGTCTATGCAGAACCTGGTATGTACGGAAATGTGGCATTGCTGGATATTTCCTCTATGCATCCTCATAGTGCAATTGCAGAAGTTCTGTTCGGTGTGAAATTTACGAGAGCCTTCCGTGACATTGTGGAAGGACGAGTCAGCATCAAACACGAAGCTTGGGACGAAGTCAATCATATGCTGGATGGGAAGTTGACACCATATATCCAGAAGGTCATTGACGGAGAGATGACAGCAAAGGATTTAGCGAATGCTTTGAAGACGGCAATCAACTCGGTATATGGTCTGACTTCTGCTAACTTCGAGAATCCGTTCCGTGATCCGAGAAACAAAGATAATATTGTAGCCAAACGAGGAGCTCTGTTCATGATTAACCTCAAACACGAGGTACAGGAACGGGGCTTTACTGTTGCTCACATTAAGACGGATTCTATCAAGATTCCTGATGCGACACCGGAGATTATCCAGTTTGTTATGGATTACGGAAAGCGATATGGTTATACCTTTGAGCACGAGGCTACATATGACCGGATGTGCCTGGTAAATGACGCTGTCTATATTGCCAAGTATAAAGACGGAAAATGGACAGCCACAGGAACTCAGTTCCAGATTCCCTATGTCTTCAAAAAACTTTTCAGCGGCGAAGAAATTGTCTTTAAAGATATGTGTGAAACCAAGTCGGTAAGCAGCGCTTTATATTTAGACATGAACGAGAAACTTCCGCAGCTTACAACCGAGGAAGAAAGGGAATTAAGTGCCATCGACAAGGCTTGGAATAGTCAGGCTGGAGGGAAATCTCTTGAAGATGTCGCATCTAAATACGGATATACATACGAAGAAATAGGAGCAAGATACAGCGAGCTTTGTAAAAAAGACGAGGCGACTCACAATTATATTTTCATTGGACGAGTTGGTCAGTTCTGTCCAATTAAGCCTGGAGCCGGCGGCGGTTTGCTCATGCGGGAAAAAGATGGGAAATATTATGCAGCTACCGGATCAAAAGGCTATCGTTGGTTGGAGTCCGAAATGGTTAAAGAACTCTCCAAAGAGGATTCTATTGATCGTTCCTATTATGACAAGCTTGTAGACGACGCAGTGGAAACCATATCCAAATACGGTGACTTCGAATGGTTCATATCCGACGATCCTTATATTCCAAAACCTAAACTCGAGGACTTTATGAACATTCCAGAAGACGCTGATGAGGAAATACCATTTAATTAAAGAAGAGGAGAAGTATATTATGGCTTACAAAAATGTACCCAATATCATTATTGAAAACGCAAGAATTATTTTTCGAAACTTCCGAGGCGAAGAGTCTAAATACAATCGGGCTGGAAACCGGAACTTCTGTGTCATCATCGAAGATCCGGAACACGCGGAGAAACTCTCCAATGATGGATGGAATGTAAGAGTGCTGGCTCCGAGAGACGAGGATGAAGAGCCGAGACATTATATTCAGGTGGCAGTCAGCTTCGAGAATATCCCGCCTAAGGTGTATATGATTACCAGAAAGACAAAAACACCGTTGGATGATGAATCCATTTCCACTTTGGACTATGCGGAGATTCGGAATGTTGATTTGACGATTCGACCGTATTCTTGGGAAGTGAATGGTAAGACCGGAATTAAGGCTTATCTGAAGACGATGTATGTCACCATCGAAGAGGATGAGTTTGCTGAAAAGTATGCGGAGGAAGAAGGCCCGGAAGAAGTTCCATTCCACTAACAAGCGACAAATAGGGTGCCTGATATTGCCAGCAAGGTAAATGTCCTAAGGCTAGAGGAAACAGCCCTTTATTTTGCGAAAGGAGAAAAGCTATGGCATTTTGGAATCGGAAAAAGAAGCGAACCACAGCGAAATCGAAGATCAATGCTTCTATTTCCAAGGTCGAAAAACCAAAGAAAATATCAGAGAAGCACGAAAGCAACTAGAAAAAGAAAATTATAATTATCAAAACCATTTATTAGTTTCCGGACAAGACATTGAAGAAGTTCCAGCTTTGATGTGCTATATTCAACTTTCTCTTCTAGGAATTGCTGGATATTTTAAAGTTGGAAATTCTTTGATCAAACCAATGACTATGGCTGATGATTTGAAGAATTACTGGTTTACACCTATATATTTTTCAGATGTGTGGACTATGAGAAGATTATTTCACAGTATATGAAAGTTTATGAGGAGGGATAAGCGTGAATGAACGATTGAAAGCATTAGAAAAAGAGCTGGATAGTCTGTTAAATATGGCTCCCATAGAAGATGACTGCACGAAGAATGAAAACGAGATGTATTCGGATATGGCGAACCTGAAAAACAGCATAACAGCGGTTCTTGAGGAGCAACGGAATGGCCGTTGAATTGTATGACTATCAAATAGCAGTAGTAAAAAAAATGAGAAATGGTTGTATTCTGTGTGGCGGCGTTGGAAGCGGAAAATCAAGAACAGCATTAGCTTATTACTATCTCCAGAATGGCGGAAATCCGGATTGCTTGATGGGGGTTGAGGATTATGTTGCGATGGACGATCCCCCAAAGGACTTATACATCATCACAACAGCCAGAAAGCGGGACACGATGGAATGGGAGGGTGATCTTTCGCCCTTCCTTCTTTCGGTTCACGAGGATGTCAATCTATATTCAAATCAGATTGTCGTGGATTCCTGGAATAATATCAAGAAGTACGAGGATGTAAAGGATGCTTTCTTTATATTTGACGAGCAGAGAGTGATAGGCTCCGGAGCTTGGGTGAAGGCGTTTTTGAAAATCACCAAATCAAATCAGTGGATTCTATTGTCTGCAACTCCGGGAGATACCTGGCAGGATTATATTCCGGTATTCATCGCAAATGGGTTTTACAAAAACCGGACAGAATTCATCCGAGAACATGTGGTTTATAGTCGATTCAGTAAATACCCAAAGATTGACCGATATTTGAATACTGGGAGATTGATTCGACTCAGAAATTGTATTTTGGTGAATATGGATTTCAAGCGTCAGACGGTTTCTCATCACGAAGATATATTTGTTCGATACAGCATAGAGCGATACAAAGATGTTGGACGAACACGATGGGACCCGTATAAGAATGAGCCGATTGCGAATGCCGCCGGTCTTTGCTATGTATGGCGGAAAATCGTGAATACGGACGAGTCACGACAGATCGCCTTGATGGAAATTGTAGAGAAGCATCCCAGAGCCATTATATTTTACAACTTTGATTATGAGCTGGAGCTTTTGAACGGGTTGTTTCGAATTTATGAAGATGATGAAGACGATGGAGTCTTTGAAATTGCAGAGTGGAATGGTCACAAACACCAGCCAATCCCAGAGTCGAAAAACTGGGTGTATCTTGTTCAGTACAATGCTGGAGCGGAAGGATGGAACTGCATCAAGACAGATACCATTATATTCTACTCACAGAACTATTCTTACAAAATCATGCAGCAATCTGCGGGGCGAATAGACAGGTTGAATACGCCATTTAAAGATTTGTATTACTATCACTTGAAATCTCGTAGTGGGATTGATTTGGCAATTAGTAAGGCACTGAAAGATAAGAGAGATTTTAATGAATCGAGGTTTGCGAAGTGGTGAAAGGAAATCAACCATGAACGAAGAGTATTTGGAAGTGGATTTTAAAAAGTATTGTAAAACCTGTAATCACAAGGAATTGGGAGAAAAATTCGACCCATGTAATGAATGCTTGGATTATGGATACAATCTCAATTCCCAGAAACCTATGAAGTGGGAGGAAAAGAAAAAATGAGCTATCAATATGACCGATATTTGGCGCAACATAAATCCAACGTTGAAGCCGGATTTCGTTGGTTGCAGAAAAATCTTCCTGAAATTACAGAGGGCAGTGGTGCGGAACACAATATCGTATTTGCACATGACCAATCCAAAACAGAGCCTGATGAATATGGCCCCTATGATATTTATTTTTATGGAGGCAATCGCTCTTATGGAGTAGTTGAGGATTTCAGAAAAGCTTGGCTGTTACATATTCATCGAAACCCTCACCATTGGCAGTATTGGGTGCTTATCAATGACGATCCCGAAGAAGGAGAAATTATTTTGGAAATGCCTTGCTGTTATGTTCTGGAGATGATTTGTGATTGGTGGTCCTTTAGCTGGTTTAAAGGGAACCTGCTGGAGATCTTCTCTTGGTATGAGGAGCGGAAAAGCTATATAAAACTGCATCCGAATACGAGAAGATTGGTGGAGGATATCTTAGGGCATATCAAAAATAAGCTTGGGGAGGTGATGGCGAATGAAATCAACAGATAGTGTCATCGTGAGTTGGGATTTTTCTCATGGGAAAGATGTTGGTGTTCTGATTGTTGGAAAGCAGGAGAAAGGCAAAGTCGAAATCATCAACGCCTATCAGGGAGAAGAGGCCAAAGAAATTTATCAAAAGCTGGTATTCCCCAAATCAAAGAAAACCAGTTTTAGCAAGGAGAAAACCACATGAAGCAGCCGAAAAAATTAACCAGAGAGCAAAAAGAATGCTTATCTGCTCATTATTTAAACTGTGAAGATTGGATGTTGGTTGAGGAGACGGAATTCTATTACCGCATTATCAACAAGTATACAGGAACGATAAAGAGCGTGGATAAATTCAGAAGAGTAAAAAGGAGAAAAAATCATGAGAACAATTAAAAACAACTGGAAAGTAGCTTTAATTGTAGCAGTCGGTATTATTACTATTATTTTGTTAGGTATGTTTTGTATACAGAGTTCCCAGAACAGAGCATTTACCTTGGAAGAGCAAGTTAATACTGCTGATTCTGACATCAAAGTTCAGGAAAAACGACGTGTAGATTTGGTTTACAACCTTGCTAATTGTGTTAAGCAGTACGATAAGCATGAAGCGGAAACATTGACGGCGATTGTTGAAAATAGAGGCTCTACCGGTGATATCGAAAACGTTACTACAGCTATCACGGCGGTGTCAGAAGCGTATCCAGAATTAAAATCTAATGAAAATTATAAAGAGTTAATGAATGAACTTTCAATTACAGAAAATTTAATTGCAGAATATCGGAGTAACTACAATAAGCAGGTAAAAGAATACAACCGATATATACGCAAATTCCCGACAAGATTTTTTCTCAATATTCTCGGATATGAGGTTCTGAAATATACCTATCTTGATTATAGTGCTTCTGCCGATGCTCCGCAGAATCTGTTTGGAGAGTAAAAGCTATGAGAGGACGCAAGCGTAGAAGTTTTGATTTCGGAAATTTCGAGATTACGAAACGGGAAATACTGGTAAGTGTATCGATTGTCGCTATTATGCTTCTGATTGGAGTCCTTATTGCTGGAAAAATCTCGGATTATCAATTGGATAAAAATGAAAAATACAACAAGGCAATAAAAATAGAATCGCGGGAACTGTTTGAGTATGGAATGAGGACGAATGCCGGGAACGCTTTTGTATATGGCGATTTGAAAGCAGTCGATACAGTTACATATCCTGAAATTGGTGGAGAATACATTTATATTGAAAAAGTGAAAGAACGATATACAATGCATACTCGCCAGGTTGCACATACAACAACTACGAATGGAAAAACCCATACTTACTATACAACGGAAACCTATTGGACATGGGATTATGCTGGTAGTGAGGAACGGATATGTGATGAAATATCATTTTTAAAACACGTTTTTTCAGTTAGTAAAATCGACCTGCCGGGAAAGGAATATATAGACACTGTTAAAGAATCCGAGCACATTCGTTATAAGTATTATGGAGTTGGTTTAAACTTTACCGGAACCATATTTACAGAACTGGCTGATAAAACAATAGCCGATAACTCACCATTTTATGAAAATATGAAGATTGATGAAACCGTAGAATACTTAGAAACCGATTTTGCAATGTGGATATTCTGGATTATTTGGATGGCCTTAATTGGAGTCAGTGTTTACAGTTTCTATTATATCGACAACAAATGGCTTGAGTAATTGGAGAATTTGGGAGAGGGTCGAGCAATAATGAGGGCGACCACAAGGCGGATATAGTAGTTGCATAAGGGATGAGTCCGCTATAAGAAAGCCTGCTAATAAAAAGTCAAGCACTTTTTGAAAATTTTTGTGAAGTGAT
>OLPX01001427.1_pt1 | contig 16929 bp, 18 predicted proteins | sample 1672491 | NCBI WGS metagenome assembly OLPX01 (sample SAMEA3136692, study PRJEB25190) | human gut metagenome | biome: human gut; feature: human-associated habitat; material: faeces | place: Austria | collected 2013 | reverse complement strand
CAGTGGAAGAGCGTCTGGGCATCCCGGTTATCACCGGTATGTATATCGAGAATCCGGGCGTGGATATGTTCCGCAAGGACCTTATCATTGTGGATACACCTAACTCCGCAGCCGGTATGCCAAAGGTACTTCCTGTTATGTCCGCTCTGATTAAGAAGATGGCGGCCGGCGAGGAAATCCTTGGACCGAAGGAAGAAGGATACATCGAGAGAGGAATCCGCGTGAACTACTTCGCTGAGAAGAGAGGTTCTGAGCGTGCCCTTGAGATGCTGGTTAAGAAGTTAAAGGGCGAGGAATACGGCACAGACCTTCCTATGCCTAAATTTGACAGAGTTGCGCCTGCTGAGCCTGTTAAGGATATCAAGCACGCAAAGATTGCAGTGGTTACCTCCGGCGGTATCGTTCCAACCGGCAACCCTGACCATATCGAGTCCTCCAACGCCACCAAGTGGGGCAAGTATGACATCACCGGTATGGACCGTCTGTCAGCGGATGAATTTACAACCATCCACGGCGGATATGACCGTCAGTTTGCTATGGCCAACCCTAATGTGGTTGTTCCGTTAGACGCATTAAGAGAACTGGAAAAAGCAGGCGAGTTCGGCGAGCTTGTGAACTATTTCTGCACTACTACCGGTACCGGAACTGCGACTGCATCTGCAGCCAAGTTCGGCAGCGAGATTGGACAGATGTTTATTGATGAGCATGTGGATGCGGTTATCCTCGTCTCTACCTGAGGTACCTGTACTCGTTGCGGTGCAACGATGGTTAAGGGTATCGAGAAATACGGCATTCCGGTAGTTCACATGGCTACTGTGGTTCCGATTTCACTGACAATAGGCGCTAACCGTATTATTCCTGGTATAGGCATTCCTTATCCTCTGGGCGATCCGCCACAGGGCGAGAAGGACAGCTACAAACTCCGCTTATCCATGGTCAGAAGAGCTCTCAAAGCACTTCAGACACCGGTTGATGGCCAGACTGTGTTTGAGAAATAATACAGAAATGACAAATCCGGCGCAGCAGGCAGCTTGCCCGCTGCGCCGGCATAAATTAGGACAGCGTTACGGCGCTGTATCAGACCATGGATAGGAGAAGGCGTATGGATAGTGATAAGAAAGTTAACTGGGGACGGGTACTTATACTTGCCGGAGCAGTCATCGCATTTACCATTGGTTCCGGGTTTGCAACAGGACAGGAGATTATTCAGTATTATACTGCATACGGGGTGCAGGGAATTTTTACGGTGTTACTGTTTGCGGTCTGCTTCATCTACTACAATTACAACTTTGCCAAGGCCGGAGCAGAGGAGCACTTTGAAAAAGGAAATGACGTATATAAGTTTTACTGCGGTAAATACGTTGGGACCTTCATGGATTATTATTCTACTATATTTTGTTACATGTCATTTTTCGTTATGGTTGGAGGTGCTGCCTCTACACTGAACCAGCAGTATGGCCTTCCTTCCTGGGTAGGCGGCGTGGTTCTGACAGCACTGGCAATCCTTACCGTGGTAGGGGGACTTAACTCACTGGTTGACAAGATCGGTGTGGTTGGCCCGGCTATCGTTGTACTCTGTATCGGTATCGGCGTGGTTACCCTGTTCAGGGATGCCGGAAATGTAGGCGCCGGACTGGAAGTTATCCGCACAGGTGCATTTGCCGAGGCAGGCAGCGAGACAATCAAGAACGCAGGACCTAACTGGGTGATATCCGCCCTGTCCTATGCGGGATTCGTGCTTCTGTGGTTTGCCAGTTTCACGGCAGCGCTTGGAGCCAATAATAAAAAGAAAGACGTGGAGTATGGCATCTACGGCGGAACCATCGCTGTATGTGTTGCCATTGTCCTTATCATGCTGGCACAGGTTGCCAATATTAATACAGCAGGTCTGGGAAATACAGGCATCTTCGTATGGAATGCAGACATCCCCAACCTGATCCTGGCAGAACGCATCTGGAAGCCCTTTGCATCCTTCTTTGCAATCGTGGTGTTTGCCGGTATTTATACAACAGCAGTGCCGCTTCTGTATAATCCATGCGGCAGGTTCGCAAAAGAGGGAACCAGCCAGTTTAAGCTTCTTACAGTTGCACTGGGTATAATTGGACTGATTGTGGGACTCTTCCTTCCTTTCAGGGTCCTGGTTAACATCATCTACGTGCTCAACGGATATGTGGGCGCAGTACTGATACTGTTCATGTTATGGAAAAATATTAAGGATGTATTTTTAAAGAAGAAATAGGATGAGAATCTATATTGTGGACTGCGACAGGAATTCGCGGACAGAACTGAAAACCATGATTGAAGATGGCGGTATGGGAACTGTTGCCGGCATTGCATCCAGATGGGAGGAAGCCTATCTGGAGCTCCAGGAGATGTGCCCGGATATGATTCTGGCAGACCTTACCCTTTCCGCACCCAAAACCATTGCTTACATACAGAAAATCAGGGAGGTACTGCCCCAGACATCGGTTGTTATCCTTTCGCATGTCAATGATATGGATATTATCAGAATGGCTTATGAAAAAGGCGCTGAGCTTTTGATACATAAACCGTTCAATGAGATAGAAGTGAGAAACGTGCTGCACAATATGGAGATGTCCAGGGCCATGCAGTGGCTGATTGTCAAGGCCAGGAATGATTTTTTTGCAGGGGCATTTTCATGGGAAGCAAATGTGCAGGTACGAAAGATGCAGCCTGAGGAACCGGAAACGGATTATAACCAGTCCATACGGCGCTTAAAGAGTATCTTACAGGAAATAGGTATACTCAGCGAGGCGGGAAGCAAGGATATTATACGAATTGTCCGCTATCTGATTGAGGAGGACCTGGACATAAGAGACATCACGGTACGTGAGCTGTGCAGCAGGATGGGACAGAATTCCAAGAGTGTGGAGCAGCGCATACGGCGCGCGGCCTCTGTGGGCATGGCGAATCTGGCATACAGAGGAATGGATGATTATGCAGATCCTGTGTTTAATGAGTATGGAGCCAGGCTTTACAGTCTGGAACAGATTAAACGGGAAATGAGCTATATCAGAGGAAAGAGCGACGGACACGGCAACGTGAGGGTCAGAAAATTCCTTAGCGGCCTGCTGGTCTGCTGTAAGGATATTTAGAAATGTACTAAATGTAGCAGAGTGGAAGGGGGCAGGCTGTCCGCTCCCGGTTTGTAAAGCTGGGATAAGAGGTCTGCCTCCTTTTTGTGAAAAAAATGTCAAATCACCATCACCGGATGGGCGGATGGTCCGTCCACATGTCCGATAACAGCCGGGGACTGGCAGGCTTTCTGAAGCGCTTCCATGATACGTCCTGCTTCCTGGGATGCCACACTGTACAGGAGGCCGCCGGATGTCTGGGGATCGAAGAGAAGGTCGTGCACATGGGACGGAAGGTCTTTTGGCAGTGCCACCTTATCCTTCAGGTGATTCATGTTCTGATATGCCACTGCGGGCACAAGCCCCATGGACGCATAGCTGTCCGCACCCGGGAGCAGAGGGACGCGGCGGCTGTCTATGATTACAGTAAGTCCGGATTCCCCGCACATCTCGTAGCTGTGGCCCAGCAGTGAGAAGCCGGTCACATCGGTGCAGGCATGGACCCCGTCCAGGTTTCGTACCGCATCGGCTGCATACTTATTCAGCGCAGCCATGCAGTCAACCATGGCCTTATGTTCTGAGTCAGATAAAAGGCCGCCCCTGTCCGCATTGGTCAGAACGCCGGTGCCCAGAGGTTTGGTGAGAATCAGAACATCGCCCTTTTGAATGGAATTATTGCGCAGGATGCGGTCCGGATGGACCACGCCGGAGACGCACAGGCCATATTTGGGGATGTCATCCTTGATGGTATGTCCGCCCACTACAATGGCCTCAGCTTCAGCCACCTTGTCATAGCCGCCCCGGAGGATAGCCTGGACCGTTTCAAAGGGCAGGTGCTCAGGGAACATGAGAATGTTCATGCACAGTCTGGCTTCCCCGCCCATGGCCCATACGTCGGACAGTGAGTTGGCAGCGGCAATCTGGCCGTACTCATAGGCATCATCCACAGCCGGCGGAAAGATGTCCACGGTCTGTATCAGGGCAAGCTCAGGGGTAAGCTGATAGACGGCCGCATCGTCGGAGGTGTCATATCCAACCAGAAGCCGGTCGTCGTGAAAGGTTGGTAAACCGCGCAGAACCTGCGCGAGGGTATCAGGCCCTATCTTGGACGCTCAGCCGCCGCAGGAACCTGTTAACTCAGTCAGTTTAATATCGCTCATCAGTGATACTCCTTATCATTCGATGAAAATTTTATTAGCTACTAACTTAATATATTATCTGTTTTCCAGGGTTTGTCAAGGACAAACACGGTGAAAAGCCCGGTTTTTGGAAATGGATATAAAGAAACTATTTAACCATAAGTTATCGCGATTACATTTAGGAGGTTAAAAATGATTGATTTGACCAAGGAAAATTTTGAGGAAGAGGTATTAAAGGCCCAGGGCTATGTACTGGTAGACTTTTACGGGGACGGCTGTGTTCCCTGTGCAGCCCTTATGCCCCATATCCATAAGTTTGAGGAGGTGTACGGAACAACTGTAAAATTCTGTTCCCTGAACACCACAAAGGCCAGACGGCTTGCCATTGCCCAGAAGGTGCTGGGACTGCCTGTGATTGCCATATATAAGGATGGGGAAATGATTGATTCCAGGGTAAAGGATGACGCCACCCCGGAGGGCTGCGAGGAAATGATCAGGAAATATGCCTGATGCCAGGGCATGGCCGATAGGCCGGATACAAATGATGCATAACCGCAGACGCGGCTGATGTATAAAAACAGCGCTTTTAAGCGCAATAAAGAAAAGGAGGAACAATGTATGGCTATACTGAAAGACAAGTATGCTATCATCATCGGTGACCGCGACGGCGTACCCGGACCAGCCATCGAAGAGTGTGCCAAGACAGCAGGCGCAAAGATAGCCTACTCTTCCACAGAGTGCTTTGTCTGAACGTCCGCAGGTGCCATGGATCTGGAAAACCAGAAGAGGGTTTTAAACATAAGTGAGGAGCACGGCCCGGAGAACGTAGTAGTTCTTCTGGGAGCTGCTGAAGCAGAGGCCGCAGGCCTTGCAGCAGAAACCGTTACAGCCGGCGATCCAACTTATGCAGGTCCTTTGGCAGGAGTCCAGTTGGGACTAAGTGTATATCATATCTGTGAGGATGAAGTGAAGGCTGAGACAGATCCAGCTGTTTATGAGGAACAGGTGGGAATGATGGAAATGGTTATGGATGTTCCGGCCATCCATGAAGAGATGGAAGGAATCCGTAAGGAGTATTGTAAGTACTAGAGGTTAGGCTAATGCACCCCAATGCATATAGTTAGGCTAATGCACCCCAATGCAGGGAGAGCCGGCAGTCCTTTGTGGCTGCCGGCTCTTCTGTTACATGGATTATTCTGCATAGGGTAAATCCACGACTGTGTGCGGATGTCCAAGGGCCGGGAGAATTTTATCCATTAAATCCCGGGTTGTGAACTTTAAGCTGGAGGTGTTGATGCAGGGATGGCAGGCGAAATACTCACCTTCCAGTATGTCCTTGTCAATCAGCAGCCTGACGCGTTTTTCCCTGTCATTCATAAGCCCCATGACAGACACGGATCCGGGTTTGATGTCAAGGAAAGACTCCATGAATTCTGCCTCCCCAAAGGACAGGCGGGCGCTTCCAATCTGCTTGGACAGGACAGCTGTCTTGAACTTTTTATTGCCTGGCATGAGCAGCAGGTAAAAGTCGGTCTTTTGGGCATTGCGGAGGAAAAGATTCTTGCAGATTTCCGTGCCCAGAAGCTGGTCTACCTCGCGGCAGGCTTCAATGGTTGGAAGGGCGTCGTGGTCCACACGGACAAAGGGGACCTGAAGGGAATCCAGCAAATCATAGGTGCGGATTTCTTTATCCTCACGGCCGGATGTGTCGGCGGGACGGCCCTCATAAAGGGTGTGGTCAATATGGTATGCGGGAATAGACTCCCCGGTATCGTTAAGATTTGTCATTTCTATACCTCTGTTTTATTGTTGGTGTGTTGGATGTGAATGCGATTAAAACATTTCAATTATAACAAATGGGACACGTAATGTCCATAGGCGGGACGACTGATTATGAAGACCTGATTATGAAGATGCACGGCATAAGGAAAAAATATGGACAGAGCTGTATTTTACAGGCCTTTACAGGGTTTTATGGGGATATTGAAGCATCTGTATTGCATCGGCAGATAATATCTGATATAATAGGGAGCAGTTGAATGTGAACGCGATAACATTAAGGGGACTTATGTCCAAATTATAAATATGAAGGAGGTATTTCAGATGAATATTCTTAGTACTGACAAGGCGCCAGGTGCCATTGGGCCTTATTCCCAGGGATATGAGGTAAACGGGGTTGTTTATACGTCAGGACAGATTCCGGTGGACCCGACAGACGGAACCGTGGCAGAGGGAATCGCTGCTCAGGCTGAGCAGAGCTGCAGGAATGTGGGAGCAATCCTGGAGGCAGCCGGCACCGGATTTGACAAGGTGTTTAAGACCACTTGCTTCCTGGCTGATATGAATGATTTTGGTACATTTAATGAGGTGTACGCAACGTATTTCGTATCCAAGCCAGCCAGAAGCTGCGTGGCAGTCAAGACTCTTCCAAAGGGTGTGCTCTGCGAGATCGAGGCAATTGCTGTAAAATAATATAGAGGGAAGCAGTAACGTTCAGGGCTTCTGCCATGTAAGCGGATTGTGTAAGGCCGCCGGATATTTTCCGGCGGCCTTAACTTTCCAGTGAACATTTTCCTGATTGTTATACAGCTGTGCGGAAATTAGTGCTGTCTCCCAGACGGACAACGGTCAGGGAGGCATCCTCAAAGGTGTATCCGGCATCGCTGGTTACAACCTCCAGAGTACCAGCGCCCGTTACCGGGAATGGTGCATTCATGGAAAGGGTTACTTCTTCATTGGAAGCAGTGAAGGTGTGGCGAGCCACTGCTCCGGTTATGGGAACTCCGTTCAGTGTGAGCTGGACCGTGAGCGTAGAGGGGATGGTGGTCCCTGCATCTATCAGGACTGTACCGGTAAAGAAGGCCTGATAGATGCCGGGCTGGTTAATCTGCACATCAGGAGAACCAGCAGTATGGGTAATGGCAGTTCCAGATACCAGCGGAGTTTCATTAAAAATCAGTGCCCCGTTAGCCGAAGTGGGCTGAGGGGTTGTATCCACTGTTGCCAGGACTTCTGGAGCCCCGCCGCCTCCGGGTTCCCCGCGGGGAATGACGAAATCAAAGACTGCATCTTCTGAGGTGCCGGAATTGGTTACAGATGCCTCGGTACCGGGGTCGCCTGTGGTTACGCTTCCGATGGTGATGGTGGCTGCGGCGCCCGTGGGTCCGGTTTCTCCGGTAGGCCCGACAGGTCCTTCTGCCCCCGTATCGCCGGTAGCGCCGGTGGGTCCGGCAGGTCCTTCTGCACCTGTATCACCGGTAGCGCCCGTGGCTCCAGCAGGTCCGGCAGCGCCCGTGGCGCCGGTAGGACCGGTAGCGCCGATAGCTCCGGCAGGCCCTTCTGCCCCCGTATTACCGGTAGCGCCAGTGGCTCCGGCAGGTCCGGCAGCACCTGTGGCGCCGGTAGCGCCGGTAGGCCCGGCAGGTCCTTCTGCCCCCGTATTACCGGTAGCGCCAGTGGCTCCGGCAGGTCCGGCAGCGCCTGTGGCTCCGGTAGCGCCGGTAGCTCCGGTAGCGCCAGCGGCTCCGGCTGCCCCAGTTGCTCCTGTTGCACCCTGGGGGCCGGCAGGTCCTGTGGCTCCGCGGGGAATGGTGAAATCCAGTACATGGTTAGGACCGCCGGTTACATCTGTGACGCTGGCAGCAGTACCAGGTTCACTTGTTGTGGTATTGCGTATGGTTATGGTCTGTGCTTCTCCGGTAGCTCCTGTGGCTCCGGTAGCTCCTGTGGCTCCCGCAGCGCCCGTGGCTCCGGTAGCGCCCGTGGCTCCGGTAGCTCCGGTAGCGCCGGCAGCCCCAGTGGCTCCGGCAGGCCCCTGCGGTCCCGTAGCCCCAGTGGCTCCGGCAGGTCCCTGGGGGCCGGTAGGACCGGTAACACCTGCGATACCTTGTGCGCCAGTGGCGCCAGTGGTTCCTGTAGCGCCTGTAATCCCCCGGGCTCCCGTAGCTCCGGCAGGTCCGGCAGCACCTGTAGCGCCGGTAGCGCCGGTGGCTCCCCGCGGAAGGTAGAAGTCCAGAATGTGGTCAGGGGAACCGGTTATATCTACTACTGCGGCCGGAGTTTCGGGTTCACTTGTGACAGTGTTGCGTATAGTTATCGTTTCAGCAGCACCTGTAGTTCCGGTAACGCCACGGGGGCCGGTAGGACCGGGTATGCCTTGTGGGCCCTGAGGACCAGTTGGTCCTGCAGTACCGGTAGCGCCGGTTATTCCGGGAATCCCTTGAGGCCCGGTCGGGCCAGTGGGTCCGGTGGGACCTACGTAACCCTGTGGCCCCATGGCGCCGGTTGGGCCTGCTGGGCCAGGTGCGCCGGGGCACCCTCTGGGGCCCATTGGTCCCTGAGGCCCCATGGGTCCGGTCGGGCCGGTGGGACCGGACGGTGGGCAGCAGCTGGATGGCGGGCATGGATTGCACGGATCACACCAGCATCTGCTCCTGCCATTGCCGCTGTTATTGGGGCGGAAGGGGGCAGAGGATGTTTCATAGTTGGACGGCTGCGGATTTATATTATCTGAATAGTCATAATACATGGTAGTCTCTCCTTTTTGTTATAATGAATGGTGCAGGTCCGGAAAGATAAGACACGGGTGGGTAATTGCGGCAGAAAAGCCTGCCGCTTTATTTCTGTATCCCCCATATCCTGGGACCTGAAGTTATGGCATTATGCCAGGTGTATGACATTAAGTGAAGCCCCTGTTCCGGCCTGAAGGACGACGGTCCCGGCAGAACGAAGAGTTGAAGTTCCGGTGTGCCTCCGGCAGTAAAGGTGTTGAATCAGAGGCCTGAGAATTGGCCTGCAGCAACAGCCGGGGCACCAATGATGCCTGCCATGGGAGTGTCCATCCGGAAAAATACGTCAGAACATGGGCAGGGCAGCTGCTGCGTTAATATTATAGGTTATAAGGTAAGTGTCGGTTACGTGAGCCGTAAAAACGGTATTGGCAGTCATAATATTATTTAAATATGGTTAAATCCTGATAAGGGGCAGACAGCCTTCATCGTACCCGGCAGATGCTTTTGTCTGACACCTGACTTTTGCTGCGTTAAGTTGTTTTTATCTGTACTGTTTGACATATTATGCCTAAATATAATTAAGCTATTTTCACAATATTAAGCGATGCGCCAGTACCGGCTTGTAATGAAACCGGACCATTTACGCCATATAATTGTAATGCCAATATGTCACCTGCAGTTAAAGGCTGCATAAATGTCACACTATATTCATTTGAAGATGCGGAAGAAGTATTAATCGAATTCGTTATTGGTGTGCCATTTAATGTTATTTTTGATGACATTGGTAATCCAGAGGTCATTTTGATATCATAGGAAATTAAATAAGTCCCTGTTTGAGCGACTGCAAATTCTGTATTTGCAGCATCTGCCGTAAATCCATCCATATAGGGCTGAACTGGCAGAGGAATATCAGTTCCATCTGTTGTTACAGAAAGGGTACTTGCTGAAGTATTAAGTGCTGACATTGCGCCGGAGATTTGAGACGTTCCCGTTGGTCCGGTGGCTCCGGCAGGTCCGGTTGCCCCCGTCGGTCCGGTAACACCCGCAGCCCCGGCAGGCCCTTGGGCCCCTGTGGCTCCAGTAGCTCCAGTAGTTTCGGCCGGCCCCTGATTTCCCGCAGCCCCGGTGGCGCCTGTAATTCCGGTCGGTCCCTGGGGGCCAGAAGCTCCCATAGCACCAGCGGGGATAATGGTCACTCCTTATTGTTTTAATGGATAGACAGGTCCTGAACCGGAATCTGCTTTCCGGAATCTGTTTTAAAGCGTGTCTTAAAATTCATTCCAGCCGCCTGGCCTGGGAGTACACCAGAGGTACCTCAGCCGGGACAAAGCACGCCCCACTTGCGGTATATTTGGCCCTGATTTACTTGATATGACACATCATATCGCATTCATCAGGGCCAAATCTCCCATAAGGCGGAACGAGGAAGTGCCGGAACGTATTCTGTGTTGTGCCGGCCGGCTCAGATTAAGCGAAGCTTCTGTGCCGGCCTGGGAGACAGTGGTTCCCAGAAGTCCCAAGAGCTGCAGAGCCAGTGTGTTTCCGTCCGACTGGACTAGGGGCGGTGACTACCGGCCGGCAGCTCCTGTGGTTCCGGCAGGTCCTTATGCTCCAGTTGGTCCCATTGGGATAGCCGGGCCGTACATAACGGGAAAATTGTTATGCCCCATAAATCCTCTCAATGAGAATAAAACAAAATATACGATAATCACATCAATTTGCACTGTTTAAAACACAAAGGTGTTTTAAACAATTATCAGCTAAGCTGCTTTACTGTCAATGTTGCATTTGTTCCTGTTGATAAAGTTAATGTTACGGCCAGTGCAGAAGACAAAGCCATATCTATTACATCTCCAGCAGTTAAATTGAAAATAACGCTGCCTTCAAATAAACTTTCAACACCAAGTGATAAGGTTCTTGTACTGGTGGTTGATGCAATAGGAACACTATTACGGCGTATAGCTAAAGTTAATGCCACTGCCACTGATGCTGTTGATACTAACTTCCAGTTAATCTCATATATACCGGTATTAGCTACGGTAATAGCATTGGCTGCCACGGTTGTATTTAATAATGGCATGGTATTATTAAAAGCTACTTGTTGCGTAGATGCAATACCGATAGATATTGGCGTTGTGGTTGTTCTATACATTCCGCCATATGCGGCAATCCCGCCAGCTGCGCCTGTAGGACCGGTGGCACCAGTTGGTCCGGTGGTCCCGGCTAAGCCGGTGGCGCCGGTTGCCCCTGCGGTTCCGGCCGGCCCGGTTATGCCAGTTGGCCCGGTTATGCCAGTTGGCCCGGTAGCTCCAGTTGCGCCGGTGGCGCCGGTTGCCCCGGTAGCTCCGGTGGGCCCGGTTACTCCGGTTGGTCCGGTTACTCCTGCGATACCCTGAGGCCCGGTAACGCCGGTGGCTCCCTGAGGTCCCTGTGGCCCCTGGATGCCCTGGACTCCCTGAGGTCCTGTTGGCCCGGTCGGCCCGATGGGTCCGGTAGCTCCGGTCAGTCCCTGAGGCCCTGCGGCTCCGGTGCTGCCCTGAGGTCCCTGTGGCCCCTGAGGTCCCTGTGGCCCTTGAGGTCCGGCAGGTCCGGTAGCTCCCTGTGGTCCCTGGATGCCCTGAGGTCCGGCAGGTCCGGTAACTCCCTGAGGCCCCTGTGGTCCCTGGCTTCCGGTGGCGCCAGTGTTGCCGGCTATGCCCTGTGGTCCGGGAAGTCCCATTGGTCCCTGGGGTCCCTGAGGCCCTGTCTCACCGGTGAATCCTCTGGGTCCCATTGGCCCGGTCGGCCCGGTGGGGCCTACATAGCCCTGAGGCCCCATGGCACCAGTTGGTCCGGTAGGGCCCTGTGCTCCGGGGCATCCTCTGGGTCCCATTGGACCCTGAGCGCCTGTTGGTCCGGCTGGCCCCTGTGGTCCTCTGGGTCCCGGGCAGCAGCCCGGGAACCCGCCGCCTGGAAAATTGCCGCCTGGAAACCCGCCGTTACCTGGGCATCTGTTATCTGTCTGGGCTGTGCTGTCGCTGTCCTGGCAATCATCTTCCGGGTATCTTCCGGAACCTGGGAAACCATAGTCGCCGTGGCAGCTGCCATTACCTGGAAAACCGTTGTTTCCGGGGTATCCGCAAGGTCTGCGTTGTTCTATATTATCATTTCGATTCATTCCGTTGGGAAAATTAAAATACATAATTACCTCTCCTTATTTTATTGTGCGGAAGGCTGCCCTTCCGCCGGACGTTTCAGTATGTGTTCAAAGTAGGTCTGGTTCTGCCTGACAGATGGGTGTTCAGGTTTCAGCTTTTGTGACTTCAAGTGATAATGCCATGCTCTTCGGTGGTCGCCCAGACGGTCATAGCATACACACAGCTGAATAGCAGGCAGGAAGCCGTAACAGTCCTTTCGGACAAAAGCGCCTGTCTGTTCCGCGGGCCGGGAGGATAATGCCTGGGTATACCAATAAGCAGCCTCCCTGTATTTTTCCTCCTTCATTTTCATCCGTCCCAGTTCACAGCAGGCTTCACCGCGGGGGCTGTCATATAAGAAGCTTTTTAAAAGTGCCTCCACGGCCTTTTCCGTATGTCCCAGATGCTCCTGGCACAGAGCCAGATGGAGGCAGGCGTCTATCTTGTTTTCCACCCATCCATCCGGTTCCTGCAGGAATGCCCTGAACACCCGTACCGCATCTTCATAGCGTTCATGGTAATAGAGCTCCCTGGCGTAGTAGAACTGGTGTCTGGGTTCCAGAGGTTCTCCCTGGTTCAGCATGGTTTCGTATATCCGAAGATTGCGGTCCTTATCCCCGGCGCCCTCCTTCCGGTGCTGAATCTCAATATCGGTGTATAGGATATTGCCGGCAGGGGGGACGGCTTCATGCACCCGGCCCTGCCACCGGAACCCCTTGTGGTTTTTTAAGATACGCTCCCTGTAATAGGAAAAGGAGGTTCTCCCGTTTTCGTCAAAACCAGTGAGATATTTCATCATCACCACATCCACAGAGGGGTCCAGGGTTTCCTTCAATTTCTTTAGGCGGGCAGCCTGTTCAGGCTCCATCACATCGTCCGCGTCCATCCACATCCAGTAGTCCGATACCGCCTTCTGGCAGGCGGCATTCCTGGCAGCGGCAAAATCATCCGTCCATGGGAAATCGTAGACCTCATCCGTATAGCGGGCTGCGATTTCTTTTGTCCGGTCCGTGGAGCCGGTATCCATAATTACAATCTGATCCGCCACAGTGGACATGGTCCTTAGGAGCCGTTCCAGAACAGCCTCCTCATTTTTTACAATCATACAAAGACTAATGGTTATCAAAAGCAATCCCCCTGTATATCTGTTTCATTATAGGCCGGATGTCCATTAACTCCCCGGCATACTATACTATATGAAAATGGAACAAGTTTGGTGTGCCGGAGGATGACAGAAGCCGGTGATATGTGCTATAATAGGAAAACAGACGCAAGCGGGAAGGAGGAGGTTCAAATGAGGAAAAGAGGAGCATATGCCGCGCTGGCAGGTGCGGCTCTGTTTATGGCCTGCACCCTGTCCTTTACATCCTTTGCAAAAGAGGAAAGGACACCGGTGGGGAAAATTAAACTGAATTTCACATCGGATATCCAGGCAGGAGAAATAGGCGGAAACGTGGACGTGAGCCTGGAGGATGGGGAGTGTTCCATTGAGAGCGTGGATATTGTCAATGAGGGTGACAACTGGGTAGGCGGGGATAAACCCAAAGTGGAGATATGGCTTTCCGCTGACAGTGATTATTATTTTAAGAAATCGGGAAAGAGCGCGTTTTCATTTTCCGGCGATACGGTCAAGTATGTATCCAGTTCCACTAAGAATGATAAGGAAGAAATGGTCCTGGTGGTAAGGCTGGACAAGCTGGATGAGGATGATGAGGACCTGGATGTAAGCGGTCTGATGTGGGATGAAGATAACGGGGTGGCCCACTGGGACGATATGAGCCTGGCAAAGAATTATAAGGTCCGACTGTGCCGCAGGGGAGGCAATTCCTATGAGGACGGCATCGGAGCCACCTATACGGTAAAGGAAAACAGCTATGATTTTTCCGGCAAGTTTCCAAAGGCAGGCACCTACTATTTTAAAGTCAGGGCCATGGATTCCAGGAACAATGCAGGTGAATGGCAGGAATCCCCCTATATTGAGATTACAGAGGAAGACCTGACCAGGGTGAACGGCCAGTGGCTCAGAGATGACCGGGGCTGGTGGTACCAGAAGGGAGACGGAACTTACACGTCAAACGGCTGGCAGTATATCAACTACAAGTGGTATTTCTTTGACCAGGAGGGATATATGAAGACCGGCTGGATATCCTGGGGGGATAAGCTGTATTATTGTGATCCGTCGGGAGCCATGCTGGTATCTGCGGTCACACCGGATGGATTTACCGTGGGAGCGGACGGGGCCAGGATAAATTAGAAATGGATAAGCCTGCTGAAATGACTGATTTCCATACATATAATGTTAAAAAATGGCTATCCTTATATCAATGATAAGATTGATATGAGGAGGTCATTTTTTTATGGTAAACGAACTGGAGATAGAGGCGGTAACAGGCAGAGAGATACTGGATTCCAGAGGGAATCCTACGGTGGAGGTGGAGGTGTGCCTGACAGGAGGCGCCACAGGCAGGGCGGCTGTTCCCTCCGGTGCATCCACCGGAAAATTCGAGGCCGTGGAACTTCGGGACGGCGGGAATCGGTACAACGGACTGGGAGTCCGGGGAGCTGTGGAACATGTGAATACTGTTCTCAGTGAGGCAGTTCTCTTTGAAAGCGCATTGGACCAGAGGCACATCGACCGTCTGCTTCTGGAGGCGGACGGAACAGAGAATAAGGGAAAGCTGGGGGCCAATGCCATTCTGGGCGTGTCCATGGCCGTGGCCAGGGCTGCCGCCAATGGGCTTAGGATGCCTCTTTACAGGTATCTGGGAGGAATCCATGCATCTGACCTTCCCATTCCCATGATGAACATTCTAAACGGAGGAAAACACGCGGACAATACAGTGGATTTGCAGGAATTCATGATTATGCCGTTCGGGGCCTGCTGTTTTGCGGAGCGTCTGAGGATGTGCGCGGAGGTCTATCACACATTAAAGAAGCTTCTTAAAGAAGAAGGCTACAGCACAGGAGTAGGGGATGAGGGCGGATTTGCGCCGGACCTTAAGGACTCTGAGGCCGTGCTTGAATTTCTGGTGAGAGCCATGGAAAAGAGCGGCCTGAAGCCGGGTGCCGATATGAAGATTGCCATTGACGCTGCGTCCAGTGAGCTTTACGACGAAGCCAGCGGCATGTACCTGTTTCCGGGAGAAAGCCGTATGGCGGGAAAGGAAATCCGGCGCAGTGCACAGGAGATGGTGGATTACTACCGCCGTCTTGTGGATGCGTTTCCCATCTGTTCCATAGAGGACGGACTTCAGGAAGAGGACTGGGAGGGCTGGAAAATGCTGACCAAGGAACTGGGAGGACGTATTCAGCTGGTAGGAGATGATTTATTCGTCACCAATACGAAACGGCTGTCAAAGGGCATTGAGCTGGGAGCAGGAAACGCCATTCTGGTGAAGGTGAATCAGATAGGTACGCTGTCTGAAAGCTTTGAGGCTATCGAAATGGCTAAGAGGGCCGGATTCGGCACCATTATATCCCACCGTTCCGGTGAGACGGAGGATTCCATCATTGCGGATATTGCAGTGGCTGTCAATGCAGGACAAATTAAGACCGGCGCTCCCTGCCGTTCTGACCGCGTGGCCAAATACAATCAGCTGCTGCGTATTGAGGAAAACCTGGAAGGTTAAAAGGTGATTGGAAAACGCATTTATGCTGTCTTCGCACTTCACAGGGACCTGCAATGACAGGAGATGCAGCGTAGGAGATGCAGTGCAGGAGATGCAGTGCAGGAGATGCAGTGCGGGAGATGCAGTGCGGGAGATACGGTGCGGGAGATGCAGTGCGGGAGATACGGTGCAAAAGATGGGAAAGGGGATGCTTCCGGGCGGTAATTCGTCCGGAAAATCCTTTCCCCGTCCCATTTAAATCTTGACAACCGGAAAAAGCAGGGTATGATGTAAGAAGATGCATTATTGCATTAAAAAGGGGAAAAATAAGGAGAGAGACATGAGAGAATTACTATTTATGGAACCTGTTTTCAAGGAGGCCATCTGGGGAGGAACACGTCTTAAAGATGTGTTTGGTTACGATATCCCAAGCAGCCGCACAGGTGAGTGCTGGGCCATCAGCGCGCATAAGAACGGGGATTGCCGTATTGCAGGCGGAACATGGAAAGGACAGAGCTTAAGCTCCCTGTGGGAGAGCCACCCTGAGTGGTTTGGGGCTGCGGCAGGCTGTCATAAGGAATTTCCATTGCTGGTAAAGATTATTGATGCCAGGAACGACTTAAGCATACAGGTTCATCCGGATAATGCCTACGCCGGGGAGCATGAAAACGGATCTCTGGGCAAGACAGAATGCTGGTATATCCTGGACTGCGATCCGGATGCCACCATTGTGATTGGGCACCATGCAGGTAATAAGGATGAAGTAAAGCAGATGATAGAGGAAAAACGCTGGAAGGATTTCATACGGGAAATTCCTGTCAGTAAGGGAGACTTTTTCCAGATTAATCCCGGATGCGTCCATGCCATAAAGGGCGGCACCCTGGTGTTGGAGACCCAGCAGAGCAGTGATATTACATACCGCGTTTATGACTACGACAGGCTGTCCGGCGGGAAGCCCAGGCAGCTCCATATAAAGGAGAGCATTGATGTGATAGAAGCGCCTTTTAAGGAGGACCAAAATGCAATGCCGGCAGTTGTGAAGGAGACGGACAGCGGTAGAAAAGAACATCTTGTGACCTGCGCTTACTATACTGTGGACAAGATAGATATGACAGGCTGCTGGACGGAGAATTATGGGGACAGCTTTGCCAATGTGAGTATTCTGGACGGAGAGGGAAGTGTAAACGGCATCCCGGTATCAAAGGGACAGCATTTTATTGTGCCTGCCGGATTCGGGGATGTTATCTTTAAGGGCAGCCTTTCCATGATTTGTTCCCAGGCGGTTTAAATGCGATGCCTGAATGAAGCTCCTGCAATGTCTTACCTATAAAAATATAGGAAAACAGGTTGTGTTTTAGGACAAAGTATGGTAAAATATTTTTGTTTGACTATAAGAAAAT